>Ga0105045_10001765_pt1 | contig 17833 bp, 11 predicted proteins | sample MAT02_FD_78089 | JGI IMG/M metagenome (GOLD analysis project Ga0105045, IMG submission 78089) | Freshwater microbial communities from Lake Fryxell liftoff mats and glacier meltwater in Antarctica - MAT-02 (megahit assembly) | ecosystem: Environmental > Aquatic > Freshwater > Ice > Liftoff... | reverse complement strand
GAAGAACAGCGCTGGCCCAGAGGGCATCCGTTTCTCCCAAAGCCTTCAACGCATCCATCGGCGCATTGCTGCAAGTTGCGGCTTCCATCGAGGATGCAAACACGTCCGCTGGTCACGCTCCCGCAATCCAAGTCTCGATCACAACCACATCGCGCACCGGTGCCGGTCGAAATACATCGAGGCGCGTCTGCTGCGGCGCAGAGTTCGGCGCCTTCATCTACGGATCCGTCGCAGTCCTCATCCGTTCCGTCACATCGCTCAGCGGTTGAACTGGCACTCGGTAGGGCGCCGCAGACGGCAGGCTCCAAGGCGACCGGACATGCAGACGTTCCACGGACTACGCAGGCGCCACGACCTACACGACACGTCTGCCCCACGTCGTCTGTCGAGCCGTCACAGTCTTGGTCAACGGCATCGCAGAGTTCAACCGCACCGGGATGAATGAGTGGGTCGCTGTCGTCGCAGTCTGCGACGTTGTCTACGCGTCCTACACTCGGAGTACAGGCACTCAGCTCGAAGTCGTCAGGACTGCCAAAGCCGTCACCGTCGACATCAACGCCATGCTCGCCAATGAAGTCGTCGACGTATTCGTTCACGACGACCACGGCACTTGCTTCGCTATCTGGGAACACGAAGCGATAGTCGACGCCGGAACGCAGATCGTAGACGTGTGCCCAGGGCAGGTAGGGGCATGAGTCGATGTCATCTTCGAAGCGCGACTCGACCTCTGCACCCGCGTCATCCTGAACAATCATCGTGACATTCAGGTCGTGAAACACAGCCCAAAGGCCGTCCCGCTCGGGTCGATAGAGAACCACGCCTTCCCCGCCAATCTCCAACGAAACCCTGTGATGCGTATGCACCGAGTTGACGTTGGGAGTCTCTCCCGAGGGAATGCGCCCACGCGTTGCAGTCACCTGCTCAAAGGGTCCAAAGCGGGCATGGAAACACGTGTGCTCCGTGAGCGCTGTGCCCAGATCCTGGCAGGGCGGAGGACCGGCATGCGCCGAAGCGGCCTGAAGTGACAACACCACAAGACCTAGAGCGAGGAGAGTTCGACACCAGCCAGCGCCAAAATTGTAAGTGCGAACCACCCTTTGTATTTAGCTCTGCAAGCTGGTTACGCAACTAAGATGCTTATACATATGAGTTGCAGCAACATGCACTACGCGCAATGTTCTGGGCGTGAAGCCCCTCCCTGCCTGTGGGGTCCATCGGCGGTGCAGTTCATCGGCTTCATCTCCCGTTCCCCGCTGAGCTTGGCATGACAGCCCGAGAGGAGATCTTAATGGCCATCGATGGAGATTTCATCGCGGGGCACTACGTGGAGCGCGTCCCACGCGGGTCGGACCGGTCCTTCATCTCGCACGCCGTGGAGCTGCGCCGACAAGCGCCCCAGGCCAACGTGTCTTTCGACGAGAGCAGTTACGGGTACGCTGACGAGCGATGATGTAACGCTCGCCAAGCAGGGCCGATGCGGATCCTGCAGATCGGCGACCCAGCCCAGAAGAGGTGCGAATGCGCGCGCACCTCTTCGCTGGTCCCCTGATTCGCTATCGCGAGGCGTCGATCGTCACCAACTGCGCGTGTCCCTCGGTCTGCTGAGAAGAGAATCCGAGGATGCGGTGCTCGTGTTGGACGAAGCGCATCTGATGGGTGTCGACGGGAAGCGTCTCGATCAACGTCGACCAGGACTGCGAGGCTGGGTCATAGACCTCGACGCTGCGATCGGGTGCGCTCGATTCAGCGCCCTCACGACGACTCGTTCCGCCAAGCGAGACGAGGCGTCCATCGACCGCGAAGGCTTCGCCGGAGATGCGCACGGCGGGCGGGCATTGGAAGGCTTCCCAAGTGCGCGTAGCGAAGGTGAATGTGAAGCAATCGGGCACGGGCGCGAAGCCATCGCGCATGCCGCCCATCATGTAGTAGCGGCCGTCGAGTACGGCGCCCGCGAAGGCGCGACGTGTTCCCGGCATCACGGATTGAGCGAGCTCTTCGCAGGCGCCGACGGGCGATGCAGCGCTCTCGTTCTCCAATGCCGCATGACCGACTGGGCAGCGAAGCACGCTGCTCATGTGCACGAACTGTGAGTCTTCGGGACGCGTCTCGTCGTAATCGAGGCCGCCGAAAATCCAGAGAGCATCATCTTCGTAAGCAGCACCGAATTGCGTGCGCGGTACGGGCAACGCGTTGCGCAGCGATTGCCACGCGGCGGACCCATCGCGCATCACGTAGGCGTCGGCGTACGTGCGTGAGCCATCGCCGTCATGACCGAATCCACCCACGGCGAGGGCAGCGTTGTCATGTGTGACGCTGACGAGAGACTGCCTCCCTTCGGGAAGCGCTGGCCCCTCGAACCAGCGCAACGAGGGCAGGTGAAGACGGTGGGTCGCCGTCTCGAAATTGCTTGGCTGGAAGTCGTGCTGCGCGGTCGAGTTGTTCCCGCCGCTGACGTAGAGCGAGTCATCCAGCATGAAGAGGCCAGGGCGGTTGCGTGAGGCGCCGGGGAAGTCGATCTCGACATGGCCGACACGCTCACGCCGGGCTGGGTCGAGTGAGACGAATTCTACGAGGCGTGCGCGACCGTCCGTCGTCATCGAGCCAATGCCGCCGATCACCGCGAGGCCGTCTGAGCTTGCGACCAGGCGATGAAAGAACCGCCCCTCCGCGAGCGTCGTCACGCGCTCCCAAGATGCGTCGCCCACGCGAAAGCGATGCACCATGCCATCACGCCCGCTCGCGTAGACCACATCGCCGATCGCCACAGCGGACACGCCAAATGCATCGCCTGGATACGCCGGTCCGCTCGTCCATTGCCCTGTGGCGGGGTCGAAGATGTCGAGGGCATTGGAGATCTCGGCGCTGGCATCCATGCCGCCCAGTGCGATGAGGTTCGTGGAGGTTGCGGTGACTGCCAACGCGCGGCGCTGGAAGGGAAGCGCAACTTCGGTCCATGCATCATTGGCGTAGACCGCCATCGTGCTGGAGAACGCGCCCGTGCTGGATGCGCCCGAGATATTCCAGCCGCCGACGGCGTAGATGCGACCTCCGAGTGCGGCCGCATCAAACGAGGAGCGTGGCGATGGAAGCGATGCGAAGGCCGCCCAGGTATTCGATGCGGTGACGTAGCGATAGCAAGCGGTGCTGGCGTGCTGGTCGGCAGGGTCTGCGATCGTGTTGCGCAAGGTCGAGCCCCCGCAGGCCACGAGGTCATTCTCGAAGGGCACGAGCGCGAGGCCCTGGACGCCCTCGACGTAGGTGGCGAGTTCGCTCCAAGCCCAGGTGTTGTCTTGCCGCGTAAGCCGGTAGAACTTGTTGGATTGGCCTTCGCGGCTGTAGCGGTGGGGCTCACCGAAGTAGCCGCCGACGACGTAGATCGCATCCCCTTGTGGACCTCGGAGGGAGGCGCTTCCGAAGCTGGTGAGCGCAACGGGCATCGCGCTGACGTAGGCGCCACCGAGCGCGTGAATGTTGCTTTCGTGCATTGCGGCTGCGGCCTGTTGAGCACCGGCCGTGTGGGTGGTTGTGGGGGGCGTCGTGGGCGTGCTTGCGCTGCCACAGCCGAGCGTCGCGGTGGCGACCAAGAAGAGGGCGTTGTGTCGAATGAGATGGGTCATTGTGAGTCCAACATTGCAGAGCGGTAGAGCAACAGTTTCGAGGTTCAGAGGCTTGAGATGGGGTCGACCGAGAATGCGAACGCGCCTTCTGTCCAGGACCAGACGCGCATGCGCGCGAAGGTGCCTGTACCTGTGCGGACAACGTAGGTGATGTCCTTGGCGGTCACGATGTGGGTGGTGAAGTCGTAGTTGAACCAAGCGCCGAGGATGGGGCTCGCGCTTGAGGGTGGTGTGCCTGGCCTCTCACTCGCCATCAACGCGTCGATCTCAAAGCCCGTGGTGCTGGTGCTGGTCACGCTCGCGTAGGGCACGCCTTCGATGCTGAGCGCGCCTCCCAGACCCGCGCCACTGGAGCCAGAATTCGTCTGGATGAGCACGCGGCGAAAGGCGAGGTCCCAGACGGTGTCCGTCGCGGGGTTGGCCGGCGTGACCACGCTTCGCGTCTCGATGTCGAAGTAGACCAGCGCTTCGCGGTCGGCCGCGTCGACGCGAATCGCGTCGGTGGGAATGGGCGTCCCTCCCGCATCGATCATTGGCGCATCGGGGAGGGCGCCAGCGTCAGGCCGCATGCCCGCATCGGCGACCATTACGCTGGCGGGTGGAAGCACGGCGGCCCAGCGAAAGCGAAGGAATCCCGGGCTTCCGGCGGCGTCGTAGTAGCCGTTGAGTTGTACCTTGTAGAAGTTGCTGGTTTCCCTAGCGGGAAAGAAGTGCATCTCGGGCGTGCGGACGATGTAGGTGATGTCTTCGCGTGGGGAGACTCGGTGGGTGGCGACGTCGTAGTTGTACCAATCGTTCGTGCCGTTGGTGAACGCGCTGTCGGCCGTATCATCGCGGTCGATATCCCCGTCGGGCGCATCGGCGATGTAGCCGCTCTCGGGGGCCTGCGTGATGTCCGCGAAGGGCGTGTCGATCACGCGCGCAACCAACGCTCCGCCCATGCCGCTCACGCCACCATTGGAGATCACCTTGAAACGCTGAAAGGCGATATCCCACGTGCGCTCCGTCGTTGGATCCGTGGGCGTGACGGCGAGGCCGGTCTCAAGGTCGAGGTAGCTCCAGGCAGTCGTGCTTGAGGCGTCGACCAAGGTCTCGTACGAGCCGTCATCCAGGCGCGTGTGCATGAACGTACCCGAGCTTGGTGGGATGGAACCGTCGGTGGCGATGTAGAAGGCATCGTTCGGCGCGCCGACGTCGGGCCCTGAAGTCGCGAGCGCAGGCTGACATCCCAAGGCGAGTGCGGACGCACTGAGGAGGCTGAAGGGCCAGAAATGGTGGGCTTTCGAATACATATGAACTCCAGTTGGGTTGGTTGTCGCCTCACCTCGGGATGAGGTGAGGTCAGTCAGTAGCGGGCGCGTGCGCCCAGCCAGTAGGTGCGCGGCCGAAGGGCGAGGTAGGCGTCCCCAGCGTCGAGGATGTTGTCGACGCCCACGGAGAGCTCGAAGTGATCGACCCCTGCGGGCCGGTTCTCCTGCTGAAGAAACGCCCAAGAAATACGCACATCGACCTGGGCGACCGCGCCGAGCCATTGCGGCTCTTCGGCCCCATCGGCGTTGGCATCCAGGAAGACAACGCGGTCCATGGAGAGCGCGGAGCGCACGTTCGCGCCGAGGCCGGTCTCGGGGTGATCGAAGTTCACAGCGCCTGTCACGCGGTGGGCGGGTCGCCCTTCGAGCGGGCGATCAAGGGACTCATCTCGGGTCTCCAGAAATGCGTAACCGGCCAGCAATCGCAACGAGCGATGGGGTTGAAATGCGCCGCGCAATTCGAGGCCTTGCGTGCGGGCGCTCGCGATGTTGCCGTAGCTGAAGACGGTGCCCGAGATCGGATCATCGGAGACGGTGACCGTGGCGATCATTCCGTCGAGATCGTTGCGATAGAACGCCGCGGTGAAGACGGCCTCGCGGATGGGCGTCCACTCCACGGAGACATCGAGGCCACGGGAGCGCTCTGCGCCCAACGCGGGGTTGCCATTCACGATGTAGCCAACGCTCGGGTTCTCGAAGCGAAGCAGCAACTCTTGAAAGCTCGGCGCGCGGAAGCCCCAGCCGTAGGTGGCTCGCATGACGAGCTGGGGCACGGGATCCAAGCGCAAGCCAAGACGTGGGCTCAGCTGATCGCCGAATTGCGAATCGACGTCGTAGCGCGCGCCGATCGTTGTCCCAAAGCGCAGGCCAGCGTTGTCGATGATCGTCCAATCGTCTTGGACAAAAGGTGAAATGCGAAAGCGTCTTCCGCTTGAGACGAGGCGATCCGATTCGAGGAACTGCGCGAGGTGCTCGTAACCCACCGAGATGCGGTGGTTGCCCAGCACCGGATGGTCGAATGTGTGATCGATCTGCACCGTCCACTGGGTCAGATGTTCGCGGTTGTCCTGCACATCATCGAGGGCCTGGCTTCCGCGCTGATCGTTGAGGAACTGCTCACGGAAGAGCGAATAGGAGAGGCGACCCTGAATCTGCGTGCCGCCCTCGGTGCGGATGCGCATGCCCACGCCGGTCATCAATTGTTCACCGAGTTGCACCCGATCGAAGACTGCACCCGTCGCGTTCTCGTCCACGCCGCTCAGCCGACGCGTGAGGTATTCGACGCGGCCATCGAGGACGATTCCTCCGCCAAGATCGAGCGACGCGCGGCTTCCGAGGGACCACTGATCGCGTGCGCTTCCGCTGGTCGCGACCTGTCCTGGGTCGCGTCGGAAAGGTTCGGCGAGGTGATAGCCGCCGGAGACGCGGAGCGAGAGGGGGCCCATGCGCACACCGCCGTTGGCGTTTCCATCGACGATGGCCCCGCCCCCGTAACCCGCCTGCACCGAGCCTTCGAGCTCCACTTCGCGCGAGGTCTGACGCGTGATGATGTTCACGACGCCAGCGATCGCCTCCGAGCCGTAGAGCGCCGAGCCAGGGCCGCGCAGCACCTCAATGCGTTCGATATTCTCGATCGTGTAGCGACCGAGATCGATGCCCCCACCAAGGCGCCCTGGAACGCGATCCCCGTCGACGAGCACGAGCGTGTATTCGGGGTCGAGGCCTCCGAGCTGGATCGCGTCGCCGCGAAATGTTCGCGTGATGACGACGCCCGGCATCTCCTCCAGCAACTCGGCGGCGTCGCGCGCGCCTGAGCGCTCGATCTGCGTGCGCGAGATGACGTCGATGCGGGCGGGTGAGTCGCTCAGTGAAGTCTCTGTGCGGGTGCCGGTGACGACGACATCGCCAAGTTCGTACTCTGCTTGGGATGACTCCGTATTGGACTCAACGCTCGCACGGGACCCCTGCGCGGATGCGTTGGTCTCAACGCTCGCACGGGATTCCTGCGCGGATGCGTTGGACTCAAGGCTGGCATTGGAATCCTGCGCGGAGGACTCCTGCGCGGAGGACTCCTGCGCGGATGCACTTTCAGCGGCCGCGAGGAGTGCTGCACAAAGAAAAATAGGAATCCGAGGTGACACAACTAGTTAATTATGAGAATCATTCTCGTTGTCACGTAGAAATCGTTCGTAACCTCAAAAAGGAAGAAAAGATGAACCCGAATAGCGTTCGTATCGATGCGGGTAGGTGGTCCACAGTGCGTTGGCTGGGATATGTTGTCGTGGCGACTGGCCTCTGGGGCTGCCCCAATCAACGGGTCGAGCCTGACGCAGCATCGACGCCCGATGCGCCGTTGCCCGATGCGGCGGTGTCCGATGCCATCGTGCTCCTGGATAGCGCCCCACGGATGTCTTCATGCCCTCCGACACCGGGCCCCGCATGTGCGCCCCGGCGGAGATCACGCCCTGCCTCGATGAGCAGATCGCGGCGCTCGATCTCTTCGACAACATCAGCCCCGCGCTCATTACGGAAGAGGGCACCACTGCGGGCGAGTTTCAGACGTGGATCGATGCGACCGGTGGCGGACGTGCGCCTACGCAGTCCTTCGTCTACGCCCGATTCACCGAGACCGGCCTTGAGAAGGTCGAGATAAGCGACGAGGACTCCTTCGACGCAACCGGCTGGGATGTCTCCTTTCGCCGCTTCGTCATCCGCGTGAACAGCGGCATGGGTGGCCCCTCCTGCGTCGCTGTCGCACGCACGGCGCCCGCTACGGAATTTGAGAGCGTCACGAGCGTCCCGGTCGGCATCACGTTCAACACCGAGCAGTACTTCACCGACTCCTGCGAAATCATCCCCGATGGCTCTGGCTTGGGCTCACCCAGCACCCTGCTCGCCGCCTACTGGACGTATCCGGGCTGCGTCTCGATGAGCGGCAATGTCTACATCGTGCGCACCGCGGCAGGCCGTCACGTGAAGCTCCAAGTGATCGCCTTCTACCCGCTCGACATCCAAGCGATGTGCGAAGAGACGATGACGCTCCCGAGGCCGAGCAACTCCGCGAACATCCGCATTCGATGGGCATTCCTCGATTGAGGGGCGCGTCGCCCAGCACCCGACGTGCGATCGCGACTTGCCTCACAGCAGGGTTCGCGATCGCTTCGTTTGGGTCCACCGCTTCACTCCATGCCCAGCATCCACACTCCGTCAGTTACCGCGATGGACAGCGCACCTGCGTCGTCACGCGCACGCTGGAGATCGACGCTTTCACTCCGGGACTGAACCCGGTGATGGTGCAATGTCGAGGCACCACCGGGCCACACTTTCGCGCCTGGGTAGGCACAGACGCCCTGATCACATTCAACGAGCGCTGGCTCGCGCAAGCCTCCAGCGAGACGGTGAACGCCTGGCTTGAGACGCATCATCTGCAGTTAGAAGAGCGCTTGCTACGCGATGTCTGGCGCGTGCGATCGACGGCCCTTCCAGAGGCCGATCGCCTCGCGTCCTCGCTCATCTCTGAGGTGCAGGCCGGCGTGCTGGATGCGGCGTCTCCGGATCTGAGCTTGATTCATCGGAGCGCCGCCATCGCGCTCCCTCCGAACGATCCGCGCTATGGCGGACAGTGGTACCTCGCTCGCATCGGCATCGAGGCCGCATGGGCACTTTCTTCGGGTGATCCGAGTACGACCATCGCGATTATCGACAACGGCTGCGACCTCGTGCATCCCGACCTCGCGGCCCATCTACGGCAGGGCTACGACGCGCTGGATGACGATGACGTGCCCAGCTTCGACCCCGCACGCACAGGCAACGAACACGGCACGGCGTGCGCAGGCATCGTCGCGGCTGTGCCGAACAACGAGATCGGCATCGTCGGTGTCTGCCCCGAGTGTTCCATCTCCTGCATCCGCCTGATCAACGACGCGCCCATCCCCGTCTCCTCCGACATTCGCGCCTTTGAGTTTGCACTCGAAGAGGGCCACTCAGTGCTCTCGAATAGCTGGGGTTTCGAGGAGGACGTCGCGGTTCCCTTCGCGCTTCGACGCGTGATTGAGCGCGTCATGGAGCAGGGTCGCGGCGGCCTGGGCGCGGTTGTTGTCTTCGCCGCGGGCAACGATGCAGGCCTCATTGGGGATGATGAACTGCAAGCGATTCCCGGCCTCATCACCGTGGGTGCAACGACCAACTTCGACGAGACCGCGGCCTTCTCGAATCGTGGCGCCTGCCTCGCACTGGCCGCGCCCACCGGCACGCTCACAACCGACATCTCCGGTGCAGAGGGAGAATCTCCCACCGACTACACCTCACGCTTTGGCGGTACCTCGAGCTCGGCGCCCGTGGTGGCTGGCGTCGCCGCATTGCTGCTCTCGCATACGCCCTCGCTCACGCAGGCTGAGGTGCGCGAGATCTTGATCCGCACTGCCCGCCCAGCGCCCTTCGCAACGCCCGACGCGATGGGCCACGATCTCCACGTGGGCTATGGAATTATCGACCCCGCCGCCGCGCTTGGCGCGCTCTTCGCCCAGGATCCGGATGCTGGCCGATTGACTGATGCGGGCGTGGCTGAGAGCGATGCGAGCGTGACGCCGACCGCGCCTCCGGGCGGATGCGTATGCACCGCGCAGTCTTCTTCCCAGACGCCTATCGGAGGTCTCACCTTCATGACACTGCTCGGCGCAGCGCTCACGTGTCGTTGGACGCAACGACGCTTGGCGGCTGGCCTGATGCTGCTCCTTGCTGTTGGTTGTGACGCCCCTTCGCCAAGGCCAACACAGGTCTCTGTGGAGCAGCTTCGGCCGAATTCACCGGGCTCCGAGGAACTGCCTCCGCGCTACGACGTGGCCGATGTGGTGGAGCATCTTGACTCTGTCGGCGGCTCGTTTCGCGTGCACTTCACACGCGCGGGAAGACACGCCGTCCGGCTGACTGACGTCGATGCGAATGGCACGCCCGACGACGTCGAGGTAGTTGCGCGGACCTACGACGATGTGCTTCTGCGCTATGCGTCGATGGGCTTTCGTGTTCCACCCAGCGATGTGGAGGTGCCTGACGACAACGGCGGCGATGGTCGCTTCGACGTCTACCTCGTAGATTTCGCTGTGGGAGCGGATGGCTCCTATCGACGCGAGCGCTGCGGTGCAGATGGTTGCGCCGGCTACATGCTCCAGGAGAACGATTTTTCTCTCTCTCGCTATCCAAGCTACGAAAGCGGGACGCGCCTGCTTGCCGCGCACGAATTTTTCCACGCGGTGCAAGCGGGCTACGAGCACACGGGAAGCGTCCCGAGTTCGGTGCTCTCGGAGGGCACGGCCGTCTGGGCGAGCGAGCAATATGACTCGACCTTGAACGACCTCGAAGGGTTCACCTCAGCCTACCTGGCGCGTACCGATCGCTCGCTGGGAACTGACCCGATCGGTGCAGCCGTCTCGACTTCCTACGGCGCGGGCGTGTTCTTCGACTACCTTGAGACGGATGTGGAAACAGGCGTTGTACTCGACCTCCTCGAGAGGCAGGCGCACGCCTCGGCCCCGTGGCTTGTCACGCTCGCCGAACGTCTCGAAGCGGCCCACGGGACAACCTTCGCGGCTGTCTTCCTACGCTTTGCGATTCACTGCGCGACGCTCGGGAGGCCCTCGAGCACTCCTCGCCTCGCGGCGTTTCCGCGCCTGATGCCGGTTCTTGTCACCTCAAGGTTGGAGGATGAGAGCGTCCGCTTCTTCCCCGCGGGTTTTCGCTCGTTTGAGCTGCGAAGTGGTTTGGGCGAAGCGATCTCGCTGCGCGTGGATGCAAGCGAACTCACCCGCCAAGTGGTCTTTCTTGAGGAGAGCCGCGTGGTTCACATCGAGCGGGATGCGGGCGACCGTGTCGAAGTGCCTGTCGAGGCTACAGGCGCGATCGTGTTGATCGCCGATGCCCGCGTCTCCGGATCAAGCGTGACCTCGCATGTCTGCATTGATGTGGCTCCTGATGGATGCGCACCGCTTGAAGGTGATGCTGGCGTCGCCGATGTGGGCGCGGCTGACGCCGCCTCCCTTCATGACGACGCCGGCAGCGGACCACCGCCTCGCGCGAGCTGCTCTGGTTGTCGCGTCGGTGGCGTTGGAGTACGCGCGTCGTGGCTTCCGTGGGGCGTGTTGATGCTCGGGTGGCTGGTGAAGCGGAGACCGATGCCCGTTCGCGGATGAGAATGCGCCTGCCCAGCCACCTCGATCGCGCTGTAAGATCGGGCCATGGCGAAGAACGAGATCATGGCTCCGATTTCCACGGCGGCTGCAATCCTTCGCAAGCAGAAGCTGCTTCTCGCGGAGGCGCAGCGTAGGGCGCGTGACGCGATGGAACTCGCGGAGGGCACGTTGGCCGACTATGGGCAGTGGCTCTTTGAGCGCGTCTTTCTGGGAGAGACCCAGGGCGTGCTCGATCGCGATCCAGGCCAGAACGATCTCTACGGCCTGCTCCTCAAGAGTGCGGGGAGCTTGCACATGCCGATTGCGAAGGGTTCGCTCTCGGCGGCGCTGCGGATTGCGGCATACGACAAGCGGCTCGCCGATGCATCGTGGTCTCGGCTGCGCTTCTCGCACAAAGAGAAGTTGCTGGTGCTCGGCGACCCGAATGCGATGCGTGCTGCGGCGCGACATGTTCTTGCGGCCTCGCTCGATGTGTCCTCGACGCGCGAGTACGTGGCTGAGCTTTTGGGATCACCGACACCGATCCGCCTCACGCCGGCACGTGCAGCGAAAGCCGCTCTGCGCGCGAGCAAGCCCTTCCTCGACGCGCGCTACATGAGCCGTTGGCAGAAGCAGCTCGCCTCGTTGGAGCCGGAGGAGCGCACGGAGGTGACGACTTCGCTGCTAGCCGCGCGCGCGGCAATCGACTCGCTGTTGAACGCAGTTCGCACCAAGAAATAGGCCCGTTACCACGTGGTAACAGGCCATGTTTCTTACAATTCGGGGGAAAAGCGGGTGCCCGTTTCTGGCGACACGCCAACCCAATGTTTACTAAGATTGAACACGTTCAGGTTGGTTAATCGTGGGGTGAATGTTTGCTGGCGGAGAAAGCTCCCCCGAGCGCGATGAAGCTTGCGACTCCCATCAAGAACGGCACCTCCAGTCGACGCGGGATGAAGTGAATCGCGATGACGGCGCTGACGAAGAGGGCGATTCCGAGGAAGCCCGCAGCGAGCCGCAGTCGGTCGCGCGGTGTGAGATGCGTGGGCATCAGGGCAACCTGTCGGGCCTGCTCACGAGAGCACTTCAGCTCGCTCGGGGGGAGAACCGGTGGACTCTTGCGAGAGCAGATAGGCCGCGCGTCTCATGCTCATCGTGAGCGTTTCAAAGCCCGCGAGGTCGAGGCGCATCGTCATCGGTCCGACGTGGATCGCGACGCAGCCACATCGTCGACAGACCTCGATCTCCGCGCTTCCCGATGTGTCGAGCAGCTCGAAGTCGCACGCCTTTCTCGCGGGCTCCGCGCTTTTTGCGTAGCCGTTCATCGGCATGGCCTCTCGATGACCAGCTTGGCCGCACGGACCTCGGTACCCAAGACCATCGTCAGCGACGAGGGCTTGCGCGGCACGTAGGCGACGTCTGCGGGGGTGAGCGTGTGCGTGGGTGCAGCAGGTGAAGTAGCTAGGTGTTTCACGGAGACCTCGTTCCTGAAGAAGGCGAATGCCCACGCCGCACTTTGAGAGAAGAGGCTGGTTGAACGTCACACCTTGGAGGGAGCGCCAAAGCTGCGACGTGGGCGTTCGGGTGAATGCGAGTGAAGTACCGCATTCGCCTCAATATGATACTGAGAATGATTCTCAGTACCAGTGAATTCGCATACGCATGGTGCAAAGAGCCATGGTGTATCGATGGGGCGGGTGTGCGGAGCGATGACCAAGCCGGGCGATGGCGGTGTTTCGGTTTGGACGGTGCCCACACCGCGTTCCCATTCTTAGGCGGTCGGACACAGCGTTGTGCGGCCCGCCAACTCAATCGTGTGTAAGTTGCGCGGTGCTCAGACGCATCCTCTCCATCGGCTTCGTGATTCTTGCGCTCGCGGGCGCAATCGCGCTGACGGTCTGGCGTCTCAACACCAACAGTGAGGGAGGCGGAGCGAGTCGCCCGGGAGATGCGCCGGTGCCCGTCCGTGCGTCGCCAGTGACGCGTGTGGATGTGCCGATCTATGTCGAGGCGCTTGGCACGGTGACGCCGCTCGCGACGGTTCTTGTGCGTGCACGTGTGGAAGGCGTGCTTGAGCGATTCACGTTTGAAGAAGGCGAGCTTGTGGCAGCCGGGCAAGTGCTCGCTGAGCTCGACGCGCGACCCTTCCGTGTCGCCTCGCAGCAGGCGGATGGCGCCTTCGCACGCGATCAAGCTCAAGCGGAGCTCGCACGCGCAAACCTAGTACGCGGAGGGCAATTGCACGCAGCGGGGTTGATGGCGCAGCAGGAACTGGAGACGCTGGAGGCCGCCGCGGCGCAGCTGAGCGCGGTGGAGCGATCGAGTCGTGCGGGGCTTGAAGCGGCGCGCCTTCAGCTCTCGTATGCGCGGGTCACTTCGCCCATTGGGGGGCTCACAGGTCTTCGCCAAGTCGACCCAGGCAACCTTGTTCGACCGACCGATGCAAGCGGCCTTGTGGTGGTCACAGCGATCGATCCGATCTCGATCGTATTCTCGATCCCTGAAGACGTGCTGCCGAGTGTGCGCGAGGCGATGTCGCATGGTGCGTTGCCCGTGGAGGCGCGCTCGCGTGATGGTGCGCCTTTGCTCGCCGAAGGTACGCTGCGTGTGGTCGACAATCACGTGGATGCGCTGACGGCGAGTGTCCGTATGCGCGCGGAGATGTCCAATGCATCGCGGGCGCTCTGGCCACAGCAGTTCGTGCAGATCCGCATGCTCTTGGAGACGCGTAGTGGGGCGCTCGTGGTGCCCGATGCGGCCGTGCAGCAAGGGCCGGAAGGTCCTTTCGTGTATGTCGTGACGGGCGAGACTGCGGCGGTGCGCGCGGTCGTCATCGAGCGCATTTCGGGTGCGAATGCGATCCTTACTTCGGGCTTGAACGAGGGCGACAGTATCGTTGTCGAAGGGCAGAGCCGACTGCGTGATGGCGCGCGAATTGTTCTTCCTCGGGAGGCCACCCCGCACGCTGCGGGTGATGCCCCAAGCGGACCTCGAGGCGCTCGGCCATGAGCATCAGCGCGCCGTTCATTCGGCGGCCTGTTGCTACCTCGCTCCTTACCATCGGCATCACACTGGCCAGCCTCCTGGCCTACTTTGAGCTGCCAGTCGCGCCGCTTCCTGAGGTCGACTACCCGACGATCGTCGTCACCACGACGATGCCTGGCGCGAGCGCGGAGACGACGGCCTCGGCCATCACCACGCCGCTTGAGGGTTCGCTTGGGCAGATCCCCTCCCTCGATCGACTGAGCTCGGTGAGTGGTCGCGGCGTCTCGCAGATCACGCTTCGCTTCAGCGCGGACCGAGACATCGACGCGGCCGAGCAAGACGTTCAAGCGGCGATCAACAGCGCGAGCGCGCTGCTGCCGAATGACCTTCCCTCGCCACCGACCTACGCGAAGGCCAACCCAGCCGATGCGCCAATTCTGACGATCGCGGTCTCCTCCAACACGCTGCCGCTTCGCGAGGTCGATGACCGCGCGGACTCGGTGATCGCGCAGCGCATCTCGCAGGTGACGGGTGTCGGTCTCGTGGCGATTCGCGGAGGCCTCAGGCCCGCTGTGCGTGTGCAGGTTGATGTGCAGGCGCTGGCCGGTGTAGGCCTCACGCTGGAGGATCTACGTGGAGCGATAGCGCTTGCGAATGTCCATCTTCCGACGGGCAATTTGGATGGTGAGCGTCTCGACTACGCGATCACCACAGACGACCAGCTGCACGACGCGGCGGCCTTTGGACCCATCGTGATCGCCTACCGCGAAGGTGCGGCCGTGCGCCTTCAAGATGTGGCGCGCGTGGTCGATGGCGTGGAGGATGCGGAGGTCGGCGCCTGGGTCGACGGAAGGCCCGCGGTGGTGCTCGACGTGATGCGTCAGCCGGGGGCAAATATCCTCGAGGTAGCCGACGAGGTGAAGGCGCTCCTCGTGCAGCTGCGCGCGTCGCAGGTCGGTGATCTCGATGTCGAGGTCGTGGCCGATCGCACCGAGACGATTCGCGCCTCGTTTGATGAGGTGCGCTTCACGCTGATCCTCACGATCGTCCTCGTCGTGCTGGTGATGTACGTCTTCCTGCGCAGCGCCCGCGCGACGATCGTTCCGGGCGTGGCCGTGCCCGTCTCGCTGATCGCGACCTTTGGCGTGATGCTCGGTCTTGGCTACTCGCTCGACAACCTCTCGCTGATGGCGCTCACGATCGCGACAGGCTTTGTTGTCGACGACGCGATCGTGATGGTGGAGAACGTCGCTCGCCTCGTGGAGGAGGGCGAAAAGCCATTCCATGCCGCGCTGATTGGGGCCAAGCAGATCGGCTTCACGATCATCTCGCTCACGCTCTCGCTGGTGGCCGTGCTCATCCCGCTGCTCTTCATGGAGGGTATGGTCGGGCGCCTCTTTCGCGAGTTTGCGGTGACGCTTGCGACGTCGATCATTCTCTCGGCGCTCGTCTCGCTGACGCTGACCGCGATGATGTCGGCCTACCTGCTTCGCGCTGCGCCACCCGAGGCCGAGCGATCCTGGATTGTGCGTCTCTTTGAGCGCGTGATGAGCTGGACCACCAAGCTCTACATGGCCGCGCTGGAGGTCACGCTCGCGCATCCGTGGACGACACTCTTTCTCACCGCCGCCACGATGGCGCTCACGGTGATATTGGCCATCGCCGCACCCAAGGGCTTTTTTCCAGAGCAAGACACAGGGCTCCTGATCGGCCTCACCGAGGTCGCAGGGGACGCGCCCTTTGATGAGCTCGTCTCAAGGCAGGCCGCTGCGGCGGCGATCGCGCTGGAGGATCCGGAAGTCCTCCACGTGATCTCGTCGGTAGGCATGAGCCGCGCGAATCCCCTGGCGAATGCTGGTCGTTTGACGATTGCGCTGCGTCCGCATGAGGAGCGAACCTCAAGCGCGGGGGAGATCGCCGATCGCCTGCGGCTGCGCTTCGCCACGCTCACGGGCATCGAGGTCGCTGTGCTGCCGGTGCAAGATCTCAGTCTCGATCTTGGTGAGAGCCCAGGCGCCTACCAGTACGCGCTGATCGACACGGATGCGGAGGAGCTGGCTACTTGGACGCCACGCGTGATTGAAGCGCTCCGTGCCTTGCCCGAGCTGGAGCATGTGCGCGGCGATACGACCTCGATGGGCGTTGCCCAAGTGATCGACATCGATCGCGATCGTGCGGCGACACTGGGCATCTCCATTCAAGAGATCGACGAGACGCTCTACGACGCCTTCGGTCAGCGTCATGTCTCCACGATCTACACGCAGCTCTCGCAGTACCGCGTGATCCTCGAGGTGTCGCCGGAGGACCGAGCCGATGCGCGTGTGCTCTCTCGCTTGCCCATCCCCACGGCCAGCGGAACGCCCGTGCCGCTCTCCACCGTCGCCCGATTTCGAAGTGAGCCCTCACCGCTCGTCGTGCGTCATCAGGGCGAAGTTCCAGCATCCACCATCGCCTTCGACACCGCGCCTGGTGTCTCGCTCGGCGCCGCGATCACGGCGATCGATCGCGCCATCGCCACCCTCGATCTGCCACCGACGCTGCAGGGCGAATTGCAGGGTACGGCGGCTGAGTTTCAGCAATCGTTGGTCGGACAAGGCGCGCTCGTTCTTGCGGCGCTGATCGCCGTCTTCATCGTGCTTGGCGTGCTCTACGAGAGCTTGATTCATCCGATCACAATTCTCTCCACGCTCCCGTCGGCAGGTGTGGGCGCCTTCCTCGCGCTGGCTCTCTTCGACATGCACTTCGACGTGCTCGCGCTGATAGGTCTCGTGCTGCTGATCGGCATCGTGAAGAAGAACGCGATCATGATGATCGACTTCGCGCTGGGGGCGCAGCGTGAGCGTGGTCTCTCTCCAGAGGCGGCGATCCGTGAGGCGTGCTTGCTGCGCTTTCGCCCGATCATGATGACGACCGCTGCCGCACTTCTCGGAGCGCTCCCGCTCGCACTCGGCACAGGCAGCGGTGCCGAGCTGAGGCAGCCGCTTGGCGTCGCGATCGTGGGTGGACTGCTGGTCTCGCAGGTGCTGACGCTGCTCACGACGCCAGTTGTGTATCTGACGATGGAGCACATTCGAAACGCGGTCGCCGCGCTGCGGAGCGCTCCGTGACTGAGCCTGCTGACTCGGGCATCACGCGGGGGCTGATCTCGCGGCCTGTGGCGACAGCGCTGCTCGGCATCGCGCTGATGTTGATCGGCACGCTGGCCTACCGTCGCCTTCCTGTTGCCGCACTTCCGAGCACCGACTCGCCAACGATTCAGGTGAGCGCGAGCCTTCCTGGCGCGAGCCCGGAGACGATGGCGAGCAGCGTCGCGACACCGCTTGAGCGTCGACTCGGTCGCATCGCCGGCCTGAATGAGATGACCTCGTCCAGCTCGCGCGGCTCCACGGGGATCACGCTTCAGTTCGCGCCTGAGATCGATGTGAATGTCGCAAGTCGCAATGTTCAGGCGGCGATCAACGCGGCCTATGCCGACCTCCCGAGCGACCTCCCCTCGCGTCCCTACTACAGGCGCTTCGATCCCTCCGCCACGCCGATCCTGATCCTCTCGCTCACCTCCGATGTGATGCCCACCTCGGAGATGTTTGCGCTGGCGGATGAATCCCTCGCGCCGCGACTCGCGCGCATCGAAGGCGTGGGACAAGTCTTCGTTGGAGGCGGCGCTCAGCCCGCGATTCGCGTCGAAGCGGATCCAAATGCCCTTGAGGCACGGGGCCTTGTGCTGGGCGACATTCGCGACGCCATTGCGGGCGCAACG
>Ga0105045_10001764_pt1 | contig 17834 bp, 13 predicted proteins | sample MAT02_FD_78089 | JGI IMG/M metagenome (GOLD analysis project Ga0105045, IMG submission 78089) | Freshwater microbial communities from Lake Fryxell liftoff mats and glacier meltwater in Antarctica - MAT-02 (megahit assembly) | ecosystem: Environmental > Aquatic > Freshwater > Ice > Liftoff... | reverse complement strand
CAGAGTCAGAGGAATGGAAAGACTGCGGCGATTTCACGGGGTGTGGGTGCGTAGGTGAGTAGGGTTGAGGGTTGTAGAGGCGGGGCTGCGACAAGCTGGGGATCGCCCACCCTCGGCTGATAAGTTGGTGATAAAACAGATTTCAACGATGCAACAGTTTTTCAAAGCACTGAACCGAACGGGACTGCTCAGTAGGGATTGGAGAAGGGATCGCTTACCCCTAAAAACCTTATTCTATCGAGAATTCTGGGGAGTATCCTCGACAGCCTGGGGGATATAGCCGGAGCTGAACAGATGAGGGCGCTGACCCGTAGAACATTCTCGCCAATGATAGGAATCTAGCTGGGTAGCATGGCCGGATTAAGAGATCTCTGCCGTCGCGATCTGTGGCCATCTGAGGTGGAAGGTTTTGGGTGAGCGCTGCTGGCTTGGCCAAGTTTTTGGGAATTGGTCTGGTTTTTGGGGGCGATCGCCCTGCCGCTCCTCCCGTGATCCCTGATAATGAAGAGGATGGTTTACAGTTCTTCACCATGCCACGAGACCTGCGGGGATTTCTCAAACTGCTTGAACAACGCGGCCAGTTGCGCCGCATCAGTACTTTAGTCGATCCAGAATTAGAAATTTCTGAGATCAGCAATCGGCTGATGCAGGCCGGTGGCCCGGCGTTGCTCTTCGAAAATGTGAAAGGCTCTGATCAGCCAGTGGCCATCAACGTCATGGGCACCGTGGAGCGAGTATGCTGGGCGATGAATGTAGAAAAACCCCAGGATCTCGAACAGGTTGGCCAAAAACTAGCGCTACTCTATCAACCCCGCCCCCCCAAGAAACTTTCCCAGGCGGTTGAGATGGGGAAGGCTTTATTTGATGTGCTGAAAGCCAAACCCCTGCGTGATTTTTTGCCCCCTTGCCAGCAAATTGTGGTGGAAGGGGATGCTGTGGATTTGACCCAGATTCCGCTGCTCAAGGTGTATCCCGGCGATGCGGCCAAGGTGTTGACCCTGGGGCTGATGATCACTAAAGACCCAGAATCTAAAATCGTGAATGTGGGCGTCTATCGCCTCCAGTTGCAATCTAAAAACACGATGACGGTGCAGTGGCTCTCGGTACGGGGAGCCACGCGCCACCTGCGCAAGGCCGCAGAGCGGGGCGAAAAACTGGAAGTGGCGATCGCCCTTGGGGTAGACCCTCTAGTGATCATGGCCGCTGCCACGCCCCTTCCCATTGACCTTTCAGAATGGTTGTTTGCGGGTCTCTACGGCGGTGCAGGGGTGCGCCTGGCCAAATGTAAAACCGTAGATTTGGAAGTGCCTGCCGATGCCGAGATGATTTTGGAAGGCACGATTACCCCCGGCGAAACGGCGGTGGATGGCCCCGCTGGGGATCATATGGGGTTCTATGGCGGGGTCAATAAAGCTGCGCCGATGGTGCGGTTTCACTGTATGACCCACCGCAAAGATCCGATCTACCTCACCACCTTCAGCGGTCGTCCTCCCAAGGAAGATGCCATGATGGCGATCGCCCTCAACCGCATCTACAACCCCATTTTGCGGCTCCAGGTGCCCGAAATCATCGACTTCTTTTTACCCATGGAAGGGCTGAGCTACAAAGCGGCAATTCTGTCTATTGATAAAGCCTACCCAGGCCAAGCCCGTCGGGCAGCGCTCGCTTTCTGGAGCGCCCTGCCACAGTTTACCTACACTAAATTTGTGATTGTCGTAGACAAAGAAATCAATGTCCGCGATCCTCGCCAAGTGATGTGGGCGTTCACCTCTAAGGTAGACCCTGTGCGGGATGTATTCATTTTGCCTGACAACCCCTTCGACCGCCTAGACTTTGCCACCGAACGCGCTGGCCTGGGGAGCAAAATGGGCATCGACGCCACCACCAAGGTTTACCCCGAAACCGATCGCCCTTGGAACGACGAACTCAAGCCCGACCCCGACACCGCCGCCATGGTCAGCCGCCGCTGGGCAGACTACGGCCTCGCCGACCTCAAACTTGATCAGGTCAATCCCAACCTATTTGGCTATGACATCCCAACGCCTTAAAGTCCTACGTGTCTTCTTGAGGTGTGGTAGAAGAGGGGGCGATTCATCACATTGCCGTATTTAATCACGCGGATCGATGCAATCCCAAGGGATCGATTAATTAGGCTGATGGATAAGGGGCGGGTTGAATCTCGCCTGCGGTGACCGTCAGGATTTGGGAGGATTGTAACCACTGGGCATCGAAGGAGCCAAGGTGGGTCGTGGTGATCAGGGTTTGGAAGCGATCTTGGATGGTTTCGAGTAGTTTGTTTTGGCGGTTGAGGTCAAGTTCGGCCAAGACATCATCGAGCAGCAGCAGCGGCGGTTCGCCAATCACGGCTTCGATCAGCTTTAGCTCGGCCAACTTGAGGGCTAAGACCAGGGTACGCTGTTGCCCCTGGGAGCCATATTGGCGGGCAGGGGTATCGTTGAGAATAAAGTCGATTTCGTCGCGGTGGGGGCCAACCAAGGAGGTGCCTTGCATGTGCTCAGCGATCGCCCGTTCCTTCATTTTCTCTAGCAATGCGGCTTGGATCTGTTCTGGATCATCGGGTTCGGCGGGCACGGTGGGGGCATAGGCGACTAGCAATTCTTCGCGGCGATCGCTGATGTTGCTATGCCAGGTTTGGGCGAGGGGGGCAAGACGGGCGATCGCCCGTGCCCGCCGCCGGATCACACGGGTGCCCACGGTAGCGAGTTGGGCATCCCAAATGGCAAGCTCAGTGGGGTCGATGGGTTTAGAGGTATCGGCTTTGGTGCGGTGCTTGAGCAGTGCATTGCGCTGCCGCAAAACTTGGTTATATTGCTGCAACAGGTGGGCATAGACGGGTTCTAGTTGCACCAGTAAGGTATCAATCCAACTCCGCCGATAGGCAGGGCCTCCGCGCACGAGGTCTAAGTCGAGGCTCGAAAATTCGACGGCACTCATCAAGCCCAAAAACTCAACCTGACGCTTCAGGGTTTGGCCATTGCCAAGCAGGGTTCGCCGCCCGTTACGGCGAAGCACCATGCCCAAATCTAGGCTACCCACATCCCTCGTGAGGGTCGCCGTCACACGGCCTTCTTCTTGGTGCTCCATGACCAAATCGCGATCGCGGCTCACCCGGTGCGATCGCAGGGTTGCCAGTAGCTCCACGGCTTCCAGCAAATTGGATTTGCCCTGGGCATTTTCGCCCAGCAAAATGGTTTTAGGAGCCAAAAACTCCACAAATTGGTCGCTGTAGTTGCGATATTGCCAGAGGTGGAGGGTTTTGAGAAACATCCCGGCGTTGGAGAAGAAGACACGCAGCCATGCCACCATCCTCGCAGGTTGTTGCAGGATTTGGCTGATGGTCTTTGGCCAACGGATTACGGATTGCGGATTGCAGATTACAACCTACGGATTACAACCCATAAATTACAACCTATTGACAAGTCTGAGAGCCAATGGAGAAAGGCAGGCTTAGTTACGCTTCCAGCGGAAATACCATTTGATGAAGAGTTTTTCAAACTCAACCCAAACGAACATCAGGGAGCTGAACCCTAAACAAATCAATAGCTCTGTGCCGCTCAAAACCTGGGTTCCAAAGAAATTGCGCAGGGGTTCAACGTAGATCAACGCTAGTTGTAGCAAGGTGGTCAGCGCCACCGCCGCCAACACAAAGGGGTTAGAGAAGGGGTTGATTTGTATGGTTAATTGAGTGTTGGAGCGAATGGCGAGGGCATGGCCCATTTGCGCCACACAGAGAGTGGTAAAAACCATGGTTTTCCAACGCCCCGGCTCACCGGGGTTGCTGGGTAGGTTGGTATACCAGTAGGCAAAGACCATGAGGCTAATGGCAATGATGGCCAGCACAATCCCAATGCGAATCATGTAAGCCCCTAAGCCTCGGGCAAAAATGCTTTCTTTGGGGTCATGGGGAGGGCGTTGCATAACGTCGGGTTCGGCGGGTTCAACGGCCAAGGCTAGGGCGGGTAGGCCATCGGTGACTAGGTTCATCCACAAAATCTGGAGGGGGGTGAGGGGCACGCCACCACTCACCAACAAGGGAGACGCTGCAATGGTTAAGACCTCTCCAATGTTGGAACCTAGGATGTATTTGATGAAGCGGCGCACATTGGTGTAAACCACTCGGCCTTCTTCGACGGCGGCGACGATGGTGGCAAAGTTATCGTCGAGCAATACAGTGTCGCTCGCTTCTTTGCTAACGTCGGTGCCAGTGATACCCATGGCAATTCCGATATCGGCCTGTTTGAGGGCAGGGGCATCGTTCACGCCATCCCCGGTCATGGCAACAACTTTGCCTTGGTGTTGGAGGGCTTGGACGATGCGCAGCTTATGCTCTGGAGACACCCGCGCGTAAATGCTGACCCGTTTGACGGCTTCGTCGAGATCCGCCGCGCTCATTTTTTCGAGTTCACGCCCCCCTAAGACGCGATCGCCCGGTTCTGAAATGCCTAGGTCTTCCGCGATCGCCTGGGCTGTCAGTTGGTGGTCTCCCGTGATCATGATGGGGCGAATACCGGCGCTGCGGCACTGCGCCACGGCTTCTCGGACTTCGGGGCGGGGGGCGTCGAGCATATCGATCAAGCCTAGCCAGATCATGTTCTGTTCCGTGGCTTCATCGGTGCCTTCGAGGGGTAGGGTATCTAGGGGTTTGTAGGCAAAGCCTAAAACCCGTAAGCCTCTGGCCGCCAGTTGGTTGTTTTTCTCTAAAATTTGGTGACGTTGCGCGTCGGTGAGGGGTTGTGGGCGATCGCCCACAAAAATTTGCTGACACCGTTCCAGCACTAGCTCCGCAGAACCTTTGCAAAATAGGGTGTAGGGAGAGGGTGCATCGCGGTTGGGCAAAAGAGCCACAGCCTCAGCCTGATCAGCTGCTTGGGTTGCCAACACCACACTCATGCGCTTGCGCTCGGAGGTAAACGGAAACTCAACCCCACGCTCTAACTTTGCGGCTAGCATGTGGCGATCGATATCTGCTTTAGCGGCTGCCACCACCAAAGCTCCTTCCGTGGGGTCGCCTAAAATAATCCAGTCTCCATTTTCCTTTTGTAAAACGGAATCATTACACACCAGCGCCGAAACCAACAAAGCCGTGAGTTCTCGATTTTCGAGTGTTGCAATTACCTCGCCGCCCTGGCGAAACTCGCCTTCAGGGCAATATCCCTGGCCACTGATGGCAATGGAATCACTGGCGGGGTGAGCCGATTGCACCACCATTTTGTTTTGGGTGAGGGTGCCTGTTTTGTCGGAGCAAATGGTGGTGACAGAACCCAGGGTCTCAACCGCAGGCAGTTTACGGATGAGGGCACGCCGTCGCACCATCCGTTGGGTGCCAATGGCCAGGGTCACGGTGATCACCGCTGGCAGGCCTTCTGGCACCACGGCCACCGCCATACTTAGCGAAACCTCTACCAGTTGGCGAAATTGCCCCCAGCCCGAGACGAGAACCCCAATCCCAATGACCAAGGCCACCAAGCTGAGAGAGCCGGTGACCAAAACATTGCTGAGTTGATCCATCCGCCGCTGCAACGGGGTGGGTTCAGATTTCACCGCTTGCAGCATGGTGGCAATTTTACCGATCTCGGTTTTCATGCCCGTGCTAGTGACTAACACCATCCCGCGACCATTGAGGACCTCAGTGCCCTGGAAAACTGAGTTGACGCGATCGCCCAGGGGGGTGTCATCATCCAAATCAATGGGGACGCGCTTCTTGGAGGCGTGGGCTTCCCCGGTGAGAGCCGACTCGCGCACTTGGAGGTTGCTACATTCAATCAGCAACCCATCGGCAGAAATCTGTACCCCGGCTTCGAGCAACATAATGTCACCCGGCACGAGGGACTGAGAATCAATTTCCATCAAGCGGCCATCCCGGTTTACCCGCACCCTGGGAGACGAGAGATTTTTGAGCGCCGCCAGCGCCTTTTCGGCCCGACTCTCTTGCATATACCCCAGCAAACCATTCAAAAAGACAATGGCCAAAATGGCGATCGTGTCTTTAAAAGGAATGTCGTTACCTTTATCAATGCCAGCCTGCAAGTCCATTAAATCCATGATGCCGGAGATGACTGCCACGGCAATCAGCATGATCAGCATGATGTTTTTGAACTGATCGAGCAGAATTGAGAACGCTGTGCGTCCGCCCGTTTCTTCGAGTTCATTCAGGCCATAAATCTTTTGCCGTTCGGCAACTTCCTCGGCACTTAATCCCTGTTGGCGATCGCTCTGCAATAGCTCTAAAGCCTTGTCTGTTGAGATCGTATGCCAATGCGTCACAGGGTTGGGAGAAAGAGCTGTCATGAACCTGAAACCTTTTTGCTAGGGTAAGGATGAAGGGAATCGGAGAGTTTGGGAGCCGAGGCTGCCCAAGGCTAGCACGAGTGCTACTAAACGGAGATGGAGACCAAAACAAAGCTAAATCCCCGACCTGGTTCATTGGCACAACGGCTAATTTTTCTGAACCATCTAGAGATATAGAAACTATCAGAATCTTTCAACAGGAAAGCACTTAAAGCAAGTATCCAACAGTTCACAAGTATCAGACAGTTCACAAGTATCAGGCAGTTCACAAGTATCAGACAGTTCAACTGCTAAATTTTCAACTGTTATATTTGGCCATTTACATTTAGCCATCTCTAACGGTTACTCGTGACGGCAGACCTTGCAGAGCCGCACAAGTTGGAGATTTAACAATCAGCGACGACCCGTAAACAGGAATGCTTCGTAGGCTCAATGATTGGCTGAGAGATTTGCTGAAACATCTGTAAACGGCAATGTCGCTTGGGCAAGGTCGATTTGAGGATTGATTGGAGAGATGAACTTTGCTTGGCTCTGGGGTGCTAGCGGCTGTAGCTTGGTCATTCTCGCCTCTAAGGAGGGTTCCTTTGCATAGGTGAGATCTATAGGTTTTGAGCCAATTCTCCCGAAAATCTCCTCAATTGTTTTCATACTAGAGGTGTTTGCCAGAATCGCGGAAAAAACTGTGGGTATGGCTACCGCATCAGATGCCAGGTTGGTATGCCTTGGCCAATTAGAACAGTTTGCCCAGAACCCCTTGAGGTTGGAACCCTTGGGTTTGGAAAGCTTGACCAATCCTTATAATAACCCCTGAACTCAACTCTACGTGAACGGGGCGATCGCCATCTTCCTACTCTAATCTAGGTTATTCATATCATGATCTAGAACCTCGAAATCATCGTCTAGCCCCTTTTCTCCTTAGGGTTCCCCTCATTTGCCCCGCCGCTTGCGTCTTAAAAAATCTCATCTGAACTGCTTGCTCTTGGGATAGTCTGCTTTTAGAGAGTTCGCTCTCTGGCCAATTTATGCGCTGACTTAGCTCTGGACTATAGTTGGGGAGTTGGGGCAAGAGTCTATGTTCAGGCGTACCCTGAGTGGGGGCGGTGACCTTGGAGGATGGGGATATGGGATTTTTGGCAGCGGTGGCGGTGGTGTTGATGGGGGTGGTGTCGCCTGTGAATGCGATCGCCGATCAGGTGGCAGAAAATACCCTGCGGCGGCAGATTTATAGTGCCGAAACCCTAGCGGTGCGCGTAGACAACGCCCCCAATTACCGCATTGTTCAGGGGCGGGTGCAACGGGTGCGCGTGGCCGGGAAAGGGGTCATGCCCATCGAAGGCGTGCGGATCGAGCAACTAGGGTTAGAAGCAGAGGCGATCGCCCTCAACCCCCAAGCCTTGCGGGATGGCACCGTGGAGTTGGATCGTCCCCTTGAGCTTGCCGCCCAAATCATTTTGACAGAGGCTGACCTAAACCAAGCCCTGCAAGCCCCAGCGGTCGTCGATCAGTTGCAATCGATGACCCTCCAACTGCCAGGAGCCGCTGCCTTTGGCATCGAGCGCTATATCTTGGTAGACCCTCAAGTAGATTTGCAAGGGGGCGATCGCCTGCAATTTAGCGTGACCTTACAAGAGCGGCGAACCCAGCGGCGGCTACAAATTCAGGTGGCCTCTGGCCTAGAGGTGCTGGGAGGGAGGCAGTTGCGCTTAGTGGATCCAGCCATCCAAATTGATGGCCAAGCGGTTCCGACTGAGCTGTTGGCTGCCTTTACCCGTGGGTCTGTGGTAGACCTGCAACGCTACGCCGACGATGGTTTTTTGGCGCGTCTCTTACAATTAGAGATAAGAGAAGACGAAATGGCGATCGCCGCTTGGGTGCAAGTCCAACCTCAAGTTTTTTCCGAAAACTAGGCACGTTGCCTTGTAGTTAGTTAACTGGGGGTATCTATTAGGCGTTGAAACGTTGCGATACAAACACGTTTTAGTCCTAGTTTTTGTCCGTATCTGTTCTCTGGAAGGCGTCATTATGACAGACGAAATGACAGACGAAACACTGCATTCAAATCCGCTTCAGCCCGACCCCAAACCCAGTCGCCATCGCTGGTATCGTAATCTGCCCGTCAGCGCGTTGACGGCGATCGCCGCCGTTTTGCTGGCCACTGGCAGCGCCACCGCCTGGTGGACTTGGCAAACCATTAGCGCCCGCCAAGAAGCTGCGCAACAGCCTACCCCCGAAGCCGTCATCCCCATCACCCCCGACTCCGTTGATGGTGCCCCTGGCACAACGGCTTCGCCCCTAAACCCAGCAACCGAACCGGTGCCCAGATCCACAACTGAGCAAGTTTCGGTGCAGGTGTATTGGCTCAAAGACACCGGAACGCAGCTAGAACTGGTGCCCACAACGCTGATGCTGGAGGCAGGGCGATCGCCCGAATCTCAACTGCAGCAGGCATTTGAGCATTTGCTCAATGACACCAACGCCACCGATGGCGCAGAGGAGGCTGGGGCGATCGCCTCTACCATTCCCGCAAACACCCACCTCAACTCCGTAGATATCGCCGCTGATGGCATCCATGTTGACCTATCTGCCGAATTTACCCTCGGGGGTGGCAGCGCATCGATGGGCGGGCGTTTGGGGCAGGTGATCTACACCGCCACAACCCTAGATGATAATGCCCCTGTCTGGCTTTCCATCGATGGCACCCCGCTAGAGCTATTGGGCGGTGAAGGGTTGATGATCAGCCAACCCATGACCCGTGCCGAGTTTGACAATGATTTCTCCCTCTAACGATAGGGAACTCTTTCCCTTATCGTCTGTATCACCGGCGCAGTGGCATCCAAGGCATCAAGCTTAGATGTCACCGCGCCGGTGATATTGTGGCTAAGGAGAGGTTGTGCCTGAGAAGAGGTTGTGACTAAGGAGAGGTTGTAACTAAGGAGAGGTTGTAACTAAGGAGAGGTTGTGCCTGAAGAGACAGGTTGGGGGTGGCGATCGCCCCAAAAATCTGTTAAAAATCAAAGGCTTCATCATGTAGTCGGTGCCTAAGGGGTTTCAACGACCCACGTATGGCACAAAAGTTTTAGGAATGGCTGGAAAGCGCCCTAACTCGCATGATCGGCGCTGAGGTTCAGCGCCCTGCCCAATGGCCACCCTAACATCTGCTCAACTTTCACGATGTTTAACAGTATTACCTGTCTATGGCTCGCCGTCGTTCTGCTTCAAAGCTTCGTGCCAAGCAACCGCTGCCTTGGCGATTTATCCTCGATACCCTGGCGATTTCGTCGTGGGGGGTCTTGCTGTTGCGATTTTGGATTTCTGGCCGTATCAATATTCTGTTACACCCAGGCTATGTTTGGTTGGCGGTGGCCGCTGGATGCTTCCTGGTCTCGTTGGGGGTATTTCGGATTGTGCAGGGGATGCAGGGACGCATCGGTGCTGAAGCGCCTCAAATGGCTCATTTCAACCTCTTCCCACCCGCTTGGAGTAGTGGGCTACTGCTAGCGGTCGCTATTTTTGGCCTACAGTTTTCGCCCCAAGCCTTTACCAGCCAAGTTGCAATGGATCGCGGAGTGGCAGACACCCTGTCCATGACGCGCTCTAAACCCCAATCTTTTCGGGGAGGAACCCGGCCTGAAGATCGGTCATTGATTGACTGGGTACGCACCTTGAATGTTTACCCCGAACCGGATGAGTATAAGGGGTTACCGGTCAGCGTAGAAGGCTTTGTGATTCATGCTACCGAACTTCCTAGTGATTACTTGATGCTGGCTCGGTTTGTGATTACTTGTTGCGCCGCAGATGTCTACCCCGTGGGGCTACCCGTTAAACTAGAGGGCGATCGCTCCCAATATCCGGCTGATGGATGGTTTCATGTAGCGGGAGAAATGACCACAGAGACCGTGAATAACCAGCGCCAATTAGTCATTTTGGCGGCTCAACTCGACTCAATTCCTGAACCCGAAAACCCATACGATTACTAATTCAAACGGTATGGTTAAGGAAGATAGCTTTGAAAAGCCAGATTCATTGTGAATAGCATGAAAACTGACTAGACCCTAGATAGGATAAGGGATCTATGAGGAAACCAAGGCAAACATAATGCTCTGCCTTTACTTCTGCCATGACCTTTTACTTCTGTCATGACCTTTTACTTCTGTCATGACCTTTTACTTCTGTCATGACCTTTTACTTCTGCCATGACCTTTTACTTCTGCTACGACAGTGCGTTGTGTTGTAGCTAGAGAATTTAAAAAACGAGAGACTGCTATCTACTGACCTTTCATCACCTGATATTTTGGGGATCTTCGCAACAAATCTTAATAAATAAAGTTTGTTAAAATGGTTTTTTTGCTTTCCACAAGTGACTTTTTTTAGGTATCCCTGCTACTGCTTTCCGATAGCGAGGTAGTCCTCAGCCTCTCAATTGATAAAGCGCCGTAGAATTCCTTGTTTGTCAGGGTATCTTAACGGCAGTTGGGTGTCTCTATCCCGGCTGCAATGTTTGGCTTCTGTGGCGATCGCCCTACGCCGCCACTAGACTGTCTTCGCCCCTTTGGAAGGTGTTTGAAATGCGGTTGCAAGATGCTTGTAATCCTCCGAATAATTGCGGATGTTATGGTAACCAAGAGTTAATTTACCGTAGTTGTTTCTAAAGAGGCGGATTATACTGATATCCGGTATTAGTGTTCAAGATTAATATCCTGAACAAGGCTAATATCCTGAATGAGTATTCGAGCAAGCTGATCGCGAGTCGTAACGTATTTCCCCTTCAGACCGATTCCCAATTCCCGCGTTCTAGGAAATCTGGTGTATTGATGAAATCGTTTCAGCGGCGAGTCCGAGATTTAGCGGGGCACCCCCCTCCTTCGCACGACCCAAAAAATGGGCACAAGCGGCTCATCTTTTCCCTCAGGGAAGGATTATCGCAGCCTTCTAATTTTTTCCCAAAACCCAAAGGGGCGGTTGCCCCAGATCTACCCTGGCCACAGCAGGTGAAGCAAACCCTAACTCGCTACGCCAAATTAGTGGTTTGTCCACCGCCTAAGCATCGAGTGGGCAAGGGCAAGCATCGATGTAGTTCTGTCGCTATTTTTGTGGTGGCCGTGGTGTCTCTCTCCAGCACCATTGGTTATCGACTTTATAACGAGCCGCAGTTGGCCGTCGGAACCCTTTCCCCACGCACTCTACGAGCGCCAGAGGCGGCTTCCATCGAAGATGCAGAAACCACCGAGAGCGATCGCCAATCAGCTCGCATCGGGGCTATTCCTGTTTTACAGGTTGATACCACCGTTAACCAGCGCATTTACCAGCAAATTCAAGGGCTATTAGAAGAAGGTGAAGCCCTGCGGAACCAGGCTGGGACGTTCCCGGTTGTGTCGCCTTCCATCCTATCCACAGCGACCCAACGCAACCTACGGCAAGTCTCTGAGGCCGAGTGGCAGGCCGTGTTCAACCAAGTAGAAGCCCAAACCCGCCCCAATTCTTCAGAAGGTTCGTTTTCGACTGCCTTGGCGTTGGCGGTGGTAGAGCTACAAAATTATCGCCGCTATGCCTCAGAAGATAACTTTACATCGCTAAAACAGTCGTTTCAGCGATCGCGCCAAGCCTACAGTCGGGCGATCGCAGCGTTGGCACAAAGCCCCTCTAGCCCCTCTGTCAATCCTTTTTCCCCAGCCCTCCTCGACCTTACCGATGCAGCTTGGGTAGAAACCAAAACCTCAGTCCGTCGAATTTTAGAACGAATTTTAACCCAGGGGATTCCTCCTGGCTTGCCCAATGAGTTGCTAGAACAGGCCATTGATTTACAATCCCGCGAGCGCCTGTCGGCAGACTCTGCCAAGATCGTAAAGCAATTGCTGCTGGCCGTGCTAGAACCCAATCTGGTGCAAGATCCAGAGCAAACTCGGCTCTTGGCTGAACAGGCTGCCAAGGCCGTAAAACCCGTGGTTGTGAATGTGCGGCGCGGCGAAATTATTGTAGAGTCGGGGCAACCCATCACCCAACGAGAGTTTGTTGTGCTTGACCATTTTGGCCTGAGTGAACGGGTCATTGATTGGTTTGGGCTGATTGCGTTTGGGGCATTGGTGAGTGGCGGTATTATCCTTTTCTTGCTCGTTGAACGCCGCTTTTATCCGGGGTTGCGCCGCCGCGACTATGTTTTGGTGTTGTTGCTCACCCTCACCACGCCGTTACTGGTGTCGTTAGGGATTCCAGCCACCAGCTTACCGGCGGTGGGGCTGTTGGTCGGCAGTTTTTATGGCTCAGCCTTAGGGGCAACGGTGGTGACGCTCCTGAGCATTGCCCTCCCCATCGGCATGGACTTAGGAACCCGGCATTTACTGGCCAGTGCGATCGCCAGTCTACTTGGAGCCTGGATGGCGGGGCGGCTGCGTTCTCGCGAAGAATTAGCATTGCTAGGCGGAGCGGTTGGTTTGACCCAGGGCATTACCTACCTCTTTCTGAGCCTTATGCTCAGCCCTTGGAGTTCGTCGGTGTGGGTCAGTGTCCTGTCGGCCTCCGTTACCCAAGCTCTCATGGGCATCACTTGGAGTGTGACGGCGCTGGGGCTCAGCCCCTACCTAGAGCAGTTGTTTGACTTGGTTACCCCCATTCGGTTGGCCGAGCTTTCCAACCCTAACCGCCCCTTGCTAAAGCGGTTAGCCTCCGAAACCCCCGGCACCTTTCAACACACCTTATTCGTAGCAACCCTGGCAGAGGCGGCAGCGCGGCAGTTGGGCTGCAACGTCGAACTGGTGAGAGCCGGGACGTTGTACCACGACATCGGCAAAATGCATGACCCCCAAGGGTTTATCGAAAACCAAATGGGTGGCCCCAATAAGCACGACCTGATCAACGACCCCTGGAAGAGCGCAGACATCATTAAAAAGCATGTCACCTTGGGGATCTCGATGGCGAAGAAGTATCGCTTGCCCAAGGCGGTGCGCTCCTTCATCCCTGAGCATCAGGGCACCATGCGCATTGCCTACTTCTACCACCAAGCCCAAGAACTGGTGAAGGCTAACCCCAGCCGGGTCGTGCGGGATCAAGACTTTCAATACGATGGCCCCATCCCCCAATCGCGGGAAACCGGCATTGTGATGGTGGCTGATTCCTGTGAAGCGGCCTTGCGATCGCTCAAAGACACCACCCCCGAAGAAGCCCTAGCCATGGTCAACCGGATTTTGCGCGCCCGTTGGCAAGATCAACAGCTAAAGGATTCTGGCCTAGAGCGGTCTGAGATGCCCATCATTGCCGAAATTTTTGTCAGGGTCTGGCAAGATTTCAACCACCAACGCATTGCCTACCCCAAGATTCCGCTGCCGCCCCCCGCCCCTTCCGCCCGGTAAACTGGGGTTCTATTACGAGGATCTCCATTGCCAGCCGCAAGCTAAACCACCAGCCTTTCAGATAGAATCTTCGCGCAGAGTCTGAAAGAGCCTATAAAATCAATATATTGGCTGCTGTTGGCCGTTCTCTTGATCGTTGGCTGGCTGGATCGTGGATCTCCTCCATTGATCGATGCATCTGTCTCATGATCGTCTGACTCATGATTTATAAATCAGATCCATTGCTCCGGTCTAATATCCACGAACTCTACCCATCGCCCTCTGTCCTAATCTATCGCCGTTTTCCTATCTCCGATAGCTGGCGCTGAAGGCTTGTAGTGGAGATCTCAAGGCATCTGTTAACGCTGGTATCGGGCGTGGGCTCAGGCTCACTCGCCAAACGCCATTTTATTCGATTAGTTGGAAGCTTACTGAAAGCGCGATCGCCATGCTTGAATTACCTGACCTGAAGCGAGACATCGATCTCCTGTCGCAACGCCTGGGGAAAGCCCAGGACTATCTTTGACATCCCTGCCCTCACAGCCAAAATCTCAGACCTAGAGCAGCGCACTGCCCAACCCGAGTTTTGGGAAGAGCAGGCTACGGCTCAAAAGACCTTACAAGAGCTTAATGACTGCAAAACTCAGTTGCAAAATGTTGGGTCTTGGCGCTCGACCCTAGACGATGCAAGGGCTGTCCTGGAACTGTTGGAGTTAGAAACCGATGAGGCACTGCTCCAGGAAGCCCAAGCTAACCTTACCCAGTTAACGCGCAGCCTCGATCAGTGGGAACTGCAAAAGTTGTTGTCGGGTCCCTATGATGCGCGAGGAGCGGTGCTGAGCATCAATGCTGGAGCTGGGGGCACCGATGCCCAAGACTGGGCTGAGAGCCTATTGCGCATGTATACGCGCTGGGCAGAACGGCGGGGCTACAAGGTACACCTATCAGAACTTTCCGAAGGAGATGAGGCAGGGCTAAAATCTGTCACCTTAGAAGTCGAAGGGCGCTATGCCTATGGCTATCTTAAGGCTGAAAAAGGAACCCATCGCTTGGTGCGAATTTCGCCCTTCAACGCCAATGGCAAGCGCCAAACGAGCTTTGCTGGGGTTGAGGTCATGCCCATTCTCGACCAAACGGTTGAATTAGAGATTCCTGAAAAAGATCTGGAGGTCATTACCTCGCGGGCAGGGGGGAAGGGTGGCCAAAACGTCAACAAAGTGGAAACCGCCGTGCAGGTGCGCCACATCCCCACGGGGTTGATGGTTCGCTGTACGGAGGAGCGATCGCAGCTCCAAAACAAAGAAAAAGCCATGGCTCGGCTGAAGGCTAAGCTGTTGATTATTGCCCAAGAACAACATGCCCAGGCGATCGCCGATATTCGAGGCGACATCGTGGAAGCGGCTTGGGGCAACCAAATTCGCAACTATGTGTTTCACCCCTACCAGTTGGTCAAAGACCTCCGCACGGGTCTAGAAACCACTGACATCAACACCGTGATGAATGGGGATCTCGATCCCTTCATCGAAGCCTGTCTCCGCCAAGAAAACCAGATGATGGCTCCTACCAGCGTCTAGGGAGCAGTTTCAGCCCACTTTCTTGGTTCTACTGTCCATCCTGCTTGTTGAGGCTCATGACTGACTCCCAACCGACTCCATCCTCGACCCCTGACCGACCGACCGACCGACCGACCAACCAACCGACCGATGCCATAACGACGCCTCCGGTTCCCGTTGTGCTGGCAGGGGGCAACCCAGAACCCCCGCCCAGCTATGTCAAGCTAGCCATGCGCAACATGGTCAAAAAAGGGGGCAAGTCGCTGTTTCACTTCGCTTTGACTACTGTGGGGTTGCTGGCGCTCTTGGTCGGGCTGGCCTATTTTACCCATTAGTAATCACCCATTAGTAATCACCCATTAGCGATCGCCCATTAGCAATGTCAATGTCTCTTTCTCAATCCACCGTTGACGTTGAGGTTTTTCTTCAAACCCCATGGTTTGAGGGTGAGGTGCCCGCAGGTAGCGATGCTGCCATGATTGCGATCGCCGATCAAACGGCGTTGCTAGAAGCCCCTTGGCTACAGTGGTTTCAAACTTGGCTGGTGGCTCTAGAGGGGAAATGGGAGGCGATCGCCCCTTCCTTGCCCACGCCTGCACCCGGATACGAACTCACCCTCCGCCTCACCCATGATGCCGAGATCCAGTCGCTCAACGCCACCTACCGCCAGAGCGATCGCCCCACCGATGTGCTTTCCTTCGCAGCCCTCGAAACAGACGCTGCCTTTCTCCCCGCCCTAGAAGAAGATGCCCCATTGTATTTGGGGGACCTGATTATTTCCCTCGAAACAGCCCATCGTCAGGCTCAAGAGCGGGGGCATACCCTCCTAGAGGAAGTCGTTTGGCTGGCGAGCCATGGCCTTCTGCACCTGCTCGGCTGGGATCACCCGGATGAACCTAGCCTCACCCGGATGTTACAACAACAAGAAGATCTGCTACAGACCGTGGGGTTAAAAATTCAGTATGATTACCCCAAAGATGAATGTTAGGCTGATCCGGGAACGTTGCTGGCGTTTTGGTCGGCTGTGGTCTGTTCATTGCTGCTAATGAGGGTTCTCATGGACGATTTTGAGCTTCAAAGCCGTACCAATTTTGGGAAATCGATACCCCAAGAACCATCTCCGCCTCACTCTTCTTCGCCAGATTGCCCCATGCCGCAGCCCATTTCCACCGAACCCATCACCCCTGTCAAGTTTGGCAAACCCAATCGAGATTTAGCCTGGAAGGTGGCTCCAAGCCTGATTCTCAGCTTTGAATATGCCTGGGCTGGGATCGCCTATGCTTTTTTCACCCAGCGTAATTTTCGGGTACACCTGCTTGTGGGCAGTTTGGCGATCGCCCTCAGCCTTTACCTCGGCCTCAGCCGCGTCGAAATTGCCGTCATTGGCCTCACCATCGGAGCCGTCTTGACCATGGAGCTGCTCAACACCGCCCTCGAATCTGTTGTGGATCTCACCGTTAAGCAGAGCTTCCATGAGCTTGCCAAAACCGCCAAAGACTGTGCCGCCGGAGCCGTCCTAATTTCTGCCCTAGCCGCCGTCTTAGTCGCCGGGTCATTGCTGCTCCCTCCCCTTACTGAACGACTCCAAACCCTTTGGTGAAGCCAACCTTGGTATTCAAGCTCTAGCTAGCTGCCACCGCCCCATCACTGGCTGCTAGATACCCCACTTGAGAGTTCTTTGTTTTCCATTTCGTCCGTTTTGCCTAGCCTATTGCAGTTCCTCGCACCAAGAACCGAGGCAAGCCGCTAGCTCCCCACCCAAAATACTTCTAGCCTTGTTCTAGGATGCCCCCATCCACACCCTAAAATCTAAATCCCAAACTTGTATTCCCCATGATTCTGGTCATTGATAACTACGACAGTTTTACCTATAACCTCGTGCAATATCTAGGCGAACTGGGCATTGAGATACCTGTGGCCGCTGATATTCGGGTCTTTCGCAACGACCAAATTACCCTCGCCGAAATTCGTAGCCTGAGCCCCGATGCTATTGTGATTTCGCCAGGGCCAGGGCGACCCGAAGATGCCGGAATCTCACCCGCTGTCATTGCAGAACTCGGCCCCACCCTCCCTATCTTGGGGGTTTGCCTGGGGCACCAAGGCATTGGTCTGATGTTTGGCGGCACGATCACAACCGCCGCCACATTGATGCACGGTAAGACATCCCCCATCCATCACGCTGGCGTAGGGGTGTTTGCAGGGATTGAAACCCCCATGCTAGCGACCCGCTACCACAGCTTAGTGATCGACCGTGCCTCATGCCCCGATGTGCTAGAAATTACAGCCTGGGTCGAGGATGGCACCATCATGGGAGTGCGCCACCGCCACTTTCCCCATATTCAGGGCGTTCAGTTTCACCCAGAAAGCATTCTTACAGGGTCTGGGAAGCAGCTTTTGCGAAACTTTTTACTGTCGATTCCTCAAGCTGCGGTGCCCATGGTCAGTATGGCGGCTTCCTAAAATGGCTACTTCTTAGCCTAGTTTTAGGAATAATTTTAGAAATGATTTTAGGAATAATTCTAGGCCGTAGTTTCACCGCTGCCGTACTTTCACCGCCATGATTGACATCTCCAGCTCGTAAAGCTGGCCATTCCGTTATTACCCTAGACAGGGCTTGTCGGCCTAACTTCCATCGTTCCAATAAGCTGCT
>Ga0105045_10001763_pt1 | contig 17843 bp, 16 predicted proteins | sample MAT02_FD_78089 | JGI IMG/M metagenome (GOLD analysis project Ga0105045, IMG submission 78089) | Freshwater microbial communities from Lake Fryxell liftoff mats and glacier meltwater in Antarctica - MAT-02 (megahit assembly) | ecosystem: Environmental > Aquatic > Freshwater > Ice > Liftoff... | reverse complement strand
TGAAAAGTCGCACGCCAAGTCCGCGAGCATCAGCTCTGATACCGTGGAATTTGAGCCCATGAGCTGACGTCCATTCAGCTTCAAGAAATACTGCCCATCGTGTTCATGCAGAGAAAAGCGCGAACCGTCCGCAGTGCGCGTCTCCGCAAGATTTTTGAAGGGAATCATCTGCCCGACAACCTAGCCAATTCTGCCAAGAAGTCACCACTCGCAAACACACAGAAAAAACTTACCGCTGGAAACGCGAAGCTCTGAAATCCCAGCGAAACATCTCAAAATCTATACCCTAGGACAGCCAGTGTCCCACCCCATCTGCTGTAATTGTCGGCAAATCATGAGCAACCTCACCGCATGTCCTACCCTCTCGCGCCGCCACTTTCTCACTCTCCTGCCCGGCCTCGGGGTGCTGTTCCGCCCGCCCCGCCTCGAAGACCCCTTCGCCGACCCCGCCTGGTTCGCCAAGTGGAAGCAAGCCCCCCGTCACCCCATCTGGGAATCCGACAATTCCGTCGAAAACGCACTCCTCGCCGCCATCGTCCACGCCACCCCGCTCCGCATTCGCTACCTCGCTGGCAGCGACCCCGGCACTAACCGCGAGATTTCCCCCGCGCTCCTCTTCACGAGCGAAGGCTACGCCGGTCACTACCTCACCGCCCACTGCCATGAAAGAAACGCCCCCCGCACCTTCCGCGCCGACCTCCTCACCCTAGCCTGAGAGCAACAACGCCGAGTCACCCCACTCACGCGCGAACAGCCCGCTGATTCCGGCGTCAGGAATTAGCCTCTTCCTTGACAAGCCGAGGTGAACATCTCATGCTTATGGTATGAAGTCCCATGTTAGTACTACTATAGATGCAGACCTCTTACATGAAGCAGACCGCTTTGGCCGACAGGAGCGGAGGTCTCGGAGCCAAATATTCGAGCTGGCTTTAGAACATTTTCTGCGTGAAAAGGCCCCTGCCTCCGATGATATCGTGACTTCCTCAGGACGTTTCGCAGGCAAATTCACCAGAGAACAAACCTATGCACGTTGAGGACTTAGCGGGGCGGGTCTTGGTAGATACCAACGTCTTGATTTACGCGACCCTTGCTGCCGATCCCCGTCACGAGCGAGCCCGACTCATCCTCGCACAGCGACTCCGGCCCGAGATCGAGCTATTCATTTCCGTCCAAAATCTCGCTGAGATGTATCCGAACCTTACCGGCCCGAAAAATCAGCCCCCAGACAGCCCAAAAGTGGCCCGCGAAAAAATCCGATCCATCGCCCGCTTGCGCGGCCTCACTACCTTGCCGCTGACGGTCGAAACCACACATCTCGCCCTCGACCTATGCGTCGAAGGCGGCATCACGCGGCAGAACTACTTCGACCACCAACTCGCCGCCCTCATGATCCGCGAACAAATCCCAGTGATCCTCACCGAAAACACCGCTGATTTCGCAGAGATCGCCCATATCACACCCATCAACCCATTCGAGTAGTTCACAAAGCTTACCAACGTCGGCCTGGCCTTCCTTCCGCCACAACGAAATGAAACAAACAAAATAAAACGTAAAATAAATTACCCCTAGGACTGCCAGTGTCCCACCCCCTCTGCTTAAATCGCGGGCAAATCATGAGCAACCTCACCACATCGCCGTTTCCCAGCCCAGCCAGCCCCAGCCCAAAAGCCTACCCTCGGCGTCGCGGACCCCAGACCCAATGACCTACTACGCCCACACCGCAGAAGACTCCGAGGGCAACCGCGACCCCGATAAGTCAAAATGGCAGCCGCTCGCTGCCCACCTCCAAAGCGTCGCCACCCTCGCCGCAAAGTTCGCAGCCCCCTTCGGAGCCAGCGCCGAAGCCCGCCTCGCCGGCCTGCTGCACGATTTGGGGAAATATCAGCCCGATTTCCAACTTTACCTAGAACGCGGTTTTCCTCGCACGCCGCACGCCATTCACGGCGGAGCCGTTCTTACCAACTATCGCAATTTGGCCAATGTTATCGCCAGTCACCACTCCGGTCTCCACGACGAAGACGACACCCATAGCCAAAACTTAAACAAACTCTCCGGCACCCCCGAAGGCCTCACTCTTCTCCAATCACTCCTTCTCGCCTACCGCAAGGATGGCCTGAACCCGCCGCCGAAACTCCCCATTCCGCAGCTCTCGGCTCGAGGCGACACCGCGGAAGACCTACGTCTTCGCCTCCTGCTCTCCGCGCTGGCCGACGCGGATTACCTCGACACCGAGGAGCACTTTCTCCGCGCCGCAGGGAAAGCTCGGCTCTCCTCGAACCACGCCTCCATCCCTGATCTCTGTTCCAAAATCGACGCCCACCTGCAAAGCTTCGCCGCTCGCCCCTCGCCGTCTTTGCTTGATCAACTTCGCTCGCGCATCGCCGCACGTTGCGTCGAAGCAGGCCGCACCTCCCCGCCCGGAACTTTCTCTCTCACCGTCCCCACTGGCGGCGGCAAGACTCTCGCCTCCGCTGCCTTCGCACTCCACCATGCCGCCGGCCACGGGTTTCAACGTGTCATTTATGTCATCCCCTACACCTCGATCATCGAGCAAAACGCGCGCGTCTTTGCATCCATCTTCGGTGCAGAAAATATTCTCGAACACCACAGCCTTGCCGACTGGCAGACCCGCGACGAAAATGAGGACGACCCCGAGAGCCCTTCCGCTCGTGCCAAGCTCGCCTCGGAAAATTGGGATGCACCTTTTATCGTTACTACCAATGTCCAGTTCTTTGAGAGCTTGCACAGCCATCGCACTTCGGCCCTTCGTAAACTCCATCGCCTCGTCGGCTCTGTTGTGCTCTTCGACGAGTGCCAAACTTTCCCGCCTGAGCTGCTTGATCCTTCGCTAGCAACGCTTCAGGCTCTGCAAGTCTACGGGAAAACCTCGTTCGTTTTCTGCACCGCCACCCAACCCGCCTTCGCCCGGCATGAGTTGTTTCCCTCCGGCTTCGCCTCACTCACAGAAATTATCCCATCCGACGAAACGTGGCGACTGCACGAACGCCCCGAGTTTCAGCGCGTGCGCATCACCCACGACACCGAACCTATCACGCTCGAGACCTTCGCGCAGCGAATCGCTGCCTGCGACCGCGCCCTCGCGATCGTTAACACTCGCTCAACCGCTCGCGAACTCTTCGACGCGGTCCAAGCTCGCAGCCCCGGCACTCACGTCTATCATCTTTCCACATTCATGTGCCCTGCACATCGGCAGGCCGTTTTGGATACTATCCGCATTCGCCTCTCTGCGCCTGAGTGCCCCTGCCTAGTGATCGCCACTCAACTGATCGAGGCAGGCGTCGATCTTGACTTCCCAAAAGTCTTTCGCGTCCTGAGCCCTCTCGACGCCGTCCTCCAAGCCGCCGGACGCTGCAACCGCGAAGGCCGACTCACAAACGCCTCTGGTCAGCCCCGCCTCGGCGAAGTCGAGGTTGTAACCCTTGCCGACGCCAGGCTTCCAGCTGGTGTCTACCAACGCGCCACCGCTCTCGCTGCAAAATTTCTCCCCACCGGGGACGGCGGCGACATTTCACCCGCCGCGATCCAATCCTACTTCCGCGAACTTTACCACGACACCGAGCGCGACAAACACGCCATCGCCCACCTCCGCGAGCAGCGTCTCCACCGCACTCTCGGCCAGAGATACCGCTGGATCGAAGAAGACCAACCGACGGAATCCGTCCTGACCGATTACAATGACGCCTCCCGCGCATGGACTGCCTTATTGGAAGATCAGGACTATGCTCCACCGACTCGCCAGCAACGCCGCGCCATCGCGCGACTCTCGATCAATCTCCGCGCTTCCGAGGTTCAAAGCGGTCTTCAGGCTGGTCTTCTCCGGCAACTCCACTGCGGCCTCTACGTCACGAGCATCAGCCACGATACCCAACACAGCTATCACGCCTGCTACGGCTACAATCCCTCCGGTGTGCTGAGTAGCGACCACACGTTTTTCTAAAAAAGGCCGCCTGAGAAATCAGGCGGCCCCTTTTGTTATGCTAGCTCTCGACGCTCTTTTGTTTCAATCCGCATGAAATCAGTGATTTAACTCCATGAAATCTTCCGCGAGATTTTTCGAACTCAATGTAACCCGATCCCGTGTCAAAAACATATCCTTGACAACATGTATTTTGCACGTTAAAAGTGCGTCTATAAATTTAATGCATGTTCATACAGTAGTTTTTTGCGACGTAGACTCGGGCTACTTTCCCACATGGGGGCTCGATTCTGGATTGAGTGACTTTGGAAATACGCCTGAGAATGCACGCAACGACTTTCTCCAACGCTTTGCCGGTAATCTAGACAATCTTCCGACCTCACGAAAATCCGAAACAAATTTCGTTTCTCTGTATGAATTTAAAGTCACTTTCTCAACCTTCGTGAAAATTTAGCCTACCCACCATGTCCGCTGCTATATCAATTGCCCTCAAAGTCTGGGGCGACCTCGCATGTTACACTATCCCCGAGGCACACGTTGAACGCCTCTCTTACCCTGTCATCACGCCATCCGCCGCGCGGGGTATCCTAGAAGCGATTTTTTGGAAGCCCCAAATCCGCTATGAACTCGACCGCATCACAGTCCTTAAACCGATCCGCTTTACCTCGATTCGCCGCAACGAGATTCAAGGTACCGTTACTGTGAAAGGTGCCTCCGGCGTTAACGCCTGGATGAAAGACCCATCCGGCTACGAACCATACCTTGTGGATTCCGCTGGACGTGACGACGTGCAGGGTGAGAACCGAACCCAACGCAACAGCGTCCTCTTGCGTGACGTAGCCTATATCCTCGAAGCCCGCCTCATCGTCATAAAACCCACGCCCACAGACCCTCCCGCCAAATATCGCGAGATGTTCACCCGCCGCGCCGCGCAGGGCCAATGCGTGCGTCAGCCTTGTCTCGGCATCCGCGAATTTGCCGCCTATTTCGCTCCGCCCGATGGAACCGAAACTGCCGCCGATGAAAACCGCGATTTGGGCATCATGCTCTACGATCTCGACTTTCCCACCGACGGTCCCGTTGGGGCTCGCCCGCCGGAATGCGCTCTCTTCGCTCCTGCCAAACTTGAGCATGGCATCCTTGATGTCGCCGCTATGCGCCGCAACCTCTACCGCCGCGCCTGAGCTATGCTTTTTCCCGCCCTCCACCGCTTCGCCTTGTCTCGCCACCTTCTCGACGATCTCGATTTCGTCGAACAGACGATTCATGCCCGCATCGACCTCCGTGCCGATGGCTCGCTCATCGGCATCTTTTCCGTCGGAGATAAAAAATCCCCAAAAAAGCTTCCCGTCTCCCGCATCGCTGCGCGCAACTCCGCCGCTATCGCCTGTCTCGGAGCCGACACCTCCAACCGAATCATCCCCGGGCTTGATCCTGACGCCAACGACCTCGCCCTCCAAACGCAGGGTCTTTTTCTCGCCCAGCTCCGCGCAGCCCAATCTGCGAGCAACCACGCGGGTATCGCCGCCGTCATCACCTTCCTCGCCAATCTTTCCACAGACGAAGCCGCCCGCCTCGCCGTCAAAACCACCTTCGACTCAAAGAAACTAAAAGTCTCGGATTGGATCACGTTCTCCGTCGAGGGACAGAGTGGCTATCTCATCGAATGGGAGGTGCTAAAAGCGTGGTGGCGCGACCACTGCACGGCCAACCGCGTTACCGCCACAGCCTCATCCACCGATCCTCTGATTCCATGCATCGTCACCGGCCAACTCTGTGCACCTGTCCGCACCCACGGCACTCGAATTAAAGTCGCTCCCGGCGGGCTCCCCGGCGGTGTCGCCCTCGTCTCCAGCGACAAACCAGCCTTTGGTTCATACGGGTTTGAGAAATCCCTCGTCAGCCCGATGTCTGAGGTTGCAGTGGAAGGCTACATTCGAGCCATCAATTATCTCGGAGATCGACAACACGCGGACCACCACTATCGCACCAACGACACAATCTATCTTTTCTGGTGCGAAAGTCCCGACGTCAAAGTCAACCCCGCGAAGGCCATCGAGGAAGGCCAACTCACCAGCACTGGCGACTGGCTACTCGACGACCTCGCCACGGTCGTCCCGGTTTCCCCGCTGTCCGATTCACCAAAAACCGCTACGGCTGTTTTTCGCGCTGCTGACACCGGATTGCCCCCCACTGGCGCATCTGGCGCCGAGGCCCGCTTCTACTGCCTTGCCCTCAGCGGTAGCTCTGCGCGGGGTGTCATTCGCGGCTGGCTCGATCAACCGCTGCGTGACGCCGTGAGCCACATGCGCGAGTGGTTCGAAGACATCACAATTCCGCGTGATCGCCCCCTCTTCGACCCCAACGACAAAGCTAAAGAACCAAGAAAGCGTCGGCGTTTGGCAGAAATTGGAGACCTTGAGTCCCGCTGGCCTCTCTGGAAACTCGTCTCTACCCTTGAGGGTAAAAGTAATTCCTCTCCCGAACTCGCTCGCTACCGCACACAGCTCTTCGCCTGTGCTCTACTCGGCCGCACCCAACCCGTCCCGCTCGAACTTATCGCCGTCGCCTGCCGCCGCATTGCCACCACCGGCGATTGCCCGCCAGCTCGTGCCGCGCTGATCCACTTTCTGCTCCGCCGCTATCTCTCACAACAACCCGAACTCAACCTCACCACCATGCCTACCATTGATCAAGCTATCCAATCCTCCTCCGCGTTCGCCTGTGGGCGACTGCTTCGCGTCCTCGAAAGCGTTCAGAAAAAAGCCCTCGGCGACCGCAACGCATCCGTCGTCGATAAGTTTTACAGCTCTGCCTCCGCCACGCCCGCTGCCGTCCTCGGCAGTCTCGTCGCCAAGGCCCAGCCCCATCTCGCAAAAATGCGAAAAGACAAAACCAGCACTGGCCTAGCCTATTGGTTCGACGAACAGATCACCGAAATTACCGCCATCATCGTCGAAGCGGGCGGCTACCCGGCCACCAGTAACCCAGTCGCTCAAGGCGAATTTGCCCTCGGCTTCTACTATCAACGCATCCTCGCCCGAAAAGGAAAACCCGAGGCCGACGACACTGAAGACGAACCCACTGAATAATTCTTTTACATCTTCTCCCATTCGAAATCATCAGCCTAAAACCCTAAATTATTATGAACCAGCCCATCACCAACCGATACGACTTCATCTACCTCTTCGACGTTCAAGACGGAAATCCCAACGGGGATCCCGACGCCGGCAACTTGCCCCGCGTTGATCCCGAAACCTATAGAGGCCTCGTCACTGACGGCTGTATCAAACGCAAAATTCGCGACTATGTCCTCCTAGCCAAAGCTACCACTCCCGACTCCGCCGAAGCCGGGTTCGAAGTTTATTTTCAAACCAAGGGAGGTGCGGAAAAACGCGTACTTAACACCCTCCACGAGCAAGCTTACACCGCCATCGGCGCTAAGTCCGCCGACAAGAAATACGCCGACCAAGTGAACGCCCGTCAATGGATGTGCGCCCATTTCTGGGACGTCCGCACCTTCGGCGCAGTGATGTCGATGAAGGAAAACAACTGCGGTCAAGTGCGCGGCCCCGTCCAGCTCACCTTCGCCCGCTCCATTGATCGCATCTTCCAGCAGGAAGTTACCATCACTAGAAAGTCCGTCACCACTAAGAAAGACGCCGATGAGCAGATCAAAAAAGACGGTAACATCACCGGCACGATAGGCCGCAAATCCATCGTTCCCTATGGCCTTTACCTCTCTCATGGCTTCGTTTCCGCCCATGAAGCGACTGGCACTGGCTTCGGCGAGGCCGATCTTGCGCTGCTCTGGGATGCTCTCAAAGGCATGTTCGACCACGACCGCTCCGCCTCGAGGGGCCTTATGGCCCCGCGAAAGTTGATCGTTTTCAAACACCAGAGCGCCCTCGGCAATGCCCCCGCACACAAACTTTTCGAGGCACTCAAAGTGACGCGTGTCAACACAGATGAAGTCCCACGAGCCTTCACCGATTATACAGTCACGCTTGATCACTCAAACATCCCAGCAAGCGTCGAAGTTTTGGAGATGTTATAACCCGCGCCCACACGCCACTTGACATCTAACAAGTCAACTAGTTTGTTAGTAGGATGAAATCCGTCGGACTCTTTGAGGCTAAGACTCGCCTCTCCGAACTGTGTCGCGAGGTGGCGACGACGGGCGAGGAATACCTGATCACCCGTCGGGGACAGGCCATTGCCCGCATCGTTCCGCCGACTTTCGCCCAGCCTCTCGCCCCCCGAGTGCCGGGCCGATTCAAGGGGCAATTTGGTCCGCTCACCGACGAGATTGTGTTTGCGCCCCTCCCTCCTGAGTTCTCCGGTCTCATTCCCAGTCCCACTGATCCCTTAGGTCCTCTGTGAAGTTGCTTCTCGATACCCACGCAGTGCTGTGGTGGTTGGACGGGAACTCGCGCCTCGGCGCATGGGCCTCGCGGGCTATCAGCGATCCGGCGAATCCCTGTTGCTTGAGCGTGGTGTCCGTCTTCGAGATCGAAACGAAATCTCGACTCGGAAGACTCACACTGCCCGACGCGGTCACGTCCGGGTGGGACGAGACCATATCCCAAGAAAGCTGGAGAATCTTGCCCATCTCGCTCGCTCATGCTTGTCGCGCGGGTAATTTCTCGGTCGCTCACGGCGATCCCTTCGATCGCATCCTCGCCGCTCAGGCTGAACTCGAGGACATGACTCTCGTGAGCTGCGATCCTGCATTTGCCGCTTTCGGCGTGTCCACGCTCTGGTAGCACACCACATCGTTCGATCCGTGGAGCCTCCACCATCCATCGCCCCGGCCACCCTGCCGATCAGCGCGCTTAATCACCTCATCTACTGTCCGCGCCGCGCTTACCTCATCCACGCAGAGGGTGTGTTCACAGAAAACGAACACACCCTCCGCGGCGACCTTAATCACGCCCACGCCGATCTGCCTGGCTTCGAGCATCGTGCCGGGTGGAAGTTGCTGCGCGCCCTGCCCATCTGGTCCGACTCCCTCGGGCTGAACGGACGTGCCGACATCGTCGAGGTGCGCGAGTCCAGCGGGAGTATTGCTGCCGCCCGTCCGGTGGAATACAAATCCGGACGCCGCTCAAAGTGGCTCAATGATCGTGTGCAACTCTGCGCCCAAGCCATCTGCCTCGAAGAAATGTTCGCCATTGCCATCCCCGAGGGACTCATCTTTCACGCCAAATCCCAGAAACGCACCGTCGTCCCCCTCGACGACCACGTCCGGGCAGAGACTCTCGCCGCTCTCGCCGCGCTTCGTGCCACACTCGCCCTCCTCACCGCACCCGCCGCCGTGCTCAAGCCCCAGTGCGATGGTTGCTCGCTTCGAGAGACGTGTCTGCCCGAGGTTCAAGGCCACCTCGCCGCCCAACAGAAAGCCCTCTTCAAGGTTTAACCTCTATGGCCGAAGTCCTTCAAAACGTCCTGTATCTTACGACCCCTGGCCTCTACATCGCCCGCGATCACCTCACGCTACGCATAGAACACAATCGGGCACTGAAGCTCGCTTTGCCGATTCACCACATCGAAAGCATTTGCATTCTCGGCAATGAGATTTTGCTCAGCACCGGAGCGATGCGCCTCGCGATGGAGTCCGGCGTGCCCATCAATTACCTTGATGAAAACGGCCGCTTATTAGGCCGAGTCATTGGCGTGCCCGACACCAGCGTGACGCTGCGCCGGGCGCATTTTCGTGCCAGCGACGATCCGGTGGTCAGCATAGACATCTGCCGCTCCATCGTCGCAGGGAAGCTGCAAAATGCACGCAACTCCCTGCTTCGTGGTGCCCGTGAAACAGACGATCCCGAAGCAATTGTCGCATTAGGCAACGCAGTAGATCTGATCGGCAGACTCATCCCTAGACTTCCAGAAGCCGCAACCCCGGATATCGTGCGTGGTCTCGAAGGTGCCGCCGCGCAAGCCTACTTCGGCGTATTTGGGCATTTGTTGAAACAGCAACAAACGGATTTTGCGTTCCGTATCCGCACGCGACAACCACCGCTGGATCGGGTCAATTGCCTGCTCTCGTTTCTCTACGCCTTGCTGCGACACGACTGCATCTCAGCACTCACGACGGCAGGCCTCGATCCGTTTGTCGGATTCCTTCATGTCGAACGCGCGAATCGTCCTGCCCTAGCGCTGGACCTCATGGAAGAGTTTCGCCCGTGGCTTGCTGATCGTCTCGCCGTGACATTGATCAATCGTCAACAAATTCGCGCCGAGGACTTCGTAACACGCGAAGGCGGAGCGGTGGAACTTACGACCGAGGGCCGCAAAACGCTCATCAAAGCCTATCAAGAAAGAAAGCGCGAATCGTTCCACCATCCCGTGCTCGACCAACAAATCGCCATCCTGCGACATTTCTTTGTCCAAGCCCGCCTTCTTGCTCGTGTCCTTCGTGGAGATGTGCCAACTTACCTTCCGCTCATCCCGAAATGATCGTATGCTCCTTCTCATTACCTACGATGTGGCAACCTCCGACGACGGCGGCAGCCGCCGATTGCGCCGTGTTGCCCGCACCTGCTCAGATTATGGAATTCGCGTTCAAAAATCTGTCTTCGAGTGCCAAATCGGACAAAAAGAGTGGGTGCAATTGCGCGCCCGACTTCTCAAGGAAGTCAAACTGGAGCGAGATTCCTTGCGAATCTACTTCCTCGATACATCCACAACCGCAAAAACCGAGCACCACGGCTGCTCTGAACCAATTGATCTCAACGAGCCCTTCGTTGTCTAGCCCTCCGCGAACCCCTTGCCTCCGCAGCTTCCCCATAGTGTTCGCGATTATTGTAAACCGCACGTCAACGTGGACTTGCGTAAAGCCGATCTCTGACAATTGAATAAAACATAAATCACTTTGCGACTTTCGCGAAACGCCTGGAATAAACAGCCTCAAACCAGCCGCTTAAGACAGTCGCTATCGCCCCGCGAGCAATCGCGGGGCGCGGATTGAAACTCGGGCGAAATGGTGCCGGGTGCAGACGCTTCCCATCGCCCCGCGAGCAATCGCGGGGCGCGGATTGAAACACCAAGTGAGCAAGCTATCCATCGCAGAAGAGGCGATCGCCCCGCGAGCAATCGCGGGGCGCGGATTGAAACCACGAACGGCCGGGTTCGCAAGTTTCTTTGGGGTATCGCCCCGCGAGCAATCGCGGGGCGCGGATTGAAACTTCCGGTGGATCCGCTCTGCCCTTAGTCGCTAAAATCGCCCCGCGAGCAATCGCGGGGCGCGGATTGAAACTTGAGGAAGTGGAGCTATTACGAAAAGATGACCGCATCGCCCCGCGAGCAATCGCGGGGCGCGGATTGAAACTCCCCATATTCCTCCGGTATAGACGCCTGCGGGAGAATCGCCCCGCGAGCAATCGCGGGGCGCGGATTGAAACACTGCCCTACGACATCATTGCACTCGCAGAATCCTATCGCCCCGCGAGCAATCGCGGGGCGCGGATTGAAACTCGTGTGAGTATAGTGCAGCTCATGGACTTCGGCGGATCGCCCCGCGAGCAATCGCGGGGCGCGGATTGAAACATCTGATATTCGAGAGATCGCAGCACGCTCCGCACATCGCCCCGCGAGCAATCGCGGGGCGCGGATTGAAACAAGGCTGATTGCGCCGGGCAGGTTCAGCATGGCGAATCGCCCCGCGAGCAATCGCGGGGCGCGGATTGAAACAAGTTGCTCAGGTTGGTAATGAATGCCGTGCCGTAATCGCCCCGCGAGCAATCGCGGGGCGCGGATTGAAACACGTATACTGATGGGGTAACGGAATGGTCAATCAATCGCCCCGCGAGCAATCGCGGGGCGCGGATTGAAACGTGAAAAACTGGAGTTCAACGGCGGAGCCCGTGGATCGCCCCGCGAGCAATCGCGGGGCGCGGATTGAAACAAGGCTGATTGCGCTGGGCAGGTTCAGCATGGCGAATCGCCCCGCGAGCAATCGCGGGGCGCGGATTGAAACTGCTTTGGTTGCATCCTTGCTTTGATGATCATTAAATCGCCCCGCGAGCAATCGCGGGGCGCGGATTGAAACATCATGAATCGTCCACCACACGAAATTGACGCCAATCGCCCCGCGAGCAATCGCGGGGCGCGGATTGAAACCTTGCTGCGGCTGCGTTTGAGAGCGGCAAGAAGCATCGCCCCGCGAGCAATCGCGGGGCGCGGATTGAAACTCCCGAATCGCGATACCGCACGGTGTCGGCTGTGCATCGCCCCGCGAGCAATCGCGGGGCGCGGATTGAAACAATACCGCCATTACCTCGATGCAAGCGAACTCCGTATCGCCCCGCGAGCAATCGCGGGGCGCGGATTGAAACGGAATGTCGGTCGCCGAAAACATTGACCTGGTCGGATCGCCCCGCGAGCAATCGCGGGGCGCGGATTGAAACAACGCCGTGGCGGTGTTGCGCAAAGATAGCGCTGATCGCCCCGCGAGCAATCGCGGGGCGCGGATTGAAACATCGCTTCGTCGCAGGGCGCGAAGATCAGCCTTAATCGCCCCGCGAGCAATCGCGGGGCGCGGATTGAAACCAGGTAACCGCGCCGCCGAAGATCGGTTTATCGGATCGCCCCGCGAGCAATCGCGGGGCGCGGATTGAAACTCAAAAGAGGCCAAGAGAACGGCGGACTTTGCTTATCGCCCCGCGAGCAATCGCGGGGCGCGGATTGAAACCTCCTTGCACCGCTGTCCTATGTGCTTGGAAATGATCGCCCCGCGAGCAATCGCGGGGCGCGGATTGAAACGGTTACGCGGAGGTCGATTTCCGTTGCGGAGCCAATCGCCCCGCGAGCAATCGCGGGGCGCGGATTGAAACGCGTGCGTTGTCGGCGGCGAGTTGCGCGACCAGCTATCGCCCCGCGAGCAATCGCGGGGCGCGGATTGAAACACCGGAGGCGATGTTTCTGTGCCTCTTTCGACCAATCGCCCCGCGAGCAATCGCGGGGCGCGGATTGAAACTCCGAATCACTGAGATAAAGCCCGTGCTGAGTGGATCGCCCCGCGAGCAATCGCGGGGCGCGGATTGAAACGCGGAGGACGAAGCTTTTTCGGCCTTGGGCGGTGATCGCCCCGCGAGCAATCGCGGGGCGCGGATTGAAACATATCTTTTGATGAGGACATCACGCGCCTAGAATGATCGCCCCGCGAGCAATCGCGGGGCGCGGATTGAAACTGTGAATGACTGTCTATAGTTTTTTTGTCAGGGGATCGCCCCGCGAGCAATCGCGGGGCGCGGATTGAAACATGAATCTTTCGACCGGGCCAATCACCATCGATTTATCGCCCCGCGAGCAATCGCGGGGCGCGGATTGAAACCCTAAAGAGTACCGAAACGTCGGCCGATTTTGGGGATCGCCCCGCGAGCAATCGCGGGGCGCGGATTGAAACACATCTTGCGAGATAACTGTGGTCGTGATTCCGATCGCCCCGCGAGCAATCGCGGGGCGCGGATTGAAACCCTACGGCGTAGGCCCAGTGAACTGCGATGAAATATCGCCCCGCGAGCAATCGCGGGGCGCGGATTGAAACTTCACGGGCTGCACGAGTGGCTAGCCAGCGTTCACATCGCCCCGCGAGCAATCGCGGGGCGCGGATTGAAACCGGTTCCTACTCCAACCCCGACGCCTTTCCCGATATCGCCCCGCGAGCAATCGCGGGGCGCGGATTGAAACGGAGAGAAGAAAGACGGCGTGGGCGTCGGTCGTGGATCGCCCCGCGAGCAATCGCGGGGCGCGGATTGAAACTTCCATAGCATAACTGCGCAGGATAGTCCTGTGCATCGCCCCGCGAGCAATCGCGGGGCGCGGATTGAAACAACATTCCGATTGTCTCGATTCCGTAGCGTTGGAATCGCCCCGCGAGCAATCGCGGGGCGCGGATTGAAACACGGTCGTTCAGAATCAATCAGTCAAAAATTACTGAATCGCCCCGCGAGCAATCGCGGGGCGCGGATTGAAACACCACCGACCAAGGCGGACTAGTAGACAAACGCCATCGCCCCGCGAGCAATCGCGGGGCGCGGATTGAAACGTTCCGCGATTTGTCGGGCGTTTTCCTCATCGCCATCGCCCCGCGAGCAATCGCGGGGCGCGGATTGAAACATAAGGGCGCTTTTCTTAGCTACTTTGTGTCAGCATCGCCCCGCGAGCAATCGCGGGGCGCGGATTGAAACCTAATCATCGATGACATTCGCGGAAGCTATAAGATCGCCCCGCGAGCAATCGCGGGGCGCGGATTGAAACTGCACTTGCGTTGCTGTGGCCTCGTATGTAAGCGATCGCCCCGCGAGCAATCGCGGGGCGCGGATTGAAACAAACAAGTCGTTCTCGGCAAACGAAACAACCTAGATCGCCCCGCGAGCAATCGCGGGGCGCGGATTGAAACAATGCTCCGAATTACTCTACCTGTTTTCAGGCAATCGCCCCGCGAGCAATCGCGGGGCGCGGATTGAAACCACAAAGAGACAGCAGCGAGGAAACCCGCTACAAATCGCCCCGCGAGCAATCGCGGGGCGCGGATTGAAACTGTGTGTTCGGGGATGACCAGCTAGGAGTGAACCCATCGCCCCGCGAGCAATCGCGGGGCGCGGATTGAAACCCGCGAAAGACCCACTCGTTATGCTACAAGTCGGATCGCCCCGCGAGCAATCGCGGGGCGCGGATTGAAACCCGCGAAAGACCCACTCGTTATGCTACAAGTCGGATCGCCCCGCGAGCAATCGCGGGGCGCGGATTGAAACATTTGCGCTAAATATGTTTGAGCCATTCAGCAACGGATCGCCCCGCGAGCAATCGCGGGGCGCGGATTGAAACATAAACACGCCAGCCACGACCGCCGCTGTAATGCTATCGCCCCGCGAGCAATCGCGGGGCGCGGATTGAAACGTTAGAGTCCATCGTCTTGGTTCCCAAAAAACCAAATCGCCCCGCGAGCAATCGCGGGGCGCGGATTGAAACAAATGCTGGATTAAGGGCAGGGTCACAGCATCCGATCGCCCCGCGAGCAATCGCGGGGCGCGGATTGAAACACCGGGTTTCGTGCCGGCCATGATGCAAGGCTTGATCGCCCCGCGAGCAATCGCGGGGCGCGGATTGAAACCCCATCCCCGCTCCATACACCCAGATCGTCCTCAGATCGCCCCGCGAGCAATCGCGGGGCGCGGATTGAAACTGGCTCGGTGACGGGGGTTTCAAACGAGAAGCTGATCGCCCCGCGAGCAATCGCGGGGCGCGGATTGAAACCTTCAATCGCTCGGGACTCGGCATCGAAATGCTGGATCGCCCCGCGAGCAATCGCGGGGCGCGGATTGAAACTGTGGAGATCGTGGAGACTCGGCCCTTGGCATCAATCGCCCCGCGAGCAATCGCGGGGCGCGGATTGAAACCCGCCAAAACCATAGACCATAAACCAAAAACAAATGATCGCCCCGCGAGCAATCGCGGGGCGCGGATTGAAACCCGATCATTGATTCCGACAGCGTGCAAGCGAGCGAATCGCCCCGCGAGCAATCGCGGGGCGCGGATTGAAACTCCGGATACAAAGCAACCGTCCTATTCCGCTAGAATCGCCCCGCGAGCAATCGCGGGGCGCGGATTGAAACTCGCCATCCCAGGTCGCGATGCCGGGGCCGTGAAAATCGCCCCGCGAGCAATCGCGGGGCGCGGATTGAAACATCTTCGGTGGCCTCGGTGCTTTGGTCTCAGTGTATCGCCCCGCGAGCAATCGCGGGGCGCGGATTGAAACCCCTCCTCCGTGAGGTCGTAGCTCATGGCGGTGATCGCCCCGCGAGCAATCGCGGGGCGCGGATTGAAACATCCATCTAATAGCTCGCACATTGTGGAACCTCCGATCGCCCCGCGAGCAATCGCGGGGCGCGGATTGAAACTACGGGGCCAATTACGTTCGATTTCAACAAGCCCATCGCCCCGCGAGCAATCGCGGGGCGCGGATTGAAACTCTGCAAAGCTGGATGGGCCGTGGCAGCATCACAAATCGCCCCGCGAGCAATCGCGGGGCGCGGATTGAAACTCTCTGACAGTATTTGAAACAAGATGCTGGCAGAATCGCCCCGCGAGCAATCGCGGGGCGCGGATTGAAACTTCGAAACGGTAAAGGAGGCCGCCGATGCGGGGATCGCCCCGCGAGCAATCGCGGGGCGCGGATTGAAACTATAACTTCTCAGACTACGATAGGGACAGTGGTGATCGCCCCGCGAGCAATCGCGGGGCGCGGATTGAAACATGCGGTCGCTTACGCCGCTTACGTTGACCTCCGATCGCCCCGCGAGCAATCGCGGGGCGCGGATTGAAACGCGTTGTCGAAGTCGTGGACGATGGCGAGGAAATATCGCCCCGCGAGCAATCGCGGGGCGCGGATTGAAACAATTTCTCGCTCTCTGGCTGCGGCCCAATAAAGAATCGCCCCGCGAGCAATCGCGGGGCGCGGATTGAAACAGGTAGACTTGGGGACGATTAAAAGTGGGGGCGAATCGCCCCGCGAGCAATCGCGGGGCGCGGATTGAAACATGGCTCAATTTACGAGATTGCTAGATGATAGTCATCGCCCCGCGAGCAATCGCGGGGCGCGGATTGAAACGATCAAGACCCGAACTCCCGCCTCTTGGCTATGATCGCCCCGCGAGCAATCGCGGGGCGCGGATTGAGACTCCTATTGTAAGGCAAGCAATGGAATCGCTTGCGAATCGCCCTGCGAGGAATCGCTGGTGCGCATACAGGAAATGTGGCACCGTGGGATCAAGGACGGAGGTTAAAATGAACCCAGCCAACGAATTCAATCTTCCAGTTTTTGATCGCCCAATGGACGAGGATCCTTCGCCCATGACTTATGAGCAGGCAATTGCCTCCTTCGAGGAAGTCATCGTTTCCCTGCGTTTGAGGGAAAAGGAAATCTTGAAGCCCGAAGTGATCGAGCCGTTTGTTATGGAGTGAGGGCGAGGGCCACCTAGGTTGCGGAGGTGGCTCGGTTGGTTTTTCTGCTGAGTGGAGGACACGCCGCGAAAACGCCTGCTGCTTCCGTGCGGCGTCCGCCTATGAACTGGCTTAGAACCAACACTGGCATCCCGGCCTCCTTCCCCTCGACTTTCTCGCGGATCTTCCAACCCGGCTCGCGGCGGAGCACTGGTCTGCCTTGCCTCTCTCCAACCCTCACACCCTCCGGGCTGGGTTGCATTCCGCGCGCCATCGCGATCCCTTCGATCGCCTCCTTGCCGCACTCGCGCTCTGGTAGCCCGCTGTTGGCCTCGAACTCGCCTGACACATTTCGCCGCCGCCCGCAGCCGGTGAACGTCTTTGCCCAGCGGTGAAAACCGTTGGAGTATCCGCAGACTTGGGGTCATTAAATAAGTTGCAAAAAGCACGAATCGGGCGACAAGTGTGAATGCTCCGTTTCCCCGCCGGATACTTACGCCTTGCGCTTCTCCTTCCACTGTTCGCCTGCGGCCACGCAAAGGCGGCGGTCTCTGACGGGAATTTTACTGAGTCCACCTACTACTCATCCCCCGGTTTTCTCAGCGCAACAGGGATGGCCTGGGCACCGGATGGATCGGGGCGGCTGTTCGTAATTTTGAAAGACGGGGCCATCCGGGTCTTTGCGAATGGATCTTTGCTCCCTACTCCATTTGCGACCGAGACTGTGTTCACCAACAGCGAATGTGGATTGATCGGAATGGCCTTCGATCCGGGGTTCGCGACGAATGGCTACGTTTACTTTTTTGCGACCGCCTCCAGTAGCGAACAACGCATTATCCGCTATACCGCCTCCGGGAATACCGGCACAAACCGCACCGTCATTATGCCCGGCTTACCCACGGTGGGAAACAACCACGATGGCGGCGCGGTAGGCATCGGGCGCGACGGCAAGCTTTAT
>Ga0105045_10001762_pt1 | contig 17844 bp, 18 predicted proteins | sample MAT02_FD_78089 | JGI IMG/M metagenome (GOLD analysis project Ga0105045, IMG submission 78089) | Freshwater microbial communities from Lake Fryxell liftoff mats and glacier meltwater in Antarctica - MAT-02 (megahit assembly) | ecosystem: Environmental > Aquatic > Freshwater > Ice > Liftoff... | reverse complement strand
CTCCGCTTTGCTGCCTTCGGAGAGACGCAGCGATTTGGCCAAAGTTTCAATCGCCATCGAAGACGTGACGGTGCGGTTCGGGCCGAACACGGCGCTGGGCGGCGTGTCGCTCGTGATTGAGCCAGGCGAGTTGCTGTTGCTGCTGGGACCGAGCGGTTGCGGCAAGAGCACGCTCTTGCGCAGTGTGGCGGGCTTCGTCACGCCCGAAAGCGGTCGAGTGCTGTTCGACGGTGAAGACGTGACGACCGTGTCGCCCGATCAGCGCCAGATCGGCATGGTGTTCCAGAGCTTTGCATTGTTTCCGCACCTGTCGGTGGGGGAGAACGTCGCGTTCGGTCTGCGCGAGCGCAAGGTGCCCAGGGCCGAGATCCCCGCTCGCGTCGAGCAAGCGCTGAGCGACGTGCGCATGAAGGATTTCGAGAAGCGCCGCGTCGATCAGCTGTCGGGTGGTGAGCAGCAGCGCGTCGCGCTGGCGCGGGCCTTGGTGACGCGGCCGCGCTGCCTGTTGCTCGACGAGCCTCTGTCCAACTTGGATGCCAGTCTTCGCCAGAGCATGCGCGAGGAGATTCGTCGCGTGTGCAAGCAGCATGGTCTGACGACGCTCTACGTGACGCACGATCAGAAAGAAGCCCTGGCCATCGCCGATCGCATTGCCGTGCTGCGCGCAGGCAAGATCGTGCAATTGGGCCCGCCGCACGAGGTCTATAGCCGACCCAATTCGGCCAGCGTCGCCACTTTCTTGGGTGAGACCAACCTGCTTGACGCCGAAATCGTCGGCCAAGAAGGCGGCACGACGCGCCTGCGTGCGGGCGGCATCGAGCTCGAGTCGACCGTACCCGTCGCCGGGTCGGCAGCCGTCGGCGACCGCGTGCTGCTCTCGATTCGACCCGAGTGCATCCGCCTCTCGAAAGAGCCTTCTCCGGTCAACTCCTTCGTCGTGCACGTGAACTCGACCAGCTTCTTGGGCGAATACTGCCACCACGAACTCGGCCATGGCGAGCACAGCTTGATCGCCTTCGAACTCAACGGCCGTCCGCGCGATCGCCCAGCAGGGAGCCAGTCGTGGGCTACAGTCTCGCCCGACGACGTGGTCGTATTGCCTGGGGACAAGCAGCCATGATGCCCGAGCCCGGTCGCCGCTCGCTCTTCTGGGGGCTCGCGGCGTTGGCCGGCCTTTTGATCCTGCCGTTTGCCCTGCGTCCGCGTGGCGAGGCCAGCGACGTCGAGGGCGAGGTCTTGGTGGTGCTCACGCCGCACAACGAAGCAATTCGTTACGAGTTCGGCCACGGTTTTGCCGAGCACATGCAGAAGGTCGAACACCGCCGGGTGCGCATCGATTGGCGCAATCCAGGCGGCACGGCCGAAATTGCGCGCTATCTCAATTCGGAATACCGCGCCGCCTTCGAGCTCGATTGGACCCGGCAGCGCGGCGAGGAGTGGAGCGAGCGTGTGGCGCTCGCCTTCGCCAATCCCGTGCAGTCGACGCACGGCGACGACGAGGCAGCGCGGGCGCGCCGCACGTTTCTTGGCTCACGGATAGGCATCAAGGTCGACGTGCTGTTTGGTGGTGGCAGCTACGATTTCAAGCAGCACGCCGAGGCGGGACGACTCGTCGATTCCGGCTACGTGAGCGCGCACCCTGAGCTGTTCAACGAGCAGGTTATTCCGCAAAAAGTAGGCGGGGAGCCGTACTGGGACCCCCAAGGGCGTTGGATCGGCGCGACCGTGTCCGGTCTCGGTATTTGCTACAGCCCGGACACGCTCGAGCGTCTCGGCATCGACAGGCCGCCCGAACGTTGGAGCGACTTGGCCGATCCAGCTTACCTGGGCCAAATTGCTTTGGCCGATCCAAGCAAGAGCGGCTCGGCTGCGAAGGCGTTCGAAATGCTCCTCCAGCAAGCGATGGCCGAAGGCCAGGAGGCCGCTCCTGGAGATCCCGCGGCGCTGGGGCGCGGTTTCGATCAGGGCCTGTTGCTCGTGCGCCAGATCGCCGGCAACTCGCGCTACTTCACCGATTCCGCCAACAAAATCCCGCAGGACATCGCCCAGGGCAGCGCGGCTGCCGGCATGTGCATCGATTTTTATGGACGCTTCCAGAGCGAAGCCAGCGGCGGCTCGCGTCGGCTGACCTTCGTGCTGCCGACGCGCGGCAGCTCCCTCGGCGCCGATCCGATCGCGCTCCTGCGTGGCGCGCCTTCGCCCGAGCTCGCTCGGAAGTTCATCGACTACGTGTTGTCTCCGGCGGGTCAGGCGCTCTGGGCCTTCAAGCTTGGCGTTCCCGGTGGGCCCAAGCGCTATGCGCTCCGTCGCCTACCGATTTTGCCGGCGCTCTACGCGCCGAGTTTCGAGGCATTGCGCTCCGATCCGGACGACAACCCCTATTTGGCGGCACAAGGCTTCGAATACCACGGCGCTTGGACGGGGCCGCTCTTTCGCGCGCTTTCGTTCGCTGTGCGCGTCATGTGCGTCGACACCGAGGACGAGCTGCACACGGCCTGGGCGGCCCTCGTGAAACACGGTTTCCCACCAGCTGCCCGCGAGCGCTTCGAGCAAATGAAGGTCCTGTCCTACGAACGACTGAAGAACGAAGTGGCTCCGATCCTGGCGCGCGGCGAACCCCTCGACGAGGTCGAGCTGGGCAATCGCTTGGTCACCGATTTCAAGCTGGGTTACGAAGAAGTGACGCGCCTGGCGGAGGCCGGCAGATGAAACCGTCGGCGCTGTTTGCGGCCGCGCTCTGCGCGCTGCTTGGCCTCGTGCTCGCGGCCTTCTTCGTGTGGCCGCTGGTCGAGAGTGTCCGTGGCGCGTTCTTCGATCAACAAGGGGCCTTCACGTTCGCGTACGTGCGCGCGGTCTTCGACAACCCGGTCTACTTGGAGGGCTTCGGCAACTCGCTCGGCGTCGCGTTCTTCAGCACTTTGATTGCAGCGCTCGTCGGCATTCCGCTCGCTCTGTTGTTCGCCCGCGCCGAGTTTCCCGGGCGTCGATGGCTCGCTTACCTGGTGCCTTTGCCGCTGTTCGTGCCGCCTTTCGTGGGCGCACTGGGCATGCAGCGCCTGCTGGGCCCGACGGGCGCCTTCAACGAACTCTTCATTTCGCTCGGGCTCATGTCGGCGAGCCAGCCCGTCGATTGGCTGCGCGAAGGTCGTTTCGGCGCGGTGGTGGGTTTGACCGCGCTGCACCTGTATCCGGTGCTGTACTTCAACTTGTCGGCGTCGCTCGCCGCGCAGAACCCCGAGCTCGAGCGCGCTGCCGAACTCCTTGGCGCCAATCGGTTTCGCAAGCTGTGGCGCGTCACGCTGCCCCTGTGCGCCCCCAGCTTGTTCGCCTCGCTGACCATCATCTTCATCGCTTCGCTCACCGAGTTGGGTGTGCCCCTGCTCTGTGACTACGGACGAGTCACTTCCGTCCAGATCTTTTCGGGACTCAAGGACATCGCGCAAAATCCATTCGTTTACGCGCTCGTCACCCTGACCTTGTTCGCGACGCTCTGTCTCTACGGTCTGTCTCGGTTGCTCTTGGGGCGGCAGCCGGATGCTGGCGCGGGCGCCAAAGGCACAGCCCGGCGCGAACGTCGACAACTCTCGCGGCCCCTCGCCGCTGCTTGCACGCTGTTTGCTCTCGCCGTGCTCGGCTCGGCGTCGCTGCCCAACCTGTCGGTGGTCTTGTTGGCCTCGAGCCGCGACTGGTACGGCACCGTGCTGCCGAGCGGTCTCACCACCGAGCATTTCGAGGCTGCGCTCGGGCACGCCCTGGTCGTGCCTTCGATCGCCAACAGCCTGCGTTACGTGCTGCTCGCCACGGCGCTCGATCTGCTGCTCGGTTTTGCCCTGGCTTGGGTGGTGGTGAAGACGACGGCGCCGGGCAGGCGTCTGCTCGATGCCCTGAGCATGTTGCCGCTGCTCCTGCCTGGCCTCGTCCTGGCGTTTGGTTACCTGGCGATTTCGCGCGAAGGCCGACCGTTCGACTTCATCGATCCGACCGTCGACCCGACGGCGCTTCTGGTCATCGCCTATTCGACGCGCCGCTTGCCGTTCGTCGTGCGCTCCACCGAAGCCGGGCTCCTGCAGGTGGGCGCAGCGGTCGAAGAAGCGGCGCGCAGCCTGGGCGCCAGCGCTTGGCGAGTCGTGCGTCGGGTCACCTTGCCGTTGGTCATGCCTCACCTGCTCGCTGGTGGGCTCTTCGCCTTCGCCTTGTCGATGCTCGAAGTCTCGGATTCACTGGTGCTGGCCCAAAAACAGGAATATTTCCCGATCACCAAGGCCATCTACGAATTGTCACAATTGATCGGTGATGGGCGCTTGGTCGCAGCTGCGCTCGGGACTTGGGCCATGTTCCTCTTGGGGACGGCCCTCTTCGTGGCGCGCCGTTTCGCGATGACTCGCACGAGTGCCGGCAAGACCGAATGACGCGCGCTCGCTTCGTTCGAAATTGGATCCTGGCTCTGGGGTGCTCTGCAGAAGTCGCGTTCGCTGCCGAACCCGATCTGGGGCCGCCCGTGCCTCGCGTCGCGCCGACCGCGCCGACCGTCGGCCAACAACCGACGGGCTACGCGCAGCGCGCATTCGGTCTGCGGCTCGGTGCGACCTTGCCCGGGGTGGGGCCCGCGCCGGGGCCCTACGCGTCCATTCAGGCCTACGAACGCGCCGTCGGTCTGCTGGGCTGGGGGCCAATTTCAGCGCGCTATTTCGACGAATTGGCCATCGGCGGCGATGGCCACGGCTTCGCGTTCGCGGCTTCCGGTCAAGCTTCGATCGGCCCGCGCTATCGCATGACTGACCGACACAGTTTGGTCCTGCGCCCCATGCTGCGCGCCAGCATCCGCCAAGAAGGCGGCGTGTACCTGTCGAGTCTGCGCCTGCCGGGCCTCGAAGCCGGTTACCAGTACCAGGGCCCCAACCTCGAGTTCGACGCCGTCGGTCACGCTGCACCGTTGCTCACCAGCGTTTGGGCCAACGACACCTGGTCCGTACCGCTCGGCGGAAGTGCCTACGGCGTCTCGCTCAGCACCACAGCGCGACCGCTGCGTTTCGATCTCGATCTGAACTGGTTCGGCGAGAGCGCCTCCGCCTGGACGGTGCTCGAGCTGAGAGGTCATTTGTGCGCGCTCATTGGGAAGAAAGCCCAGCTGCCCTCGTACAGGGGCGGGGATCCCCGTCGACCGGTGCATGTGGGTCCGCGGGCCGCTGATTACTCATGGAGCGTATGCGCGGACTTTGCCAGTATTCGTACGGAAAACTCGCGCTTGGCCAGTGAATTCGCATCGAGCTGGACGCTCGGCATTTCTCTGCTCACCGGCAGCTTCTCTTTACTGGACCCCGCCCCACCCCCGCGACTATCCTCCGCGCGCTCGACATCTGTCGTTGAGCAAATCGTTAGTTCTGAGAGAGGAAATCCATGATCCGTAACGCACTTATCGCAGTCGCACTCACGTCCCTCGTTTCCGGCTGCGCCATGTCGGCCAACTCGCCGGTCACCGGCTATGTCTTCGAGTCTTCCAAGGGCGCAACCGCAGCCACGTCGAACGACGTCGGCACCAAGTCGGGCCAGTCCTGTGCCATGTCGATCCTCGGCGTCTACGGCGGCGGCGATGCTTCGATCGCTGCTGCAGCCAAGGCTGGCGGCATTACCAAGATCTCTTCGGTCGATAGCGACAACTTTGGAGTTCTCGGCGTTTACGCCAAGAACTGCACCGTCGTCTCGGGCGAGTGAATCGCGGGCGACGCGCTCTCGGTTCGCTGAACCCACGGAGCGAATCGCGGAGGGGGGGAGAGTCCAAGGGGCTCTCCCTTTTTTTTGGCCGGTTCGAGTCGATCAACAGCTCGGTTGGGCGGCACGGTGAAACTAGGCAGCCGCCGAATCCTCCTCCCAGCCAGGAAACGGATCGTCGAGGTCTGCCCATCCTTCGGGGCCGCGATCCATTTCGGCTGGTGTCAGCACCGCCATGTCCAGCTTCGCCCGCAGTCCGGCCTCATCGAGCCCGACGCCAATGAAAACGAGTTCCTGCCGCCGATCTCCCCACGGCTCCTGCCACTCGGCCTTCATTTCGCGTAGTTCCTCGGGATCATCCGGTAGTTCCTCATCATCAAGCGCGGCGAACCAAGTGCCGGCCCCGGCGCAGCTCGCGGCTCCGCCCGCCTGCGACCAGAGACCGCTCTCATCCATGCGGGACGCCAGCCAGAAGAACCCCTTCGAACGGAGTACCGTTTGCCACGTAACGGGCTCGCTCAGAAGGTCGAAGAAGCGCCGCGGATGAAATGGAACGCGTGAACGGTAGACGAAGCTGGTGACGCCGTATTCGGTCGCTTCTGAAACGTGTTCGCCTCGGGCTTCCTTGAGCCATCCGGGAGCCTCGGCGGCACGCCGAAAGTCGAACCGGCCCGTACCGAGGACACGGGCGAGCGGGACCTGGCCCCGATCGGCTCGGATGACCTCCGCCTCCGGATTCAGATGCTTGAGTACGCCTTCGAGCTGGAGCGCGTCCTCGGGACTCACGAGGTCGAGCTTGGATATGACCAGCACATTGGCAAACTCGATCTGCTCTACCAGCAAATCCGGAATGGTCCGTTCGTCGGCGTCGCTGAGCGCGAGGTTGCGTGCCCGAAGGTCATCGCGAGTGCGCCAATCCGCCAGAAAGTTCTTGGCGTCGACCACCGTCACCATGGTGTCGAGCCGCGCCACCTCGGAGAGACTGGCGCCCGTCTCGTCCTCGAATGTAAAAGTCTCAGCAATGGGCAGCGGCTCTGAGATGCCGGTCGATTCGATCAGCAAGTAGTCGAAGCGATCTTCTGCAGCGAGTTTACGGACCTCAACCAGCAGGTCCTCACGCAGTGTGCAGCAGATGCAGCCGTTTTGCATTTCGACCAAGCGCTCGTCGACCCGAGAAAGGGCAGCCTTGCCGCCTTTGACCAGCTGGGCATCGACGTTGATCTCACTCATGTCGTTGACGATCACTGCCACCTTGAGTCCTTCGCGATTGGCGAGAATCTCGTTGAGCAGAGTCGTCTTTCCGGCTCCCAGGAAGCCAGACAAGACAGTAACCGGAAGAGGGGCCTTGTGAATTTGCATCTGCGCCTAATGCAACAAAGTTGCAACAAGCGCAAGGGTGAAATGGTGGTCGCTCAGGGTTGTCCGACAGCCTGAAGGCCCGACTTCATTCGTCTTCGACCACTCTTGGGCTTTTCGCCAACGCAGGCGTGACGGGCGTGGCGGGCGTATCAAGCGCGGCGGGTGCGTTAGGACAAAGTCTGCGTCCGCGATTCTTCGGGCGTGAGGACGAGAACGAGCCTCACGAGCTCTCGGGCCTCGATCGACGGGGACCGATGCACGACGCCGTAGCCCGCGTGGCCCAGCTGGCCTTTGAGAACGAGTACGTCGCCAGTCGCAGCGCTCTGAACCGCGCCGGGTCGTCGCGCGATTACCTCGTTGGCTTCGTCGGGGCATTCGGGCGGACGGGCGAGTACATCCCGATCCACTGCATCGTCGGCGAGCCATTGCGTGCCAGGCCCCACGTACGTCGTGGTGAGTCGCAAGCGGATGTAGTCCACGTGGAGCTTGCGGCACTGGTCGGTAGTCACGGCACCGAAGCTCATGCACAGCTTTCGCTTACCGGCGATCGTCGAAAATTCGCCAATCAATGCCCCAAGATCCCGACCGAGCCAGGTTCTTGCCTCGCTATCGTCCAGGGCCCCCAGGACGCGTTCGGGATCGAAAATGGCAGAGTCGATCACGCCTTCGAAGCGAGGATGAGTGGTCGAAAGCCATCGCTCGAGCGACGCTGCGACTGTCTCGGGCAGAGGTCGCTGCCACGCGACGAGATTGAGACCACCTTCGGTGATGCGGCGGAGCACGTTGGGGCTCGACTCGATCAGAAACGAGCGAGCGGCCTCGGCAGGTGCGTGAGGAAGGCGGGCAACGGCGGACATGCCGTCAGAGTAGTCGCGGTCGCGGCAGATGCAACAGGATTGCGTTTAGGATTTGCGTTGTGAGATTTGCAGGCAACTCATTTGCAAGCACGTTCAAGGCTCACTGCGCTCGCAGGTACTCACGAATGCAGCATCGCCGAATGTGGCCAGATGCTCGACGAACCAGAGGACAGGCTCGGCACCGCGTCCTTCGAACTGAACGAAGTAAGTGGCGCCCTGCCGGAGGCGGACGGCGCGCGCCTGGTCGAAGGCACCGCAATCGTCCGAGCGGTCGACTTCTTCCAGAGTCACCGGCACGAGGTCGCTATCGACGGCAGTCAACTTCCCGGCGCCCGCTGTGAAAATCACGTGCCGCCCATCGCGCGCGGCTCGGTATTGGACCCATCCTGCCGCCGGAGAGCCGCTGGGCAACTCCAACCAATAAGGAATGTGTATCCGATCCACTTCCGGCGCGTCCTCGCGAGTCGCGGCCCCCACGACGTCCTCGAACGGACCATTGGTGCCATGGCTACATGCATGCTTCGCCGGGGCAGTAGCCAAGAGCGGCACGCATTGTTGGCCGGGTGCAGGTGCTCCACCGCTCCCCGTGTCTTCGGAGGTGATCACGCCGCCGCAGGCCGTCGTGGCAAGCGCCGCACCCAGGAGGGTGCCGCGGCGGCTTCGCCGACGCGCGGCGAACGCGAGAGCAAGGAGGGCTGCGAAGAAGATGGCACCGCTCGACGGACTGCGGCCGGAGCTGTGTTTGCATGAGCAGCCGGCGCCAGAGTCATCCAGTGGTGGAACTGACGGCTCACCCGGGTCGTTGTCCGGAACGCGCCGATCGCGACACTTTGCGTCTTCGTCGCAAGTCTGGCCCGAAGTGCAGCCGTTACCACCCGACAAGGAGCACCCGTCTTGGCATGTGCGGGTAGCTAGATCGCACACGCGGCCGCTATCGACTGCGCCGCAATCGAGATCCAGCAGACACCCGCAAAATGACGCGGTCTCGTTGCGCACGCACGCTGGGGCGTCACGGCTCGTGCAGAGCGGCGCTCCATCGTCGATGGTGCCGTTGCAATCGTCGTCGATTCCGTTGCAAGTCTCGGGGCTTGGTTGAATCGTCAGGGCGTCGCAAACGGCGTCGCCCAAGATGTTGGGGCACGTCCAGAGGCCCTGCGCGCTGCAGGCGCCCACGCCCACGGAGCAACGAAGGCCGCTGTCGTCCGCAACGCCATTGCAATTTTGGTCAACCCCATCGCATCGCTCGAGGGCGTCGGGGTGGATAGCGGGGTCCCCGTCTGCGCAGTCGCCGACTCGGGCTGCGTACCCGTTCGCTGGAGAGCAGACGGTCGGCGGCGTCAAATCGTCCGGATTTCCCCAACCATCGCCATCGAGGTCGCGGCCGTGTTGGACGACGAAATCGTCCGCATATTCCACGACTGTGACCACGTCGCGCTCACCGGCGGGAGCGAACACGAATGAGTAGCGAGATGCAGCTGCGAACTGAAAAGCCACCGCGACAGGGAGCACGGCGCAGCCTGTATTGCCCGCCGCTCGATAAAGTGGACTCAGTGCTGCGCCGTCGGGGCCCCGGACCTCGAATGGCACATCGCCGCCCAGAAACACCATCCATTGGCCGCCGCGTTCTGGGCGGTAGGTGACGACACTCCGGGCGGCAGCCGGCAGAGCGATTCGATACTCGGTGTGAACGGGGTCGATGTTCGGTGTGTTTGCGGTGGGCGTTGTCCCGCTGGTCGCAGCGACCGAGGTAAAGGGACCGAAGGTCGAGTGAAAGCAAGAATGCTCGGTGAGTGCCGGACCCAGTCCTGCGCACTCGCCTACGTCATCGGCCAGTGCATCCGCTCGGAACCAGGCTACGAGGGAGCAGGAGAACGCAGCGATAGCCCAACCCTTTTTGCAACTCAGGTGCACCAGGGCACAACTAGACGCCACCGTGCCAGTTTGCAACCTGATTGGTCATGCATTCGCACAATGAATGCATAGCGGTTGCATTAGGATCTGCCGCGTGATACTGGGCGAAATTATGAAGATGCGTCCTGCCTACGGCTCCCTGGTCCTTCTGTCTTCGATGCTCGCGGCGTGCGGTGGTGACGGCGCCCCTGCGGGGAGTGGCAGCCTGCGAGTCGTGGCCGCGGCAGAAGACACGATCACGGGCGGCATTGCCGCCGGCACGGGCGAGGAAGAAATCCGCGACGGCTGGTCCGTAGGCTTCGAAAAGTACATCGCCGTCCTCGGTGACATCGATATTCACCTGGCAACCGACGAGAAGGTGGAGGGCAAAGACGCGAACATTTTCGCCGTAGACCTCGCTCAAGCGCCGTCCGCCGGTTTCGAGCTGTGGAAGCTCGAAGAGCTCCCGGAAGGACGCTACGAGTTCAACTATTGGCTCTCCGGTGGCGCTCATGCCGAGCGTCATGAGAGCGTATCCGAGTCAGACTTCGCGCGGCTCGAGGCGGATGATCTGAGCTACCTGATCTCGGGCATTTTGCAGAAAACCGACGGCGTTTCGTGTCCCCCCAAGAGCAAGGCCGCTCCCGGTGGCGCCGAACCGACCAGCACGTCGGCCGCTGGCGACGATTGCTACGAAAACCCCAGCATTACGTTCGAGTTTGCTGTCAGTGCCGAGACTTCGTTCGGCCCTTGCGAGATTGATGGTCTCGCCGGCGTCGTCATTTCGCCCGACAAAACGCAGACGTCGACCATAACGATTCACGGCGATCACCTTTTCTTCAATGGCTTTCCGGAGGGCGACGAAGGTGGCGTAGTTCGCAACGCTCAGTGGCTTGCAGACTCGGACTTGAATGTCGACGGAAAGGTCACCCGTGAGGAATTGGAAAGCCTCGTGACTGCGGACTTGGCGGCGCTTTCTGGCATTCAACTCGGCGGAGCCCCCATCGAGATCGACTCCGTTTGGGCATACGCCACGGCGCAGTTGAAGACGCAGGGGCACTACCAAGGCGAGGGCGAATGCGCCGTCGACGGCAAGGCTCACTCGCACGAATGAGGCTGCACGGGCAATTCTGTTGAGAGCTGGAGGAGCATCTACGGTGGCGACTCGGATCAACGTATGACTGACGTCATCCAGCTCGTACCCACGCCTAGCGTCTTTTTTCAACTGCAAGGCGGCGTCCGGCCTCCATGCTTGCCCCCCCGGCAACGGCGCATTTCGCCGGATGTTGAGAGCGACCTGCGGGCGTGGGTTGCTTCGTTGCTCGAACTCAACGAGCGGATCGACGTTTCGGAGTGGGTGTCCTGCGACTCGCGCTGGGTGCCCCACACGGTCGTTGTGACGGTAGGTGTAGCGCCCAAGACGATCGTCTTCAGCGTCGAGAAAGCCTCGGAGCTGATCGACGAAGGGGACGTGCGCCTGAGCGTTCGTGCGAATGCCCTACGCTTGGGTGCAAGCAACGCATTGACCACGTAGCTGCACCTCTGCCACTCGGTTCCGGACAGCTTCGCCGCGCAGCGTCACCGCGCTCTCCGGAAGACACGCGACGGTGCCGCAGTCGTTGCAGACAAAATGTGGGTGAGCTCCGTGCTCGCCCGAGGTCGTGTGGGGCAGCTCGAACCGCCACACGTTGTCCCCCAGCTGCGTTCGGATGAGCAGCCCGGCCTTGGTCAGTGAAACCAGGTTTCGATAGATCGTGGCGCGATCCAGATCGGTGCCGGCGAGCCGCTCGGTCAGTTCGGGGTGACTCGTCGGCAGGCGGAGCTTTGCGAGCTCACGCAGAATCACCATCCGCTGCTCGGTGACGCGAATGGCCTGACCGACCAGGAGCGCTCTCAGATCCTCGTCACGGAGCAAACGGGTCTTCTTCGCCATGAGCCACGACTGTCCCGCGTTCTTCAGGGGACGGCAAGGAGTGGCTCACTGGCTGGACGGTCCGTCGCTATTATGGCTGCCGAGCGCAGGCGCCCCGGCTTGTTTCGTGGTCGCCCAAATCCTTGCAACCAAGTTGCACGGCTATTCCCTGTCGGGTAAAAGCAGAGCGATGCGTCTAGATGCTCATGATCACCGGCATGCCTGCGACTGCGCTCATCATCAAGCGCCGGCAGCCTCTGGTGCAAACACAGGATTATGGGCGGCGCTTCTCCCGGCGCTAGCGTGCGCGCTGTGTCCCGCATGCCTGTCGACGTTTGCGAAGGTCCTTTCTGTGCTGGGAATCGGCTTCGGTCTCAGCGAGATGCAGCATTTGGCCGTGCTTGTCATGGCGATCGGAGCGTCGGTTGGTGTGAGTGCCTGGCGCTCCTGGCGTACGCGTCGCGTCTGGCCGATCGCCATTGCGCTCAGCGGCACGGCACTGGTCTTGACCGGGCATCTGTTGGGCGACCTGCCCGCGTTGGAGTGGGCTGGCGTGCTGGTGTTGCTGGGGGGCGGTCTGACGGAGCACTTTCGCCTCAGGCGCCTACGAGCCGCCGCTCCGCACGAGCCCGCACACGCGTAGCGGGGCCGTGGGGAAGCCGACGACGTTCATTCCGTCGAAGGGCGTCAACCCACAGCTCGACCGCATCATCGCGTGCGTCAGTCGCACTCGGCGCTCGAGATCCACCAGCACCACGTCCGCGTCCATGCCCACGGCGAGCCGCCGCTGCGGCGTCAGTTCCCGAAGCAATGGTTTCCTTGTGCTCGAGTCCAGGTTCCCGAAAGTGGACCTGGGAGTCGATCACACCGGGAAGGACGTGCAGACCGCGCGGCTCGATCCGCTCTGCAGCGACACAAGAAGCAAGGGAGCCCAGTGCCGCGATTCGTCCATCGCGCACCCCAAGATCTGCCTTGAAGCTGCCCCGGGGCGTGACGCAAGTCCCCCCAGTGATCAGCAGATCGAACGCCTCGTCCGTAGTCTTCAAGGCGAGAGCCGATCATCGTGGGACCTGAGCGACTGCGGGGCAAGGACCGCTTGACCCGGACGGCCCAGACCCAAGATCTCTTCGAGGCTCGCCTTGAGATCGTCCAGAAGCGAGGACGCCATCCCGCGCGTGATCACAACCAGACGCGAGCTGTGATCATCGCTGGGCCAGCGCGGCATCGAGTACGTCGGGTCGTCGAGCCGCGACAAGATCGTCGAGGCGGACCATTGGAGCAGCGGGCGCCAATCGAGCAGGCCGCGCTCGGCAAAGAAAAACCGCGCGCGGGGGTTGAGGGCGGTCACATCGCTACGCACGCCGGCAGTTTCATCCGAGCCGCTCAGGTCCAGCTTTGTGAACACGATATCGTCAGCGAGGGCGACCTGTTTCACCGCGTCGTCGTGCCGCCGCAGCGTCGAGGCACCCTGCTGCGCGTCCACCGCGGTGATCACCGCATCCAGGTGAAAAAACTGGCTGAGTTCAGGGTGGCGCACCAGTGTCGCAACGATCGGGGTGGGATCGGCGAGGCCCGTGGTTTCGACGAGAACCCGTTCAAACCTGTCGGCGTAGCCCTTCTTCGCCTCGGCCAGCAGAAGGTCAACCAAGTCGCTTCGAATGGAGCAACAGATGCAGCCCGGGTCGAGGAGCAGCACATCTTCGCGCACCTCTTTCACGAGAAGATGATCGAGCGGCCGCGCCCAGCTCGTTGACCACGACCAGGGCGCGCGCGAGCAGCGGTCCTTGGAGCGCGTGGTTGAGCAACGTGGTCTTGCCTGACCCCAGGAAGCCGGTGAGGATGGTAACAGGCGTCGTCGTCGACGGAGTAAGCCTGCCATTTATGCAACCTAGTTGCAACAGACGAGGCTTTGCGGTACCTGACCGCTGTGCTTCACGGGCCCGACATCATCCCCAGAGTTCAGGTCCCCGCGGCGAGCCCCTGGTGACCGCGCGGCACCATTTGTTCGTGTGCACGTCGTGTCGGATGTCCGGCGAGGGCAGAGAACCGCGGGACGGCCGCTCGGGCGCGCGGCTCTTTGCGAACCTGGCGGAGCGCTACGCAAAATGGGCCAGACGGGAAGGCTTCGCTATCTTGCCCTACGAGTGTCTGAGCGTGTGCCCCCGCGCCTGTGGAGTGGCCCTTCGAGCCCCCGGCAAGTTCACCTACGTGTTCGGCGACCTCAGGCCCGGCGAGACGGAAAGCGCCCTCATCGAGTGCGCCACACTGTACCGACACGCCAAGGTCGGTTTTCTTGCCCGCGAGGAACGGCCGCTCTCGCTGCGTGCAGGAATCCTCGCGCGCATCCCGCCCCTCGAGTTGCCATGACGGGGCTCTCGGTCCTGCTTTTGGGTATTGGCCTTGGCCTTCGCCACGCCACCGACGCCGACCACGTCGTCGTCGTCTCCGCTCTCGTTCAGCGCGAGCCTGGCATATGGAGAGCAGTTCGTGTCGCTGCGCTGTGGGGGGCAGGTCACACCGCTGCGTTCCTAGGTTTGGGTCTGCTCATCGTGCTCGCCGAGGTTCGCATCCCCGCGACGTTCGAGCCCCTCGTCGAGCTGCTCGTCGGTGTCATGCTCATCGGCTTCGGCATGTGGCACCTTGCTCGCAACCGGTCCGAGAGCCAGTCCAGCGCTGCCCCTTCATCGGTGGCGTACGTCCGGCCCGTCCTCATCGGACTGGTGCACGGCCTAGCAGGCTCAGCCGGCATCGCGCTTTTGGCGGCGACGACCATCACGTCGCGCCCGCTCGCCGCCGCGTATCTGGGCCTATTCGGTCTCGGAACCATTGTGGGCATGGTCGCACTGACCGTCGTCATCTCGCGCCCCATCAGCTGGACGATGCAACGTGGCGGACGGGTAAAACAAGCAGTCACGATCCTCGCCGCGCTACTCAGCATGGGGCTGGGTGCAGCAATTGTCGTGAGCAATCTTGCTGGGATCGCGCCGTGATCTTGTCGGGTCGCGAGCTGCGTCGGCGCCTCTGATCCTCGCTAACACCCCAAGGAAATCTACATGAAAATCGCGTACGTATTCACCACCAACATGTCCACCACGTTCAAGCTCGCGAGCATGATCCTGCCTCAGCTGGAAGAGAACCGGCATGGAGCTGAAGTCGTCGGCATGATGTTCTTCGATGACAACATCTTCTGTCTTCGTCAGGGCGATCCGGTTGGCGAGCGTCTCGCCAAGGTTGCCAAGGAGCGGGGCATGCTGCTCATGGTCTGCGACCAGTGTGCCGTTCGGCGCAGCCTCGCCGCCGGAACCTTCGAGCAGTGCGGGAGCGGACAGGTGAAGGCCAAAGGGCTGGTCGACGGCGTGGTGGCAGGGTGTTTCCCGCAGCTCTACGAGGCGCTGGCGGGCGCTCAGGTCGACCAGGTGATCTCGCTCTGATGAGCCGAGACCTGACTTGACCACGGCCAGGGGGGAGAGTTCGGAGAGAGCCTTGCGAGTACCTTACGAATTCACGGCGCTTCACCGTCTCTCAGGTATAGATGCAACCAAGTTGCAATGACAGCGAGGATCGTCTATCCGAGTTCCATGTCGAACTTGTTAAGTGCCTTCGGAATCACACTCGCGTCCTTTGCTGGTCTCGCACTCTTGACCACTCCTGGCTGCGACTCCAACGACAGCGACTCGGGTGCTGCCGGGGGACCGAGCACTGGCGGCTCGGAGGGGAGCTCTGGGGGTCGTGCGTCCAGCGGAGGAGCGGGAGGCGCGGGAGGCGCGGGAGGCGCGGGAGGCGCGGGAGGCGCGCCACCGAGCTTTACCGGCAACATCGAAGCGGAAGACCTGCCTGATCACGGCAGCGTGGCGTTCGTGCTCGTTGGAAACGACTACGCGCTGTTCAAGAAGGAGGGCGCAGAAGACACTTCTATTTCGTACATTTCTCCCGACAACAAGCTGGCCTACGGCTGGTACCGCGACAAGCCGTTCGACGATCCGACCAACATCGACACCGCGTTCTCGCTCGATCTCGCCACGGGCGAGTTCACCGATATTCCCTTCGAAGACAGTCGCGCGTCCATCGTGCGGGGCGGGCACGGGCAGACGCTGGTGGGCAAGATGATCTTGATGAACCACACGCCCGAAACCAGAGACGACGACAAGCGGATGGGCTTCATCTACGACCTCGTGACGAAGAAACTGGAGCTCGTCGAGCGAGCGGGGCACTACGACACCGGGTTCACGGCCCTCAACGCCGCTGGTTTGATCACCGGCTTCAATAATTTCGGCGAGCTGGGCTTCGTCTACGACAAGGGTGAGTTCCAAGACTTGGGCCATCCCGACGCCTTCCGACTCTTCCCCTTCGCCATCACCAGCGACAACGTTATCGTGGGCGCTTGGGGCAATACGGCCGACGACTACTACGAGGAGACGAAAGGCTCCGGCTTCGTGGCAAAGCCTGCCGAACCGAGCGGCTTCGAAGCCGAGAAGTATGAGATCCCTGGCTACGTGGCCATTTACCTGACCGGCCTCAACGACGCGGGGGCGTTCTGCGCCACCGGGTTCAAGAGCGAGAACTCTTATCGCGTGCTCCTGCGCGGCGCTAGCTTGGAGAGCGACGCGACCGTCGTGCCTTTCGCCCGCGACTACGAGCCCTTCCCTACGGGCATCAACCAAGGCGGCTGGATCTTCGGTGGGGCGACGGCCGTGGAAGTCAAGAAGGACTGCGCCGGCCACGGCGACGTCGTGGGTGAGGTTTGCGCCTGTGACGCGCCCTACGAAAGCGATCCGTACGACGCCAAGAACTGCATCCCCATTGGTGCCGTCTGCAACGGCCATGGCCACGAACACCTCGCCGGTGAGTGCCACTGCGAATCGGGCTTCAAGAATCCTGTTGGCGACAAGTCGAAGTGCGTGCCGAGCTGAAGCGAGCGTTTTGAGGGGGATGCAAGGTTAGACCTTCTTCGCTTCGTTGAGCATAAAGGCGAACCCGACTGACGGTGCTGCTGCGCCGCCAAGATGCAACCCGGTTGCACCTTGGCGGGATCGCAGCTAAACAGCGACCATGGCCTGGGTGTCGCGGGGAATTTCACTTTTGGCTTTGGCACTCCTTGGCTGCGACTCGGAGCCCGGAACGGCAGCGCCGGGCTCTCCAGCAGAAGATGGGGCTGGGGGAGCCCAGGGCGGCGGTCCTGGTGGCAACGAGGGGGGCGACGGCGGCGGTCCTGGTGGGGCGCTGATTGAAAGGCGGCTCCGGCTTGCTCCTCGGGTTCGGGCCGTGATCGACACGCGCGCGTTCTTTGGGGGTCCGATCCAGGCCGTGGGGCAAAGCGACGGCGGGGTGGTTATTGCACTCCAAGAGAACACCCTGATCGTCGACGCGCTGCGGAGCGCCCACGGTGTCATTTCGATCGATCTCGTCGGACGATCTGAGGCGCGGTATGAGCTGGTGGTTGAGGTCCTTGCAGGGTTCTCGTCTGCCTTTGGTGGGAGGCTGCACTCGGTCGGCCTCGCTCCCACCACGGACGACGGAGGGTCGGAGAGCGCGAGCGAAGCATGGGTGCGCTACGGAGGCGCGATCTATGGATCTTGGTTGTCCAAGGGCGTCGAGCTCCCCTTCGAACTCAGTGATTCTGGGGCATTAGCGCTGATCCCGGTCCCGCTTGGCGCAGATACCTTTGCCATTCGCTATCGCGAGGGCGAGTGGTTCTGGGGAAGCTCCACTTCCGAAGGAAACAGGCAAGCTGCTCGCTTTGGAGGCGACTTCACGGTCCAGGTCGATCCGCTTCCGTATCCTGCGGAGTACTATGCCGTTCGCGGGTCCACTCGAGTCGGCACTTGGTGGGTGGACGGAACTCCAACCGCTTTTCGTTGTGATGGCGAGGGCATCGATGGCTGTCGTTCAATCGGACCGGTTGGTGCCTCGACGTCATCCGCACGCGCAGTCGACGCGGATCAGCGCGTCTTTGGCTGCGCCCAAATGGATGGCGTTTCGCGACCGTTCACCACTGACGCCACTGGTTCGGAGCTGCTCGCTTTTCCGGAGCGCGGTTGTGTCTCAGCGGTTGGGCCCGACGGGCTCCTCGTGGGCGACCTGCAAACTACGGCGGGGGAATTCGAGGGCTTCCTGCTT
>Ga0105045_10001760_pt1 | contig 17853 bp, 10 predicted proteins | sample MAT02_FD_78089 | JGI IMG/M metagenome (GOLD analysis project Ga0105045, IMG submission 78089) | Freshwater microbial communities from Lake Fryxell liftoff mats and glacier meltwater in Antarctica - MAT-02 (megahit assembly) | ecosystem: Environmental > Aquatic > Freshwater > Ice > Liftoff... | reverse complement strand
AGTTTGAAATAGCGCGATTTCGGCATGGATGTGGCCATCAGCAGCTTGGCGATGCCCGACCCGAACAGCAAAAGGGCGAACAGGAAAGCGAGCCCGATGGGCCCGGCCGTCGCCGGATCCCCGAATTTCATCGAAAGCCCCGCATAGAGAAGCAGCGCGCCGACAACACCGGGAAGCACCATGGACTGCGACCACCGGCGCGAGCGCAGGAAAATCGCCAGCATGTAGATGCTGCCCGCGCCAACCAGCAGCCAGGGGATGACACTGGTGGCAAGCCCAGTCACCGCGACAGGGTTGACCATGACATAGAGGCCAAGGGCGCCCAGAATGCCGGCCAGGGCCGTCCGAAATCGCCAGTCCATCATCGCCGTTCCCCTGCACGCCCGCGCCCGGCCTGCAGGGCCGGGCGAAGTCTCATGGTGCGCCGGAACGCCGGCAGCGTGCAAGAAGCTGCGCGATCAGATCGCCCAGCGCAGGATGGCTGCCAGCGGCGCGTCGGTCGGCAGATCGGCGGCGCGAACTGCAAGGACTCGACCGCCGGTCAGCAAAGTCCGGCGGGCGACTTCATCGACAATGCCATAGGTCGCAGCGCTATCGGCTTCGCCAAAATGGACTGCGCCGCTTTCATCCTCGACAGTGCCGGGCACGTTGCGGTCGATATCGACCAGAAGGGTCTGGATGGCGCCCGCCGTTGCAGCCCGGGCCGCCATGGCGATATCGGCCGTTGCGCGCCCATTGCCCTTGCGGTCCGCAAAATCGGCACCGATTGCGGCGATGTCCTCGGCATGCAGCCTGTCGAGAAGGCCGCGAACGCCGGCCGACAGGTCGGTGTCGGTCATGGTTTCGGGTGTATGATCGAGACCGAACGGCGCAAGGTGCGGATAGCTGTTGACGCTGCGGTAGATGGCACCCAGTGCCGTATCCGCCACCAGCAGCAGCGGCACATGCTTGCCCGACAGGAACGGCCGAAGAGCGCGATCGACAGAGCGGCAGAACTGCGCCAGCTGCGCGCGCTGGCCGCCCGATGTATCGGAACGCCGGCTTTCGGTGCGGACGCCCATGGAGGAAACACCGAGCGCATCTGCTGCGCTTTTCGGCAGATCCGGAACATGCACATCTGCAACCGGCTGGTCGGCCGAAATCGCCAGAAGGCGCACGGTGCCTTCTGCCAGTGCAAGCACATAGGCGCTGTTGGGGAAGGATACGGCGCGCAGCAGGGGCTTCAGGTGGAAACGATCGGACACTTCGACCATCGCGGTGAGCGCGTTCGGCACCCGAAAGCTGCGGACCCGGTCCGGCGTTGCGAACAGCGCAAGGCTGTGCGCCTGGAACCGCCAGAATTCGTCGTCCTCGACCAGATCATGCAGGTGATCGGCCAGTGCGCCGACCTCTCGCTTGTCATGGCCTGCGGCTTCGAGCTGGGCGATGGCCTCGGATGCCAGGTTCTTCAAGGTGGTGCGATCGCCCGAAACCTCTCCCGCAACGGGAGTCGTGGGGAGGAAGATGGACACCGCAGCGGCGTGGCGCTCGGTTGCGAGCTGGTGGAGATCTGCCTGGGTGGGAATATCGACATGCAACATGGTTGATGTGTGCTTTGCTGAAGGAGGGGCCGTTGGCGGGCAGAATGGTTCAGCACCCGCTATCCGCCCGGACCGGTCAAGTCCAGCATTTCGACTGGCCGGGGGGCTGGCAGAGCAGCGGGGATTGCCATTGTCATGGGATGGCAACTTGACACGCGAAAGCCGGTTAGCTTGGATCGGGGATGCTGGCGCGGTGCCGGCGGGCAGATATCAGGAGATCGGCATGAGCCAGCTGGTGGTACTCGGGTTCGATGGAATATCGGCTGCTAGCGAAGTCCTGAACAAGGTGCGCAGCCTGAAGGCGCAACATCTTGTTGAGCTGGAGGATGCCGTGGTGGTGGAACGCGATGTCGATGGTGTCGTCCACATCAAGCAGGCGGTCAACCTGACAAGGCTTGGCGCTGCATCTGGCGGCCTTTCAGGTGCCTTCTGGGGCATGCTGGTGGGCCTGTTGTTCCTAAACCCGCTGGCCGGCATGGCGATCGGCGCGGGCGCGGGCGCGGGGGCCGGTGCGCTTTCGGGATCGCTGATGGATTATGGCGTGAACGATGATTTCGTGAAGAAGCTGGCAGAGACCATCCCCAACAACTCGTCGGCGCTGTTCGTGCTGGTGCGCGATGCGACGATGGACAAGGTGGTGGCCGAAATCCAGCAGTGGAACCCGCGCGTGCTCAATACGAACCTGACCGGCGAGCAGGAAGCAAAGCTGGTGAAGGCGCTGAAGGCGCTCTGACGCCAGCGCCACGCCCTGCGATTTGCATTGCAGGGAGCGGAGCGAGGGCCGGAATTGCTATTTCGGCAGGCTGCGTTCCAGGAAGGCCATGATCGTGCGCCACAGGTGCAGCTGGATCGCCGGTTCGCGGATTCCATGCGCCTCGCCGGGGTAGAGCATCGTTTCGAACAGAACGCCGGCCTTCTGCAGCGCCGCCATCATGCGGGCAGTATTGTCGAACACGACATTGTCGTCTGCCATGCCGTGGATCAGCAGCAGCGGCCGGGCCAGCCAGTCTGCGCACAGCGTGACATCCGAAGCCGTATAGGGCGCCATGTCTTCCGACGGGTTGCCGAGGTAACGTTCGGTGTAATAGGTATCATAGAGCGTCCAGTCGGTGACGGCCGCACCCGCGACGCCGGCGGCAAACGCCGTGGGATGTTGCGTCATCATCCGCTGCACCATGAACCCGCCATAGGACCAGCCATAGGCCGCGACCCTTTCGGCATCAACAAAGGGTTGCGCCTTCAGCCACTTGAGCGCGGCCATCTGATCATCCACTTCGGGGAAGCCCATGCGGTGGTAGATCGCATCCTCGAACGCCTTGCCGCGATCTGGCGTGCCGCGATTATCGACCGAGAACACCGCCCAGCCCTGCTGCAAGAGAAACTGGTGGAGCAGCGAACCGAAAGCGCGGCGCACCTGCCGGCCCGCGCCAGGCCCGCCATAGACCTGGAAGAAGACCGGCACCTTCGCGCCGGCCGGCATCCCGGGCGGAAGCATGAGGACAGTGTGCAGGTCGGTCTTGCCGTCTGCCGCCTTCAGCGTTCCGAAGTGCGGCGCGACATGGCTGGAAAGATGGGCGGCATAGGGGATATCATCCGGCGTGATCTGGCGGCGGACATCGAGCAGCGCACCATCGGCTGTTGCCAGCGTTACCCGGGGCGGCGCGCTGGGCGTGGAGGTGGTGAGGAGAAGCACCCTTCCCTGCTTGTCGGCCACGCACTCGGTCCAGCTGCCGTTGGGCGTAAGACGTTCAATCGGGCCGCCGTTGAGGCTGACGCGGTAGAGCGCCTTTTCGATGGCGGTTTCGCGAAACCCGGTGAACAGGATCATGCCGTTGGCTTCATCGACTGCCTGGATCTCGTCGACCGGCCAATCGCCGCTGGTGATCTGGTGAAGGTCTCCGTCCCACAGGTAAAGGTGGCGATACCCTGTGCGTTCGGAGGCCCAGAGGAAGCGCTTGCCATCGGCAAGCGGCTTCAGGCTTTCATGGAGGTTGACCCAGGTGGCGGCGGTTTCGGTGAGGAGGGGGTTCGATGCACCGGTTCCGGCTTCGACGAGCAGCACATCGAGGCGCTTCTGGTCGCGGCTCTGGCGCTGGACGAGGAGTTGCCCGGCGTTCAGCCAGGCGACGCGTGCGAGGTAAATGTCGGGGTCGGTTCCCAGATCGACGTGCACCGGCGTACCGCCTGAAAGGCTGTGGATTTCGAGGCTCACGTTGGCGTTGGGCGTTCCGGCGAACGGATAGCGCTGTTCGGAGACCTGCGTGCCATCGGATCCGATGGCGGCGCGCACGGCCACCCTGACAGGCGTTTCATCGACCCGGGCGATGGCGATCCGGGCGTCGTCCGGCGACCACCACTGGCCCGTCATCCGGTCCATTTCTTCCTGAGCCACGAATTCGGCCAGGCCATAGCTTATGAGACCGCCGCCAGAGGTTGTAATCGCGCGCGCCTGCCCCGTGGCAAGATCGACCACCACCAGATTCTGGTCTCGAACGAAGCTGACGTGGGTGCCGCACGGGGACATCTTTGCGTCGATCCCCGTCTGTGCGGTCGTGGTGATACGGCGGGGCGAGCCTGAAAGGGGCGCGAGCCAGATCGCGCCATCGAGCGGGACCAGCAGGGCCGCGCCATCCGGAGCCCAGCTGTACTCGACGATGCCGCGGGCCGACGCAAGGCGGGCGCGTTCGCGGCGCATCAGTTCGGCTTCCGACAGCTTTGCAGGATCGCCGGAGAGGGCCAGGCTGTCGACCGCCATTCGCTCTGTGCTGCTTGCCACATCCTGCACCCACAGATCGAAACGGAGCTGATCTTCGAGGCGGGGGCGGAGGAAGGCGATGTGCCTGCCATCCGGCGCGATAGTGAGCGCACGGGGCGGCGTGCCCAGCATCGGCGGGTTTGCGAAGATGCGTTCGAGGCTGAGTGCGAGGATGTCCGCCCCCTGTGCCTGGCCCGGTTTCGCGAGGCGGAAGGGGGGCGTTCCGCTGGAAAATATGGGCATGGCGCTGTTTGGCGGTGAAGCCGGCACTTCGCAAGCGGTGCAACGGCTGACGGCCGCGAATCCGGGGATTCGCGGCCGCCATCATGTCGAACCGGGAAATTCAGACCATGCGGCGGGTGGTGCGCCGGTTGCGCATGGCGCTGCCGACGAAGCCGAAGCCGACAATGAGCATCGCCCAGGTGCTGGGTTCCGGCACGCCGCCGACGGCAGGCGGCGGGGATCCCGTGTTTGCCGAGGCAATGATATAGGCACCCGACAGGGTGAAGGACTTGATGGCCGTGCCGCCGCCATCGATGCCGCGGAACGCAAAGGCGTTGAACGCGCCGGGCGTGCTGATCGGGGCAAGCGAAGCGAGGTTGAAGGAGGCGATCAGCGTGCCGCTGCCATCATAGGCTGCGATGACCGGGTCGCCATAGCCAGGCGCATAGTTGATGCCGAGCCCAAAGCTGGCGATTGCGGTATCGAACGTGAGCGTCATCGTATCGTTGCTGCTGTTGAGGCCGATGATGGGGGCGTTGCTGAAGCCGTTGCTGCCAAGGCCATAGCCGCCGGTGCCGATGACCGAATTGGCGGTGGTGGAGCTGAAGGTGACGCCGCCGAGAAGGGCGGTCGGGCCGCCGGTGAACAGATAATAGGGCTGGCCGATGCTGCCGATCTGGAGATCGGGTCCGGTGTAGCCGGCATCTGAAGTGATGAGCGTTGCAGCCGATGCGGTGCCCGCAATGGCGAGAAAGCCCAGGGCGGCTGCGGTGCGAAGAGCGAAGGAGACCATGCGACAAATTCCGTTTCTGTTGCTGGGGCGTTTGGCCCACATTTTGTTGCGCCATTGCTGACGAGCGATGTGTAACCGCGGAAACGCGGAGAAAAAAGTAAAGCGATGTAAAGCTTTCGGGCTGTTCACTTGTGCGGCGTGGTAAATATGGTGAAAGGAACCGGGGGCCAGAGGGAGGAATTTATGCAGGGATCGCAGGATGGACTTCAGGATGCGCTGGAGGTTCTAGCGGCGGATTTCGCGGCGTTCGGCCGGGCGATGAGCCGGCTTGTTGCGGGCGAGGTGGAGAGCTTCCAGGGGCTTTCGGGGCTGTATGGCCTGAAGGAGGATGTGGACCCGCTGCTGGAGCGGCTGGGGCGGGTGCAGGCCTCTGTTGCGGCCAGCATGGACGCGCTGGTGGCGGCGGGCGAGCGGCCATCTGCCGAAGCGGTGGCCGCACTGGCAACGCGGGTGGCGCTGCTGGATGCGATGCTGGACCAGCTGGGCCGGTTCCTGACGATTGCCGACCTTCGCGGGGCATCGGACACATCGGGGGATCTGCTGCGCAAGATTGCCGGGTGGATCGGGACACTGAAGGGGTGGCTTGCGGGGATGCGGGCGCAGGTGCTGGCGATGGGGTGAATGCCGAGGGTTGGTGTTGGATCAGCGCCAGCGGTCGGGGCGCCAGGCGAAGGGGGCGAGCATCAGCCCGGCCCAGCCTTTGGGGAAGTTGGGCATGTCCCCTATCCCGATCCGGTCGCTGGGGGTCTCGCCCCGTGGATGGTGGACGGTGCCGAACAGCTGGTCCCACAGGATGATATCGCTACCGTAGTTGGAATTGCCTTCGCTGATCAGTCGGGAATGGTGGTAGCGATGCTTGTGCGGCGATGAAAAGACATGGTCGAGCGGGCCCAGCTTCACATCGATGTTGCAGTGCTGGAAGCAACCGATCGACCGGCTGACAAGCCCGGCCACGAAGATGGTTTCCAGTGGTGCGCCAAGCATGGCGAGCGGGATGGCCCAATAGAAGGACTGCACCAGCCCTTCGAGCGGGTGCGACCTGGTCGCGTTGAACCAGTAGAGGCGGGTGGCGCAATGGTGGACGGCATGCCAGCGCCACATGAGCGGCCATTCGTGCATGGCGCGGTGGTACCAGTAGCGCAGGAAATCATGGGTGTAGATGAGGAGGATGACCTGCGCCAGCATGGACCAGCCGCCGGGCCAGAGCCCCTGGCCGATGTGGGGCCGGAGCTGGTGCACCAGCACGAGGATGGTGGCGAGACGGAGCGGCCCGCCGATGAGGATGCTGAAGGCGCGGTTTCCGACAAAGAAGAACAGATCGGTTGCAGTACCGTGCGGATCGGACAGCCAGCTGCGGCTGAAGGGCATGAGCCGTTCGAGCGGCGCGAAGATGAGCCCGAGGATGGCGTAGAGCAGGAGGGTACCGAGAAATGTACGGGCGGTGATGCCGTTTTCCACCAGCATGATTGCGACAAGATAGGTGGCGACGAGGACAGCGGGAAAGATGCCGACAGCGAGCACATGGCGCAGCCGGGTGCCTTCGAGGCGGAGGGAAAGGCGATCGAGGCCGGCCGCCAGCCACGCAAACGGGCGGGCGATGGCGCGCGCCAGGATGGCTTCGGCGGCATCGAACGGGGCAGCGATGGTGGCGGCGGGATCCGGCACGCGCGCAGCGCTCCGGAAGGAGCCCTGAGCGGCTCCTTCGGCGACCGGATTTGCTGGCTCTCCACTACGCACCACAAAAACTCCCCGGGGAGCATGGCGACGCCGGGTTCCCTGCCCCCGCCCGGGAAACCGACGCCACTGCTAGCAAAACACCCCGATTCGGTGAAGGCGGCGCGGTCGATAAAGATGGTAAATCCCCGTGCAGGCGCGGGGACCGGCTGCTGGTGATTGGTGTTGTCGGCTCGCGATAACCGGATTGGTTGTTCCACGTGGAACATTTTCCCGTTTTGGTTTTTTCGTGGCTCAATGCGGTGCTGCTGCTGGGCTCGCCTGGCGGCGAAACTTCCGAAACTTCGCTCTCGTGAGAGCGTTTACGGCGTGTGTTTTGGGATGGATCGGCGGCTGAAACAGGTTGTCGGTGGATAGGCCGGAGGCGGCAGGACTTAGCGCGCAGCACTAACGGCCTGACTCGCCAAAGGCCCGGCCGGCGGGGCGTAAGCGAAGCTGACGAACCCGTCCGACGAGCGGGCTTCGCCCGCAATATTTCTGCTTTACTGGTTCTTTCTGGCGGACTCGGCGGCTTTGCCGACGGCCGCTTGCGAAACGCGCGAAACGCCACACGGTTTCATGCACATGCGCCTGCGCGTGGCACAGCAGCCAGCCTGTAGGACAGACCGGAGCGTGGCTGGGCGGACAAGAGAAAGAGCAGACACCAACCTGCCACCACCAAAGCGTGTAGGACAGGGCCGGAGGAGGCGACAGTTTGTGCGCAGCACAAATCCGCGACACGCCGCAGGCCCGGCCGGCGGGGCGTGGGCGACTGCCCACGAACCCGTCCGACGAGCGGGCTCTGCCCGCAATCATTCTTTCTGGTTCTTCCTGGTGGACTCGGCGGCTTTGCCGACGGCCGCTCTTGGGGAATTAAGTATACTGTCCCCAGAATTTTTCCCCTGTCCCCAGAATTTTTCCTCTCTCCGGAGTTTTCCGTGCGTCGTCATTTTTTACTCGGCGGCGGTGGAGGCGGCGGCGCACTAGGTATTGAGGGAGTTGGGAATCCTTTGTGGGACGGATCAGGCCCACGCGGCGGACGAGGGGGTGGTGAAGGGGGCTTCCCGCTTTTCCCGCTCATACAAAACTAACTCCGGTGAGGTGCCAAAGAAATATGATAAAGGATATGAGACCAAGGAGAAAGCAAATGACACTTCCATAGAGCACCATCTTTAAAGGCTTGAATTTCGGCATAGTGACTTCTGCCGAACGCTTTTCGTAAAATTCTTTCAAGCTTTGTTCAGTTTTTGCATACGCATTAGCAGACATCAGACGAGAAGTTACCGCAAGTACTAACGAGAATGTTAGTAAAAAAATTCCGACTATTATCCATAGCTGTTGAACTTCCAGCGCGCTATCTTTTACAAAGATAGCAGTTCCCGCCGGTATAACAAGCAACGAAGCTGCGCTAATCTTTACGATGTCAGCAATGAGATTTTCTTCGGTCTGTTTCTTGCTATCTACGAGTTTTTGTCTTGCATCAGTGTACCACCTATACATGTCTGTCGGATCACATGCATCCAGTGGGTGGACTTCAGGCAGTGCTGATTTTATTCTATCCATACTTCAGTCGCTGTCGCCTCTGCCTGGCTTGGGCATGCGCTCAACGATATGAGTGGAGCTCTTCTTTTCAGCTTCCTTTACGGTTGTAAAGCGGCCGCTGTCCGCATTACGCCCAATATCAAACGTCTTTCGTTCTTTAGACATCACAATATTCCTTCCTATCACCAATAATCTACTCCGCCGCCCCAACCCCAGCCAACAAATCCGCCTCCACCGGCACATCGTTCGCCACAACCACAACCTTAGCGCTCTGCCGGCGGTCGAAGCTGTCCCAGACCTCCCCCCAATTCCCCTTTGTTGCGGCCTTGGAATACTCCGTCGCGCGCGTCTCGAAGAAGTTGGCGTGTTCGACGCCGTTCAGCAACGGCTCCAGCCACGGCAAAGGGTTTTCGTCGATGAGGTAGATGGGTTGCAGGCCGAGCTGCCTCAGGCGCCAATCGGCGATGAAGCGGATGTACTTCTTGATTTCCTTCGCGGACATGCCCGGCACCGGCCCCATTTCGAAGGCGAGATCGATGAAGGCGTCCTCCAGGCGGACGGTCTTCTGGCAGACGTCGGTGATATCGTCCTTCACGGCCTTGGTGAGGCAGCCGCGTTCGGCGCAGAAGGCGTGGAACAGCTTGATGATGCCTTCGCAGTGCAGCGATTCATCGCGGACGGACCAGCTGACGATCTGCCCCATGCCCTTCATCTTGTTGAATCGCGGGAAGTTCATGAGCATGGCGAAGCTGCCGAAGAGTTGCAGCCCCTCGGTGAAGCCGCCGAACATGGCGAGCGTGCGGGCGATATCGGTATCGCTGTCGACGCCGAAGGTGCTGAGGTAATCGTGCTTGTCGCGCATTTCCTTGTAGTTGAGGAAGGCCGAATACTCGCTCTCGGGCATGCCGATGGTATCGAGCAGGTGGGAATAGGCCGCGATGTGCACCGTTTCCATGTTGCTGAACGCGGTGAGCATCATCTTCACTTCGGTGGGCTTGAACACCCGGCCGTATTTGTCGTGGTAGCAATCCTGCACCTCGACATCGGCCTGGGTGAAGAAGCGGAAGATCTGCGTGAGGAGGTTGCGCTCATGCTCGTGGAGCTTCTGGGCCCAATCGCGGCAATCTTCGCCCAATGGCACCTCTTCGGGCATCCAGTGGATCTGCTGCTGGCGCTTCCAGAAATCATAGGCCCAGGGGTATTCGAAGGGCTTGTAGACGCGGGAGGCTTCGAGAAGGGACATCAGATTTGCTCCGAGAGGGGTGAGAACATGTGTAGAACGTTGAGCCTCCGGCGGGAAGGGGCATGATGCCCCTTCACCCCACGAAGCGTGCGCTGGCGGGTGATGCGCAGGAGGGTGCCGGGGGAAAGGATTTTGTGCCTGCGGCGCTTTGGGACGGCCGGAGGCAGTGTGGTTGTGGGCGCCGCAGGCGATGGTGTGTTCAGCGCCGCAGGCAGGGTTGCTTTGGCCCGGGGGGTGCTGGACGGCTGGTTTTCTTGCGTCATGAGGCCCCGATCCCCCGCCTTCGCGGGGGCAGGCAAATCCGGGGCGACGGTTGGGGTTGGGGGCAAGGTGACGTTTGGGGGTGGAGGGGCATCATGCCCCTCCCCGCCGGAGGCTTCGCTGTCCAATATGATCATGATGCTGTAAAAAGCTGTATTATCGTGGCCACGGCGCCACCAGCTTGAATTACTTGCGCTGTATGTCTCAGAATACTGATAAATCTTCCCCGAGCCTCACTATTTTTGGGGTGCTCTTGAATCTCGTTTAGAAGTTCAAGAAGTTTCTGCCTGGCCTCTCCGTCTATTTTCAAATTTTGTATTGCGTTACGTATGGCGTCAAAATCTGGCTCGCGAATTTGTATCGCCTGGCCATTATTAGAAAAAGACGTGCTTTCTAGATTAATTTTAAACCCAGGCACCGCCGGAATTGAAATCCCGACGACGTTTCCATCGAACCTACAATCTTTGAAGTTAAGGCCCATTTCGTCGTTCACTGGCAGGCCAGGCATTCGTCGTAGTCCTTCGGTTCCAGTTCGATCTGGCGGAGATCTGGCGTGTTGTCGGCTTCGACCCCGCCTATCGCTTCGGATCCGGCGAAGCCTGCGCGCTGGATGGATTTGGAGCGGAGGTAGTAGAGTGACTTGATGCCCAGTTCCCAGGCGCGGAAGTGGAGCATGAGAAGATCCCATTTTTCCACGTCGGCCGGGATGAACAGGTTCAGGGACTGGGCCTGATCGATGTAGGGCGTGCGGTCTCCGGCGAGTTCGAGGAGCCAGCGCTGATCGATTTCGAACGCGGTCTTGAAGGTGGCCTTTTCATCCGTGGTGAGGAAATCGAGGTGCTGGATGGAGCCGCCATGTTCGAGGATGGAGGACCAGACGCTATCGGCGTTCCTGGACTTTTCGATGAACAGTTTTTCGAGATAGGGGTTCTTGACCGAGAAGCTGCCTGACAGGGTCTTGTGGGTGTAGATGTTGCCGGGGATAGGCTCGATGCAGGCTGATGTGCCGCCGGTGATGATGCTGATGGACGCGGTGGGGGCGATCGCCATCTTGCAGGAAAAACGCTCCATCACGCCGCGATCTGCTGCATCCGGGCAGGGGCCCCGTTCGGCGGCCAGCAGCATGGAGGCTTCATCCACCTTGCCGCGGATGTGGCGGAACATCTTGAGGTTCCAGGATTTTGCGAGTGCGGATTCGAACGGGATCCCGCGCGCCTGGTAGAAGCTGTGCAGGCCCATGACGCCGAGGCCGACGGAGCGTTCGCGGCCGGCGGAGTATTTCGCGCGGGCCATTTCGGGCGGTGCGCGATCGATATAATCGGTGAGGACGTTATCGAGGAAGCGCATGACATCCTCGATGAAGAGGGGGTCTGCGTTCCACTGGTCCCAGGTTTCGAAGTTGAGGCTGGAGAGGCAGCAGACGGCGGTTCGATCGTTGCCGAGATGATCTGTGCCGGTGGGCAGCGTGATTTCCGAGCAGAGGTTCGACGTGGAGACCTTGAGGCCCAGGTCGCGCTGGTGCCTGGGCATGGTGCTGTTCACGTGATCGATGAAGATGATGTAGGGCTCTCCGGTGGCGAGCCGGGTTTCGACCAGCTTCTGGAAGAGCGCGCGGGCATCGACTTCGCCGCGCTTTTCGCCGGTCTTTGGGGAGACGAGATTGAAGGGCTCGCCGTTGCGGACGGCTTCCATGAAGGCATCGGTGACGAGGACGCCGTGGTGGAGGTTGAGCGCCTTCCTGTTGAAATCGCCCGAGGGTTTGCGGATTTCGAGGAATTCCTCGATCTCGGGATGGTTGATATCGAGATAGACGGCGGCGGAGCCCCGGCGCAGGGAGCCTTGCGAGATGGCAAGGGTGAGGCTGTCCATCACGCGGACGAAGGGAATGATGCCCGAAGTCTTGCCGTTGAGGCCGACGGGTTCGCCGATGCCGCGCACATGGCCCCAATAGGTGCCGATGCCGCCGCCGCGCGCCGCGAGCCAGACGTTCTCGTTCCAGGTGTTGACGATGCCTTCGAGACTGTCGGACACGGAGTTCAGGTAGCAGCTGATCGGGAGGCCGCGCCCGGTGCCGCCGTTGGAGAGCACAGGGGTGGCGGGCATGAACCAGAGGCGGGACATGGCATCGTAGAGGCGCTGGGCATGGTCGGCATCATCGGCATAGGCAGCGGCGACGCGGGCGAAGAGATCCTGCGGGCCTTCGCCGGGAAGGAGGTAGCGATCCTTCAAGGTTTCGATGCCGAAATCGGTGAGCAGCTTATCGCGCGAGGGATCTGTCTGCACCGGGAATCTGGGGCCATAGATTGCGTGGCTGTCGGGCTTGGCGGCGGCTGTGTTTGCTGCGGCTGTGTTTGCTGCGGCTGTGGTAGCTGCGGCCGTGTCGTCTGACGGCGAATCGCTGCGCTGCAAATCCATCTTTTTCCCTCAATCTCTCGTCGTTTGTTACGTTTGGCCTGGGTGCGCCCGAGGCCTTCCGATATAGCATTGCCCGGGCATTTTTGCGACCGCCAGTGTTGGTGCGGCGACATGCGCTTCGATGTCCGGACACAAGTTGTAGGGGTGATCTACCCCCCTAACAACTAAACATAGTGCCACTTTGGCGCGGGCTTGCAAGCGGGAAATTGACGGCGTGCGGCATCATGGGGCGGAGTGTGGATGGATTGCAGCGGTGGCCCACCGGGGCGTGCGGTGGTCTGCGATGATCCAACCCGGGCCCGATGCCCAAGCCCCCGCAAGGGGTTAGCGAGTCATGCTGCGAAACGGGGTGGGCTGGCGCGACGAAGGCACCGGCGGGGCCGACGCGGCAGGGCGGAAAAGGTGATCCGGCTTATACCGGAATGATGCACAGTTTTGTGGCAATGTGGCAGCCGGATGCGACAGGATTACACGATTGGAGGCCAGTGCTGAAACGGGGTTGCTCTTTTAAGAAGCATTCGCAATAGGGGTGCTAGTGATTGTCAATATCGAAAGACCTCTGATGCGCTTTGCCTTGCTTTTGTCTGCTGCCTTTATCGCCCATTTTGCCGCCCGGGCTGCTGATACGCCCGCCGGTGCCGCCACGGGTGCGGGCGAAATCGTGGTGATGGCCGCGCGCACGACCCTGCCGCTGACCGCCCTGCCGCTGACGGCCAAGGTGATCGACCGGGCAACGCTGGAGCGGCAGCTGCTGATATCGGGCTCTGTGGTGGATGCCATTGCCGCGCTGACGCCCAGCTTCTCGCCATCGCGGCAGAAGCTGACCGGACAGGGCGAAACGCTGCGCGGCCGATCGCCTTTGTTTGCCATCGATGGCATTCCGCAGACGGCGCCGCTGCGCGACGGGTCGCGCGACGGTTTCACCATCGATCCGTTCTTCGTCGATCGGGTGGAGCTGATCCTGGGATCGAACGCGCTGCAGGGCATCGGCGGCACCGGCGGGGTCATTAACCAGGTGACCGTTTCGGCACCGATCACGGACGGCTGGAGTGGGCGCACCATCCTGCAAGGCACGGCCGAGAATGGCTGGCACGGCGATGGCTTCGGCGGCAAGGTTGGCGCGCTGGTTGCCAACCGGTGGGGCCGGCTGGATGTGGTGGCCGGCGCCGCCTTCGAACGGCGCGCTGCATTCCGCGACGGGCAGGAGCGGCGCGTTGCACCCGACGGCACGCAGGGCGACCTGATGGATTCCAGCAGCTTCAGCCTGTTTGCCAAGGTGGGGTTGGTGCTGTCTGAAGGCGTGCGGCTGGAAGCCATGGGCCAGCGCTTTCACCTGCAGGGCGACGGAGACCTGATCGCGGTGGCCGGCAACCGCGCCACCGGCCTGCCCTCCACCGGCGCGCCCGGCGCGGTGGCGGGCGAGCCGCCGGAAAACCTGGCCGAGACCCTGTCGTTGACGCTGAGCGCCGATGAGCTGGCTGGCGGCGCGCTGCGGGTGCGCGGCTTCTGGAGCCGCACGGCCGACATCTATGGTGGTGGCGTGTTCGCCGATTTTCAGGATCCGGCGATCGCACCGCTGGGAACGCTGTTCGATCAATCGCAGAACATCAGTCGCAAATGGGGCGTGAATGCCAGCTGGGAGCGCGGGATGGGGCCGCTGAACCTCGTGCTGGGGGTGGACCTGCTGACCGATGCGACGGTGCAGAAGCTGGAGGCAACCGATCGGGCCTGGGTGCCACCGACCGATTATCGCAGCATCGCCCCCTTCACCCAGGCGAATCTTAAGCTGTTCGATGGGAAGCTGCGGTTCGCCGGCGGGCTGCGCTGGGAAAATGTGCGCATCGACATTCCTGACTATGAGACTTTGTGGTTCTATGGCCCGCAGCAGGTGGTTGGCGGTTCGCCCGGTTTCCACCGGCTGCTGCCCAGTGGCGGCATCGTGCTGGAGCCGATCCCGGGCCTGCGCGCCTATGCCAGCTATTCGCAGGGCTATACCGTGCCCGACGTGGGTCGCATTACCCGGGCCATTCGGACGCCGGGCGTCGATCTGGGCGAATTTCTGGATATCGCGCCTGTGATCGCCGGCAATCAGGAAGTGGGTTTCGAGGTGAAGCGCGGGCCGGTGGCTGCCAGTCTCACCTATTTCTGGTCGAACAGCGATCGCGGCCAGTTGCTGGTGCTGGTGGGCGATGTGTTCGAAGTGCAGCGGCAGCGGATCGAGATCCAAGGACTGGAGCTGAACGTGTCGACCGCGACGCCGATCGAGGGCCTGCGGCTGGGCATCGGCTATTCGCATCTGGACGGGCGGGTAGACAGAAATGGCGACGGCCAGGTGGATGCCGATCTGGATGGCGCAAACATCGGGCCGGACCGGCTGAACCTTTCGGCCGACTGGGCAAAGGGACCGCTGGCGCTGCGGGTGCAATCGCGCACCCACTTTTCCCGCCGCTTCGACGGCGGCGACCGGCGCAACGATTTTGGCGGCTATCATGTGCTGGACGGCGCAGTGGCGCTGCAGACGGCCTGGGGGCAGGTGAGCCTTTCGGGGCAGAATCTGCTGAACCGGCAGTATATCGATTACAATAGCGATACCCAGCGCCCGACCGATAATCTGCGCTTCTTCGCCGGGCGAGGGAGGAGCCTGACAGTGTCGTGGCTGGGCAACTTCTGATACGGTCGGCGCTGGCGCTGACCCATCGCTGGCTGGGCGGCTTGGTGGGCCTGGGGCTGGCCATGCTGGGAATTTCGGGCACGATCCTGTTGTGGAAGCCGTGGTGGGTCGCGGTGGACCAGCTGCCGCGCGCCGCCACGGCGGCGGAAACACAGGCCATCATCGCCACCGTCGAGCGGCTGGGCGCATCCTATGTCACCTTGCCATCGCCCGAGTTCGGGGTCGCGCAGGCCGGCCTGAGCGATGGGGCCGGCGCCTATATCGCCCATGATGGCCGGCTGCTGGCACGGTGGTCGAGCATCTGGGATCGGCCGGAAACGCTGCTGTTCGATCTGCACCACCATCTGCTGCTGGGCGAGGCTGGCGCGTTGATTGCCGGTTGGTTGGGGCTCGCGGCGATCCTGTTTGCCGTCACAGGGTTGATCCTGTGGTGGCCTACCCGCCGCACCTTCCGGTGGCGGGCGTTACCGGCGCGCCTGACACGGCCGGCGATCCTGCGCCACCACCGGGATGTCGGCGTGGTGCTGGCGCTGCCGATCGTGCTGGTGGCCGCGACCGGCGCGCTGATGGTGCTGAAGCCGCTGGCGGCCCTGGTACTGGCACCGCTGTCGCCGGCGGCCGATGTGGCCGAGTGGCAGCCAAAACCGCCCGCGCCCGCCACCCCCGCCGCCGCGCCGAACTGGCCGGCGCTGCTGGCTAGTACCCGCAATCGCTTTCCCGATGCCGAGCTGCGCATTCTGATATGGCCAAAGCGCCCGGGCGATTCGGTGCAGATCCGGATGCGGCAGCCCGCCGAATGGCATCCCAATGGGCGGACCACATTGTGGCTTTCGGCAGGTGGCCACATTCTGCTGTCGCGCGACGCGCTGGCGGCACCGCTCGCGGTCCGCACGCAGAACGCGCTCTATCCGTTGCATGCCGCGCGCATGGCCGGCAGCCGCCTGAGCTTGCCGCTGCGGATCGTGCATAGCCTGGCTGGCCTGGGCCTGATGCTGCTGGGCAGCATGGCTGTTGTGAGCTTCTGGCAAAGCACCTTCCGCGGCCGGGGCAGCGCCTGAACCTGTTCCGATTGCGGGGCATCGCCGGCGGCCTTGCGGCGTTGCACGGTTTCTCTTTACAGCGGCTCCACAAAGGAGACTGACCGATGGCGCTGATCCGCAGTGAGGATGTGATCGAGACGGTGGCGGATGCGTTGCAGCACATCAGCTATTATCACCCGCTGGATTACATCGAGGCGCTGGGGCGGGCTTATGACCTTGAAGAAAGCCCGGCGGCGAAGGATGCGATTGCACAGATCCTGACCAACAGCCGGATGTGCGCTGAGGGGCATCGGCCGATCTGCCAGGATACCGGGATCGTTGTCGCCTTTGTGAAGGTGGGGATGGGGGTTTGCTGGGAGACATCGGGGGCCGGGGCGATGACGCTGGACCAGATGGTGAACGAGGGGGTGCGGCGGGCCTATGGGCACCCGGACAACAAGCTGCGCGCCTCGATCGTGGCCGACCCGGCCTTTTCGCGGGTGAACACCCGAGACAATACGCCGGCGGTGACCCATGTGGAGATGGTGCCGGGGGACCATCTGGAGATTGCGCTGGCGGCCAAGGGCGGCGGTTCGGAGAACAAGTCGAAGTTCGTGATGCTGAACCCTTCGGACAATATCGTCGACTGGGTGGTGAAGACGGTGCCGCTGATGGGCGCCGGCTGGTGCCCGCCGGGCATGCTGGGGATCGGCATCGGCGGGACTGCGGAAAAGGCGGTCGTGCTGGCAAAGGAATCGCTGATGGGGCCGATCGACATGGCGGCGCTGAAGGCGCGGGGGCCGGCGAACCGGATCGAGGCGTTGCGGATCGAGATTCATGACGCGGTGAATGCGCTGGGCATCGGCGCGCAGGGGCTGGGCGGGCTGAGCACCATATTGGACGTGAAGATCCTGGATTATCCGACGCATGCGGCATCCAAGCCTGTTGCGATGATTCCGAACTGTGCGGCGACGCGGCATGCGCATGTGCATCTGGATGGATCGGGCCCGGCCTATCTGCCGGCGCCCGACCTTTCGAAATGGCCCAAGGTGGACTGGAAGCCTTCGTCCGACGCCATTCGGGTTGATCTGGATGCGCTGACGCCGGAGATTGTCGCTTCGTGGAAGCCGGGAGACCGGTTGCTGCTGAACGGCAGGATGCTGACCGGGCGGGATGCGGCGCACAAGCGGATGGTGGACATGCTGGAGCGGGGCGAGACGCTGCCGGTAAACTTCACCAACCGCGTCATCTACTATGTGGGCCCGGTGGACCCGGTGCGCGACGAAGTGGTTGGCCCCGCCGGCCCCACCACGGCGACGCGGATGGACATGTTCACCGAAGCGATGCTGGCGAAGACCGGGCTGATCGCGATGGTGGGCAAGGCCGAGCGCGGGCCGGCGGGCATCGCTGCGATCGCGAAGCACAAGGCGGCGTATCTGATGGCGGTGGGGGGTGCTGCCTATCTGGTGGCGCGGGCCATCAAGGCCGCAAGGGTGCTGGCGTTCGAGGATTTGGGGATGGAGGCCATCTTCGAATTCGAGGTGCGCGACATGCCTGTGACGGTGGCGGTGGATTCCGCCGGGACGAGCGTGCATCGGACGGGGCCTGCGGAGTGGGCGGCGCGGATTGCGGCGCGGGT
>Ga0105045_10001759_pt1 | contig 17860 bp, 10 predicted proteins | sample MAT02_FD_78089 | JGI IMG/M metagenome (GOLD analysis project Ga0105045, IMG submission 78089) | Freshwater microbial communities from Lake Fryxell liftoff mats and glacier meltwater in Antarctica - MAT-02 (megahit assembly) | ecosystem: Environmental > Aquatic > Freshwater > Ice > Liftoff... | reverse complement strand
CCAAGTTTAACTACTGTTTCCGAATCCGCATTTGATATTGGAAGAGTAAGTTGTGAATTATTACTCAAACATATTAAAAAAGAAAACCTACCTCCCCAGGAAGTTATCTTACCCGGGGAGTTAATTATTAGAGAATCAAGCATTCGAGTTTCAGAAAAAACAAGGATCACCGATGAAAATCAGTGAATTTGAAAAGCCGTTATTCCCATCAGTTTCCTTATTTCTCAATGGCGATCGACAAAAGTGAAGCTGAAGCCTCATCCAAAAAGATGGTACAGGAAGGGTGGTTTTGAAGGATACTGGACGGATGAAGATTAGTGACTTTATTTTCCAGACAATCTTTTACCGCCTGCGCTTTCCTTTTTTCCGGAACAGAACAAATAATATGTTTTGAGGTTAAAATCTGCTTAATCGACATGCTTATCGCTTGGGTCGGAACCTCCTCCAAACTTCCAAACCAACCTTCATTCAGTTGCTGCATTCGGCAGGGTTCGTCCAAGTCCACAACGAGGTAAGGCACTTCCGTATCAAAATCTGCCGGCGGATCATTGAATGCCAAATGCCCGTTTTCTCCTATCCCTACCAGCGCAACATCTATGGGATGTCTGGAAATCAAGTCCCCCAGGTGCTTGCAGGCTTCCTCCGAGTTACCCTCCCCATCTATTAAATAAATAGAACCGAGTTTGTCTACCTGGTCAACAAACCTTTCCTTAAGATATTTCCGGAAACTAGCCGGATGGGTATCGGAAATACCGATGTACTCATCCAAATGAAAAACGGTTACTTTTTCCCATGGCAGATCCTCTTCTATCAACTGGTTGATTGTTTCAAATTGACTGGTACCGGTAGCCAGCACAATGTTTGCATGTCCCTTGGTATTGATTGCTTGTCTAATTTTGATTGCTGCTTCTTTTCCGGCATGCCTGCCTAGTTCTTTTGGGTCCTTCGTTTGAATAATTTTCATGAAATATAATTTTTATTTTTATATGTTAAACGGTAAGTAATTCGCAGTATCTATCCAGTTAAAAACGCTGATTTTAGCCAAGGGCACTAGTTGCCACTCGAATAACATTACCTCCTAAAATTTTTTGAATTTCTTGGTCTGCGTACCCCAACTGCACCATTCCTACCGTAAAAAGTGGCCAATTGGTCCAGGCCATACTTTGCGCCATTTCTGGAGTTTGCTTAAAATCATCCACTGGCCATAGGGCTTCCCAACGGGTTCGGGGTCTTCTGTATGGTGGTATTTTTTTATTTTCCGCTATGGAATATTGGGAGGTATAAGCTACATCGGTCCCAATGGCCACATGATTACTTCCAAACTTTTTAACCATGTAATCAATGTGATTCATCATGGAGGCAATATCTCCGCTGCCTCCCAAATATTGGGGGATGCAGCAAATGCCCAAATATCCATCCGTATCAGCGATAGCGCGGATGACAGGATCAGGCTTTCCCCTGAAATGCTCGTAAAGGGAACTCACGGTGCTGTGGCTGGCAACCATGGGCTTGGCAGACAGTTGAGCTGCTTCGAGGCTTGTCTGCCAGCCAGAATGCGAAATGTCCACGATAACCCCGACACGGTTCATTTCCTTTACTACCGCTCTTCCGAAATCACTTAGTCCGAAATCGCCCTGTTCACCACATCCCCCGCCAATCATGTTGTTACGGTTGTAAGTGAGGTGCATCATCCGAATCCCCAACTGGAAAAACACCCTGATATACCGCAACTCTTCTTGCGCAGAAACCCAATCTTGCGGAAGCGGTACGCCGTTTCCCGTAAAATATAAGGCATGGCGATTTTCGCTCTTTGCCTTTATAATATCGGCAGGCACTACCGCTTTGCCCAGAAAATCCTTCATCCAGTCGGTGGCATAAGTAAACCTTGATAGGCGTTTCAACAGACGTGAGATTTCATTGCCTTCTTCCCCAGCATTCTGGACGACACAGGTTACTCCTGAGGCTTTCCAGGCATTCATAAACTCCTGCTTCTCCCGCTCATGGTGAACAAACCTGGTCATGGACATGTCCTCCTGAAGGTCTTGGATTTCCAATGGAGACGCATCGCTTTCGATGGCCAATTTCATTCTTTCACCATCTAGTGCCGCTCTGGGCATAAAGCCATAGGAGTCAACAACCACGGAATTCCTGTGAAGCTCCAGCCCATGTTCCAATTGCTTGGGGGTAGGTTTGAGGATGCTCAACGCAGTTTGGTATGCCTCCCTCATGGGCGGGGTGATGATAAACCCGAACTTATCCCCTGCAAAATTCCCGGAAGATTCAGAAGAAATGCCAGTCGCAAAACTCTCTAAACTAGTAATCCCTGACATGCCAAGGCCTGCCAAACCGGACACTTTAAGGAAATTTCTTCGGTTACTTTTCATATAAATAGCTTGATAGTATTTGGTAAAAGGAAACGCTGTGCAGTCATTCTCTTGTTGATCAGTTGGAAAATGGGCTGTCAGGCCTTTTTTGCCAGCGGTGTGAGTGAGGTCAAATCGCCGATTTTCACGATCTTTCCAGACTCGATACTTTTCCTTGCCGCAATACCAATCAAGGCCGACATCGCGCCATCCCTGGATCCGGCAGATTGTTTGTACAGGTCCGGACTGTCGGGAAACCGGAATATTTTATCTTTAAGCCGGGGATCGGATCCTCCATGTCCTCCGGATTGGGGGATTACCTGGATGGTATTCACGTTTCCGAAAAGATTGGTAATGGTGATTTCTTGGTAATCAGGCACATCGCCTGAAGGCATGGACGATTTGATCCAAGCATCCAATCTTCCTTTGCTCCCATTGATGGCGACCCGAAATCCTTCATACGGTGAGAATGCGGTAAGCGAATAATTGACAGGCACGCCATTGGCATAGCGGTATTGCACCGCCATGGTATCATAGATATCAATCTCTTTCCGGAAAACACATCCATCACGCAGGTAGCCGTCATGTTTCTCATGGTCCACATAGAGATTCATTGCCCCCTTATCTTTGGTGATATCCCAATAGAAATTACAATTGGACTTATGGGGACACGGCCTGCAGTTAGAACTAGTAATGGGACTGTTCTTTTGTCCATAAAAATCCAAGGATCCATAGGCAAATACTTCTTCTGGCTCTGAGTCCATCCAATAATTGAGCGTATCAAAATGGTGGGTAGCTTTATGTACCAGCAATGTTCCTCCAAATTCCTTCTCTCCATGCCACCTCCTAAAGTAGCTGGCTCCATGGCTGGTGTCCAGGTACCAGTTCAGGTCCACGGATTTGATATCGCCTATTTCCCCATTGCGGAGCAATTCCCAGATCTCCTGAACATAGGGTGTATACCGCATGTTAAAGGTGACAATTAATTTGTTCCCGGTCCGTTTTTCGGCATCAAAGATAGCCTGGCATTTTTCCTCATCCGTGGTCATGGGCTTTTCGGAAATCACGGTAAGTCCGGCTTCCAGCCCCTTGATAATATACTCATGGTGGGTGGAGTCGGTGGTGGTGACAATCAGGGTATCCGGCTTGGTCTCTTTGATCATCTTGTCAAAATCCGTGAACACCGGGCAAGATACCTTCATCTGATTTTTGGCATAAGCAACTCTTCCCGGGTTGATGTCACAAAGGCCGACAAACTCTATAATGTCATTGTACGCTTCCTGAACTGGGGTACCCCACATACCTATGCCTCTCCCCCCGGTACCCACCATGGCCAGTCTTTTTTTAGCCCGCCTGAAGCCATAACCTGCTAATGGGGATAAAAGGCTGCCTGCTGCCAGCAAACCGGTATTTTGAATAAACTTCCTGCGATTTAACGTTTCCATATGCTTTGGTATATAATACTTAATGAGTTGCGCCTACTTCCCTGAATGTCGAAAATAAGTTTTTCCCGGTTGTTTCAATATTTTTTTTGCATTTTCAAATTCTGCCTGTACAGCCCTTAATTCTCCGGTAGAAACGGGTATCCCCGACATAGTCACCGGATCAATAAAAGTGACATCCTGTTCCGATAATCCTGCTGCTAGGGAAACATCTCCCCAATTCAAAAAACCTGGCAGGTGGACAGCCATGCTAAAGTAATCAATATTTTCTCTGTTGTCAAACAGATAGCTGACAGGTGTATTTTTCAAGGTAAGTTGTTTGATTTTTCCCTCTTGGAGGACACTTAAAAATAATGCGGCCAACCCCGCCTCCCTGTTTCCTTCAAAAGACAATTCAGAAGGATCATAGGTATCTACTATAAATTGGGACACCAATTCAAGCTCCCTTACCCACTCGCCCAACATGGTTTTCCCCAGCCACAACTGTGCACGGGAAAGGGTATGAAACTGGGACAAACTGGTACCTGAAGCGTCAAGCTTTGAAGCGGCTTCTCCGGTTCCGGAGAGCTCCACGATCACAATGCCTCCCCCCCTGTTTTTTAATTCCTCCAAGTGAGCCTCCTGGATATCATTTTTCCCATCGGCAGATGCAATCAAAATATAGCCCAAAGCAGGATTTTTTGGAGCAAAATGCAGGATTGGAACAAGCTGTTGGTCCGATGTGTGTAGCGCTATTCTTTCCCATCCATCCTGGGAGGGAAAAGCAAAGGTTTTTGCAATTTCCAAATAGTCATCAATTCCCAAAATTTGCTTTAAATCGGTTCTAAGCTTTTCGGTATCAAAGGAATCTTTTTTCAAATAATCTTCCCTTAATGATTTTCCCTGATTTCTGCTGTACTCATCGGTACTTATGACCAAAGGGCTTCTCTTCCCTAAAGGAAACACCATCAATTTTTCCATTGGCAGGATGTCAAAAGGGAGTTCAGGCCGGGATTCACCGTTACCAATGCCTTTAAGGTGCAAATCAAACCAGCCCAACATAGCTTCCCTGTCTTCTTTCCAATATCCGTGTGTAAGGTCAAATACCTCATTGTCCACATGATCCGCTACCCCATGGAGTTCAAAGATCGGTTTGACATTTTGGTAGGTTCGCAGCATTTCCACTGGATAGAATGTCGGATTACTGTCTTGGCTGTGGTTGCACATCTTCAGGGCTCTGGGTGCGTATAAGGCGAGTACTCCTGCCGATTCGGTAAAAGTCAATCCACCGGGAAGCAATTCGCAGACGCAGTTTGACCCCATAACGGCTGATTCAAACGTACCCACACTGACTATGGGCATCGTAGCCTTTATTCGCTCGTCCAAAGCCCCAAACCACATGGTCTGATTTCCGCCACCGCTTGCACCCGTAGCACCAATATTACCGGCATCCACATAAGGTAGGGAAGTGAGTAAATCAACGGCCCGCATGTTATCAGCTACCTGAACACCCAACAGAGATTCCCCAATATTCATAAGCGAAGCACCCAAATTAGCCCCATGGTATTCAAAATCTCCATGTGTAGTCGTTCTTTCTCCTGATCCAAAAGCATCTATCACCAAGCTGACATACCCATTTTTGGCCATTGTATGCCCCAAAGACTGGACACTTTCGGCCAACTTTCCTTCCCTCCAATGGCCGTGCATGCTGACTACAGCAGGAAATGGTCCCTTCCCGTCCGGGACATACAGGTTGGCGGTGGCATATACTCCAGGCAGGGTCTGAAAATAAATATTCCTTATCGTATATCCTTCCATATCCAAGGATCCTGTTTCCTTCATGTTCAAGGGCAGGTTGGGATATCTTTTCAATCCACTGTGGAGAATGATATTCTCCCTGATTTCATCTCTTTTTTTACTCCATTCCTCCAGGTTGTCGGGAAGTTGATGGGTCGCAAACTTCACCATGGCCTGATTCTTCAGGGAGGAACCTAGCAGGTCTGACCGTTGGTCGACCAAGACATTTGGCAAACTGTCCAATGAATGGTAGGTGCCATAAGGTATATCTAGGCAAAGGATGTTAGCCTGTGCCATGGACAAGGCCCATAAAACACCGATTCCCAGTAATAATGTAATTTTCATAGTTAGGTACTTGAAAAGATGAATTGGTTTTGTTAGTTTTTATTATAACCGTATTTCTGTATTACCTCCATGGGTTAAGGTGATGTCCACCGGGTCGTTTCCCTGCCATGATCCTGATGTGAAATCGGGAACATCGATAGAATTGGAACGGTTGGCAACCGACCACTCGCTAAGCGGAAAAACAGAACTCCAAAGGGCTGCATCATAAACATCCTGGTCCAAAGGAAGACCGTTTCTCAGGCAATCTATCAATCGCCAGTCCATCATAAAATCCATTCCCCCATGTCCTCCCACTTTTTTTGCGAGTTCACCGATCCTCTTCACTATTTCGGGTTGATATTTTTCTTCCAAAACGTTCATTTCCTCTTCCGAAAACCAGGCTTCATGGCCGGTAGAGATCCTTCCGGGCAGGGGATACTTCATTGCTGCTCCTTTGGTACCGCTAAGCAGGTGAATTCTGGAATATACCCTGGGTGATGACACATCGTGCTGCAGCATGATGGTCCGCCCTTTATTGGTTTTTATGGTGGTTACATTCATGTTGCCCCTGTAGGGCATGCCGACAAACTGTTCATAAAAACTGTCCTCCCGTGCAAGGGATTTGGCCATATCCCCCAACACAAAATCATTGCTTGAAACAGACACCAGGAATTCCATTTTATCGCCTCTATTGATATTCATGGCTTGGCAAATTGGACCAAGTCCATGGGTGGGATAAAGGTTGCCACTTCTGCTGGCATTATGCCTTAAACGCCACATATTCCATTTTTCCTTACTGAATATACCCGGGATAAAGTCATGTATGTAGGCACCTTCCCCGTGAATGATCTCCCCAAAAAACCCTTGTCTAGCCATGTTCAGGGTCATCAACTCAAAAAAATCATAACACGTATTTTCCAGCATCATACAATGCTTTCTTGTCCTTTCGGAAGTTTTTACCAAGTCCCAACATTCGTCTATGGTGATGGCTGCAGGAACTTCCACAGCGGCATGTTTTCCATTATTCATGGCATATAAGGCCATGGGCGTATGCAACTCCCATGGCGTGGCAATATATATCAAATCAATATCCTCTCTTTCACATAGTTTTTTCCATTCTTCGGGACCTCCGGAATAAATCACAGGGTCATGGGGGGTATCTTTGATTTTTTCCCTTGCCTTCAGTGCCATTTCCGGCCTTAAGTCACACAAGGCCTTGATTTCAACACCGGCAATTTTACTCATTCTTACCACTGCCGCAGGTCCTCTGTTCCCCAATCCGATGAATCCGATCCTTACTTTATCCAGCTTGGGTGCGGCAAATCCAGACATGTTGAAATGCTGCCGATGTTTTTCCCCGGCAAATTTTTGGGTCGTATCCAATTGCCTTTTAGAAATGTTGTCTGCAGCCAGGGAAGCTACAGGCAACAAACCAGTTCCAGCCAAGCCAAATCCGGTCAGGCCGGATATTCGAAGAAATTTTCTACGGTTATTTTTCATCTTTCGGTCAATTTACGTGGCACAATAATAAGTTGATTAATACCCTCCGGTCTTCCTGGTAATCGTATACCTACTCCAAGTAGGTACACGAACTAACTTACAGACAATTGTCCGGGGACTCAATTGTAACCCGGATTCTGTTCCAACAACCCGTTTTTGTTGATCTCTGACTGTGGGATGGGCAGCAGGTAATTGGCGGGGTTAAAGTTTCCGGTTTTCCAGAACTGAACCTCATATTGCTTCGTCCCATTTGGTGATTTTCTGATGATCATTCTTGTCAAGTCTTCATCAGCTACCTCAGGAAGAATTTCCCATCTGCGAATATCAAACCACCTGTGTTCTTCAAAAACCAGTTCAATACGCCGCTCGTTTACAATTCTGTCAAAAAGGTTTTCGCCACTTTCTGTAATGTTGGGCATATTTACACTTGGCCTATTTCTGACCATGTTTAGATACGCTCTGGTTATATCCTCATTTCCAAGAAAGTAATTTGCCTCTGCATAATTTAACAATATTTCGGCATATCGAAAAAAGGTCCAAGGTGTCTGAGACATATTTTGTGAACTTGGATTAACGATACGTTCATTGGCAAACTTCAATTGATAATAACCTGTCTGGGTAGCATTCCAGGCGGACACAGGCCCCTCATTGGAATCTAACCCTCCCGGGTAAAATGTTTCTACTTCCCTGCCCTGAAATGGTGCCCCATCGTGTAATATTGAGGCATAAAATCTCGGATCCCGGTTTGCATAAGGATTCTGAGGATTATAGGTAGGGTCAGCTGCTGGTTTTACACCATTCATGGTTTCATAATCATCTACCAAATTTTGCAGGGGATGTACCTGACCGAACCCGTTGTATCCATTTGGGTACAAACTTAATTCAACAAAGACCCGTTCAGCACTGACAAACTGGTTATACGGCCTTTGCCAGATCATTTCACGGTTATAGATATTTTCTTCCAAAAACATTGTCCGGTAATCGTTAAAGAGTGAATACCTTCCCATATCAATGATGGCCTTTGCTGCATCGGCAGCGATCTGCCATTTTTGAATATCGCTACCAGGGTTATTACGTGGGCTGGCCATGTAAAGTAGCGCACGGGATTTTATGGCCATAGCGGCTCCTTTTGTGATTCTCCCTTGATTGGCATTGTTATAAGTCTCTGGTAGCATCGTAATGGCTTCATCCAATTCAGCGATAACGAAATCCATAACCTCTTGGAAAGTGCTTCGGGTCATCTTGAAATCATCTTCCAATGAAAATGTATTCGTAAATAGCGGGACACCTCCAAATAAACTTGCCAATTTGAAATAGGAAAATGCCCGTATGGTTTTCATCTCACCGATCATCCGGTTCTTGGTTCCCTGCCCGATTTCAACAGCCCGTTCCCTGTCAATATTTTCAAAGAAAATATTGCTTCGGTTTATCGGCTGCCAAAAATTAATATTTCTGCTATTTACTCCAGTCCAATAATCCACTTCACGTAGGTCATCAGGATTGAGGTCACCTTCCCATACGCTCCAAGCCCATGCATTGCTTCGGGCATTATTTTCATCAGTAACTACTGAAAGCCCGTACAGACTATATCTCAGACCACTTGGAATCGTCCGATAGGCATTTCCGATAAATGCTTCAATCAATGCCTGGTCGGCCCATACGGCTTCATCCGTAAACCGATCGGCAGGAACAATATCCAGCAGGTCATCATTACAGGATACTTGCATCATTCCTACAATCACAATGAATGTCAACGTAAGCAATGTGGTTGTCTTTTCAAGGTATTTATATATGGTTTTCATAGTATAATCTTTTAAATTGAGGAATAAATGGTTAGAAAGAAAGGTCCACTCCCAAGTTGAAAATCCTACTTTGGGGATAAAAACTACCTCTCTCATTGTCTCCTTCCGGATCGAACCATTTGATATCCGATAGGGTAAAGATATTATTGCCATTCAGATATACCCTCGCCGAGGATAATTTCAATTTCGTTATCAATTGTTGCGGAATGTTATATCCTAATTGAATGGTTTTTAGCCTTACAAAAGTGGCGTTTTGGAGCCAAAAGGTACTTTGGAGACCACTTGGCTGTGTTCGGGTTTCCAAATCAGGCAAGATGGGATACTTGGAGTCCATGCTGCCTGCCGTATACCTGTTTTCAATAAGTTCTGCCAATCCATTTACGGCAATTCTTGCGTTTTGGTGATAATATTGCCAAGCCCCGCCTTGTCCCGCAAAGTTGATGAAGAGTGACAAAGGGCCATAGTTTAAAGTACCGTTTAGGCCAAATGTGATCTGAGGGATATTGGACCTGTCCATTCTGACCATATCTTGGGAGTTGATAACTCCGTCTTCGTTGACGTCACTATACTGAATGTGACCGACTCGGGTTCCCGGGAAGATCGGGTTTGAATTTACTTGTTCCTGGGTCCTGAAAATTCCCAATGCTTCATAATACAACCCTGCTCCAAGAATCCTTCCCTCTGCCTTCTGATAATCAGGAACATCCTGGGCTTCACTGAGGTCAATAACCTTATTTCTGTTAAAAGCTATATTCCCCGCAACTGAGTATGTGAAGCCCCCACCAGAAGAACGCGGGCTACGGTGATTCAAAGCAATCTCAATCCCTTTGTTTTCAACTATTCCGATATTTTCATCTGGCAAAAGCAAACCCGTATAAAAAGGCACTTCCAAATCCCTTTTGGTGAGAATTTTTTCTCTTCTTTGTTGGAACAGATCCAGGCTAAAACCGAGTCCACCATTCCAAAACATACCATCCAATCCAATGTTCGTAATTGTGGCTACTTCCCATGTCACATTTGGATTGGGAGTTACACCTGGAACAATCCCCAACTGAGAAGAAGTCGGAGACCCAAAGTGATACCCAAGAAGTCCCAGACTATAGGCCGGCATAAATTGAAAGGGGTCAATTCTGTCATTTCCCATTTTACCGATGGAACCTCGTAATTTTAAATCGTTTACCCCTGCGGTGTTTTTTAGGAATTCTTCAGATAAAACCCATGCAGCGGATACGCCGGGAAAGAATCCGAATCGCTGTCCTTCGGGAAATACAAATGAACCATCATATCTGGCATTAAAGTCAACCATATATTTCTCTTGGTAGTTGTAACTTACCCTTCCCAAAAGGCTCTGACGAGAAGACTCGGATGAGACACCATCATTCTGCTGTGAAGCTGGATCACCTGCAAAAAGCTCTCCCAATGTAGGCGAAAGATAGTTTCTTCTGAATGCCATGTAATATCCATTGTCACCTTTGGTCTGCTCGGCACCCACAAAAGTACTTATGTAATGGTCTTCCATCTGATTCTCGTATTTCAACCTGAGATTTACAAATGTACTTGTGATGCTCCTGGTGGACTGAGTAAGTTCGGGAGAGGTAATTCTTCCACCCCGAAGCGGAATATATTCATTTTTTACCTTGTTATAATTATAGACTGTCCACGGAGTTCTCCACCGTTTATCAAATATATCCTCATTGCTGTATACGACAAATCCATCCAATCCCAGCCCTTTTACCCAGGGTGCTTTGATGTCAAAACCCATTTGGGTTATGGCTCTTTTTGTTTTGGTATTGTGGTTGCCGGAAGCTGACGTTGTCATTACCGCCGGATTCAGCCCCTGCTCTATGCCTGCGGAAGGGAAACCGTTCTGATAATACACCGGCATCATGGGAATGGCGTTCAACCAACCCCAGGGATTCTCGGTCCCCGGCTGAGTCCGGTCATCCAATCCCAAATTCACATCCAGGTTTACTTTGATGTACTTGTTGACATCAGCATCTATATTTGACCTGATTGTGTACCCGTTAAACTCATGGGTTCCTTTTTCAAAAATACTGTTTTGATTGGAATAAGATCCTGATAGTGAATACCTCACTGATTCTGTTCCTCCGCGGAGACTCAGGTTATGCATGCTTTGTAGCGCAAAATCCTTTAAGACTTCTTTGTACCAATTTGTATTGGGATAATTGGGATCTGTTCCGTCTCTGAATAGCTGGAGTTCCTGTTGAGAGTACCTTGGATCTTGACCATCCCTTACCATCATTTCATTCACATATTCCGCAAAAAGCGGGGATCCAGCCAACTCAGGCAGCCTTGTGGGCTGGCTTATTCCTTGATTAAAGGTGTAATTAATCATTGGCTTTCCCACGGTACCTCTTTTGGTGGTTATCAGAATCACCCCGTTCGCCGCCCTTGCACCGTATATGGCTGCGGAAGCATCCTTTAGAATGGTGATGGATTCAATGTCATTCGGGTTAATTCGTTGCCATCCTGGCGGGTTTTGCACACCGTCTACAACGACAAACGGGCTGTTGTCTCCCGTTGTGTTGCTGCCTCGGATAAGAAGGGTGGAATTATCTGCTCCTGGCTCTCCCGACCTGTTCAAAGCCACTAACCCCGGCAAAAGACCAGATAGGGAATTAGTAAGGTTAATGGATGGATTGCTGATAATCTGTTGACTTTCCACACTTGTGATGGCTCCAGTCAGGGTAGCTTTCTTTTGCGTTCCGTATCCCACCACTACAAATTCCTCCATCTCTTCCGTATCTTCTTCAAGGGAAATAGGGATAAGGCTTTGGTTACCTATTGCCACCTCCTTGCTGATCATACCTACAAATGAAACGATCAACGTTTCCGCATTTGCGCCAATAGCAAGGCTATAATTGCCGTCAATATCAGTGACGGTTCCATTAGAGGTACCTTTCACCAATACCGTTGCCCCCGGAATGGACTGGCCATTTGTGGCGGAGACTGTTCCCGATATCACTCTGCCGCCCTGGGCAAGCAAGTGTTCAGAATTTATTCCTCCCGAAAATAAAAGGAATAACATTAAAATTTTAGTAAATTTTCTCATAAATAGATTGTTAGTTGGATCAATAATTTACTGTAACTGGTTGACTAAATTACCCAAAAATAACCATGAAAATATTCAAATATTAAAATTTAATTACGATAACGTTATCGAAAACTATAGAATCAATATTTTAAATAAAAGAAAAGTATTTTTCTTTTATTAGGTGACTAACAAAATTAAAATATCAACCCATTATCCATTTTTTGGAACAAAATTTAAGGATGAAATAGCAAATTTGCTTGAAAAGCTAATGAGTCAAAAAATCCAGATGACTAGGGTATTGTTTTATTTTCCAAGACCAACCATGGAGTGGTCATATTATCTTCGGAGACACCATGTATATATTTCCCATGCGATCCAAGAATAATGTCGGGATCTCCATCCCCATCTAGATCCCCAAGATCAAAAGTGATCCATCGGGAATCCATATTTTTACTCAGAAATTGCGGCCGGTATTTATTAAGCAACTCCTGTTTTAATAAAACAAAATCCCTGCGTATTGAATCATTCACATCCGGGAAGTAGGCAATTCCGACGATTTCGGGAATTCCATCCAGATCAAAATCCTTCGCTGAGCACTTAATCACGCCGTACATGGGATAAAAATAAACTTCTTCAAATCGATTACTTCCGTCATTCTCAAAAATCCTTATGCCATGGTAAGGCTTGGAAATCGCAGGGTAATCTCCATTGTCCCCATTTCCGTACAAAATATCCAGAAATCCATCCTGATTGAAATCCACTAACTCAAAATGAACCGAACCGAAAGAAGGAGGAAACCTCAGTACGCGTTCTTCAACAAATCTTCCTTCTCCCTGATTAAAAAATATAGAAATGCCTTCATCTCCCTGGGCAAAAAGGCAAACAATATCTTTATGCCCATCATCATTCATATCCTCAACAACCACTTTAATGGCCCCTGGTACATTTTTAAGGATTTTTTTTAAATATGGATTCGAAGGATTTCCCGTATTCTCAAATAACGTCAGGGAGCCGGCATAATATCCAAATTCGGCAATCAAGATATCCATCAGGCCATTCCCATTCATGTCTTCAAAAACAGCTTGAACGGGACGGTTCAACTTGGTTTCAAATTTTCTGAATGAAGAAAAGGTGATGTCTTCGGGCTGCTTGAAAAGTGTGATTAATTCTCCGAACCCATTGTTGCTTGAAGCAAGCCTGAGCGACCCCGCCAAAACAACCGAGATATTATTGGAGCCAAAAGCAACATCAGTGGGTGGGGAAGGCAACGGAATTAATTGAGAAAGATCTTTACCGTCTTTCAAAATGGCCAAGTAGCCTCTATCAGCAGCTACACCGCCTACGAATACAGAGGAGGTTTTCCGGTCTAATTTTATAAGGGTTACCTGTTGTATATTTTCTAGGCCATTGGGAATATGCATTTCGAATCCCCGCAAAAAGTCCTGATTGGCTACATGCTGAATCTTTTCCAAAGAATCCGGAGCAGCGGCAATATAATACTCAGTTATATGCTTCCAATCTTCGTCCGTGATCCGTTGGCTTGCTGGGAACATGTCCAGCTCTTCCACCTTTCTTCTGTCGATGGCTCCACGTAGAATTTCTTCCCTGGGCACTGCCTCTTCATAGATCCCAAAGAGCCTGCCCATAAGCGGCAAAACAGATCTTTCCCATGTGTTTTTATCCAATGAGGCAGGTTCGGGATATAAATGGCAGCTTTGACAATACGATTGCGACAGCACTTTGCCGGGAATTGATTCATCCAAAACAAGCAGCTTATCCTGCTTTTGTGAAGGGGGGTTGCCACAGGAAGAAAAGATCCAAAAAAAGCAAATAGCCATAGGAACTACTTGCCCAATCCCCCTTTTTGCAGTAGCACATTTCATATGCTGATGCTTATATTAAGTTGGTATTTCCACCTTCGGCGAGATGGATATCCATGCCCCTCTTGTTGGATTTCCAAGACCCCGACGTAAAATCTGGCACTTTTACCGTATTTCCCATCTGTGCAACCGACTGCTCACTCAGGGGCGTTACCACACTCCATAGTGCCGCATCATAGACATCCATTTCCATTGGCAGCCCATTTCTAAGGCAGTCAATCAGTCGCCAGTCGCTGGCAGCGACACGCTCATAGGATCTGCCTCCCTTTATACCCCCAGCCTGGGAAACTTTTTCCTGAAACGACTTAGTGATTTTGGGCGTGAATTTTTCTACAAGTGCTTTAAACTCCTCCTCTTTCATCCATTCTTCACTTGTGGCTATTCTAGCCGGATCAGCCTGATAAATCCCCTTGGATCCACTGATTAGCTGGAACCTTGAACCTGGCCTGGGTGAACTGATATCGTGTTGGAGCATGATAGTTCTTCCTTTGTTGGTTCTGATCAGGGTGGTATTGATGTTCCCCCTGAATTTTAGCCCTTCATAAGGTTCAAAGTATGGATCGTTTTCTGCAAGCTCCTTCATTTTTGGTCCCATCGTAAAGTCATTGCTGGAAATAGATACCAAATAATCCATTTTATCCCCGTAATTGAGGTCCATCATTTGCGCAACAGGCCCCAAGCCATGCTGCGGATATAGGTTGCCGTTTCTCCCCACATTTTCCTTCAAGCGCCAGGGCCTGTATCCAAACCAATTGTTCTCATCCCTCTCCCATCTTCCCGGGCCATTTACCCGATCATGAATGTAATTGCCTTCTCCGTGGACAAGTTCCCCAAAAAACCCCTGCCTTACCATATTCAAAACGATGGCAGACATGCCTTCATGACAGGAGCTACTACCCATGTAGCAGTGTTTCTTGGTCCTTTCCGAAGTCTCTACCACCTGCCAGCACTCCTCCAAGGTGACTCCAACAGGAAGTTCGGTATAGACATGCTTCCCGCTCTCCATGGCATATACCGCAATGGGAGCGTGGTATTTCCAAGGTGTGGCGATGTAAACCAAATCAATATCATCGCGGTCACACAGTTCTTTCCAAGCATCTTCACCATCGGTGTAAATTGTCGGCGAATGGCCAAACCCCTCAATGGATTGAATAGCTTGTTGAACATTTTGCGGAAGAATATCACAGAGCGCCACGATATCGACATTTTCGATGCTGGCAAGTCGAATGAGGGTCCCGGATCCTCGATTTCCCACACCGACTAAGCCCACTCTTACCCGATCCAATTTGGGGGCTCGAAATCCATGCATGTTGAATGCTTGCATGTGATCCCGCACTTTGGGCTGCATAGCCAGTGCCCTATCTGATCCTACTATTATTCCCGCACCGGCCATGCCGGCAAGTTTGATAAAGTCTCTTCGTTTATTTTTCATTTGGTAGTTGTATCTAGGTCACTATTTCTGCATGCTTTGTGTTATTCACAACGTCATGTTAGGTCCAATTCAGTATTTTCAACGCATTCTCTCTATACAATTTTCTCAATACCTCATCCGGAAGCTCCAGCCCATAGTACCGCCACCAGGATCTTCCCGGCATGTGTTCGTCGGCACTTTCAAGCAGCCTCCACCATCCCTGATACATGCCCTTGTCCATGCCCATGTCTGTCCCAAACATGACCCGGTCACTGTATTGGGCTAGAAACTTGGATGCGGCCCTGGGTTGCCTTCCGATCTCATAATCCCTTGCCGAAATATCCAGGAATAAATTGGGGTAGGCATCTAATGTCTGTCCCAACCTGGCCAAATCATTGCCCAGGTTAGCCAAGTGACAGGCTATAAAGGTGGTATCCGGATGTTTTGTCAGGAGTTTAGGGAGATAATCCAGCAGTTCATCGTACGGTACCCCGTCGCTTCCAAACTGGTTAAACTGCTGAAAAATTGGGGTTCTTTCCTGATAGACATCCGGCGGTTGCCAGGAGGATGGATGATCGGCCAAGTGGAGATTCACGGGAATATTTAACTCCGCACATTTGCGCCAAAAAGTATCTAAACGGACATCATCGAAATGCATCCTTTCATTGGGTGCCAAACGGGGATCGCCTGTAATACCGTATCCTTTATCGGTGACTTCGCCCACCCCTCGGGCACCAAGGCTATAGCAACGTTCCAATTCCTTTACAGCCCTTTCCGGATAATCCAGCTTGTCGATATCCTTCTTTTCTATGCCACAAAAGAGTTGGAACCTATCCGGATAGGAATTCAGGTAGAAATCCACCATCATATCAAACTGGGATCCTGTGGCCACCGTCAGGATCACCGACTTTTCAATACCTACCTCATCCATGGTTTTTATCCATTCCTCCAAGGCTTCCTTTGGCCTTTTTCCTTTCTCTTGGGCAGGGTAATGATGCAGGTGGATATCGATAACGGGAAATTTGGCTTTTGGAATAAACGTCTGTGGGGCAATGACCGAGGACCGGGGGGCATAATCCTTTAAAAGCACCTGATCCATAGGCCCTGGGCCTACCGGAACTCCTGGCCCACTCCATTCACCATACTTCACTTTCAGCCACTCCGGATCTGAGGTCCACTCCCTGGCCGAAGGAACCTGTGCAGTTTCTGCTTCTTTGGTACCACACGCCGGAAGTGATCCGATTACTGTAGCTCCCAGCCCCAACAATCCAGCTTCTTTCAAAAAACCTCTTCGATTTTTTTTCATCTCTTTCTATAAATAGGGTTAATAAAATTTCTTCCTAAACCACTTTACCAATACCATATAGGCAAATATTAGTGGCAAAATGTGATAATTGTGTTTTTTTTACTTGATGTCTGATGAAAGGTTGGGCTTTCATTTAAAAAAAATCCGCAACAGCAAAATATGCTGTCAGTATGCTGAAAAGAATCACCGCAACCAGGCCAATATTTTCTTTCAATCCTGCCACATGTTCTTTCATCAGTAATTTGTTGTTGATCAAAAGAAATATGGGAATAGCGACAGCTGGAAGGATAAACGCCTGAAAAGCCTGGGAGAAAACCATCAACAACGGCGGACGGGTTTCCATAAACTGCATGCCAAACCCAAACATAATCCCTATAAAACCCAATATCCGATACATGGGAGAGCGGATATCTCTAGGCTGTCCGGTATAGTCACTGATCAACCAAGGGGCAATCAGGATAATGGGGAAAACAGTCGATATCCCCGCACCGACAATTCCCAATATAAGTATAAAGGCGGCGAGCTTCCCTCCTATCGGCTCAAACAGGGAGATCATCTCCACGGTATTGTCCAGCTTCAACCCCATCACGTGGAGCGTTCCTGCCGATACCGCCATAATAATGACACTTAACACAAACATCAAGGTTGCCGAAACCATGGCATCCTTCTTTTCATTTTTCAGATCCTGAATCTTCCAGCCCTTTTCTATCACGACCGTGCTTCTGATAATAAAAACCGCGGCGGAACAGGTCGTACCGGCAATGGCTGCTATTAATTGCAATACCCCGGGTTCATTGGGTATGGAAGGTGCAAGCCCTCCAACAATGGTTGAGATACTGGGATTGACCAAGAAAAAAACAACCACAAAAGATCCAACCATCAAGGCCACAAAAAATATCAATACTTTTTCAAACAACCTATAACTACCAAACCAAAACAACACATAAAGCAGAATGACCAACACGGCTGTAATCCAAAAGGTACTAAAGCCCTCCCCCCCT
>Ga0105045_10001755_pt1 | contig 17902 bp, 26 predicted proteins | sample MAT02_FD_78089 | JGI IMG/M metagenome (GOLD analysis project Ga0105045, IMG submission 78089) | Freshwater microbial communities from Lake Fryxell liftoff mats and glacier meltwater in Antarctica - MAT-02 (megahit assembly) | ecosystem: Environmental > Aquatic > Freshwater > Ice > Liftoff... | reverse complement strand
TGACAACGTGTCGATCACGGTCAAGCTGATCAACCCGATCGCGATGGAAGAAGGCCTGCGTTTCGCGATCCGCGAAGGTGGCAAGACCGTCGGCGCCGGTGTGGTTGCCAAGATCCTCGCGTAATCGCGCGAACGCAAAGGAACCACCATGGCTACCAAACAGAAAATCCGCATCCGTCTGAAGGCTTTCGATTACAAGCTGATCGACCAGTCTGCAGCCGAGATCGTCGACACCGCCAAGCGCACAGGCGCGATCGTCAAGGGCCCGGTGCCCCTGCCAACCCGCATGAAGCGCTTCGATATCCTGCGTTCGCCGCACGTCAACAAAACCAGCCGCGACCAGCTCGAGATTCGCACCCACCAGCGTCTGATGGACATCGTGGATCCGACGGACAAGACAGTCGATGCACTGATGAAGTTGGACCTGCCGGCGGGCGTCGACGTCGAAATCAAGCTTCAATAAGGGCTCATTTCGATAAACACCTTGCTGGCTGATTGCGGCCGGCATACAATCGCTGGCTTCGCTGGAAATGTTGCATTTCCCAGCGGAGGATTTATCAACAGTCTTTCACAGCACAACGCGTGCGGCCAATTGCAGTCGCACCGGTGAAAGTTACGGAGAAAAAAATGAGTCTTAGCAACTCCCTCGGGTTGCTGGGCCGCAAGGTGGGCATGATGCGCCTATTCACCGACGACGGGGATGCAGTTCCTGTCACGGTGGTGGATGTGTCGAACAACCGTGTGACCCAGGTCAAAACCCAAGAGAACGACGGCTACGTCGCCTTGCAGGTGACGTTTGGTGCGCGCCGCGCATCGCGCGTGACCAAGCCTGCCGCAGGCCACCTTGCCAAGGCAGGTGTGGAAGCCGGCGAAATCATCCAGGAATTCCGCGTCACTGCTGACGCTGCCGCCAAGTATGCCGCTGGCGCGTCCGTGCCGGTGACCGATGTGTTTTCGGTCGGCCAGAAGGTGGACGTGCAAGGCACATCCATCGGCAAGGGCTTCGCGGGCACGATCAAGCGCCACAACATGAAGTCGCAGCGGGCATCGCACGGCAATAGCCGTTCGCACAACGTGCCGGGCTCGATCGGCATGGCGCAGGATCCGGGTCGCGTATTTCCGGGTAAGCGCATGACGGGTCACATGGGTGATGAGACCGTCACGACGCAGAACCTCGACATTTTCCGTATCGACGAGTCGCGCCAGCTGTTGCTGATCCGCGGTGCCGTCCCGGGTGCATCGGGTGGCTTCGTGTCGGTGCGTCCGGCCGTCAAGGCCAAGCCTGATGCCGCGAAAGGAGCGACCTGATGCAGCTCGAACTCCTGAACGAACAAGGCGAGGCGACGTCCAAGTTCGACGCGCCCGAAACGGTCTTCGGTCGCCAGTACAACGAAGACCTGGTGCACCAGGTCGTGGTCGCATTCCAGGCCAATGCGCGCCAGGGCACGCGTGCCCAGAAGGACCGCGAACAGGTCAAGCACTCGACCAAGAAGCCGTTCAAGCAAAAGGGAACGGGCCGCGCCCGTGCCGGTATGACGTCCTCGCCGCTATGGCGTGGAGGCGGCCGGATTTTCCCGAATATGCCAGATGAAAACTTCAGTCAGAAGATCAACAAGAAGATGTATCGCGCCGGCATGGCGTCGATCTTCTCGCAGCTTGCACGCGAAGGCCGTCTGGCCGTCGTCGAGTCGCTGTCGGTTGACTCGCCCAAAACCAAGCCGTTCGCGGCGCGGCTCAAGGCGATGAACCTGGACTCGGTTCTGTTCATCGCCGATCAGGTCGATGAAAACCTGTACCTCGCGTCGCGCAACCTGTCCAATGTGATGGTGGTCGAGCCGCGTTATGCCGATCCGGTGTCGTTGGTCCACTACCGCAAGGTACTGGTCACACGCGCTGCGATGGACAAGCTCAAGGAGATGTTCGCATGAGCGCCGTGAAATTCGATGAAGGTCGGCTGATGCAGGTCCTCGTGGCACCCATCGTGTCCGAGAAGGCCACCATGGTCGCCGAGAAAAACAATGCAGTCACCTTCAAGGTGCTGCAGGATGCGACCAAGCACGAGATCAAGGCGGCCGTTGAACTGATGTTCAAGGTTGAGGTCAAGGGCATTTCGGTGGTCAACACCAAGGGCAAGTCCAAACGGTTCGGCAAGTCTATGGGTCGTCGTGACAATGTGCGCAAGGCCTATGTCACGCTGATGCCGGGGCAAGAACTGAACCTGGGTGGGGAGGCTGCGTAATCATGGCTGTCATCAAGATCAAACCGACATCGCCAGGCCGCCGTGGCATGGTCAAGGTATCCCGTAACCACCTGCACAAAGGTGAGGGTTACGCGCCGCTGCTCGAACCGCAGTTCCAGCACGCAGGCCGCAACAACAACGGTCACATCACCACCCGGCACAAGGGTGGCGGGCACAAGCACCACTACCGTGTGGTTGATTTCCGCCGTGCCAAGGACGCCATTCCGGCCAAGGTCGAGCGTATCGAGTACGACCCGAACCGCTCGGCGCATCTCGCGCTGGTGTGTTACGCCGACGGCGAGCGCCGCTACATCATTGCGCCGCGTGGGCTGGAAGTGGGTGCGACCATCGTCAATGGCGCGGAAGCTCCGATCCGTGTTGGGAATACTCTGCCGATTCGCAACATTCCGGTCGGCTCGATCATCCACTGTGTCGAGTTGCAGATCGGTCGAGGCGCGCAGGTTGTGCGTTCTGCCGGTACGTCGGCTACTCTGCTGGCCCGTGAAGGCACCTACGCCCAGGTGCGCATGCGCTCGGGTGAGGTTCGCAAAGTCCACATCGACTGCCGCGCAACGATTGGTCAGGTGGCCAACGAAGAGCACAGCTTGCGCCGCCTGGGCAAAGCTGGCGTCAAGCGCTGGATGGGCATCCGCCCGACTGTGCGCGGTGTCGTCATGAACCCGGTGGACCACCCACATGGTGGTGGCGAAGGCAAGACCGGCGAAGGCCGCCATCCTGTCGATCCGTGGGGCAACCTGACCAAGGGTTACCGCACCCGCAACAACAAGCGCACGCAGGTAATGATCGTGTCGCGTCGCAAGAAGTAAGGGGCACGTTCATGACACGTTCACTCAAAAAGGGTCCTTTCGTCGACCACCACCTGGCCCAGAAGGCCGACAAGGCGGTGACTGGCAAGGACAAAAAACCGATCAAGACTTGGTCGCGCCGCTCGATGATCCTGCCGGAATTCATCGGCTTGACGATTGCGGTGCATAACGGCAAGCAGCACGTGCCGGTCTATATCACCGACCAGATGGTCGGCCACAAGTTGGGCGAATTTGCGCTCACGCGGACCTTCAAGGGTCACCCGGCCGACAAAAAAGTCGTGCGAAAGTAAGGCAACACCATGGAAACCAAAGCAACATTGCGCGGCGTGCGCCTGTCCGTGGACAAGGGTCGTCTCGTCGCCGACATGATTCGCGGCAAGAAGGTCGAACAGGCTCTGAACACCTTGCAGTTCACGCAGAAAAAAGCTGCCGTGATCATCAAGAAGGTACTCGAGTCGGCGATCGCCAATGCCGAGCACAACGACGGTGCCGACATCGACGAATTGAAGGTCAAGACCATCTATGTCGAGCAAGGCGCGTCACTACGCCGCTTCACCGCCCGCGCCAAGGGGCGTGGCAACCAGATCCGCAAGCCCACGTGTCATGTGTACGTGACGGTCGGCAACTGATAGAGGCCAGGAACATATGGGACAAAAAATCAACCCCACCGGTTTTCGCCTGTCGGTCAGCCGCAACTGGGCATCGCGCTGGTACGCGAACGACCGTGATTTCGCCGGCATGCTGGCCGAAGACATCAAGGTGCGCGAGTACCTGAAAAAGAAGCTCAAGAACGCGTCGGTGTCGCGTGTGCTGATCGAGCGCCCCGCCAAGAGTGCACGTATCACCATCTTCTCGGCACGCCCGGGCGTGGTGATCGGCAAGAAGGGCGAGGACATTGAAAACCTCAAGCGCGAACTGGGCAAGCAACTCGGTGTGCCGGTCGCGGTCAACATCGAGGAAGTGCGCAAGCCTGAAATCGATGCCAAACTGATTGCAGACAGCATCACCCAGCAGTTGGAGAAACGCATCATGTTCCGCCGCGCCATGAAACGCGCGATGCAAAATGCGATGCGCCTGGGCGCGCTGGGAATCAAGATCATGTCGTCAGGCCGCCTAAACGGCATCGAGATCGCGCGCTGCGAGTGGTACCGCGAAGGCCGCGTGCCATTGCATACCTTGCGCGCCGACATCGACTACGGCACCTCGGAAGCCAAGACCACTTACGGCGTTATCGGCGTAAAGGTATGGGTCTACAAGGGCGACACGTTGGGTCGTAACGATCTGCCTGTGGCTGTAGAGCCTCGCACCGACGAAGAGCGCCGGCCACGCGGTCCGCGACGAGACGCCCGTCCGGGCTCCGATCGCCCGGCAGTTGCGCGGCCTGCGCGCCGTCCGGTTGGTGCCAATTTGGCACCGGCAGACGGCAGCGACAAGCCGGCTGAAGCCACTGGGTCAGCGCCCGCTGACGCTACCAAACCCGCCGTTAAGCGCGTCCGCAAGGCAAGCGCGCCAGCTGCAGCAGCTGACGGCACCAAGACCTGATCTCAGGTCTAGCAAACGGAGAAAAATATGCTGCAACCCGCACGCAGAAAGTACCGCAAAGAGCAAAAAGGCCGTAACACCGGCATTGCGACTCGCGGCAACTCGGTGGCTTTTGGGGACTTCGGTCTCAAGTCTACCGACCGTGGCCGCCTGACGGCCCGCCAGATCGAATCCGCCCGCCGTGCGATTTCCCGCCACGTCAAGCGTGGTGGCCGCATCTGGATCCGGATTTTTCCGGACAAACCGATCTCTCAGAAGCCTGCCGAGGTCCGCATGGGTAACGGCAAGGGCAATCCCGAGTACTACGTGGCCGAGATTCAGCCCGGCAAGGTGCTCTATGAGATCGTCGGCGTGCCAGAAGAACTGGCGCGTGAGGCGTTCCGCCTGGCGGCGGCCAAACTGCCGCTGCGAACCACATTCGTGGCGCGCATGATCGGCCAATGAGCGCCACTGCCCGGAGAAATATCGTGAATACCAAAGAACTACGCCAGAAAGACGTGGCCGCCCTTGAGACGGAGGTCAAGTCGTTGCAAAAGGCGCATTTTGGCCTGCGCATGCAGAAGGCTACGCAGCAACTCAACAACACTGCGACGCTGCGCTCGACCCGCCGCGACATCGCCCGCGCCAAGACGATCTTGGTCGAGAAGAAACATGCGGCCCAGAGTGCCAAAGAAGGAGTGGCCAAATGACGCAAGAGAACAGTCCAGTGGCTGAAGAGACGCTGTCTCGCAAGCGCACCTTGATCGGTAAGGTTGTCAGTGACAAGCGCGCCAAGACGGTGACCGTGCTGATCGAGCGCCGCGTCAAACACGAGCTGTACGGCAAGATCGTCGGCAAGTCCAGCAAGTACCACGCTCATGACGAGAATGGCGAGTACAAGATGGGCGACACGATCGAGATCACCGAGAGCCGCCCGATCTCCAAGACCAAGAACTGGGTTGCGACCAAGTTGATCCAGAAGGCCACCGCCGTCTGATGGCATTGCGCGGCCTCGCTGCGTCTTCATCGAGAACGGCTCACAATGTGAGCCGTTGTGTTTGGCGATTCCACAGCTAGGCGCGCGCAGTGGTCCCGCTCCTGGACACCACGCAATCACTCACCATTTATAGGAGCAAACCATGATCAAAGTAGGCGACACACTTCCCGAAGCAACGCTGATGGAATTCTCGGAAGTTGAAGGCAACGGCTGCAGCATTGGCCCGAACCCCGTCCCGGTGGCCAAAGCCGCTGCTGGCAAGACGATTGCCGTGTTCGCGCTGCCAGGCGCGTTTACTCCCACCTGCTCGGCCAAACATGTGCCGGGTTACCTCGAAAAATTCTCCGAACTCAAGGCCGCTGGCGTAGACGAGATCTGGTGCGTCAGCGTCAACGATGCGTTTGTCATGGGTGCCTGGGCGCGCGACCTTCATTCCCAGGGCAAAGTCCGTATGCTGGGTGACGGCGATGCCACGTTCACCAAGGCGACCGGACTGACACTCGACCTGACCGGCAAGGGCATGGGTCTGCGCAGCAATCGTTACTCCATGCTCGTCAAGGATGGTAAGGTCGCGACGCTCAATGTCGAGGCGCAGGGCAAATTCGAAGTCAGCGACGCCGACACGATGTTGGCCCAAGCCAAAGCCTGAACGGTTCGATCGCATTAAAGATCCTCCTTGAGGTAATGCGACCCGGGTATCGGGTTGCAGGAACAGGGCGGAATCTCGACAAAGCCCAAGTCCTGGTACAGGGCTCGGGCGGTTTCCATGTCATTGAGGGTGTCGAGCAGCAGACAGGCGTAGCCGCCCTGCCGCGCGGTGTCCATGATAGCCTCGGCCAGGAGGTGCCCCAATCCCCTGCCACGATACTGCGGTCGTATGAAGAGCCGCTTCATTTCACCGGCATTGGCGTAGTCGGTGGTGTCCGGCGGCCGTAGCGCGCGGCATCCAGTCCGTGACCGGCGACATGCATGGTCAGCAGAGCACCCCGAGGTGCCTCACAGGGGCCAGGCAAGCGCAAGAGTTCTGTCTTGAAATCTTGAAAGCTCAGATCGACGCCCAGTTGCTCGGCGTATTCACGCAGCACGGTTCGCACCGCGTCACACCCTTGCGTGCTTGTGGGCGTGCGCAGTTCGGTCACTCGCTCAGCTGCTATTACGCACCCTGGTCATCATCCTGCAAGCGAAAGGGCCCACGCCACCAGGCTTGCGCATGCGACCCCTACGACAAGGGCCGCCAACCGCGAAGCCGCATCGTCACGGGACGCCGGCACCTGGATGCTTAGCGCCTTGTCGCCGGTGACCATGGGTCGCACCAGATTGTCGCGCTTGACGAAAGCGTAGTAGGCGATCGCAGCGACATGCAAGACGATCAAGCCGATCAGCGCAAATTTGCCATAGGTCTTGTGGTAACTGGTTGCCGCCGAAACGGTTGCATTGGACACGAATTTCGCAAATGGGCCGACCGCTGCAATCTCATCGTCGCTGATGACGCCGGTACTGACTTGAGCAATGAGAAAAACCAGCATCGCGAACACCGATGCCGCTCCAAGCGGGTTATGCCCGATGGCATGCTCGGGCTTGCCATCTCCCTTGAGGTATCGCACGACGGTTGCCGGGCTGTACAGGAATGCAGTGAATCGCGACCAGCGTCCGCCGATCAGTCCCCACACGAGACGAAATAGCAGCAGGCTCGCAATGGCGAACCCGAAGCGGAAGTGCCAGACCATGGCATTGCCACCTACCTGGCTGGTGACCACGGAGCCTATGATGCAGGCCACCAGCAGCCAATGGAACAATCGGGTCGGAAGGTCCCAGACCCGGAGGGTGTCGGTTGCAGTGTTCATGGCGTGATGGGTAGCTGCCAGGCGGGCGTGAAGGTAAAGTTTACGGCAGTTGGCGGCCGAACCGTTTGCCATTGGGACCCGAAAGGGCGCAAGATAAGCGTTTTCGCCAACCCCGCAGGGATATCTATGGATCGACGATGTTTCAATGGCACTGCCAGCACCATGCTGGCCTCCATGGTTTTGCTGGCGCACACGCAGGCGCGCGCTCTGTCACTGGGCGATCTCACCGACGGTGAAGCATCGGAAGGCCTCAAGGCAGCATTGGAGAAAGGCGCATTGATGGCGGTCAGCCTGCTCGGGCGCAAGGATGGGTTCCTGGCGAATGAAAAAGTGCGAATTCCGCTACCGGGCTTTCTTGCAGACGCTGCCAAACTGCTCAAGACATTCGGGCAAGGCAAACGCGTGGACGAACTGGTGACATCGATGAACCGTGCCGCCGAAACCGCAGTGCCGATGGCCAAGGATTTGCTGGTTGGCGCGGTCAAATCGATGTCGGTGACCGACGCCAAGAAAATACTCACCGGAGGAGATACGTCGGTCACGGATTTCTTCGCCGGCAAGACCCGTGAGCCATTGGGCGTGCAGTTTCTGCCGGTCGTGACCCGCGCCACACAGCAAGTGGATCTGGCCTCCAAATACAACCGGGTGGCCTCCAAGGCGGCGGATTTTGGACTGGTGAAGAAAGAAGACGCGAAGATCGAAAACTACGTCACGGCCAAGACGCTCGACGGGTTGTACCTGATCATTGGCGAGGAAGAAAAGAAAATCCGACGTGATCCGGTTGGCACCGGCAGTGCCATTCTCAAGAAGGTGTTTGGCGTGTTCAAGTGAGGCGCTGCCGCTGCGGGCCCGGCCGCATGGGCCGGATAATCCCGCGATGTGCCGATATGCCGTATTCACCGTAACTATTGGCCTGGCCGGTTTGCTGGCGGCATGTTCGCCGACCTTCAACTGGCGTGAAAGTACGATCGCAGCCACGAACCTGGCTGCGATGTTCCCGTGTAAACCCGAGGTCGTCACCCGGCGGTTGCCGATCGGGAACGCGGATCGTGACATGGCCATGCGTAGCTGCGACGCGGGGGGCGTCACCTTTGCGCTGGCCCATGCCCGCCTTGACGACCCGGAACAGGTGCCGGCGGTTCTGACCGGTTGGCGCGCCTCCACTCTGGCTGGACTGGGCACCGACCCCGCGTTCGCCACGTCGCAGCGGCCCCAAGGCGTCGCGGCGCTGCCGCAGATGCTGGTGCTGCAGACCGCACCCGCGCCATCGGACCGACAGCCGCGTGCGCTGATCGGGGTCTGGTTCGCCCAGGGCGCGGATGTGTTCGCGGCATTTGTCATGGCACCTGCCATTCCGGTCGATGCGGTTGAGCCGTTCTTCGCCGGGCTGCGGCTGCGATGAGCCGGTTGACCCGACGCGGCGCGGTGTCGGTGTTCCTGGCATTCGCGAGTGCCTACTTCCTGTCGGCGTTGATACGCGCCATCACAGCCACCCTGTCGCCGGAACTGACGCAGCAGTTTGCGTTGCACGCGCGCGATCTGGGCTTGCTTGCGGGTGGCTACTTTCTGGGGTTTTCGGTCACCCAGTTGCCGCTGGGCACATGGCTGGATCGTTATGGACCAAAACGGGTCCTGTTGTGTTTTCTGGTGGTAGCCGCTCTGGGTTGCATCGCCTTTTCCCTTGCGACCAGCTTTGCCGGCCTTCTGGCGGCCCGGATCCTGTGCGGTGTTGGCCTGAGCGCGTGCCTGATGGCACCGCTGACAGGATACCGACGCTGGTTCGCTCCGGCGGTCCAGACCCGCACCAACGCCTGGATGTTGATGGCCGGGTCATCGGGCATGGTGGCATCGACCTTGCCCGTGCAATGGCTGCTGCCTATGGTGGGATGGCGACCGCTGTTTCTCGCGCTGGCGGTCCTGATGCTGCTGTCGATGTTGCTGATCGCATGGCGCGTGCCGTCATGGGAGGCGGCGTCGTCAGCAAGCCCTGTCGCGGGAGTGACCCCGCCACACGGCTACCGACAGGTCTGGCGCGATGCCTATTTTCGGCGCATGGCACCGCTGGGCTTTTTTTGTTACGGCGGGCTGTTGGCGATCCAGACCTTGTGGGCCGCACCGTGGATGGAGAAGATGGCTGGATTCACCGCATTGCAGTCGGCCACCGGTCTGTTCTGGATCAACATCACGATGTTGTGCACCTTCTGGGCCTGGGGCATGGTGGGGCCGACACTGGCGCGTCGTGGCCTGCATGCCGACGTCCTGATCGCCTGGGGCCTGCCGGCGAGCTTTGTCGTGATGGCTCTGATCATCGCTGCACCAGCCGCCTTGGCGCCGGCCGCTGGCGCGTTGCTGGCCCTGTATTGCCTATGCTGCAGCTTTGTCACACCGTCACAACCCGCAATCGGTATGTCATTCCCGGCCGAACTCGCCGGGCGGGCTTTGACGGCATTCAACCTGGTGGTTTTCCTGGGCGTGTTTGCGATCCAGTGGGGCATCGGCTTGTTGATCGATGCGCTGATGGCGCTGGGTTGGTCCGAACCGATTGCCTATCGCGCGGCGTTCACTGCCTTCCTGGGCTGCGGCATGGCCGCGTATCTGCATTTCCTGCGTGGCGCGCGCCATAATCAGACGACACCATGACTGCCGGCCTTTTGATCATCGCTCATGCACCATTGGCCAGCGCGCTGCGCCAATCGGTGCTGCACGTGTTCCCTGATGGGGCCGCGCATGTCGCAGCGCTGGACATCGACAGCGATCAGCCGTTCGAACAACTGGTCGATGCCGCCCGCGCTGCGATGCAGGTGCTGGGCACCCCGCGTACGCTGGTCCTGACCGACGTATTTGGTGCTACGCCATGCAACGTGGCGCAGCGACTGGTCGATGGCGCACGCGCGCGGCTGATCGCTGGCGTGAACTTACCCATGTTGCTGCGCGCCATGACCTACCGCAGCGAGCCTCTCGAGGCGCTGGTTGCACGCGCCATGGCCGGCGGTGTCCAGGGCGTCATGCAGGTGGCGACCGTCGCACCCCAAAACCAAGCCAGACAACGTCATGATCAAGACCCCGACGACCATCAGCAATAAGTTGGGACTGCATGCGCGTGCCTCGGCGAAGCTGACCAAACTCGCCGGCAGCTTTTCCTGTGAGGTCTGGATGTCGCGTGGCGATCGACGCGTCAACGCCAAGAGCATCATGGGCGTCATGATGCTGGCCGCCGGCATGGGGTCGACGGTGCAGATCGAGACCGACGGCGAGGGCGAGCAGGAGGCCACGGATGCGTTGCTGGCGCTGATCGCCGACAAGTTCGGAGAAGGTGAATGACGTTCTCGATTCACGGGCTCGCGGTTGCACGCGGTATCGCGATGGGTCGCGCCGTACTGGTGGCGTCGAGTCGCGTGAATGTGGCGCACTACTTCATCGGCGTGGACGACATCGAGTCCGAGATTGACCGGGTGCGGGTAGGCCGCAATGCGGTGATCGATGAAATTCACCGCCTGCAGCGCACGATCAGCCAGATGGGGCCGAAGGAGGCACCCTACGAGTTGACGGCATTGATGGACGTGCATTTGATGTTGCTGCAGGACGAGGAGCTGATTCTGGGGGTCAAGCACTGGATCGCCGACCGTCTGTACAACGCCGAATGGGCACTGACGACGCAACTCGAGGTGATCGCTCGTCAATTCGATGAGATGGAGGACGAATACCTGCGCGAACGCAAGGCGGACCTCGAACAAATCACCGAAAAAGTGCTGGCGGCCATGAACGGCAAAGCCTCGCCCGTGGCCCACCCGCTTGCGCGCACGCCGCGCAAGCCGACGCGGCAGAACCTGATGTTGGACACGACCGTGGATGTCCCGTTGATCCTGGTGGCGCACGACCTCTCCCCTTCGGACATGCTGCAATTCAAGCAAAGTGTTTTTGTCGGCTTCATCACCGACGTGGGTGGCCGCACGTCGCACACTGCCATCGTTGCACGCAGCTTGGATATCCCCGCTGTCGTTGGCGCACGGATGGCCAGTTACCTGATCCGCCAGGACGACTGGGTCATCGTCGATGGCGATGCCGGTGTCGTGATTGTCGATCCGTCGGCCATCGTATTGGCCGAGTACGGGTTTCGGCAGCGACAAGGCGAGATCGACCGTGGCCGCCTGTCCCGTCTGCTGCATACGCCAGCTGTCACCCTGGACGGTCAGAAAGTCGAGTTGCTGGCCAATATCGAGATGCCCGAAGATGCCGCTGGCGCAATTTCGGCGGGCGCAGTGGGCGTGGGGCTTTTTCGCAGCGAATTCCTGTTCATGGGCCGTCATGGCCGTCTGCCAGGCGAGGAGGAGCAGTATCTGGCCTATCGGCGAGCGGTCGAGGGCATGCAAGGCATGCCGGTCACGATACGAACAGTGGACATCGGTTCCGACAAGCCGCTGGACAAGGGCGCATACGACGCGGCCCATCTCAATCCCGCGCTGGGCCTGCGCGCGATCCGCTGGAGTCTGGCCGATCCAGACATGTTTCAGACACAGTTGCGCGCTATTCTGCGCGCAGCCGCCTATGGTCGAGTCAACCTGCTGGTACCCATGCTTGCGCATGCCATGGAGATTCGCCAGACCCTGGCGCTGCTCGACCAGGCGCGCGTGCAACTGGACAAACGTGGTGTGGCGTATGGTCCGCTGCAGCTGGGCGCGATGATCGAGATTCCGGCGGCCGCCTTGATGCTGGACGTATTTCTGAAGTACTTTGACTTCCTGTCCATCGGCACCAATGACCTGATCCAGTACACGCTGGCAATCGACCGGGCCGATGAATCGGTGGCGCATCTGTATGACCCGTTGCATCCGGCAGTGTTGCGGCTGGTCGCCGACACGATTGCCCAGTGCAATGCCAGGGGTAAAGGCGTCAGCGTTTGCGGCGAGATGGCCGGCGATACCGCGTTCACCCGGCTGTTGCTGGGCCTGGGCCTGCGCAGCTTTTCGATGCATCCGGCCCAGATCCTGGCGGTCAAGCATGAGGTGCTGCGTGCCGATGCCGGCAAACTTGGCGCTTGGGCGCGAGCGGTGTGCGAAGCGGAGGATCCGGCGACGGTCTTTGCCAGTTGATGGTGTCCTAGCTGGCGCGTATCAGCGTACCCGGGAACCGAGGATTGCGGCACCCACAATCATCGCTGTGGCCAAAACGATGCTCCAGCGAAATGGCCCTGCGCCAACTAACATCAGCACTGCGGTAGATGACAGGGGCGTGAGATAACCGAGGATGCCGATCTGCCGCGGGTCGCCCAACTTCAACGCCTTGTCCCACAGCAGAAACGCCACGCCCAGTGGACCGAGGCCGGCCACGGTGAGCAACAACCATTGCCTTGCGTCCAATGTAACGGCCGGCTCCAGCAACGTGTGGCACAGCAGCGACAAGAGTCCGGACAGCAGCCCGAACAGACCCACGGCCGCGGTTGGGAACGCGCGCACGCGCCGGGTCAGCAAGGAAAAACAGGCCCAGATCAACGCCGAAGACAGTGCCAGCAGGTAGCCCCAGGACCAGGCCGCGTCCCCATCGGCTGCACCGAGGATGGCCACGGCCGCACCCGCAAACCCGAGCAGCGCGGCCAGTATATGGGAGGGCCGTAGTGTCATGCCGGGCAGCAGCACCGGCGACAACACGACGATGAACAAGGGCCACAGATAGTTCACCAGGTTGGCCTGCACCGGCGGCGCGGTGCGCAGCGCCAGGAACAGCAGGAAGTGGAAACCGAACAGGCCAGTCACGCCGAGCGCCAGCGTAGCGGGGGGAATGCGCCACAACGACGGTTGGCGCGCCACCAACGGCCAGGTCGGTATGCTGCCGATGACCAGTGCGATACCGGTCAACAAAAACGGAGGCACCGACTTCAGTGCCACACCCAGGGCCGCCAGCGAGGCCCACAAGGCAATCGCACCCAAGGCGTACCAGGTGGCGGCAGGGGGATGACTGGGGTGCACGGCGCAGGGGCAAGCTCAGGCCCGCGCCTTCGCGCTCAATACCCCATGCGCCTGCTGGTCGGCGTGGTAGCTCGATCGGACCATGGCACCCACGGCGGCATGGCTGAAGCCCATGGCGTAGGCTTCGGTCTCGAACATCGTGAAGGTGTCCGGGTGCACATACCGCTTCACGGTCAGGTGGCTGGTGCTGGGTGCCAGGTATTGGCCGATCGTCAGCATGTCGATGCCATGGGAGCGCATGTCGCGCATCGCTTGCAGGATTTCTTCGTCGGTTTCGCCCAGGCCGACCATCAGGCCGCTTTTGGTTGGCACCTCGGGGAACAGCGCCTTGAACTTCTTGAGCAGGTTCAGGCTGAATGCGTAGTCGGAGCCGGGCCGCGCCTCCTTGTACAGGCGCGGGATCGTTTCCAGGTTGTGGTTCATGACATCGGGCGGTGAGGCCGCGAGGATCTCCAGCGCACGGTCGTCGCGGCCCCGAAAGTCCGGCACCAGAATCTCGATGCGCGTCTCGGGCGAGGCTTCCCGGATCCTGCGGATGCATGCCACGAAGTGGCCACTGCCGCCGTCCCGCAGGTCGTCGCGGTCCACGCTGGTGATGACGACGTACTGGAGTCGGAGCGCGGCAATGGTGTTGGCAAGATTCTGCGGCTCGTTGGCATCGAGCGGGTCGGGGCGGCCGTGGCCGACATCGCAGAACGGGCAACGGCGGGTGCACTTGTCACCCATGATCATGAAGGTAGCCGTGCCCTTGCCGAAACACTCGCCGATGTTCGGGCAGGACGCTTCTTCGCACACCGTCACCAGCTGGTTCTTGCGCAGGATATCCTTGATTTCGTAGAAGCGTGTTGTTGGGGATCCGGCGCGTACGCGGATCCAGGGCGGTTTTTTCAGGATTTCTCCGGGCACCACCTTGACCGGTATCCGCGACAGCTTGGCACCTGCTTTTTGCTTGGCGCTGGCGTCGTAATTTGGCACAGACTGCGCGTCGCGCACGACGTTGATGGTGGGGTTGGACATACGTGATTAGGCCGCCATCATGGCGACAGGTAGGTGACGAGCTTGCGGCTCAACAGGTCTGCCGCATCGTGCAAGTCTACAGATACTCCGATGGTAGAAAGATCAATCGTTTGCAAGCCGACATAGCCACAGGGGTTGATACGCGAGAAGGGTTCGAGGTCCATCGCCACATTCAACGCCACCCCGTGGTAGGTGCGGTGGCGGCTAACCTTTATGCCGAGGGCGGCGATCTTGCCCAGGCCAGTGAAGTCGGGCTCGGGGCTGGATTGGCCAGCAGGGTTTTTTTTTGGTCGCTGTGGCAGCAGGGCGTGGCTGCGCGGGTCGTCAAGCCGCACGTAAATGCCTGGCGCACCCGCCATGCGGTGACCCGTGACGCCGACGTTGGCGAGCGTGCGGATCACCGCCTCTTCCATGCGGTAGACGTATTCCTTGACGTAGTAGCCCGCGCGCTGCAAGTCGATCAGCGGGTAGGCCACCACCTGGCCCGGACCGTGGTAAGTGACCTGCCCACCTCGATTGGTCTTGACCACCGGGATATCGCCCGGTGCCAGCAGGTGGTCTTCGCGCCCTGCCAGCCCCTGCGTGAACACCGGCGGGTGTTCGCACATCCAGAGTTCGTCGGGCGTGTCGGCATCTCGCCCCGCGGTGAATGCCTGCATGGCCGCACAGGTCGGCGCGTAATCCACCAAACCCATTTGGCGAGTGCACAAGCTGCGCTCAGGCATCGATCCCGACAATCGAGGCGGCGACCAAAGCAGCGCGCGGAACCGGCTTGGCCAGGTCGCCAACGTGGTCCCCGTGGGAGAGTGCACCACAGAGGCGCCAGAGGGCTGTTGCATGGAGGGTCACAGCACCACCCGAACCATGGGGTGCGTGGTCAGCGTGCGGTAGAGCTCGTCGAGCTGTTCGCGGCTGGTCACGTAGACCGAGAGCGTGAGGCCCAGGTAATTGCCAGCCTTGCTGGAGCGCTGCTCGATGGTGGTTTCGTCGAAGCCCGCGTCGAACGAGCGGGCGATGTGCACCATCGCGGCCAGAAAGCCGTCCACCTGCGCGCCCATCACCTTGATCGGGAAATGGCAGGGGTACGCGATCAGTGAGCGCTCGGGCGGAATATCGGGCGGCGTTTGCACGGCCTGTTCCTTAACGTGAAATAACTTTCATGATGCGGGGTGAAGGGTGGGCATCATGAAAGTTAGATCGACAACGTGATCTTGGCCTGCTGGTAGCCAGCGTACAGGCGCGCGTAAGTGGGACCGGGACGGCCCCGATGTTCGGCATGGCCTACCGGCTGGCCGTCCAGCTGGGTGATGGGCAGTACTTCCTTGGTCGCAGAAGACAGCAGCAGCTCGTCGGCGGCCAGTACCTCGGCGCGGGTGATGCGGCGCAGCTCAAAGGCAATGCCTTGCTTGCGGCAGATGTCTTCCAGCAAACTGAAACGGATGCCCTCCAGCACCAGGTGGTCCTTGGGCGGGCCGATGAGCGTACCGTCTTTCACCACCCAGACGTTGCTGGCCGCCGCCTCGCTCAGCATGCCATCGCGAAACATCACCGTCTCTATCGCGCCAACATCCGCGCTGATCTGGCGAGAAAACACCGCGCCTAGCAGGCTGGTGCTTTTGATGTGGGCTTTTCCCCAACGGAAATCGTCGGCGGTGACACAGGCCACGCCTTGCGCGCGCTGCGCTGGCGTGGCCAACTTCATGTCGCTGACCATGACGAAGACGGTGGGTGGAAGGCCCTCCGGCATTACGTGGTCCCGCAGCGCCACACCTCGGGTGACTTGAATGTAGATCAGCTGATCGCCCGGACCCTCTGCGTCCAGCCGGGCCTGAATCAGGCGGCGCGCAATCGTCAACCACTGTGGCGCAGACAGGGGGTTGGCCATGCGAACCTCACCCAGCGAGCGATTCAGTCTGGCCATATGTTGGTCAAAACAGAAAATCTTGCCGCCATACACCGGCAAGACTTCATAGACGCCGTCGCCAAAGATGAAGCCGCGGTCCAGCACACTGACCTTCGCCTCATGAAGCGGGCCGAAGTGGCCGTTGAGGTAGCACAAGGTGTCGGGCAGTGAGACGACGGGGTGCGTAGCTTGGGAGTTCATGGGGCGATTATCCAGTCCCTGCAATACGAGGACCTGCGAGACTGTAGGGTTGACGAAAACGTCGGGTTTCTACGTATAATTCGAGGCTTTGCAAATCGTCTTGTTCCATTTTGTAAACTGTCTGCAATCTGCCATGAATACAATGCCGGGCTTCCAGGCGCCGGTAAAGTCCAAGGGCGATTCGCAGGATGCGCGGGACCAAGAGGGTTTGCAAGAGCCTGATTCCACGCCGCTTACGCGCGAAGAAGCGCGGCAGTGGCGCGAGCGCCAGCCGACTCTGTCGATCTGGAGCCTGGTGTTTCTGCAGTTGCTCGTCGGGCTGCTGCTGGGTGGGCTGAGTTGGCTGTTGACGCAGCGGTCTCAGGTGGCCTGGTCGGTGCTCTACGGTTCGGCAGCGGTGGTGATTCCCTCGGCTCTGATGGCCTACGGGCTCACCAGCAGTGTCCTAAGCCGCCTGAGGGATGGTTTTGCGTGGGCCGCATTTGCCGGCTTCCTGTTCTGGGAAGGTGTCAAGGTTTTGCTGGCCGTGGTGATGCTGTGGCTGGCGCCTCAAGTGGTCCCCGAGCTCAATTGGCTCGGCCTACTATTGGGGCTGGTGGTAACGCTCAAGGTGTATTGGGCTGGATTTCTGATCCAGTCCAGACGTTCGAAACAAAACGGTTGATTGGCGCGAACAAACATGTCAGCAGAAGGTCTCGGGCCCACGCCCAGCGAATACATTCGCCATCACCTTGTTCACCAGACGAACAAGACACAAGAAAAGATTGTCGATTTCTCAATCATCAACATCGATTCGGTGCTGGTGGCTTCGGTACTCGGCACGATGATCTGTTTCGTGCTGTGGCGTGCGGCGCGCAAGTCGCATGCTGGTGTACCAGGTCGTTTCCAGGCTGCCGTGGAAATTTTGGTGGAAATGGTCGACAAGCAGGCCAAGGGATTGATCCACAACGCCGCCAGCCGCAAGGTGATCGCGCCTATGGCGCTGACGGTGTTCCTCTGGATCTTCATGATGAACTTCATGGATTTGATCCCCGTGGACCTGTTCCCCTTCCTATGGGCACATGGTGTTCCGGTGGTCAGTGATCACAACAGCACCGGCTTTCATGCGTTGTTTGGTGCCAAAGATTACATGCGCGTGGTTCCCACGGCCGATCTGTCGACCACGCTGGGCCTCTCGGTTTCGGTGCTCTTGATGTGTCTTTACTACAACGTGAAGATCAAAGGTTTGGGCGGTTGGGCTCACGAGCTGGTTTCGGCACCGTTCGGTACCAGCAAAAATCCGATATTTGCCGTGCTGCTGGGCATCGTGAATTTCACCATGCAGATGATTGAATTTGTGGCCAAGACCGTGTCACACGGCATGCGGCTGTTTGGCAACATGTTCGCCGGT
>Ga0105045_10001754_pt1 | contig 17906 bp, 11 predicted proteins | sample MAT02_FD_78089 | JGI IMG/M metagenome (GOLD analysis project Ga0105045, IMG submission 78089) | Freshwater microbial communities from Lake Fryxell liftoff mats and glacier meltwater in Antarctica - MAT-02 (megahit assembly) | ecosystem: Environmental > Aquatic > Freshwater > Ice > Liftoff... | reverse complement strand
GGTGCATTCGGGCCTATCAACATTGGCGCCATCGCGGAGGGCTGATCGGCCGGGGCTTCGCTACGCTTTGCGTGCTGCGCTACCGTTTCTGGAGCGCCATCACCGGGGCGGAGATTCCCTTGAACGCACATATTGAGGGGGGGGTGCTGCTCCCCCACCCGAATGGAATCGTCATTCACCCGGACGTTTGCATTGGGCCGAACGGGCTGATTTTTCAACAAGTGACGCTCGGCTCCGGCGGCTCCATTCCGGGGGTACCGAGCATCGGTGGGCACGTCGATATCGGGGCAGGAGCGAAAATCCTGGGTGGGGTGGTTGTTGGTGATCACGCGAAAATCGGGGCAAACGCAGTCGTACTTTGCGACGTCCCGGCGGGAGCCACCGCCGTGGGAATTCCGGCCCGAATCATCCTCGCTAGCGAGTGAGTATCAAATGGTGGGAACAGTTCTAGACAATGCCTATCTGATCCGTTGCGAATCAATCGCAGCGGCGTTGCCGAGTGATGAACCCGATGCCCGACGATACGGTTCGGTCAGCGTACAACAACGGCCGCTCAGCCGAGCCGGTGAGTTACAGATCGTCGAAAACGAGAACTATACCCTTTTGCTGCGCGGGCACGTCTATTGCGATGCCGCACGTTCACTCGAACCGGCCGAAAATCTCGAACTATTGCTGAAAGTAATCAACGAACGTTCGACACTCGCGGAGGGCTTGTCTATCGTCGCCGGCGGGATGTTTACCCTGTTCGTCGTCGATCACCGGCGGAGCCTGTTGCATGTGACCACGGATCGGCTTGGATTCATGCCATGTTATTATCGCCGAGGGGCGAACGAAGTCGCGTTCACGAACAATCAATTCCTGTTTCAACGCGATGCAGCGCTTTCGGAAGTCGCGGTCTGCGAATACCTGAAATACGGGCACCTGCCTTTCACGCCTTCGCTGTTCGAATCGGTCGGACGAATCTTGCCTGGCCAGATCGTGACGGTTACACAAAGACCCGAACTGCGCGTCAACGTGGAAACTCGGCAACACCGCACGTTTCTGCCGCTGGCTGAACGGATTCAAAACCCTGCCGAGGGGGCCGAGGTTCTGGCGGCGGCGTTGGACAAGTATTTCTCCCGCCTCGGAACCGAGCGCGGCACGGCGGGATTGAGCGGCGGTTACGACTCCCGCGTGATCGCGGCCTACACCGCCGAGCGCGACGTCTCTTTATTCAACTTCGGCAACCCCGGTTCCCGCGAAGTCGTCATCGCCAAACAGGTCGCGGCTCGCATCGGTCGTCCGCTCGATTGTTTTCGCATCCCCGACGATGCTGTCTCGCTCCACGGCGGCCGCTTCAAAACACAGATGCTCATCCCCGATAGTTTCGAGCACGCCCATGTCTTTGAATTGGTGGATCGCGTCGCCGCGGCGAAAGTGCCGTACCACACAGATGGATTCATCGGCGATTCAGTCGTCGGCAGCGGCTATTACTACAGCCTCGGCAAACGTCCCCGGGAACTGGTCGCGAATCTCCGTTTGAAGAATTGCTACGAATCCCCCGTGAAAGGAATTTCGGCGTACGTCGATCTGCTATACGGGAACAAGCGGGCCGTGCCCGACTCCGCACTTCTGGGATTGATCGATGCAGACGTACGCGACTCCATTCGCGGCGCGGCTCAGCGGTTCGTCGAATCGCACATGCCGTGGTGCCCAACGCACGAAGATATGGCCGAGAGTTTGACCCATGCGACGCGCGGCCGCTGCTTGATCGCGGGAGGGCCGGTTGCCGTGAGTGCGTTTGCGCTGTGCGCTTGCCCATTTATCGATAACGGAGTCTTCGATGCTGCGATGAGCTGTGCGAAGGCGGTGAAGGCGGGCGATCGGTTGTACAACGCCTTTTGGAGGCACCGATTCCCCGCGCTCGCAGACATTCCGAAAGGGAACACCGGTGGCCGGCCCCGCGACCGCGATTCAAAATACCGGCTCAAGCACACATTCAACGCGGTTCTCCGCCGTTCAGTCTATCCGCGATTGAAACGTTTGACGTTTGGGCAATGGGATCGAACCGATAACTACTCGACGCTAGAAGGGTATTTGGCCTGCCCCGCGAACAAGACCTACTTGCGGGAACTGCAGGAACGATCCGCATCTTTCTTGCCCCCGCGCGTCGCCGCAGCACTGATGAGCGCATATACCCAGGGAACTTTGACGCCCGCCGTCTCACTTCGATTGGGCACTTTGATGGCATATTCCGGCTGATCCTGTTCCGGGGCGGGTCGTAGTTTCCGCGTGAGGAAAGGCCTTTCCACCCATCGCCAACTCACTGCGGCGACCAAGGCGGTGAGAGGGAACGCTGCGAGAAAGAGCGTGAGCGGCGTCAGCGTATTGCCGTACCGATGCACGAGCAATTGCTGGATGGGGAAGGCGTAGAGGTAGAGCCCGTATGAGATATCACCCCGTGCGGCGAACCGCTGCAACCCAGGAATCGGCAGTAGTGCAGTGTAAATGAGCAGGTAAGTTCCGCAGAGGGGCAGAACCAAAGGGAACAGCTTGAGTTGAGGAAATGCTCCACAGACGATCAGTCCGAGCGAAGCGAGAACGAAAAGCCACAGGGAATACACGATGCTGTTGCGGTAGAGGTAGCAAAGCGTACCCGAGAGGTACAATGCGGCCAATTTGGGCCACGGGCCCGGTTCGCAGAACACGAACGCAAGACCGCCGTTGGGAAGTTTCAATCCGAGGTAAATTTGCCCGGCATGCAGAGCTAACGCGGCCACGAAAGCGAGCCAGATCAACAATCGATTGCGGAATGCCCCGATCAAACCCAAAAAAGACAAGCCGACGTAGCAGAGGACTTCGTATCGGATCGACCAAAGCGATCCATTCACGGCCGGGATCGGCAGATCCGAAAAGACTCGGGGCAAACGAGGATCAAGGTTGAATGCAGAAGCGAGTAACCGGGAGAACGAGAATTCATTCCAATACGTGGATGCGTCGGTGGCAATGTTCGGTGCGACGACAAATGCTCCGAACGCGACTGCGACGAGAAAACCGGGGTAGATGCGGAGGATTCGTTTCTTGAAGAAGCGGAAAGCGTTCTTGCTCCTTTCCCAACTCTGGGCGATCAGGAAACCGCTGAGGGCGAAGAACCCGCTGACGGCCAGTTCGCCCCCGGTCGTTTGCCCGTTCGTGAGTAACATTACGGGCTCGTTTAAATTGTTCCCCGAAAGCAATGGGTACGAATGCGAGGCGATCACGACGGTCGCAAGTGCGAATCGGAGCGCGTCGAAGTTATTATTCCGGTCTTCGTTCAAAGATCCGAGGACGGTTCGATTTCGTTTCGTGGTAGGAATTTCAGTAAGCTCCTTTGCACGAAAGCACGGCGGGAACCGTCAAGATCAGCAGACGGACATCCAACCAAAACGATTGCTCCCGGATATATCTGAGATCGAGTTGGAACTGTTCCTCGAAAGGGAGGTTCGCCCGGCCGTTGACTTGCCAAAAGCAAGTGATCCCCGGCAGGATGGAGAGCCGGGCGTGGTGTTCGAGGTTGTATTGGGCCACTTCCTCAGGGATCGGCGGCCGAGGGCCGACCAAACTCATTTCCCCTTTCAACACGTTCCACAACTGCGGCAACTCGTCGATGCTCAACTTGCGAATCACCCGGCCGATCCACGTCGTTCGGGGATCGCGTTTCAATTTGAATGTAATGCTGTCGGATCCGTGAACATTGCTGTCCAACAGTTCGATGCGAAAATGGTGGCTCTCTGCCCGCATCGACCGGAATTTGTAGAAGGTGAATGGAACTCCGTTGCGACCAATACGCTGCGGTGTGTAAAAGACACCGCCTCGGCTGGAAAGCTTGATAGCCAGGGCGACAACCAAGAACAGTGGTGAAAGCACGATCAGTGAAATCGACGCGATAACCACATCGAGCAACCGCTTGGCATCGAGTCGAGGGATGTTGGGAACCGCCTTCTGCCAGCGTGAAATGGTACGGCCGGATTCCAATAAAGTTGACCAATTGGATGTCTCGGCGAAAACCGCGGCGGAAGTTTGTGTCATCTGAAATTCCTTGTGGATCATGTTGTGTGTGAGAATCGGTGTCGTAGAGATCAATCACCCAGCGAGTTGAACGCAACCTAAGAACGGAACTCCAACGTACCGGTGATTGCGTATCAGTTCTCGGGTGGTACCGCTGATTGGGGTAGTTTCGTCGAGGAGAACGACAGCCCCGTCTTGATGCGCGGCGAGGATCTGCAAGTCCGTCACGGAAGAGAAGGGCGGCCCGGCAATGAGGATAATGCTGTACGTCTGCCGCAGCAATTCGAGGAGTTCGCGCATTCTTTGCGTGGCCAAGGCATCCGGGGAAATCACCGCCGTCCCGGCGGGGAGGAAATCGACGCCGTAAACCTCGGTCGATCGGACGACCTCATTCGGCCAAGCGAATTCGAACGCGAGGTAATTCGAAAGCCCGACATCAACGGACTTAGTTAACGGCGGGGAAACTAATTGATCGCCATCGCGGATCGCCACCGCCTTGGCATTGTCGCCGAAGCACACCCGATCATTCCCTTCGCCGCAAACTGCGTCGATGATGAGAACACGCTCGTCGCGTTGGGCCAAGCAACCGGCTGTTAGTTGCAACAGTTCGTGAGTATGCAAACCGCCCTTTACGGGGGTGAACAGAACGGTCGCTCCCACCCGCGGGAGTCGCTGGCGCAGGGACAGCGCGAGGGATCGGACATTCCGATCCGCGCTCAGCACCTGCACCCCGGTGGGAAGTTTCGCCAATACCGGGAGGCCCATTTCGGATGCAAGGGAGTCGAAGCTCCGCTCTGCGTGTCGGGGGGATATGGTGACAACCGCCCAGACCCAAAACAGGAAAGCACAACCGCCCATAGCGATCGGTATCAACCAACTCCGGGCGTCGCCGAATGGCTTGGTAATGGCGGTGGCCGGTTGATAGACAGTCGCTTCGCCGCCGGAAATGGTCAGGAGTGACTTGATTTGATCGAGGTGGGCTTGCATTCGGTTGCGCTCGGCCTCGGCACGCTCGACTTGCCAAATCAACGGGGCGGATTCGGCCTGCACTTTCAAAAACCGTTCGATCCGCAGTTGTTTCGCCTCAGACTCAGCCTCCAGTAGGGGGATTTCGTTCCGGTATCCGAGCAAGAGGAGATCGAGGTCGAGTTTCTTGGTGAATGTTTGTTGAATCGAAGGGGGGGCGTTGGTGTTTTTCTCGAGTTCCACGAGATCTTTCTTCCACTCGAGTATTTTCTCGTTATCTTGGGCTTGCGCTTGCAATTCGGCGACTTCGGCGGCAACCCGGCTCAGCTCTAATTGACCTGCCGCGCCTTTGGCGGCAGCCTTTTGAACCAGTTCGAGTTCGCGGCGTTTGACTTCGAGCTTTGCTTGGCTCAGTTCCCTCAACCGTTCTTCATTGATCAATTGCTGGAGACGTAGCGGTGATTGCGTGCCACTCCCTACCGTTGGCGCTTGGTGCGCAAGGTCTTCTATGGTTTTGGCAAGCTCCGCGAGCTGCGCTTTGCAACTCGCCTCATTCCTTCGGGAAAGCGATAATGCAGACGACAGAACATCCAATTCTGCGGTCGCCGTGCGGAGTTCGCGGGGTGGATCCAAGGTGCCGTTCGCGCGATAGAAGGCCGCCAATTCCAAGCGGCTGGATTGTAGTTCTCGCTCAAAATTGGCCCGCGACGCGTTGAAATCGGCTGCACGTTCCTCCATTCTCTGCTTGCGGAGTTCGCCCGCGCGGGCGATGAACTCCTTCATCACGGAATCGAGAATCGCCTCCCCGTTCCCCGCGCCTCGCCACTGAAGGTTCATCCCGAGGGTTTGGGAGCCGGGGATCGTTTTGACTTCGATGCGCTCGGCCAAGGCCTGCGCCGTCAGATACAATCGCTCGCGATCTACCACAGCTTGGAGGCTATCGGGGGATTTCACCAAAGAGCTTAAGCTTTTAAGGTCTGCCATCGGGATGATGTGCTTGTTCGACTCCCCGTTGGGTAACGGGGTGTGCAGGATAACGCCGGCGAATTCCCGCCGGTCGCTGTATTGGCCCCGCGCGGCGACTCCTACCAAGAGGGCGAAGAAGACACCGGCCGCAACCCACTTCCACCGCGAGCGGAGGATAGTGATGGCGGGTCGGAACTCGTCGCGCAACGCTAAGTTCGGCTCTGGGTTCGCAGGAAACTGTTTGTACGATTCGGGCATTGCTGGCAATTCCTAGGAAAGTGTGATCATTGGTTGGTTCGAGCGGTTGGTCTTTCAATTCCAAGTGCTCACGCAAATATCTCGGGCTCATCGCAAGCGAGGGGCTGGGGGCAACTTGCACTGACCACCATTTCGGTCGTCTGGCTCGCCGAGATGGCATCGGCCAAGGTTTCGTGGCATTGCTGAGATTTATCTCCGAACACACCCGCCAATCTCAGCATCAATCGCCCGGATGTCCCCACGAGTCGAGCGGGCCGTGGCTTCATGTGTCGTGCCATCACACACAAGGCACCTAAACCGCTGCTATCGATGAAATCAACGGCGGAAAGATCCACGACGACCGAAGTTCGCTCGCGTTCGATCTCATTGATCGCTTTGAGGAAGGCCCCGGTCACGCTGGCGTCGAAGTTTGCCCCGCAGATGCGGAAAACGGTAACCCCGCGCTCTTGCAGAATGGAAAAACGATTCATCGGAGTACCTCAGAAATCGAATTGGGAATACTTGGTTCGCCCAGTGGGCCACCGGTGCGGTCGAGCGCGTCGTTCAATATTTCCTCGAGACTTTCCGCGGTATTGCGCCATGTGTATCGCTCGTGGATCCATTCGCGGGCGTACTTGCCGATGGCGTGGCAGCGGGTCGGATCGTCCAAAAGCTGGTTTAGTTCTCGTATCCAAGTCCCTGAGTCGTCGTCATTCACCACGATGCCTGCGCGACCGTGATCGAGCAGCGCCGGCACGTCCCCTTGGCCGCTGGCGACCACCGCACAACCGGCGGCGGCGTATTCCAACACTTTGAGCGGGCAACCATAAAAAGCGCCCGGGACTGAGCTGTATGGCGCGACGCCGATGTCGAGGAGACCGAGCAGTCCGCCCATCCGTTCGTTAGGCTGCCTTCCGACGAACACGGCATTCACCTTCCCGCGGACAGCCTGCTCCAGCCGTGTGCACTCCGGGCCGTCGCCGATGAGAAGCCACTGCGTGTCCGAGCGGGTGGCTGTGGACATCATGAGTTCGCGAAGTCGGTCGATTCCGTGGAATGCTTGAAATGTCCCTTGGAATCCCACGATCTGCTGAGCGTTCAAGCCCAAGCGCCGCCGCTCGCTCATTCGTTCGGCTGAGGTCAGCCGGGGATAATTGGCGGGATCGATACCATTAGAAATCGCGTGAATCGGTGTGGTAAGGCCGTATTCGCGCAGGGTTTTCGCGGCGGGTTCGCTTACGGTGACTACTGCGGCACTCCGGCTCAAACCCCATTTTTCGATGGTTTCGACCAATCCCCGTGGGTGCCAACGCGAATTGTTATTCCTTTGCCGGGCTTCGCAAGCAACAGGAGCATCCGCGTAAGTGACGACGGGGATGCCCAAACGATGGCCGGCCCATGTCATCGACGAACAATAAGAATCCTGGCGAACGAGGAGGACGTCCGGTGCGATTCGTTCGAGCGTTGCTCGATCCCTTCTCCGCTGCATAACATCGCGGGCGATAGCCTTGGCGAACCAGAGACGCGCCCGCAATCGTTGAAAACGTTTCGGCTTGGCTGTGGCCAAGTTTGCAATGGGCCGCAGCGGTTGGCCCGCGCTCGCGTGGATTGAAACATCGTGCCCCAATCCTCGCAATTCGTGGGCAATCGCGCGGATCATATGACCGGCCGGTTGATCGACGTTGGGCAAGTAATGGCTGTAAAGGATATGCATCGGGTTCATTTCGCGGTTCGATGTTCGGAATCGGAACTTGTTTCAGATTCGGGTTGTAGAGAGGAAGATCGCGTTTCGCAGGTAGCGCGGCGCGAGTCGTCGCGGTTCCCGGGTCAAGCGGTAAAGCCATTCCATTCCGAATCGTTGAATCCAGCGGGGAGCCCGCTTCGCCCTTCCGGCAGCGAAATCGACTGCGGCGCCGATCTGCACGCACGCCGGAACGCCCAATTGCTCGCAATTCTCCGAAAGCCAAATCTCGCCTTCCGGTTGACTGCACGCGAGGAGCATCAGTTGGGGTTGGACTTTTTTAATCTTTTCGATTAAGGTCGAATTCTCTTGCACACTTAGAGTCTTGAATAGCGGCGCTTCCATCGCGGTGAGTTGGAGGCCTTCGTGCGATTCTCTTAATTTCTCCGCTGCGGCCGCCGCGACGCCGGTGGCACCGCCGACGATCAGAACCGAATACCCCTTCTCCGCCGCCATGCGGCAAAGGGCGGGGACGAGGTCGGCCCCGGTAACTCTTTGAAGCAGGCGCTGCCCCTTCAACAGGGCCGCCCAGACCAAGGGCATTCCGTCGGCGACAATGAACGCGGCCTTGCGGGTCGCCACCCGCAACCGTTTGTTTGAAGCCGCGAGCATAGCGTAGTTGAGATTGGCGGTTATCACGAACCGCGGCCGGCCCCGTCGAATCATTTTGTCGATTCGCACCAGCGTCTCGGACATCGTCAAGGCTGCGATTGGCAGCCCCCAGACTTCTACGGTCAGATTGTGTCCAGAGCGTGTGACGAATTCAGTGTGGCTGACTGAGGCGAGTGATGACATGGTGCTTGGCATTTTCAATCTCTCGAATGTTTTATGTCTGATGATCACGTTCAAAGCAACGATGATGCCGAAACAAAATCAACATTCAGTTCGCGCTGAGCATTGAGGAGTGAGTGCCCACCGGAACTTTGTTCGCTGGAGCATTCTCAGGATGAGGCAAACTCTCAAAATGAATTTCCCGCCGCGATACAACACCGGCTGTTTTGTGTGGCCTGAGCGAAGTTTTCATGCCACTGTCGTTTAAAAAATCCGACCAAACAGACGAATGGGAATTCTGCAAAACGGCCTGCGATGTGCATAGAAGACTTTCCGAAAGCAGCGTCACTGCTTCAATCCGACAAGCGACATGAGTTCGACCATGCTTTCAATTATCATCGTCAACTACAACACCCGTGAATTGCTGAAGCAATGCTTGCAATCCCTCCGGATCCACAATCCATTGGCCGAGGTGATCGTCGTGGACAACGCTAGTAGTGATGGCTCCCCAGAAATGATCCGAATCGAGTTCCCCGATGCGAAACTGGTCCCTCTGGATAAAAACCTCGGATTCGCCGGAGGAAACAACGTCGGCCTTCAGAATGTCAATGGAGACACCGTCCTGCTCTTGAACTCCGACACTTACCTCGAAGACGATACGTTAGATCGGTGCGCGGCGTGGATGCGATTGCACCCGTATGTGGGAGCGGCCAGCCCTTGGTTGATCGGGTTCGATGGAATCCCTCAGCGTTGTGCGCACCCCTTCCCTTCGTTTCGCAAAAAGCTCCGTTCGACTTTGCGCCTCGCGCCGGATGAAGCACCTGAAACTGTCGAAGATGGCGCCGGTTGGCTCATTGGCGCCGCGTTGATGATACGCCGCGATGCCCTACGTCAACTCGACGGCTTCCTCGATACGAGTTACTTCATGTACTGGGAAGACACCGATCTTTGCTCACGGCTTCTCCTGGCCGGATACTCTTTGTCGATCTTCAACGAGGGGCACGTTCGCCACCTCGGCGGCGCCAGCAGTAATTCTTCGAAGGGAAGGCAACGCTCTGAACTCCAAGCCTGCTTCCTGCGGGGGAAGTATCGGTGGTTCCGGCATTACCGCCCCACTTGGGAGCTCGCTGGGCTATGGGCCTTGGATTCGGTGGAAGCCGCTCGAAAATTCCTGAGGGGAATCTTTTATCGCCGTCGATGGGAATACCTTCAGTCACGGATACTAACAAACGTTCTTTTGAGATCCGTGTGTAAGACCCTGTGTCAGCGTTGAACACAAAGTTTTACGAAGGGGATATGCCGCGATTGACCCCGATCCCGTTAGGGAAAGAACTCAGTGATCCGCGGCGAGATGATTCTTGCTGCTGGCTTTGGATTTCAGAGTCACGTGGTGAATCCCGAGTTGCTTCGCGAATTCTTTCCTGTGGCAATAGCTTTACTCCACGGCATGGGAACGGCCATGCTTTATCAACCCCGCCCAATGATTCTTTGGCCACTCGCACCGATCCCCAAAGCCTTTAAGGAATATTCCTATGTCCGCTCTCGCAATGATGAATCAAACCCGTGGGGATACGCTCGATGTCGCCATGAATACCAAAGACCACCTTCTTACGAACGATACCCGGCTGGTCATGTTCATCAACGATCTCCTCGATCAATCGATCGTCCTCCCCGAAGAGTGGGACGAACTCGACTCGGGAGTTAAAGAGAATGTCTTCTCGTCGTTGTCTCAAGACGAAGCCGTGAAGAAACTCGAAAACCTTCACCTGATCACTTCATTTCAATCCGAGGCGATTCGGAAGGGATACTCGCGGGAACTCCGCTTGGGGCAATACCGCATCCTCGGAATGCTGGGCCGCGGCGGAATGGGGATCGTTTACCGGGCCGAGAATACGTTTCTCCGACGCGAAGTCGCCGTGAAAGTCTTTGCGAACGCCCAAGATGCCTGCCCGAAACAGCTCCGCCGTTTCTACGCGGAGGCCCAGGCGGTGGCGCGCATACACCATCCGAATCTCGTCGCCTGCCTCGATGCGGGTCGGCACTCGCCGCCCGATCCGGGGAGCCCCATCCGCGACTATTACGTCATGGAAATGATCAACGGGGACGACCTCCAAATAATGATCAAATCCCGCGGGGCCCTCCCGGTGAATCGGGCCTGCGAGATCTTCCGTCAAGTGGCCGACGCCTTGGCCGAGGCCCACCGCCACGGCTTGATTCACCGCGATATCAAGCCATCGAATATCCTCGTCACTCAGGAAGGGCAAGCCAAACTCCTCGATTTCGGCTTGGCCCTCCATCCGAACCGCCGCATGACCGAACCGGGGACCCTCCTCGGTACCGTCGGCTACATGGCCCCGGAGCAAGTGAAGGATGCCCAATCGGTCGATGCCCGCGCCGATCTTTTCGGTCTGGGAGCGGTGATGTTCTGGGCGTTAACCGGTCGCGAACCGTTTCAGGATACCGGCTCTCCGATGCGCGATTTGCATCTGCGACTCACCGCGCCACCCCCATCGATCCAGCAATTTCGTCCGGAACTCCCGGAAGAGCTCTGCACCCTCGTCAACCGGATGCTCAGCACCGATCCGGACGAACGGCCACCGAGCGCCCGAGTCGTGGCGATCACCCTCGCCGGCTTCAACCGCTGGACAATTCGACCGGCGACGGAACAAGAATCCAAGGGGCCAATTCTCCGGCCGCGAATCCTGGTGGTGGACGATGAAGTGCCCCTCCGAAAACTCCAACGGAATTACTTGGGCGACGAATTCGATTTCGCAGAAGCCGGCGACGGCGAAGCGATGCTCGCCCTGCTCGAGCGGGGAAAATATGACTTGATCGTGCTCGACGTCAATCTCCCCGGCGCATCGGGGTATGAACTCATCGATTCGATCCGGAAAGTGTGCCCCGAAGCGAACATGCCGATGATTCTGCTCACCTCGGGGATGATCCCGCAAGAATCCCTCGGTGGTCTCCTTTCGACGGGGGCGGATGATTTTCTCGCCAAGCCTTTCACTCGGTCCGATTTTCGATCCCGTGTCAAAGGGCTCCTCGGACGGAAATTGAACGTCGAAATTCGAACGGCGGCGAAAGAGACCACACGAATCGGGATGGCGAATCTAACGCGAACCCCCGCGCCGACCGGTGCGATCGCTATCCCGGGAGTGGAATCGACGGTGATCCCTGCGGCTACGGACGAACGCTGCATTGGCTTGTTGAACGAGGTCGTGTCGCAAATGTTGCACGAGACCCTTTCGTTCGGGCCGCCTTACGTCGCGAGGCTCAAACGCTACGTCGCGGCTATCGCCGCATCGGTCTCCGGTACGGGGGAGTATTCGCGGCTCAAAGACACGAGATTCCTCGAACTTCTCACGACCGTAGCCCCGCTACACGACGTGGGTATGGTCGCGATTCCCCAAACGGTGTTGCGTAAGCCCGGATCACTCGATGATCAAGAACGGTTGGTCATTCAAACGCATACGGTCATGGGAGCAGAATGGGTGAGTGCAGCCGCGACGAAGTATCCCGAAGCGAGTTCGATGTTGGCCCTCGCGGGAGAAGTGATCCGCAGCCATCACGAACGATGGGATGGAACAGGGTATCCCGATGGGCTCGTCGGCGATCAATGTTCCCTCGCGGCCCGCGTCGTCGGATTGGTCTCGGTGTACGACGCCTTGCGATCCCGGCGGGTCAATCGCCCGGCATTGACCCACGCCAGGGCGATCCGCGTGGTCAGCGCGGATATGGTCGGTCAGTTCGATCCGAAATTAGTTGCGGCCCTGCTGGCTGCCGCTGGCCGCTTTGAGAAGATCTTCCAAATGCCGGCGGAGGCGCTCTAACTCTGCCGGGGAGCGTCCAAGACCTCGCGTACTTTCCGGCCCAAGGCATCGACGGTAAAGGGCTTTTGAAGGAATTGAACTTCCGCTTCTAGAACGCCGTGGCGCACGACGGCATCGTCGGTATATCCCGAGACGAACAGCACCCGCATGTCCGGGATCAGAGTGACCAACCGGTCGGAGAGTTGTCGGCCGCCCAATTGCGGCATGACCACGTCCGAAATCAATAAATGAATCGGTTCCTCGCGTTGTTCGCAGATGCGGATGGCATCGGCGCCGTCCGCGGCTTCGAGCACCGAGTATCCTTGTGAGAGGAGTACCGTGCGCGTCATCATGCGCAGGGCCTTTTCGTCTTCAACGAGGAGAATCGTTTCGGTACCGCGTGGGATCGTCTTCGATTCGGCTTTCGTTTGGTTTGTCGGCGAGATTTCTTCGTACGAGGGGAGATAGATTTTGAACGTGGTCCCGTGGCCCAATTCGCTGTAAACGCGGACGTGTCCCCCGCTCTGTTTGACGATACCGAAGACGGTCGCGAGGCCCAAGCCGGTTCCAAGGCCGACCGCTTTCGTGGTGAAGAAAGGTTCAAAGAGGTGCCGCTTGACGTCGTCGGTCATTCCGCAGCCGTTGTCGTTCACGGCCAGCATGACGTAGTGCCCGGGGATGACTTCCGCGTGAGACTCGCCAAAGTTGGCATCGAGCGGCACGTTGGCCGTTTCGAGGGTGATGCGGCCCCCCGTGGGCATGGCATCGCGGGCGTTCACCACCAGATTCATGATCACCTGTTCGATTTGGCCCGGATCGACCTTCACCTGATCGAGCCCGTTTGCCAGTCGCGTGCTCAGAATGATATCTTCGCCGATCAATCGCGCGAGCATTTTTTCCGCGCCGGTGACGACGGTGTTGAGATCCAAAACCTGGAATTGCATCACTTGCTTGCGGCTGAACGCGAGGAGTTGTTTGGTGAGCATCGCGGCCCGTTGAGAAGCTTTTTGGATCTCCTCGATCATTTCCCGATTCTCGTCCGCAGGTGTTAAATTCTGCATAACGATTTCGCTGTAGCCCGAGATGATCGTGAGCAGGTTGTTAAAATCGTGGGCCACGCCCCCCGCCAATTGTCCGAACGCTTCCATCTTCTGGGCTTGGCGGAACTGCTGTTCGAGTTTCTTTTTCTCGGTGAGATCGCGAATGATTGTCGAGATCGTTCGGACTGCCCCCCCGGTGGTTTTGGAAACGACGATCACTTGGGATACAGGGATTTCCTTCCCGGATTGGGTGAGCAAGGCGCTCTCGCCCTCCCAAGTGCCGGTTTTCAAGGCTTGGGGAATGGCTTTTTCGACGAGGATCGCCGCCGCCCATGCGGGGTAATAGTCGTTGAACATAGTTCCGGAAACATCACCTTCCACCTCCAAACCGACCATCCGCCGCGCGGCGCGATTCAAGAAAATCGGATGGTGATCCGCATCGGAGATCCCCACGAAATCGGGCGTCGCTTCCAGTACTTCGACCAACCTGGCACGGTGCTCCTCGGCGAGTTTCCGATCGTTGATATCCGACCACGATCCGATCGCTTCCATGGCCCGGCCGTCCTCATCTCGGGTCAACCGCATTTCGTCGCGCATCCAACGGTAGGTGCCGTCCCCGTGGCGGAAGCGGTATTCGTGGCTTGTGCGGCCGAGGGCGAACAACTCGCTCCGGATTTTCGCGAGGAGGTTATCCCGATCCTCCGGGTGGATATTCCCGCGCCACCATCCCGGTTCGGTGGCCATTTCGGGGCGATACCCGAGTACGCTCCAGAGGTTTTCGCTGATCCAACTGAGGCCGACGGTTTCCTCGGCCTGCACCGCCAAGGTGAACAACACGACCGGGCTGGAAGCCACGACGTATTGAAGGCGATTCTGCGACCGTCGGTATTGTTCCTCGAGTTGCCGCCTCAGCGTGATATCGGTTTGCACGGCGACGAAGTGGGTCAACCGGCCGGCGGGATCCTGGATCGGATCGATGGAAAGACTGTTCCAGAATGGCGTGCCATCTTTGCGATAATTCAACAATTCGACATTGCACGCTTCTCCATTCCGAATGGCGGCGCGGATGATCTCCACGGATACGGGATCGGTCTCTTTCCCTTGCAGGAACCGGCAGTTCCGGCCGAGCAATTCCTCGGAACCGTAGCCCGTTTGTCGCAATGCGGCGGGGCTGGCGTAGACGATCGGATTGTCCGGTAAGCCCGCGTCCGTGATCATGATCCCTTGAGTGGTCGCTCGGATCGCCCGATCTCGTAGAAGCAATTCCTTCTCCACTTCCCGGCGGGCGGTGATGTCTTGGGCGATCGAAATCAAACCGATGAACTCGCCCTCCACCATGAGCGGGGTATTGTGCCATTCGCAGGTGATCATCGTCCCATCCGCTTTCTTGTTTTCGCCGACCCCGTTGCAGTTCATATCCCCGGCGCGGAGAAGCTCGAGAAGCCCGCCGACGAATTCTTGGGATTCCTTAGGGACGTTCACATCGAAGGGGTGTTTGCCGAGGATCTCGGTTTCCGTGAATCCGAACATCCGTTCCGCCGCCGGGTTCCAACGGGCATAGCGCATGTCCGGCCCGCAGAGCAGATAAGCAAGGGGCAAACGCTCGATGTGAAGTTGCAGCCGCTTGAGGAGGTCGTCCCGGTCATTCTCGACTTTTTTTCGCTCCGTGAGGTCGATGGCGAACGCGACCCCGTGATCGCTGCCCGGCAAGCTGGCGGCCCCGAGCAAGATCGAGATGTGCCGCCCATCCTTGTGGATGTAATCTTTCTCGTACGGAGCACACCGGCCGGTGCTGGCGATCTCCGCCAGCGCGGCTTTATCCCGCGCGTAGCACTCGGGGGGAGTGAGATTGACCCATGAGACGATCCCGTTACGGATATCGCTCTTCGAGAAGCCGATGAGAGAAAGAAATGCCTCGTTGGCTTCAGTGACCTCTCCTTCTTCCGTCCAGAAAAACGTGCCCAACATATTCGATTCGAATAACGCTCGGAAGCGGGCCTCGCTTTCGCGCATGGCCTCTTCGGATCGTTTCCGCACGGTGATATCACGGACGACAGCGATCATATAAGGGCGGTCGAGCGCGATCACATTGAAGCTAACTTCGACCGGGAACGTCGAACCGTCCTTGCGGCGGTGCACACTTTCAAACTGCTGGATCGGATGAGGGTATTCTTGGATCCATTCCCCCCACTGCTTGGAGATATTCGCGGAGGTGATATCCCGAACGCTTAAGTTTAAAAATTCTTCCCGCGTGTAACCGTGAGCCAGGCAGGCTGTATCGTTGACATCGAGGAACTGGCCCGTATCGGGATCGATCACTTCGATGATGTCGAGAGTGTGATCGATCAAGGCGCGGAACAGGCCGAGTTCCAATTGAGTCCGTTGCCGTTCGGCGGTTTCCTTTTGTAATTCCACATGGGCCTTTTGCAATTCCGCCGTGTGCTCCCGCGCGCGGATCGCCGATTTCTTCGCCGTCTTTTGGAGTTCCTGCTCAGCCAACTTTTGCTCGGTCATATCGCGAAGGATATTCGAATAGCCCGTCAGATGACCTTCGGCATCGCTGGTCGGCGTGACGATACCCAAAGCCCAAAAATTTTCTCCCCCTCGGCGGAGGTGCCAACGCTCGTTGACTGCGCGCCCTTCGTCGCGAGCCAACCGGAGTTCATGTTCCGGAATGCCATCGCGGGTATCATCGGAGGTGAAAATCGCTGAGAAATGCTGCCCGCGCAGTTCGGCTTCGGGGTAACCGAGTATGCGCTCGGCCTCCAAATTCCCGCTGGTGATGTTCCCCGCCGTATCGATCGTAATGATCGCGTGATCTTTGACATTCTTCACCAACGACGTGAAGTGGGTTTCGATCTCCCGCCGTTCTTCGACGACTTTCTCGGCGAACGCCAGCGCGTTTTTCAGTGCTTCGTCGTTTTTCTTTTGAACCGACCGATCCCGTAAGATTTTGGCGAACCCTTGCAACTTGTGCTCCGCGTCCCAAAGCGGTGTGAGGGTGCCGCCCGACCAGAATCGGCTGCCGTCTTTACGGACGTGCCAGCGGATATCTTCGCAACGGCCGGTTTTCACCGCGTGCTCCATCTCGCGACGGGGAATATCCCCGGCGTTGTCTTCCGGGGTGTAAAAAAGGCTGGCCGATTGGCCGAGGATTTCCGCTTCGCTGTAACCGAGTAGCCTTTCGGCCCCCGGGTTCCAACTCTTGACATGCCCTTCCGGATCCTTGACGAAAATGGCGTAGTCCCGCACGTTCTCGAGCATCAATCGGAATAGTTCGCCCTCGGCGGTATCCCGAGTGGTGAGCGACGATGTAATGGCCATGACGCCAACTTTCGATCCGAGGGTGGAGAAGGCCCTATGGTCAAAAACTCGGCCCGCTTTTTTCGCAGGCCACCGCAATCGGTGAGAAGCCTGTTGGAGGAACAATTCGATGTTATAACTTTGGGTACTGTAGGAGAAGGCGACTGCTTAATTCAAGTTCAAGTTCACGTGTCGGATTATTTTCAATGTGTATTGTCGCCTACTTGCTAACAAAAGGCGATGATATTTTGGCAAATTTAAAAATGAAATGATTTGTTCGATATTCGTTCGACACCGGTTCGGGCCGAGCCCCGCGTTTCTGCTCGCTGAGGCTGAGTTCTCTCGTTGAATTATGGAAAGGTACGATTAGTTTTCCCTCGTTGTGTACAGTGATACACGCCCCCAAGGGGCGTGCTCTCCGCGAGGTCCCGTTGAAAGTAGCCCCCCCGCATCGAACCCGGCAGTTCCAATTCCCGACATCGCATTCTCATCGTCGACGACGAGCCGGTCAACCGCGCGTTCTGCCACCGAATGCCGGAACCGGTCAGCCATGCCTACGAGGAAGCCGTGGACGGCGACGAGGCATTGCAGTGCATCGCCCAAGGGCGATTCGATCTCGTCGTCCTCGATATTGACACGCCAAAAATGGACGGCACCTTTGTTCTCCGCACGATTCGCGCTCACCCCCCCGTACCGCATTTGAAGGTGATCATGGTTTCCGGCCCGGACGGTAGCGCCAACGTCGATCAGGCGGGCGAGCACTTTACCGCCCACCCGGAAGGCCAGGTTCAGTTCAACCCAAGTCTATCCGTCATACTCCGCCGGCGATGGCACCGGCTTGAAGGCGTGCGTTCTTGCAGCGGAGAATGACGGATAGACTTCTCTACGTTAGGCAACACCGACGATGTTCCGGACGCCGAATTTCAAGCGACCTTCGATTTTTCGTCTGATCCGACCAACTTTTACCTTAAGACGACGGTTCGTTGCAGCAGTAAGACGTTGCTACGCCTCATCGAGAAGGGTAAGGCCTGCTATTCCGTTCAT
>Ga0105045_10001753_pt1 | contig 17909 bp, 11 predicted proteins | sample MAT02_FD_78089 | JGI IMG/M metagenome (GOLD analysis project Ga0105045, IMG submission 78089) | Freshwater microbial communities from Lake Fryxell liftoff mats and glacier meltwater in Antarctica - MAT-02 (megahit assembly) | ecosystem: Environmental > Aquatic > Freshwater > Ice > Liftoff... | reverse complement strand
GCCCGGCGACTGGCCCGGCGTGCGGCATCCAGGGCGCGGCCCTCGGCGAGCACGGCCGGGGGCACCGCCCGCAGCTCGCGGACGATCCCGCAGCGCTCGAGGCCGCGGAGGATGTAGTAGGTGATATCGACCTCCCACCAATAGAAGCCCTGCCGCGCGGCGCCCATGTAATGGTGGTGGTTGTTGTGCCAGCCCTCACCGAGGGTGATAAGCGCGATAAACCAGTTGTTGCGGCTGGTGTCGCCGGTGGCGAAGCGGCGCTTGCCGAACACGTGGGCCAGCGAGTTGACGACGAAGGTGGCGTGCCACACGAGCACGGTGCTGAGGAAGAAGCCGACCAGCAGCCCCGACCAGCCGAGCGCCAGCCACACCGCCACGGCGAGGAGCATCGGCGGGACCAGCCAGTGCTTGTCGAGCCACACGAGCTCGGGGAACTTCTCGAGGTCACGCACGCGGGCGCGGTGGGTCGCCTCGCTGCCGCGCTCGGCGAGCCAGAGCACGTGCGAGTGCCAAAATCCGTACTGCACCGGCGAGTGCAGGTCCGGCGGCTGGTCGGTGTACTTATGATGCACGCGATGGTGCGCGGCCCACCACAGCACGCCCTTTTGCGCGGTGGACTCGGCGAGCACGGCGAGGAGGCACTGGAACCATCGGCTGGTCTTGAAGGTGCGGTGTGAGAAATAACGGTGGTATCCGGCCATGACGCCGAACACCCGCACGAAGTAGAGCAATCCACACACGATCCAGTCGACCGGGCGCGCGCCGGTCCACAGCGCCGCGAAGCACACCAGGTGCATCAGGATGAACGGGATGAAGGTGAACCACACGTAGTCTCGCCGCTGCGGCGAGGGCGGGTCCAGAGCGGAGAATTCCGACCCGGAGGCGGTCGGCGCGAGCATTGTGGCGGAGGTCGGCACGGCTGCTTCGAATGTGGAGCAGATCGCCGTTCGCGGCCGTCATGGCCGGGTCATCGCCCGGTCACCGTCTGTCGCTGTTGTGTCGCCGGGAGGTCACCGCGGGCCCGCGAGTCGTGCGATCGCGGGCGCTTTGCTTGACTCGGCGCGGCATCGTCGATACGCTGGGCGAAATGGGTGGATCGTCCAAGATCTTCGTCACTGCACTCGTCGGGCTTTTCGGGCTTTTCGGGCTCGTCGGTTCGGCCTGTCATCCGAAGGCGACACCGACCGCGCCGCATAAGTCCGAGAACCTCGGCACCGAGATGCCCGAGAGCCTGCGCTGCAAGCAGTCGTCGGATTGCGTGGTGCAGACGACTTGCTACTGGTCGGAGCCGTCGTGCGTGGCGGCCGCGTCGATGGTCGCGCCCAAGTGCGAGGACGCCGACCCCAAGCAAGCCGCGCACGCGGATGCCTCGTGCGGGTGCAACGGCGGCCAGTGCGTCGTGAACTGAGGTAGTTTTTACGGGACTGTCAGTACGACCGGGTCCGTCGGCGTGTCCGCGCTGACCGAGACCTTGGTGCCGAGGGCGAGCAGGGCGTCGCGGGCCGGCATCGGGCCGGGCAACATCGGGACGACGGTGAGCTCGCCCGCGGGGGCGCTGGCGAGGACGAACTCGCCGGCCTCGTCGGTGTAGAGGTTGCCGCCGACCAGGCGACCGGCGCCGTCGAACACCCAGACCTTGAACTTCGGCCGCGGCTGGCCGGCGCCGTCGACCACCTGGCCGCGCAGCTCGCTGCGCCCGGCGAATCGCAGCGCCAGATCCGCGAGCTCGCCGGCCGCGGGCACCAGCACGCGGGCCTGCGCGACGCCGAGGGCGGGGCTGCGCGCGCTGAAGGTGTGGGCGCCGGGAGGCACACGATCGAGGCACCATTTTTCGGTGTCGGAGAACGACTCGGCCGGGCCTTGATCGCTCTGGACCGTGAAGTCGCCGGTGACCGGGATGCTCGCAGTGACATGGCCACAGACGCGACGGGTCGCCGGGAAGCGCAGCACCAGGGGGGCGCCCGGGCGCACACCCTCGCGGCGCAGGGTGCCACCGTCACGCGCGGTGATGTCGATCGTGTAATCGCCGAGGTCGGGGACGTCGAGCGCGAGTCGGCCGGCCTCATTGGTGAGGCCGCGGTGGCGCAGGATGGAGCTGTGGATCGTGACGAGCGCGTCGGGCTCGGCGTCGCCGTCGGAGCCCTCGACGCGCAGCGCGAGCCTGGCGGTCGGCGGGATGTCGAGCACGAACTCGACGCTGGCCTCGCGCTGCGACTCGAGGTCGATAGTCACGGGCTCGACAAGTGTGCCGGCGCGGTCGTCGGGGACGACGCCGCCGGCGCGCTGGATCGTGACGCGATACGGGCCCGGGAGCAGGCCCTCGATGAGGAAGCTGCCGTCACCGGCGACCGGGCGCGACCTCGCGGCGAAGCTGTCGAGCGCACGCACGACGACGGTGAGGCCGTGGGGCAGGACGCCGGAGCGCGCGCGCACCTGGCCGCGGACCCGGGCGAGCGTGGCGGTGGCGAGGCGCAGCGCCACGGGCGACGGGTCGCGGAGCTCGTCGATGCTCAGCTCCAGCGGCTCATTGTCGCCGCGAGTGGCGTGGCCGGCGGTCACGGCGGTGGGACCAGGGTGCAGGCCTGTCAGCGTAAACAGACCCGCTGCGTCGCTGACGGCTTGCACGTGACCCCAGGTCCCCGAGGCGCCGACGTATGCGATCGCCACCGGTCGCCCGGCGTGGTCCTCGACCTTGCCGCGCAGCGTGCGACCGGGCTCGACCTCCCACGTGACCGTCGATGCCATCGCCTCGTCGAGCAGCCACGGCTCCGGCGCGCGCTGGATCTGACCCGGGCAGCGGATCTTGACCTGGTACGCGCCAGCGGCGAGTCCGCTGAATTGCACGACGCCGGACAGGTCGGTGATCACGTTGCGGATCGGGTCATCGACCGCGTCGAGCAGATCGATCTGCGCCGAGGGGCAGGGCTGACCGGAGGGGCGCACGCGGACCTGCGCCGTGACCGTGCGGCATGGCTTCGCGGAGATCGTGAACGGCTCCGTGGTCTCGCCGATGCCGAGGCCGATCGGGGCGGGGAGACTCCCGCACCAGCCGGCGCTGCGCACGAACGGCTTCAAGCGGCCGGGGTCGAGGCCGCGGACCTCGAAGCTGCCGTCGGCGAGGGTCTCGGCGTCGACGATCGCGTCACTCTTGAGATGGACGGGGAGCTCGGCCAGCGCGGCGCCGGTGTCGGCCCGCACGACGCGGCCGCGCAGCACCGACTCCGGGGTGAGGTACAGCAGCAGCGGCGGCTGGGGCGGGCGAGCAAAGGCGGCGTCGGCGGTGTAACCGGGGGCGATCGCGCCGATGTACGCGTAGCCGCCGGGGGCCACCCACAGCGTGAACTGGCCGTTCTCACCGGTGTGGGTGTGGGCGCCTTCGACGTCGCTGACCCGCGCGCCGGAGATCGTGCCGCCGGCGACGTCGTGCACGACGCCATGCACGGCCTCACCGCGAAGTTGCAGGTGCAGGTCGAGGCCCTCGCGCTGTTCGCCGCGCTGCAAGACGACCCACGGCTGGGTCCCCGCCTCGCGGTGGACCACAGCGACGAAGCCCGGGGCGCTGGCCGAGACGCGGTGGCGGCCGGGCGGGAGGCCCTCGATGCGATAGCGGCCGTCGAGCCCGGCGGCGACGCAGCGGGCATGTAGGCCGAAGTTCGGGCTCCAGCCGCCGAGATCGCCGGCCATCGCGATCTCGGCCGGTTGCACGCACACCTGCGCGGGCGAGACCTCGCCCGAGATCACGACGCGGCCGGCGATCGCGGCCGAAGTCAGTCGCAGCACGGGCATATCGGCGCGCACCGCCGACGGCGTGGGCGTCTCGCTCGAGGGCCTCGCTGCTTGCGAGGCCGCGTCGTTGCGATCTCGCAGCCAGGCGCCGCCGAGCAGCGCGAGCAGCCCGAGGGTGCCGACGCCGAGCGCGAGCCTGGTCCGCGTCTTCACGCGGTGAGCTTCGCACGTGGGCGATCAGAAGCGAAGCGCGACCGTCAGCGGTGGCGACGCCCGGTCATGGGGTCATGGAGTCGTGCGCGCGAGCCACTCGTCGCGCAGGACCGCGTAAACGATGTCGTCGACCCACGCGCCCTTGAACCATTCGGACCGGCGGAAGTGGGCCTCGCGGCGCAGGCCGAGGCGTTCTAGCAACGCGAGGGAGGCGAGGTTGTCGGCGTCGACGGAGGCGCTGACGCGGTGCAGGCGGAGCTGATGAAACGCGAGGTCGAGCACGGCGCGCACGGCCTCGGTGGCGAGGCCCTGGCGCTGGTGCGACCGCCCGAGGGTGTAGCCGATCTGGCCGAGGCGTGGTTCATCGCCGAGGATCTTGAGGCCGCAGTCGCCGAGCAGCTCGCCATCGGCGGCGCCATCGGCGGCGCGGGTGATGCCCCACTGAAACCATTGCCCCGGCGTGCCGGGCCGACGACCGGCCATCTCTGCCACGAGCGCGCGCGCCTGGGCCTCGCTGTAGCGGTCCCAGGACTGATGGCGGGCCACCTCGGGGTCGTCGCGGTAGCTCGCGATCGCCGGGATGTCGGCGGGGGTCAAGGGGCGCAGGTACAGGCGCGGCGTTCGCAGGACGCAGGGGTCGGGCTCCACGCGGACCAACATGCCACGGATCGCGTGCGTAGAGATGGCTCGGGCGGTGCGGGGTTGACATGGTCGCGGCCCGGTTGCAAGTGTTGCCCATGTTCCGCCCGACCGCGCTCAAGCTCGTCCTCGGCGTAATTCTGGTCGCCGGGACCTACTTCGTGTGCATCAACTCGCACTTCGACATTTTTCCTTGCAAGGTCACGGAGAATGACCTGCGCACGGACCGGGTCGAGACGAAGGAGGGCAGTTGCAGCTTGATGCAGACGCAGGGTGACGACTTCCAGCCGCCGACGCGGGCCGAGCTGACGCCCGCGGGTTACGGGGTCGCGTTCGTGGTGGTCGGCGTGGTGCCGTTGCTGCTCGGGTTCATGGTCGGCGCGATGTTTCGTCGGCGGTGCGACTGACTCGCCCGCACGAGGTCTTGAACGAGGTGTCTGAAGTCTCCACGGAGCTGCGCCGGCTGACGGTGCTGGCGGTCCCGATCGTCGTCACGCAGGTGGGCACGATGATGATGGGCGTCGTCGACATGGTGATGGTCGGTGGCCTCGGCAAGGAGTCGCTCGCGGCGGCGGCGCTGGGCAGCGTGTGGACGATGGGCACGCTGGTGGTCGGGATGGGGCTGACGCTGGGCATCGACCCGCTGATCACGCAGGCGTACGGGGCGGGCGACGGGCGCGCGGTCGGGCTGGCGACGCAGCGCGGGCTGGTGATCGCGGTGCTGGTGAGTGTACCGATCGCGCTGCTGTGGTTCTGGACCGGGCCGGTGCTGGTGCTCGCCGGGCAGTCGCCGGTGCTGGCGAGCATGGCCCACGACTACGTGATCGTGCAGTTGCCGAGCGTGTTCGGCTTCCTCGGCTTCATGGTGCTGCGCGCGTACCTGCAAGGTCGCAGCATCGTCGCGCCGGCGCTGTGGATCACGCTGATCGCCAACGTCGTCAACGCCGGTATCAACTCGGTGCTGATCTTCGGGCACCTCGGGTTTCCGGCGCTCGGCCTGGTCGGCGCGGGGATCGCTACCGGGATCACGCGGGCGCTGATGTTCGTCGCGCTGGCGCTGCTGATCTGGCGCACGGGGCTGCATCACGGCGCGTGGCAGCCGTGGAGCCGCGCCGCGTTCGCGCCGGCGGGGCTGCGCACGATCGCGGTGCTCGGGCTGCCGGTCGGCGTGCAGCTCGGCCTCGAGATGTGGGCGTTCCAGGCGGCGACCTTGTTCGCGGGGTGGCTCGGGGAGGTCGAGCTGGCGGCGCACACGATCGTCATCAACCTGGCGTCGCTGTCGTTCATGGTGCCGCTGGGGATCTCGATCGCGGCGGTCACACGGGTCGGTAACTTGCTCGGCGCGGGCGACCCCAAGGGGGCGCAGCGGGCCTCGTGGGTGGCGCTCGGGATGGGCGCAGGGGTGATGGCGGTGTCGTCGCTGGGCTTCATCGCGCTGCGCTGGGTGCTGCCGCGGGCCTATAACAGCGAGCCGGAGGTGCTGGCAGTCGCGGCCGTGCTGCTGCCGATCGCGGCGGCGTTCCAACTGTTCGACGGGATCCAGGTGGTCGGCGGGGGGATCTTGCGCGGGATGGGGCGCACGCGGCCGGCGGCGTGGTTCAACCTGCTCGGCTACTACGCGCTGGGCTTGCCGCTGTCGCTGTACCTGGCCTTCAAGACAGATATGGGGGTCGCCGGGATCTGGTGGGGGCTGACGCTCGGGTTGTTCGTGGTCGCGGTGCTGATGATCGGCTGGATCGGCGCCCGTGGGCCCGGCCACATCCGTACATGAGCGTGCACGAGCGCGCATGAGCGCGCATGAGCGCGGGCGGGCGGGCTGGTGTGCTGGCGACTCGAGGCATAGGATCGCGGGTCGATGGCGGGGCCTGAACACGAGGTCGACTTCACGGTTGCGGCGGTCGAGAACCTCGTCACGCAGTTTAGCGGGGCGCTCGACTTCTATCGCGAGCTGATCCAAAACAGCATCGACGCCGGCTCGGCGGCGATCGAGGTGTGGATGGAGTACGAGCCCGGCGCGGAGGACGAGGGCACGATCGCGATCCACGTCGACGACTTCGGCGAGGGCATGAACGAGGCGATCATCGACGACCAGTTGACGCGACTGTTCTCGTCGAACAAAGATGACGACCTCACCAAGATCGGCAAGTTCGGCATCGGCTTCGTCTCGATCTTCGCGCCGGATCCGCGGGCCGTGCTGCTGCTCACCGGGCGCGGCGGCGAGGCCTGGGAGGTGATGTTTCACGCCGACCGCAGCTTCACCAAGACGAAGCTGGATACGCCGGTCGAGGGCACGCAGATCACGTTGTATATCGCGGGCGACCGGGCCCGCTACCGCGAGCTGGTGGCCGGTAGCCGCGAGACGCTGACGCGCTGGTGTTCGCACTCGGACGTCGAGATCAGCTTCGAGGACCGCAGCGGCGGGCCCGGAGCCGAGGCGATTAACCAGCCCTTCGAGGTGGCCGGCGAGTGCCTGACGCGCGGCGGGGCCGAGGGCACGGAGGTGGTGTTGGCGTTCCACGCGGCGCCCGAGTACGGGTTTTACAACAAGGGTCTGGCGCTGACGGTCTCGCGCGACGGTGCGGCGCTGTTGGGCGACCACGCGTCGCGTCTGGCCCACGTCGGCTTCAAGGTGAAGTCGCGCTACCTCGAGCACACGCTCAGCCGCGACACGGTGGTGCGCGAGGGCAACTTCTACAAGGCGATCGAGCTGGTGCTGGCGGCGGCGGACGGGCCGCTGCAGACCGCGCTGGTCGAGCAGTTGACGGTGCTCGGGCGCCAGCCCTCGTGGTCGATCGCCGAGCTGCGACGCTACGGGGAGCTGCTCGGGTTCCTGGCGCGCGAGCCGGAGGGCGCGCTCGGGCGCCACGAGGACCGCCCGCTGCTGCGCATGGTCGACGGCAGCGCGGTCAGCCTGGCGCAGCTCTGGGCGGCCGCCAGCGAGGACCGGCGGGTGTTCGTCGCCGACGCGGGCGGACCGCTGGCCGAGCAGTTGGTCGCCGCCGGTACGCCGGTGCTGCTGGCAGCGCGTCCGCCGGGCGAGCGCTCGCCGAGCGCGGGCGTCGGCGGGGTGATCGATCGCTACGCGCAGCACCGATATCGTCGTAGTTTGCGCGGGCGGCTGGCGCAGCTCGGGCTGCCATTCGCGGCGCCGGAGCTGCTGGTGTGCGCGCCGGAGGCGGCGTTCGTGCGGGTCCACGTGCTGACGCCGGGGCCCGAGGAGGCGCGGCTGATCGCGGCGGCGGCGAGCTTGCTGGCGGCGGTGAGCGCGGGCTATCGCCGATTGGTGGCATGTGTGCTGCCGGAGGATGGCCCGCTGTTCGTGCTCGGCCGGGCGATCTCGCCGATGATGCAGCGACCCCCGGACGGCCGGCTGTTCCTCGACGGGAGGCCGCGACGACCGGAGGCGGCGGTCCACGTCGGTCACCCGCTGTTTCGTCGCTGGCTCGAGCTGCAGACCACGGCGCCGGCGCTGGCGGCCTACTGTCTGGCGAAGGACCTGCTGCTGATCGAGGACCGCCTGCTCGGCGCCGATGTGGCGTTGATGGCGGCGGCGCGGCCGGAGGAGTCGGCATGAGCACGATCGACGCGGTCATCGCCCAGGCCCGGCGCCCGGGCAACTTCACCGAGCGCAAGCGGTTCACGCTGGCGCGCACGCAGGCGATCCAGAAGCTGCGGCAGTTCGCGCTCGCGGATCCTGCGGCGTACATCCTCGAGCTGGTCCAGTCGGCGGTGGCCAACGGGGCGTCGTGGATCGAGGTGCTGCGCGACATCGACACGGTGACGGTCGCGTACATCGGCGGCGGGATCCCGGAGTCGGCGCTCGGGCGGCTGTTCGACTTCTTGTTCGCGTCGAAGGACGACCCCGGGCTCGGTTATCTGCGCGAGCTGGCGATCGGTGTCAACGCGTTGATGGTGTTCGAGCCGGAGCGGATCATCATCGAGTCGGGCGACGGGACCCTCGCCGGCACGTCGCGCATGGAGCTGCTGACCGGCGAGGACCGGCTCGACGTCGGCCGGCCGGACCACGCGCTCGCGGGCACCTTCGTCCGCGCGGAGGGGCTCAAACGCAGCCGCGACATCATGCGTGAGCGCGACATCCTCGAGCAGCGCTGCCGTGCGGCGCCGGTGCCGATCCTCTACAACAGCGAGTCGATGTTCGGCCACTCGAGCCAGCGGATCCCGAGCTTGCCGGGGGTCGCCAGGCGGGTCAGCTTCGACGAGGGCGACCTCTACGGGACGATCGGCATCGATGGCACGTTCGGCGAGGAGTTCATGCTGCTGTCGCGCGGCGTGCTGATCGAGACGGTCAAGCACGCGCTGATCCGGGGGGCGGGGGTTTGCGGGGCGGTCTGCTTCGACGGGCTGCGCAAGACGGCCGACCACGCCCGCTTCGTCCGCGACGACCGCATGGAGGAGATGTGGATGCGCCTGCTGCCGCACGCGCGGCGCCTGCTGGCCCCGGGCGAGGTCAAGGAGCTCGCGCTGGCGACCGCGGTCGACGGCACGCCGCTGCCGACGGCGAGCGCGCTCAAGGCCTGGATGCGGGCGGCGAAGCGGGTGGTGATCATGGCGCCGGGTGTCGACGTCGCCAGTCCGCAGGGACGGGTGGCCGCTGCGATCGCGGCGGCGCTGCCGGGCTCACTGCTGTGTGCGGCGCGCGACCAGTTGCCGTCGTTGCGGCTGCTGGCCGGCAGTGAGGTCGAGATCCACACGCCGGATCTGACGGAGGGTGGCCCCGATGTGGCGTTCTATGGCAAGCCGCAGGCGAGCCTGCCAGCGCGTCCGTGGCTGGTCCAGCCGATCGCCGCGCCGCCGGTGACGCTGCGACAACTTCAGCCGGCGGCAGTCATCGACCGGCTCGCGCGCTCGCTCGGCGAGGACGCCGAGCTGCGCATGCGCGTGTACACGCTAGCCAGCAGCGAGTCCGACGGTCACGCCGATGTGGTGCTGCTCAGTTGCGGTCGCGAGCTCGGCTGCTTCGCGTTGCCGTCGCTAAACCCGGGTCACGTCTTGGTGGTCGAGCTGCCGCTCGTATTGCCTTCGCAGCTCGGCGGGTGGACCCACGAGGAGGCCGCGGAGGCGGGCGAGCGACTGGCGAAGCTGTGCCTGCGGCACGCGGCGGGGACGCTGGCGGAGGCGAGCAGCCGGCTGCTCGCGGGGCTCGTCGATCCTGCGGCCAGGCTCGGCGCGCTCGAGCGGGAGCATGCCCTCGCGGCGCTGACTCGCTCGGCGGTGCTGCGCATGCGTCGTGACGCCGAGGGACGGGCCTCGCTGAGCTTCTCGCTGGTGGAGCCGGGGCCGCCGGGGGTCGACCTGCTCGGTCTTCCGGTGTTCACGAGCGGGAGCGGCCGGGCGCTGACGGCCCGCGACCTCGCGGCGCGCATCATAGCGAACGACGGCTGGCTGCGGGTCTCGCCGCATGCGGGCGCGGACGGCCCGCGGTCGGAGCCCGACGCCTTCGTGTCGATCGACGCCAGCGTCGAGGCGGTGTTGTCACGCCTCGTCGGCGAGGCGGCGCTGGATCGCGGCGCGCGCGAGGGGCCGGACGCCGTCGACGCGGAGGGGCGTAGGTACACGGCCGAGCAGGTCGAGGCGGCGCTGCGCGAGGGTCGGAGGATCGTCGTGCATCACGCGCGCGGCGGGCACGACGACGCGGGCCCGGGCGAGCAGGTGCCCGACGAGCTGTGGCTGCCGCCGTGGAGCTGGCTGCGCCTGGCGCCCGCCGGCGCGCTGCTGCCGGCTTTTGACTTTCATCTGAGCGACGCCGAGGCGCGCGCGCACGGTGACGCGCGGGCCTTCCTCGCCGCGGCGCCGGTGAGCGGTGAGCTCGAGGGTGTGCTCGGGGTGCCGTTGACCCTGCCGGCGCTGCCGGGGTTGGTCATCGTCGACGAGCAGTTGCGCACGATTTGTGGCTTCGCCGAGATCGGCCACGACTATGGGGTCGTCGGTCTATTGCACCTGCGTTACCTCGACGCGGGGTTGACCGCTGAATCGGCGACGGCGTCGATCCAGAGCGCGGCCGAGCAGGTGTATCAGACGTTGATCGCGGGGGTGCCGGCGATGGACCCGCGAGGTGCCGCGTTCGCCCGGGCGACCGCGACCCTGCTCGCGTACGCGGGCCGGCGCGTCAGCGTGATCCTGGACCCGCACGGTCGCATGCGGGTGCCCGGGGTCACCGAGCTGGCGGATCGCATCCTCGGCTTGGCGCTGTTTCCCGGGCGTCGCGGCCTGCCACTGGCCGCATGGCAGTTGATCCGGAGGTTCGCCGCGGCGGGCGGCGACATCGAGGCGGTGTACGCGGAGATCGACCTCGGCGCGACGCCGCCGGTGCTCAGGGCGTGGATCGACCGCACGCTCGCGCGCGACCGCATCCTGTTCGAGCCGTCGCGGGGGTCGGCCACGCCGGCGTCCGCGGGCCAACTCGAGCTCGACCGCCACGGCATCGTCCGCGCCTATCCCGAGGACGACCTCGCCGCGCCGATCGACGAGCTCACGCTGGCGACCACCACCGAGTACTGGTTGCATCACCTGCGCCCCGACCTGCCCGCGATGCGCCCCTGGGATCAGCGCGGGCGCGTGTGGATCGAGATCGGCGACAAGCCCGACGACGACGAGTTCGGCGCGTTGTCCGGCGACGCAAAGCAGTGGCGCCTGGCCCTGCATCACAAACACTGGCTGGTCCGCTGGGCGGTCAAGACCGGCCGCCGCGACCGCGAGGCGATCGCGTGGCTGCTGCTGGCCTGCTACGCGCGCATCAACGAGGTCTTCGACGAGGTGACCAACACCCACGAGGGCCAGTTCCAGCACGCCGTGGCCGACGCGCTCGTGCAGGGCCGTTTGGCGGTGGTGGTCCCGCGCATCGGATGACAGGCTGATCCGCGGGAACCTCGGGCCTCGCGCGCTGTCTGGGCGGGGATGAAGCGCAGCAGCCTTGTCCTCGCCGTCCTCGCCGTCCTCGGGTGTCTGGCTCCGATCGGCACCGCGTAGGCGGATCGCCTGTCGGCCACGCGGGACCAGGCGCTGGTCGAGGTCTCGCATACGGTCGATGTCACGATCGACGAGGGCGTGGCCCGCTACCGCGTGCGCCGGACCTTCGCCAACAACGGCACGCTGGCCGAGGAGGCCTCGCTGCGGATCGCGCTGGCCCACGGCGCCGCCGTCACCGGGCTGCGGATCCGGGCCCGCGAGCGCTGGTATGACGGCGTGTTGATGGACGCCGAGGAGGCGCGTCGACCTCGAGATCGACCACACCTTTCGCGGCGACCTACGCGTCACGCTCGTGACCCCGGGCGGCGAGCACCTGGCCGTCATCGAGCGCTGCCTCAAGACGCACGCGCCGACGGGGGCCTATCAGTTGACCCTGGCGGTCGAGACGACCCGCGTCGAGATCGTCGATGTCGAGGCCCGGACTTCCACGCATGCGCCGCTGCGTGACTGCATGGTCGAGGCGGCGTGGGCGTTGAACCTGCCCGACGCCTCCTGGCCCGAGCGCAAGGACCACACGATCACGCTGCCCTGAAGTCCCACCCGCAGGGTCCGGCCCCCCGGACCCGTGTGCGATCAACGTTCCGGGCGCATGCGAAGCCGGCCCGCGTCGGTTATGCTGCCGCGCCCATGACCCCGCCCAACTTGCCCCAACACGCGCGTGTGGTCGTCATCGGCGGCGGTATCATCGGCTGCTCGGTGGCCTATCACCTGGCCCATATGGGCTGGAGCGACGTGGTCCTGCTCGAGCGCGACCGCCTGACCTCCGGCACCACCTGGCACGCTGCCGGGCTCATGGTCACCGTCGGCGCGACCTCCGAGACCTCGACGGAGATGCGCAAGTATACGCGCGACCTCTACGCTCGCCTCGAGGCGGAGACGGGCGTAGCGACCGGCTTCAACCCGGTCGGCTTCATCGAGGTCGCGTGCGACGCGGACCGCCTGGAAGAGTACCGCCGGGTGTCGGCGTTCAACCGCTACTGCGGCATCGACGTCCAGGAGATCTCGGCGGGGCAGGTGGGGGACCTGTTCCCGCTGGCGCGCACCGACGACATCCTCGCGGGCTTCTACGTCAAGGAGGACGGCAAGGCTAATCCCGTCGACGTGACGATGGCGCTGGCCCGCGGCGCTCGCCAGCGCGGCGCGACGATCCTCGAGGGCGTGCCGGTCAGCGGCGTGCGCCAGCGACGAGGCATCGTCACCGGCGTCGACACCCCATACGGCAGCATCGAGGCCGAGTACGTCGTCAACTGCACCGGCATGTGGGCGCGCCAGCTCGGCGCGAAGTCGGGGGTCAATATCCCGCTACAAGCGGCCGAGCACTACTATCTCATCACCGACAAGATCGCCGGCATCTCGCCGAATTGGCCGGTGCTCGAGGACCCGGGCTCGTTCGGGTACTTCCGCGAGGAGGTCGGCGGCATGATGGTCGGGCTGTTCGAGCCGGTGTGCGCGCCGTGGCGCGTCGGCGGGATCCCGGAGGACTTCTCGTTCGGCGACCTCGCGCCGGACTGGGACCGCATGGGCCAGTACGTCGAGACGGCGATGCGGCGGGTCCCGATCTTGATGGAGACCGGCGTAAAGAAGTTCTTCTGCGGCCCGGAGAGCTTCACGCTGGACCTGCGGCCGGTGGTCGGCGAGGCGCCCGAGCTCAAGAACTACTTCGTGGCGGCCGGGCTCAACTCGATCGGGATCCTCACCGGCGGCGGCCTCGGCCGGGTGCTCGCCCACTGGATCGTGCACGGCCGGCCCGATGTCGACGTCACCGGCATGAACATCGACCGCCTGCATACCTATCAGTGCAACCCCGAGTATCGCCGCACGCGTACGGTCGAGTCGCTCGGCATGGTCTATCAATGCCACTATCCCACGCGCTCGATGCAGACCGCGCGCGGCTGCAAGCTCTCGCCGGTACACACGCGGCTCGCCGCGCAGGGGGCATATTTTAAGGATGTCAGCGGCTGGGAGGGCCCCGACTGGTACGCGCCGCCCGGCGTGGCGCCGGTGGTCGAGCAGCTCGGCTGGGGTCGCCATAACTGGTTCCCGTACTGGCAGGCAGAGCACGCCGCGGCGCGCGAGGGCGTGATCTTGATGGACATGAGCTTCATGGCCAAGTTCATGGTCCAGGGCCGCGACGCCGGCCGCGTGCTCGACCACATCTCCGCCAACTCGGTCGACGGCGAGCCCGGCCGGATCACGTATACGCAATGGTTGAATCTCGGTGGTACGCTCGAGGCCGACCTGACGGTCACCAAGCTAGACGACGAGGACTTCTGGGTCGTGGCCTCGGACACCGCGCACCGCCACGTGCTGACCTGGCTGCGCCGCAACACCCCGGGCGACGCCCACGCCTTCGTCACCGACGTGACCTCCGGCTACGCGCAGATCAACATCCAGGGCCCGCGCGCCCGCTCGCTGATGCAGTCGCTGACGACCCACGACCTCAGCAACGAGGCGTTCCCGTTTCGCAGCGCGGCCGAGATCGACATCGGCTTCGCGCGGGTGTTGTGTATCCGCATCACGTACCTCGGCGAGCTCGGCTACGAGCTGTACGTGCCGAGCGAGCAGGCGATGCACGTGTACGACCGCCTGGTCGCCGCGGGCGAGCCCTTCGGCCTGCGCCACGCGGGGCTCAAGGCGCTCGCGAGCCTGCGCATGGAGAAGGGTTACAGGGATTATGGCCACGACATCGATAACACCGACTCGGTGCTCGAGGCCGGCCTCGGCTTCGCGGTCGATCTCAAGAAGCCGGCGTTCATCGGCCGCGACGCGGTGCTGGCCAAGAAGGCCGCCGGACCGCTGACGCGACGCATCGTTCAAGTGCTGGTGATGGACCCCGAGCCGATGCTGTTCCACGCCGAGGTGGTGCGCCGCAACGGTCGGCCGATCGGCTACATCCGGGCGGCGTCCTATGGCCATACGATCGGCGGCGCGGTCGGCCTGGCGATGATCGAGGCGGGGGAGCCGATCGATCAGGCCTACCTCGACGCGGGCACCTGGGAGGTCGACATCGCCGGGCGCCTGTATCCCGCGCGGACCTCGCTGCGGCCGCTGTACGACCCGGACATGACGCGCGTGCGCAGCTAGAGCGGATGGTCGACGCACTCAAGGAGCCGAGATATACGTCATGCCGAGCGCGCCGCGGTGGCGCAGCAGGGTGATGATCGCGCCGGGTTCGGTGTCCGCCGGGGGGCGGACCGTGAACAGGGACAGCTCTTTAGAGGGGTCGTCGGCGCGGGCGTAATCGACGTGGACGCGGCCGCGGTGGTGCTCGACGACGGTGATGAAGCGGTACGGCTCGACCTGCGCGGGGGCGGCGTCATACAGCACGTTGATGACGGCGAGGGCGCGCCAGATGAATGCGGGGAGCAGCAGCATCCACAGCATGAGCATCAGGGCGAGGCACTGTCCCAACAACGTGAGGCGGTGCAGGGTGGACTGTTTCATGCGCGCGAGCAGACGGCTCAATGGCCAGAGTACGCTCACGAGGATCACGCCGGTGACGACCACTGTGTACAGCAGATGCAGTCCGGTCGCGGACCAGCCGACGTATTCGTGGGGGCCGAGGCGGGCGCGCAGGGCGGTCTCGGCGAGGTCGATCGGGACCCAGGCGGCGAAGATCGCGGCGAAGATCGCGGCGAGCGTGACGACCGCTGCCAGGAACCGGAGCATGCGGCACTCTACCAGCAAGACCGCGATCGCGGTCAGGGTCCGTGGGTGTACGGGACGGCGCCGAGGCGAGCGAGCTCGGCCTGGATCTCGTCGCGCTCGACGTGATCGAGGATCGCTATGAGGTCACCGGGCCGGGCCCACTTCAGGCCCTCGCGTAGCACTTGCATCTCGGTCTCGACCTCGCGGATCGCGGCGGCCGGGGTGCCGAGGGCGGTGAGGGTCTGGCGCATCAACTTCGGGACGTCGCCGAGCTTGCGGCCGCGGAGGTACTGCTCGAGGTCGCGGAGCCGGACCTCGGTCGGGTGCATCTCGTGGATCGCTCGCGCGGCCGCGTGGATGTCCTCGTCGCGGCGGTCGCCGGCCATGCCCGTGGCGACCATCATGCGATGCGGTCCGCGCAGCGCCGCGAGCAGGTTGGCGAGGCTGCGGATGCCCGCGGGGTTGTGGGCGAAGTCGAGGAGCACGGTGACCTCGCCGACGCGCGCCACGTTGGCGCGTCCGGGGTTGTCGGCCGGTGAGGAGGTGAAGGCGCGCAGGCCGTCGGCGATCGCCTGCGCGGGGATCCCGAGCGCGTGTGCGGCTGCTGCTGCGGCGAGCGCGTTGGCGACGTTGTGCAGCGCGGCGCCGCCGAAGCAAAACGGCAGCTCGCGGACGGACACCAGCGGCTCCTCGTGCGCGCCGCGGGCATGCACGATCATGCCGTCGTCGGCGACGAACCAGGCCTCGCCCTGGTCGGCCCGGTGGGCGACGATCGTCGGCTGGTCGCCGCGCAGGGCGAACCACACGATCGGCGCGGGGAAGCGGTGACCGGCGCGCACGAGCTCGACCAGCGGCGGGCTGTCGGCGCCGAGGATCACGCGGCCGCTGGCGGCGACCACCGAGCCGACGACGGCCTTGACCCGGGCCATGGCGGCGAGGTCGTGGATGCCGTAGTCGCCCATGTGGTCGTGGCTGATGTTGGTGACGACGGCGGCGTCGCAGCGGTCGATCGCCAGGCCGCGGCGGAGGATGCCGCCGCGCGCGACCTCGAGGACGGCGAGCTCGACCGCGGGGTGACGCAGCACCGTGCGCGCGGCGCCGGGCCCGGTCCAGTCGCCGGCCTCGATCATGTGCTCGTCGACGGACATGCCATCGGTGGAGGTGTTGCCGGGCACGCGGCCGGCGATGCGGGCGATGCGGGCGAGCACGCGGGCGGTGGTGGTCTTACCGTTGGTGCCGGTGATCAGCGCGACGGGGATCCGCCGCAGGCTGGCCCAGGGGACCGCCGCGATCTCAGGGACCTGGCCGATCGGCCAGGTGAGACCGTGGCGTCCGTGGCCGACCGAGACCCGCTCCTCGTCGAGCAGCACCGGGAGGTCGCGGGCGGCGGCGGCGGTCCGCAAGGCGTCGAGGGCGGGGTCGTGTAGGCGCGCGAGGTCCTCACGCCACAGCTCGAGCTCGTCGGCCGGGTCGGGCTGCGGATGACCCTCTGCGACCCGGTTGGCGGCGGCGACGGCCCAGTCATTGATATCGGTGGCGAGCAGCAGGGCCTGCTCCGGGGCGGCGAACACCAGGTCTGCGTGGGTTTGGCCGTCGGGTCCGGTGTAGTGGCGCACGGCGAGGTCGATCGGCCAGCCGATGAGGGTGAGCGCGGCCGAGACGGCGCGCCGCCAGGCTGCGAGCAATGCCTCGGGCTCGTCACCGGGCTCGAAGACCACCTCGGCGATCGCGGCGGGGCCAGCGATGTGAAAGTTCGGACCTGTGAGACGGCGGGAGTCGAGGCGGCGCATGGTGGGATCGGGAGCGACCGGACGGGCGCCGGGCGTATCCTGCACGAAACCCGCGCTGGCGAGCACCGTGGGCCCGGAGATTCGTCGGTGGGGCTGCGCCCGAGCGGGAGCTATCGGCCGGAATTCGACGCAGGCAATGTTCGCCGAATACAGCGTCAGGGACGGGTTTGGCGCGCGTCACGCGGCTGGGCGAGGAGTATTTCGAGCTTGCGGCGCGGCGTGGCATCATGCCGGGCATGTCCCTCGAATTCGTCGATGTCGCGACGGCACGCGCAGCGCGAGGCGTGCGTATGGTGGTCTCTGGCCTGGTGCCGAGCCCGTGGTCGGAGGCCGCCAAGGGCCTGTTTCATGTCCAGCGGATCCCCGTGCTCGCGGTTCGGTCGGCGCGCGAGGACGCGGAGCTCGCTGCGTTCTCGCGGTCCGACAACGTGCCGGTGGTGCTACACGACGACGACCCGCCGCGCACGAACTGGGCGCAGATCGTGATGCTCGCGGATCGCCTGGGGACGCCGGGGCTGCTGGTGCCGACGGCTCTCGAGCGACGCGTACGCATGATCGGGCTGATCCATGAGCTTGCCGGTGAGGACGGGCTCGGCTGGTGCGCGCGCCTGCGGATGATCGAGGCGTCGCTGACGACCGACGGAGCACGCGGCTTCCCGCTGCCGGTGGCGCGCTTCCTGGGGGCCAAGTACGGCCACTCGAGCGAGCGCGCCGCGTGGGCCCAGGGTCGCATTCGTCAGGTGATGCGCGGGGTCGCGGAGGCGCTCGGCGAGGCGGATTACCACGGCGGCAACACCCCGAACGCGCTCGACGTGTACAGCGCGACCTTCCTGACGGCGATGACGGAGATCTCCGAGGAGGCGTGCCCGCGGATGGCGGCGCCGCTGCGCAAGGCGTTCGCGGTGC
>Ga0105045_10001752_pt1 | contig 17912 bp, 16 predicted proteins | sample MAT02_FD_78089 | JGI IMG/M metagenome (GOLD analysis project Ga0105045, IMG submission 78089) | Freshwater microbial communities from Lake Fryxell liftoff mats and glacier meltwater in Antarctica - MAT-02 (megahit assembly) | ecosystem: Environmental > Aquatic > Freshwater > Ice > Liftoff... | reverse complement strand
GGTTGGTGCGGCCCGCGGCCCCCTGCAGCCGCTGGCCGTGGAGGTCGGCGCCGTCCATCACCCGCAGCACGCGTTCGCCCTCCTCGCGCTGGCCGTTGTTGTTGTCGTCCACCCAAGACAGCAGGCCGGGGCTCCAGTCTTGCGTTGCGAAACACGATAGCCCGTCGCGGCTCGGGCAGACAGAGGTCGTGCGACGGCGCATCACGGCTTCCGACCGGGCCTGGTTGAGCAGGCTCAGGAGGTGGTTGCTTGCGCTGGCAGAGCGACTTTTCGTGGCCAGATCGGACAGGCTGGGCATGGCTGCGGCAGCGAGCACCGTGCCGACCAGGAGACAGACAAGCAGTTCAATCAAGCTGACTCCCGATGGACGCATACCGACCCTCCTTTGACAGGCCCAGCCTGCGGATTGCCCGGGCCGCAGGGCATCGGGGAACGGCGCGCAGGCCGGTCGGTGTTCACGGGGCGGGATAGTCGGAGGTGTAAAATCGGGTTCCCCATGCACCGGCCATTCCTTTGTCCGACCGTTTCCAACTCGTAGCGCCCTACCAGCCCGCCGGCGAGCAGCCGCAGGCCATCGCGCGCCTGATCGAAGGCTTCGAGGCGGGCCTGGCGCAGCAGACGCTGCTGGGCGTCACCGGCTCGGGCAAGACCTACACCATCGCCAACGTCATCGAGGCGGTGCAGAAGCCGACCCTGGTGCTGGCCCCGAACAAGACGCTGGCGGCCCAGCTTTACGGCGAGTTCAAGTCCTTCTTCCCCAACAACTCGGTCGAATACTTCGTCAGCTATTACGACTACTACCAGCCCGAGGCCTACATCCCCAGCACCGACACCTTCATCGAGAAGGACAGCAACATCAACGAGCACATCGAACAGATGCGCCTGTCGGCGACCAAGGCCCTGCTGGAGCGGCGCGACTCGATTGTGGTGGCCAGCGTGTCGGCCATCTACGGCCTGGGCGATCCGAACGAATACTTCCGGATGGTGCTGCACCTGGTGAAGGGCGACCGCATCGACCAGCGTGAGCTGATCCGCCGCCTCACCGAGATGCAGTACAAGCGCAACGACACCGAACTGGTGCGCGGCGCCTTCCGCGTGCGCGGCGAGACCATCGACGTGCACCCGGCCGAGTCCGAGATCGAGGCGCTGCGCATCGAGCTGTTCGACGGCGAAGTAGAGACAGTGGCGCTGTTCGACCCGCTCACCGGCTACGTCGCGCGCAAGCTCCAGCGCTACACGCTGTACCCCAAGTCGCACTACGTCACCACGCGCCGGACCGTGCTGGACGCCATCGAGACCATCAAGGTCGAGTTCACCGCCCGGATGGAGGAGCTGTACAAGGCCAACAAGCTGGTCGAGGCCCAGCGCCTGCAGCAGCGCACGATCTACGACCTGGAGATGATGGCCGAGGTGGGCTTCTGTTCGGGCATCGAGAACTACTCGCGCCACCTCACCGGCCAGATGCCGGGCGAGCCGCCGCCGTGCCTGTTCGACTACCTGCCGCCCGACGCGCTGCTGGTGGTGGACGAGTCGCACGTCACCATCCCGCAGCTGGGCGCCATGTACAAGGGCGACCGCTCGCGCAAGGAAACCCTGGTGGAGTTCGGTTTCCGGCTGCCGTCGGCGCTGGACAACCGGCCGCTGAAGTTCGAGGAGTGGGAGCGCCGCGCGCCGCGCAGCATCTACGTCTCGGCCACGCCCGGCAAGTACGAGCTGGAGAAGTGCGGCGACAACATCGTCGAGCTGCTGGTGCGCCCCACCGGCCTGATCGACCCCGAGGTGGAGATCCGCCCGGTCGGCACCCAGGTGGACGACGTGCTGTCGGAGATCCATGAGCGGGTGAAGATCGGCGACCGCGTGCTGATCACCACGCTCACCAAGAAAATGGCGGAAAACCTCACCGACTACCTAGCCGAGCACGACGTGCGGGTGCGCTACCTGCACTCGGACGTGGAGACGGTGGAGCGGGTGGAGATCATCCGCGACCTGCGCCTGGGCGTGTTCGACGTGCTGGTGGGCATCAACCTGCTGCGCGAGGGCCTGGACATGCCCGAGGTGTCGCTGGTGGCGATCCTGGACGCCGACAAGGAGGGCTTCCTGCGCTCCACCGGCTCGCTGATCCAGACCATCGGCCGCGCCGCCCGCAACGTGCGCGGCAAGGCCATCCTCTACGCCGACCGCATCACCAACTCCATGCGGGCCGCGATCGACGAGACCGACCGCCGCCGCCAGCGCCAGGTGGAGTACAACCTCGAGCACGGCATCACGCCCACCAGCATCGTGCGCGCCGTCATGGACGTCATGGAGGGCGCCCGCACCGAGGCCCAGGACGCCAAGTCCGGCGACAAGCGGCGCAAGGTGGCGGAGGAGGGCACCGACTACTCGCTGCTCAACCCGGCCCAGCTCGCCGCCCGCCTCAAGCAGCTCGAGGCGCGCATGCACCGGCACGCCCAGGACCTGGAGTTCGAGGACGCTGCCAAGCTCCGGGACGAGATCCACCGGCTCCGCACCCAGGGCCTGATGGCCTGACCGCCGCCGCGACCGCAGCCAGCAATGCGGCCAATAGGCCCACGCACCGCGTCGCGCTGAGCAGGGCTTGGCCTGCCCGGACCGCCGCGGTATACTTCAGCCCCCTCGGGGGCGATTAGCTCAGCGGTAGAGCATTACCTTGACATGGTAGGGGTCACAGGTTCGAACCCTGTATCGCCCACCATCCAAACCAAGCACCCGGTGCTGTTTGGATGGACTCGAAGGAACCGGGTACGCACTGAATATCAAAAACCGCGCTGGCGACAGGGCGGTTTTTTTGTGCCCGACGGCTGTTTCAGGCCACCGGCATCCGGTGCTCGCGCAGCCGCTCGTAGACCGGGCGGCAGGCCTCGGCCACCGCGGCGAACTCGCCGGTCAGCCGGTTCTCCCGCGGCTGCCAAGCTTCGAAGCCGGTGGATTTCCACACCGCGTCATACCAGTGCGGCGCCCAGATGCCGTCGCTCGGGCGCGGGCCGGAGGGCCACGACAGCATCGCGTCGGAGAAGTGAATGCCAAGCCGGCCGCACAGCGCCCGCAGGTGTGCCTCGGGGTCGCGCAGGAAATCGCCGGCGTCGATCACCGGCGGGGCTTCGCCCAAATGATCGCAAAGCAGGTCGAACAGTTCTCCCTGCTGCGGCAGGCCGATGTCCTGCGGCGTCACTTCGGCGCGCGCCTTCAGGTAGGAGGCGACCACCTGCGCCGGATCGCGGATGAGAAACACGTTGCTCAATGCGAACACCCACTCCGTGGCCATTTCCGGCAGCAGGTGGTGGCTCATGTGCTTCTGGTACCAGATCGGCTGGCCGCCCGGCACGGGCCCCAGCAGCGCCCGGGTCACCGGGAGCCAGTCCGTTTCCCCGCTGGCGATGATCTCCTCGCGGCCCGGATGCTCCAGGCCGGTCCCGGCCAGGTAGGCCGCATAGAGCGGTTCGTCGCTGACGGTGCAGTCGGCGCGGTTTTCCCAGGCCCGCATCATCGCCGTGGAGATGTTGCGCGGCCCGCTCCACATGGCGATCCGCAGCGGCTTCATGCCAGCCGCTCCGCCGCACGCACCGCCACGTCGCGTTCGACCAGGGCGCGGTAAAGCGCCTGCAGCCGCGCCACCATCGGACCGGGCGTGCCGTCGCCGATCGCGCGGCCGTCGATCACCCGCACCGGCGCCAGCCCGGCGAAGGTGCCGGTGGTGAAGGCCTCGTCGGCCGAATAGACCTGGGTGAGGCTGAAGTTCTTCTCGAAGCAGGCAATGCCGGCCTCGCGGCAGGCGCGCAGCACGTTGGCGCGGGTGATGCCGCCCAGGCAGTAGTCGCCGGTGGACGTCCATACCTCGCCCCTGCGCACGATGAAGAAGTGCGTGGAGTTGCAGGTGGCCACGAACCCGTGCGGGTCGAGCATCAGCGCCTCGTCGGCGCCGGCGGCGGTGGCCTGGATGCAGGCGGTGATGCAGTTGAGCTTGCTGTGGCTGTTGAGCTTGGGGTCCTGCACGTCGGGGTAGCCGCGGCGCACGTGCACGGTGAACAGGTTCAGGCCCTTGGCCAGGGTCTCGGGCTTGGCGGTCTTGTGCTCGGGGATGATGACGACGGTGGCCGGGCCGAGGGTCACGCGGGGGTCCTGGTAGGGCGTGCGCTTGACGCCGCGCGACACCATCAGCCGCAGGTGCACGCCGTCGTGCATGGTATTGGCCGCCAAGGTGTCGTAGACCGCACGGGTGAGCGCGCGCCGGTCCAGGCCGATGTCCAGCGCGATGGCCTTGGCGCCCTCGAACAGGCGCTCCAGGTGTTCGTCCAGGAACACCGGATGGCCCGCCACCACGCGCAGGCCTTCCCAAACGCCGTCGCCCAGCACGAAGCCACTGTCGAACACCGACACCGTCGCTTCGGCCCGTGGCTTGAGCTGCCCGTTCACCCAGACCAGGATGTGCGCGTTGCGCGGGTCGTCGTGGAAATCGTGGATGCTCTGCGCCATGCCCGGCCCTCGGTTAACCTTCCCCCGAGTCTAGCCGGAAACGCCTGAATTCATTGACTTTCGGGCCGCCGCAGCCTACCTTTGGCAGGTCAACGGCCCAAACAAGGTGGCCCCGGGAAACCGGCGCCGAGCGTGCGACATGAGCACTACCGCCCTCCGATAGACGTGCAGCCAGGCCTCGCGAACGCGAAGGGCGCCTGGCGCCCTTTTTTCTTGCCGGAACACCTCATGATCAACATCACGCTCCCCGACGGCAGCCGCCGTCCCTTCGAACACCCCGTCAGCGTGGCCGACGTCGCGCTGTCCATCGGCCCGGGCCTGGCCAAGGCCGCCCTGGGCGGCAAGGTGGACGGCAAGCTGGTGGACGCCAGCTTCGTCATCGAGAACGACACCTCGCTCGAGATCGTCACCGAAAAGCATGCCGACGCGCTGGACGTGCTGCGCCACTCCACCGCCCACCTGCTGGCGCAGGCCGTGCAGCGCCTGTTCCCGGGCACCCAGGTCACCATCGGCCCGGTGATCGACAGCGGCTTCTTCTACGACTTCGCCTACGAGCGCCCGTTCACTCTCGAGGACCTGCCGGTCATCGAGGCCGAGATGCACAAGATCGTCAAGGAAGCGCTGCCCGTCAGCCGCAGCGTCAAGACGCGCGACGAAGCCGTGGCGTTCTTCCAGGGCATCGGCGAGCACTACAAGGCCGAGATCATCCAGTCGATCCCGGCCACGGAGGACCTTTCTCTCTACACCCAGGGCGAGTTCACCGACCTGTGCCGCGGCCCGCACGTGCCGGGCACCGAGAAGCTGCGCGCCTTCAAGCTGATGAAGGTGGCCGGCGCCTACTGGCGCGGCGACCACAACAACCAGATGCTCAGCCGCATCTACGGCACCGCCTGGCTCAACGACAAGGACCTCAAGGCCCATCTGACCCAGCTGGAGGAAGCCGAGAAGCGCGACCATCGCAAGATCGCCAAGCAGCTCGAGCTCTTCCACCTGCAGGAAGAGGCACCGGGCCTGGTGTTCTGGCATCCCAAGGGCTGGCAGCTGTGGCAGGTGGTGGAGCAGTACATGCGCGGCGTCTACCGCGCGTCGGGCTACCAGGAAGTGCGCTGCCCGCAGATCCTCGACGTTTCCCTGTGGAAGAAGTCCGGCCACTGGGACAACTACAAGGAGAACATGTTCTTCACCGAGTCCGAGAAGCGCACCTACGCGCTCAAGCCGATGAACTGCCCGGGCCACGTGCAGGTGTTCAACCAGGGCCTGCACAGCTACCGCGACCTGCCGATCCGCTACGGCGAGTTCGGCGCCTGCCACCGCAACGAGCCCTCGGGTGCGCTGCACGGCATCCTGCGCGTGCGCGGCTTCACCCAGGACGACGGCCACATCTTCTGCACGCCACACCAGGTGGAGGCCGAGGTCACCGACTTCCACCGCCAGGCCCTGAAGGTGTACGAAGACTTCGGCTTCCAGGACGTGCAGATCAAGATCGCCCTGCGCCCGGAATCACGCCTGGGCGACGACGCGACCTGGGACAAGGCCGAGGCCGCGCTGCGCGCCGCGCTGGCGGCCTGCGGCGTGGCCTGGGAGGAGCTGCCGGGAGAAGGCGCCTTCTACGGCCCGAAGATCGAATACCACCTCAAGGACGCCATCGGCCGCACTTGGCAGCTGGGCACCATGCAGGTGGACTTCATGATGCCGGCCCGCCTGGGCGCCGAATACGTGGACGAGAGTTCGACCAAGCGGCACCCGGTGATGCTGCACCGCGCCATCGTCGGCTCCATGGAACGTTTCATCGGCATCCTGATCGAAAACCACGCCGGCGCCTTCCCGGCCTGGCTGGCCCCGGTGCAGGCGGTGGTGATGAATATCACCGACGCCCAGGCTGATTGGACCGAGTCGGTCCGGAAAACCCTTTCGAATCAAGGCTTCCGGGTCAAGGCCGATTTGCGGAACGAGAAGATCGGCTATAAGATCCGCGAGCACACGCTGCAAAAAGTCCCGTACCTGCTGGTGGTTGGCGACCGCGAGAAGGAAAATGGGATGATTGCGGTGCGCACGCGGTCCGGTGAGGACCTGGGCTCGATGCCCGTCGAGGATTTCCTCGCCAAGCTGCGCGCGGAGAATGGCCCGGTCGCCTGATCATGGCGGCCGGATCGGGTTCAACTAAATAGGAACAAGCGAATCAATACTTCATCTACTGACAAAGGCAACCGCAAGAACCTCGAGATCCGCGTCCCGCGCGTGCGCGTGATTGGTCTCGACGGCGAGATGGTGGGCGTGCTGACGCGCGACGAAGCCATCGCGCTGGCCGAGGAATCGGGCGTCGACCTGGTCGAAATCCAGCCGACCGCGGATCCGCCGGTTTGCCGCATCATGGACTACGGCAAGTACAAGTTCGACCTGCAGAAGAAGGCGAACGCCGCCAAGAAGAAGCAGAAGATCGTCGAGATCAAGGAACTCAAGTTCCGCCCGACTACCGACGACGGCGACTACGTGATCAAGCTGCGCAACCTTCGCCGCTTCCTGGAAGAGGGCGACAAGGTCAAGGTCAACATCCGCTTCAAGGGCCGCGAGATGGCCCACCAGGAGCTGGGCATGGAAATGGCCAAGCGCATCGAGGCCGACCTGGCCGATGAAGTGGTCATCGAGCAGCGCCCGCGCCTGGAAGGCCGCCAGATGATCATGATGGTCGCCCCCAAGAAGAAATAAGGCGTCGCTACCCAACGCCTTGGATTTGTTGCATAATTCGCGGCTCGCCGGCTTCCGGCGGGCACCCGGTGCGGCATCCGGGCCCGGTCCATCGGGCGAAGCCGTCATGGACCTGTCATGGTTTTCCCAAGGAAACCAGCGACTTACAAGCCGACAAGGGCAGGACGGAAAGTGTGGCGCAAGCCACCGCCCAGGTCAGTAAACAACGAACCCAAGAAGGGACCCCCATGGCCAAGAACAAGATCAAGACCAATCGCGCGGCCGCGAAGCGCTTCCGGAAGACCGCTTCCGGCAAGTTCAAGTGCGGCCACGCAAACCGTAGCCACATCCTCACCAAGAAGGCGACCAAGCGGAAGCGCAACCTGCGGCAGACGAACCATGTTCGTGCCGAGGACGCTGGCCGTCTGATGCGTCAATTGCCCTATCTCTGAGGAGGACTGAACCATGGCACGAGTCAAGCGTGGTGTAACGGCGCGCCGCCGGCACAAGAAAGTCATCAAGATGGCGAAGGGCTACTACAACGCCCGTCGCAAGGTCTTCCGCGTTGCCAAGCAGGCCGTCACCAAGGCCCTGCAGTACGCGTACATCGGCCGCAAGCAGAAAAAGCGCCAGTTCCGCAGCATCTGGATCGTCCGCATCAACGCGGCCGCCCGCATGCACGGCCTGAGCTACAGCCGCTTCATGAATGGCCTGCTGAAGGCGAACATCACCCTGGACCGCAAGGCCCTGGCTGACATCGCCATGCACGATCCCGCCGCGTTCGGCGTGATCGCAGAGCAGGCCAAGCGCGCTCTCGCGGCGTAAGGCCAAGCCCCGCGGCGGCATACCGCCAGCGGGTGCGACCAAAGTGGGGAAGGGCGAGAGTCCTTCCCCATTTTTGTTTCCGGGCAATGCCAAACAAGTGGACCTGCGAATGACCGAGCTCGACACCCTCACCCGATCGGCCCTGGCCGACATCGACGCCGCCGCCAGCCTCGACGCGCTGGACGCCCTGCGGGTGTCGCTGCTGGGCAAGTCCGGCAGCATCACCGGCCAGCTCAAGCAGCTGGGCGCGATGGCGCCCGAGCAGCGCAAGCTGGCCGGCGAAGCGGTGAACCGCGCCAAGGACGCCGTGTCCGAGGCCATCAACGCCCGCCGGGCCAGCCTCGGGCAGGCCGCGCTGGCGCAGCGCCTGGCCTCCGAGCGCATCGACGTGAGCCTGCCCGGACGCGGCGCCGAAGTCGGCAACCTGCACCCGGTGTCGCGCACGCTCGAGCGCATCACCGACATCTTCGCGCGGCTGGGCTACCCGCTGGCCGACGGCCCGGAGATCGAGGACGATTTCCACAACTTCGAAGCGCTGAACTTCACGCCGCACCATCCGGCGCGCGCGATGCATGACACCTTCTATTTCCCGCCCGATGCCCAGGGCGAGGCGCGCCTGCTGCGCACGCACACCTCGGGCGTGCAGGTGCGCTTCATGCAGGCGGCCGTGGCCGACCAGAGCGGGCCGCCGCTGCGCATGATCGCCGCCGGCAAGGTCTACCGCAGCGATTCCGACCAGACCCATACGCCGATGTTCCACCAGGTCGAGGGCCTGCTGGTGGACGAGACCTCGAGCTTCGCCGACCTCAAGGGCACGCTGGCCGAGTTCGTGCGCGCATTCTTCGAGCGCGACTTCAAGATGCGCTTCCGCCCGAGCTACTTCCCCTTCACCGAACCCTCGGCCGAAGTGGACATCGCCTGGCAGCAGCCCGACGGCAGCACGCGCTGGCTGGAAGTGCTGGGCTGCGGCATGGTGCACCCGAACGTGCTGCGCGCCTGCGGCATCGACCCGGAAAAGTACACCGGCTTCGCCTTCGGCCTGGGCGTGGAGCGCTTCGCCATGCTGCGCTACGGCGTCGACGACCTGCGCAGCTTTTTCGACAATGACGCCCGCTTCCTGAGGCAGTTCGCATGAAGTTCTCTGAAAGCTGGCTGCGCGAACACGTCACCGTTTCCGCCACGCGCGACGAACTGTCGGCGCGCCTGACCGCCATCGGCCTGGAGGTCGAGGACGCGCAGGTGCTGGGCGAAGGGCTCGATGGCGTCGTCGTCGCCGAAATCCTGTCCTGCGAAAAACACCCCGAAGCCGACCGCCTGCAGGTGTGCCAGGTCGCCACCGGCGCCGGCACAGTGCAGATCGTCTGCGGCGCGCCCAACGCGCGCCCCGGCCTGAAGGCGCCGCTGGCCACCGTGGGCGCCTCGCTGCCCGGCGGCATCGCCATCCAGGCCGCCAAGCTGCGCGGCGTGGAGTCGCAGGGGATGCTGTGCTCGGCGAAGGAACTGGGCCTGGACGCCGATGCGTCGGGCCTGCTGGAGCTGCCGGCCGATGCGCCCGTAGGCTCGCCGCTGGCTGCGTACCTGGGCTTGCCCGACGCCAGCTTCGAACTCAAGCTCACGCCCAACCGCGCCGACTGCTTCAGCGTGCGCGGCGTGGCGTTCGACGTGGCCGCAGCGTTCTGCGCGCAGGTCAATGCGCTGGAAATCCCCGAGGCTTCCATCACCAGCACCGCCTCGCTGCCGGTGGAACTGCACGCGGGCGCCGACTGCCCGCGCTACTGCGGCCGCGTGATCGAAGGCGTGGACGCCGGCGCGCGCTCGCCGCTGTGGCTGACCGAGCGCCTCAAGCGCGCCGGCCTGCGCCCGATCAGCCCGCTGGTGGACATCACCAACTACGTGATGCTCGAACTGGGCCAGCCGATGCACGCCTTCGATGCCGGCATGCTGCGCGGCCCGATCGGCGTGCGCCGCGGCCGCAAGGGCGAAACCCTCAAGCTGCTCGACGAACGCGAGGTGCCGCTCGACGACGGCTTCCTGCTGATCACCGACGGCGACCGCCCGGTGGCGCTGGCCGGCGTGATGGGCGGCTGGGCGACGCGTGTCACCGAAAGCACCACCCGCGTGTTCCTGGAAAGCGCGCACTTCGCGCCTTCGGTGATCATCGGGCGCGCGCGCCGCATCGGCCTGCACACCGACGCCTCGCACCGGTTCGAACGCGGCGTGGACCCGCAGCTGCCGCGTTACGCGCTTGAGCGCGCCACCGCGCTGGTGCTGCAGGTGATGGGCGGCCGCGCCGGCGCCATCACCGAGGCCGCGCTGCCCGAACACCTGCCGCAGCCGCAGCCCGTGGCCCTGCGCCGCGCGCGCCTGGCCCGCGTGCTGGGCATCACCGTGCCCGATGTCGAAGTCGAGCGCATCCTGCGCGCGCTGGGCATGCAGGTCGCCGCCACCGCCGGCGGCTGGTCCGTCGTGCCGCCGACGCGCCGCTTCGACATCGCCATCGAGGAAGACCTCATTGAAGAGGTCGCCCGCATCCAGGGCTACGACGCCATCCCCACTACCACCCCGTCCGGGCAGATCCGCCTGGCCGCGCCGGCCGAAGGCCGCGTGCCCGACGCCGTGCTGCGCCGCCAGCTCACCGGCCGCGATTACCTGGAGGCCATCAACTACGCCTTCCTGGACGCCGGCACGCTGGCGCAATGGCAGCTGCAGCAAGGGGCCGTGGCGCTGGCCAATCCGCTGAGCGGCGAGCTGGGCGTCATGCGCACCTCGCTGCTGCCCGGCCTGGTGGACGCGCTGGCGCGCAACCGCGCCCGCCAGCAGCCGCGGGTGCGGCTGTTCGAGCTGGGCAGGGTGTTCCAGCTCACCGACGGCGCCCCGCTGGAAACCCCGCGCATCGCCGCGGTGGCCTGCGGCCGCCAGGCCGCCGAGCAGTGGACCGCCGACGACCGCGAGGTGGACTTCTTCGACCTCAAGGCCGAGGTCGAGGCACTGCTGGCCCTGGCCAACGCCACCGCCGAATTCCGCCCCGACGCCAGCCCGTTCGGCCACCCGGGCCGCAGCGCCTCGGTCTGGCGCGACGGCCGCCGGATCGGCTGGGTCGGCCACCTGCACCCCGGTCTGGCCAAGGCCCTGGACCTGGACGGGGAGGTGGTGGGCTTCGAGCTCGACCTGGCCCCCTTGGCTGTACGCGCGGTGCCCCGGGCCGGCGAACTGTCGCGCTATCCGTCCGTCCGCCGGGACATTGCGCTCGTCGTGCCGGAAGCGACCCCTTGGGCGGCCCTCCAGGCCAGCCTGGAAACCGCCCTCGGGCCGCTGCTGCGCGAGGTCCGGCTGTTCGACCGCTACCTTGGGCCGGGCCTAGACAGCGGGTCAAAGAGTCTGGCTATGGGCTTGATTCTGCAGGACGTTTCCCGCACCCTGACTGACCGCGACGCCGACCAGGCCGTCGCCACCGCCCTGGAGGCGTTGGCCAAGGACTGTGGCGCGAGGTTGCGGTCATGATGGCCGCCGGCAACGGCGGGTTACAGGGGATGTTATGGCACTGACCAAGGCCGAAATGGCCGAGCGTCTGTTCGAAGAAGTCGGGTTGAACAAGCGTGAGGCCAAGGAATTCGTCGACTCCTTCTTTGATGCATTGAGGGAAGCGCTGGAGCGTGGGCAGCAGGTCAAGCTGTCGGGCTTCGGCAACTTCGACCTGCGCCAGAAGAACCAGCGGCCCGGCCGCAACCCCAAGACCGGCGAAGAGATCCCGATCTCCGCCCGCACCGTCGTGACCTTCCGTCCGGGACAGAAACTGAAGGAACGCGTGGAGGCCTATGCTGGATCCGGGCAGTAACCGAGAGCTTCCGCCGATCCCGGCCAAGCGCTACTTCACCATCGGTGAAGTGAGCGAACTATGCGACGTCAAGCCGCACGTGCTGCGCTACTGGGAAACCGAGTTCACCAGCCTCAAGCCGGTGAAGCGGCGCGGCAACCGCCGCTATTACCAGCGCCACGACGTGCTGATGATCCGCCAGATCCGCGGCTTGCTGTACGAACAGGGCTACACCATCTCCGGCGCCCGCCAGCGCCTGGAAGGCGAGGTGGGCCGGGTCGAAACCAGCCTGTCCGCCCAGATCGTCAAGCAGGTGCGCATGGAGCTGGAAGAAGTCCTGCAGCTCCTGCGCCGCTGAGCCGATGTTTTGCGTATAATCGGCGTCCCGGCCGCAGGGTCGGGAAGCAACAACGAATCGGGGCGTAGCGCAGCCTGGTAGCGCACTAGCATGGGGTGCTAGGGGTCGTGAGTTCGAATCTCACCGTCCCGACCAATTCGTAACGCCGTCCCGCTGCCCCACGGGATAGAAAAGAGGAAGCCCGCCATTTGGCGGGCTTCGTCGTTTCAGGGCTTGGGTTTCGGTTCGGGCCTGGGCTTGGCCGCGGCGGCCGTCTCGCGGACCTGCGCCTCGGCGCCACCGGCGCAGTCGGCGTTTTCGCCCGGGCCGGTTTCCACCAGCGCCAGCAGCGCCGCCGGCGGGGCGATGGCGAACAGCGCCGCGGCAATGGCGCCGCGCAGCGCCAGCGGCCCGCCCTGCGGCCGGATGGTCGGGTCCATGAACGTGCCGCGCACGCGCAGGGGCGAGCGCAGGCTCAGCGGGCTGGAGTCCTTGGGCCGCGGCCGCAGCAGCAGGTCCAGCGACTCGTCGCGCAGGTCCACGGTGCCGTCGGCCAGCAGCAGGGTGTCGGTGGTGTCGAAGGCGAAGGCGCGCGTGGTCATCACGCCCTTGGCCACCGAGAAATCGGCGAAGCCGCAGCGCACCGGCACGATCTTGTCCTTGCCGATCAGGAATTTCAGCGCCTCGGCGATGTCCAGCCCGGCCAGTTCGAGCGTGAGGTTGCTGATGCGGCCCGGCCCCATCGCCAAGCCCACTTCGCCGTCGGCGGTGGCCATCAGTTTGGCGACGGAATTGCCGCGCCCCGACACCTGCACGCGCCCGCCGATGCGGCCGGCGCTTTCCGGCGCGCCCTCGGGCACCAGCTTGGGCAGCTCGAGCCGGCGCGCGCGCAGGTCGATGGTGGCCGCGATCGGATCCTGGCGGGAATCGAGGTGGATGCGCGCGGCGAGGTCGCCGCCGGCCACGGTCAGGTTGAACGGGTCCAGGTGCAGGTCGCCGTCCACCAGCTTCAGGCGCGCATCCATGGCTTCGAGCGGCAGCGTCGGCGAGGTGACGCGGCTGGCGCGCAGGCGCACGTCGGCGTCCATCGAGCGCAGCTTGGTGAGGTCGTAGGGCGCGGCGGGGAAGAAGCGGCGGTTGCCGGCGATGCGCGCGGGCTGGTTGCCTTCGCCGGCCTGCGGTTTGCCGCCCAGGAAGCCGGCCAGGTCGTCAAAGTCCAGCCGCTTGGAGCGCAGGTCGGCGATGAACAGCGGGCGCGGGTTGCGCGTGTCCACGCTGAGGTCGCCGCTGAGGTCGGAGTCGCCCACCGTGCCGGAGATGCCGCGGTAGGTCCACACCAGGCCGTTGCGGCCCAGTTGGCCCTTGAGGCTGTAGGCCGAGGTCGTGGGCAGCGCCAGGCCCAGCAGGCGGTAGAGCTGCGCCATGTCGCTGCCCGACAGCTCCAGGCCCAGGCTGAAGTCGGCGAGCTGCAGCGGCGTCTCCAGGCCGCCCACCACGCGTGCGCGGGTGCGGCCGGCGCGCGCCACCAGGTCGATGTGGAAGCTTTCTTTCGCGTCCAGCAGGGCCAGGGGCGAATCGATGCGGCCCTGCAGCTGGAAGTCGCCGTCGCGGTAGCGGCCGCCACCGGAAAGCAGCAGTGGCGCGAAGGCATCGGCCGCTTCGGGTTCGCCGCTGGCGACGTCCACGCTCAGCTGCGTCTTGCGCGCGACTTCGCGCAGGTGGAAGCGCGAGCCCGCGACCAACAGTTGGTCGATGCGCGGCATCTGCACCGGTTCGTCGCGCGGCGTGGTCTGGCCGAAGACCCAATTGGCGCGGCCCTCGCCGTCGCGCTCCAGCCACAGCTCGCCGCCCACCAGCTGCACGCGCGGCAGCACCACGTTGCCGCGCCACAGGTGCCAGATGGCCCATTCGATCTCGGCTTGGTCCACCCGCAGCATCGTTTCGCGCTCGGCCCAGCTGCTGTTGCCCAGCACCACGCCATCGGCGATCAAGGTGGTGCGCAGCAGGCCCAGCTTGACGTCCAGGTCGCCTTCGATCCGGAACTCGCGGCCGGTGGCGGCTTCCAGGCGCCGCTCGATCGGGCCTTTGAACCAGTTCCAGTCGAACAGCAGCCACAGCAGCGCCAGCAAGAGCAGCAGCAGCAGCTGCGCCGCGCGGCGTTTGCGCCGGGCGTCCGGGGCGGGCAGGGTGGCGGGCGCGGTCTGTTCCATGGCCCGAGTCTAGGCCGCCCGCTCATTGGCGGCGCGAAGGACGATCGGCGCGGTTCATGTTCCGGGCGGCGGCATGAGCGGGCGCCATGCAACAAGCCCGCCTTGAGGCGGGCTTGTCGGGTGAAACGCAGGCGCGTCGATCAGCTGTCGAACAGCGCCGCGTCCAGGGCCAGCAGGTTGGCGCTGCCGCTGCGCATGGCGGCGGCGTGGCTCTGCGTGCGCGGCAGGATGCGCGCGAAGTAGAAACGCGCCGTCTCGCGCTTGGCGGTCTTGAAGTCCGCGCCGTGGCTGCCGGCATCGGCTGCCGCCACCGCCTTGGCCCACCAGAACGCCAGCGCCACGTAGCCCGAATAGAACAGGTAGTCCACCGACGCCGCGCCCACTTCGTCGGCGTTGGCGGTGGCCTTCTTGCCCACTTCCATAGTCAGCTCGCCCCACTGCTTGGCAACCTCGGCCAGCGGCAGGATGAACTCGGTGAGCGTGGTGTCGGCCGCGTGCTGCGTGCAGAAGGCCTGGATCATCTTCAGGAACTGCTGCAGGCCCGCGCCCTGCAGCTGCATGGTCTTGCGGCCCAGCAGGTCCAGCGCCTGGATGCCGGTGGTGCCCTCGTAGATGGTGGTGATGCGGGCGTCGCGCGCCAGCTGTTCCATGCCCCATTCGCGCACGTAGCCGTGGCCACCGAAACACTGCATGGCGTGGTAGGTGCACTCGTTGCCCCACTCGGTGAGCAGGCCCTTGACGATCGGCGTCAGGAAGCCCAGCAGGATGTCGGCCTCCTTGCGCTCGGCCTCGTCCTTCGACCGCTCCAGCACGTCCACCAGGGTGGCGGCGTGCAGGGCGAGCATGCGGCCGCCCTCGGCCAGCGACTTGCAGGTGAGCAGCATGCGGCGGATGTCGGGGTGCACGATCAGCGGGTCGGCCGGCTTGTCGGGGAACTTGGCGCCCGACAGCGAGCGGCCCTGCAGGCGGTCGCGCGAGTAATCGAGCGCGTTCTGGAACGCGCGGTCAATCAAGGCCAGGCCCTGCAGGCCCACGGCCAGGCGCGCAGTGTTCATCATGGTGAACATCGCATTGAGGCCCTTGTTCGGCTGGCCGATCAGATAACCGTGGGCGCCGTCGAAGTTCATCACGCAGGTGACTGAGCCGTGGATGCCCATCTTGTGTTCGATCGAACCGCAGCGCACCGCGTTGCGCGCGCCCACCGTGCCGTCGCGCGCGACCTGCATCTTGGGCACGATGAACAGCGAGATGCCCTTCACGCCCGCGGGCGCATCGGGAAGGCGCGCCAGCACCAGGTGGATGATGTTGTCGGTGAAGTCGTGCTCGCCGCCGGTGATGAAGATCTTGGTGCCGCTGACGGCATAGCTGCCGTCGGCCTGCGGTTCGGCCTTGGTCTTGAGCAGGCCCAGGTCGGAGCCGCAGTGCGGTTCGGTCAGGCACATGGTGCCGGTCCATTCGCCGGCGATGATCTTCTTGAGGAAGACTTCCTGCTGCCAGGCTTCGCCGTGGTGCTTGAGCGCCTCGGTGGCGCCGTGCGACAGCAGCGGGTAGTTGCCCCAGCTGAGGTTGGCGGCGTCGATCATTTCCTTGAGCGCGGCGCCGAAACTTTCCGGCAGGTCCTGGCCGCCCATCGCTTCGGGCGCGGTGATGCCGGCCCAGCCGCCCTCCACGAACTGCGCGTAGGCTTCCTTGAAGCCCGGCGGCGTGGTGACCGCGCCGGTGGCCTTGTCATAGACGCAGCCCACTTCGTCGCCCACGCCGTTGAGCGGCGCCAGCACGGTCTGGGTGAACTTGGCGGCCTCGTCCATCACGGCGTCCAGCAGGTCGCGCTGCGCGTGTTCGATGCCGAGCCTGGCATAGAGCTTGTCGGCTTCGATGACGTCGTAGAGCGCGAACTTCATGTCGCGCACGGGGGCGGTGTAGCGGTTCATTCGGTCAGTTCCTAAAGGTCAGCGCAACACGCCGGTGAGCCCGGGGATCGGGTCGAGGGCGCTCTGGTAGTCGAAGGGGTGGTCGGTGGCCGGCTCGCTGCTGGCGATCCTGCCGGTCAGCTGGTAACGCACGGCGCGGCGGTTGGCCAGCGCCTGGTCCACGGCCGCCTTGGGGCCGGCGGCGGGCATGAACACGTGCTGCACCAGTTCATTCGAACCCGGGCCCACGCTCAGGCCCGGATCGATGCTGATGCGCGTGGCCTCCTGGCCGTTCACCGACAGCGTGGCTTCGAGCCGGGAGAAACGCATCGGCACCGTGCTGTAGTTCTGGATCCGCACCTGGGCCACCCACTGGCCGTCGCCCTGCACCTGCAGCTCCTTCAGGCTGACCTGGGGCGGAAAGACGCGCTTGGGCGGGCCGCTGGCGCAGCCGGCCACCAAGGCCAGCAGCAGGAGGGCGACGACGGCTTGAGGCTTGCGCATGGGCAGGGTTCCGATGGCGGTGGAAGCCGTTGGAGGATACCAGCCCGTACGTTGCCAGTGGCACGGTCAGCCGGGCGTGGCGACCACGATCAGCTTGTCCAGGTCGTAGCCCAGCATGCGTGCCCGGGCCTTAAGGCCCTCGAAGGTCGCGGCGTCCAGTGCCGGCTCGCGTGAAAGGATCCACAGGTGCTCACGGCCGGGTTCCCCGACGATGGCCCAGCGGTAGTCGGCGTCCACCGCAATCACCCAGTAGTCGGCCCAGACGAAGGGCAGGGCCGACAGCCAGTCCGGCGCGAAGCGCACCTCCAGCTTGGCCGGGTTTCCGCCGGCCAGGCGGGCCTCGCCTTCGGACGCCATGGTTTCGCCGTCGGCCTTCACGCAGGCGTTGCTCACGGCGATGGTGCCGTCCTCGCGCGGGGTGTAGGTGGCGGTGATGTCGCGCACGCACTTTCGCTCGAAATACATCGGCAGGCGGGCGATTTCGTGCCACGTGCCGGCGTAGCGGGCCAGGTCGAGGTCGGGCACGGCCTGCAGCGGCGGCTGGGCGAGGGCGGGGGTGCTGACCAGCAGCATCAGCGGAAGCATCAGGCGGCGGACCATGGCGGGGCTCCTGGTCGCGAAAGGGTCCTCAGGGTAGCGACCGGGCCCATGCATGGCCCATGAATCGGCTCAGTCGGTGCGGTCGGCCTTGGCCAGCATCTGCGCAGCCAGTTGGTTCTGGAACGCCTCGAAACCCAGGCCCTGGTCGGCGGCTTCCTGGTGTGCGGCGGCGCGCAGCGTGGCCGAGAACACCAGGTCCACGTCCCGGCCTTCGCTGCGCAGCAGGGCCGCGGCGCGCTTGAGGATGGCCAGCACGTGCGCCGCACTGTGCGACGTGCCGGCGATCTTGCCGTCCAGGCCCAGCACCCATTCGTTGTCCTTGAACACGATGCCGCCCAGCAGCTTGCCCTGCGCGTCGCGCAGCTGCGCATGGGGTTGGCCAAGCTTGTCGGCGGGGATGGTCTTGGCGGGGCGCTTGGGCATGGAATCTCCTTTGACCCAGAGTGGGTCTTTGTAATGACCCAGCACTTTCTGCTCAGGTCAGGCCGCTAAAGCATAAGCCTCAGCGGGGGTCTTCATGCCCAGCGCCTGGTGCG
>Ga0105045_10001751_pt1 | contig 17913 bp, 13 predicted proteins | sample MAT02_FD_78089 | JGI IMG/M metagenome (GOLD analysis project Ga0105045, IMG submission 78089) | Freshwater microbial communities from Lake Fryxell liftoff mats and glacier meltwater in Antarctica - MAT-02 (megahit assembly) | ecosystem: Environmental > Aquatic > Freshwater > Ice > Liftoff... | reverse complement strand
TATGTTCGTAACTCATCCTTTGGTAAAGGGAATAATTTAGAGGGCGGTTGATTACATGTCTGGGATTAGTTATCGCATTGCTTTTTTCATTGGCGCATTCGGTGGTGGTGGAGTTGAGCGAATTACAGCTTCCCTAGCTCATAATTTTGTCAAGTTAGGAATTAAGGTTGACCTGGTGTTGGATAAAGGGGGTAGCCCTCACTTGTGGAGGATGCCCTCTGAAACCCGCATTATTGACCTTAAGGCTCCACGCCTGTCTATGAGTTTGCCAGGACTGATTCGTTACCTACGACAAGAACGTCCTTTTGCCTTGATAGCGGCTGACCATTACATGAATGAGGTTGCTTTATTAGCAAAACTTCTTGCTGGTGTTTCGACGCGGGTAATTATTTCTGAACATAATCAGCTTTCTCGAACAACGCGATATGCCAAAAACTTAAGAAGTCGATTGACTCCTTCTTTTAGTCATTTTCTATATCCTTGGGCAGATGGCATTGTGGCCGTTTCCCACGGAGTTGCCAAAGATCTGGCTCAGACTGCGTCTTTACCCCTTGAACAAATCCAGACAATCTACAATCCGGTGATTAACCCGGAAATGTTGGCAAATGCCAAAGAGCCTGTCGATCATCCCTGGTTTGCGCCCGGAGCCTTACCAGTAATTCTGGGGGTGGGCAAACTAGAAGCACAAAAAGATTTTCCAAATCTGATCCAGGCTTTTGCCAAAGTCCGGCGATCGCAACCAGCTCGACTCATGATTCTTGGTTGGGGACCAGACCGCCCTCAATTAGAAGCCTTGATCCAACAATTAGGTTTGCAAGAAGATGTTGAGTTACCGGGCTATGTGCAAAATCCCTATGCCTATATGGCGCGATCAACCGTGTTTGCTTTATCTTCCGCCTGGGAAGGATTGCCAACGGTACTGATTGAGGTCATGGCGCTGGGCACCCCGGTTGTGTCTACAGACTGTGAAAGCGGTCCTTCAGAAATTCTGGCTGGTGGCAAATATGGTTATCTGACTCCGGTTGGCGATAGCGAGGCTCTTGCAGTCGAAATTTTAAACGTTTTGGCAGGCAAGCCGAAGCCGATTGATTCAGCGTGGTTAGACCAGTTTGGTTTAGAATCTGCCACGCAAAAATATCTCAGTATTCTTGGTATCGCATGAATTGCCTTCAACCTATTATTCGGAGTAGAACGATGGAAGTCACAAAGTTTTCTGTAAGTGAAGAATCTGCTATCAAGCAATACTTTGACTCCTACGGGTATGTGGTGGTCGAGAATTTACTAGATCCCTCAAAGATTCAACAATTTCTCTACTCCTATGAGCAGATCAAACATTCCAAGCTTTTTATGTTTTTTAGCCAGGATACACACCTTCCCATACAGCCAAAGTTAACTCCGGAGGGGTTCATTGAAAATTCAATGTTAAATCCTGCAAGCTTAAAGCTATGGCGGGGTTTTGCAGGCTCCGTAGAAGAATGTCTGGTAGACACAAATGTGACAGATGCTCTCAGCATTATTTCAGGCGCATCGAGCCATGTCATGATGCAAAATATGTTTTTCGATAAGTCAACCGGAACAATCGAGCATCAAGATCACTATTATCTAGATTCAGATCCACCAGGGAAAATGATTGCTGCATGGTATTCTCTGGAAGACATTCATGAAGATGCAGGTTGTTTTTTTGTTCTCCCTGGAAGTCACAAAGGTAGAGTCATTGAACGCGAGAGCGCAGCAGGCTTTTCAGATCATGACACCTTTGTAAAAGAGATAAATACCCTCATTAATGAGGGGCAATATGAGTATCGTAGTTTCCCGCTAAGCAAAGGTGATGTGCTGTTCTGGCATCCTTATACCATTCACGGAGCCTACAATAACCGAGATCCACGTTTCAGCCGTAAGGCACTCACTGCACATTATTACCCAGGGAATTTGCAACGGCTCTACGCCAGCACCGCCCCAACCGCTAGAAAAACGGTCAATCCGACTGTTCAAATTTTAGGTAGCGAGCTGGAAGCCTACAGGTTTAATGCGATGCATTATGTGAGAGCGATCGCAAACTATGTCAGACGTAGAGGGCCTGCTTATGATATGAGAAGAAACAGCTATACGTAAGCGCAGGAATGAATTGCTGACACGCTTCTTTTTGGGCTTCAGTTACAAGCTAAGTAAGCTGGACTAAGAGTATGAACGGAATGGCACTGTAAAATCTTTTTATGGTGTGTAAGCCGATGGTCGGGTGGCGACGAGTGGCGATGACGGAGCAGCGAACGGCAGTGGACTATAGTAAGACCAAATATACAAAGCTAGGAGCGAATTCAATGATCGTGTGCATAGCAGAAGATCGCATCAGTGAGGAGAGTGCCGTCCGGTTTCTACTTCTGAGTTTGACGAAGCACTGCCCTGATATTCCGATCGTTCTTTACTTTCCACCTGCAACTGATAACTTTAAAGGCTGGCTCGATCGACTACAGCAGGTGACACTCCGTTGTCCACCTTTTCCGAAGAGTATAGGATGGAATGTCAAATCTTACGCACTCTTGGCATTACTGGAGGAAGGTCAGGAAGAGGTTTGGTGGATTGATTCCGATATTATTCTGACCTGTGACTTTCGTCGCTCTGTAGGCAAGTTAGCTGATGCAACATTAGTAGTAACTGAAGATGCACTATCTGGATTCTACCGGAATGACGGCTATCGAGCACGAGCTTGGGGGTTTGAAGTCGGGCGATTATTGCCATTCTGTTTGAATACTGGAGTCCTTCGAGTGACGCAACAGCACATTCCTCTGCTTCAGCGATGGCAGCAATTGACAGAAGACAAGACTTACTTAAAAACTCAAACTTTGCCGTACAATCGGAAACCATTTCATATGTTTGGCGATCAGGATGCTTTTACTGCATTGCTAGACAGTCGTGAGTTTTCTGATGTTCACCTCAAGATTCTTCACCGTGGCAAAGACATTATTCAATACTTTGGACCTGCAGGCTATACACTGCAAGAGCGATTCCTTAATCTGATGCAAGGATTGCCCCCTTTTATCCATAGTCAAGGGGAAAAACCTTGGTATCGTCAGAAAACTCCACCTAAGTGGATAGATTTCTTCCAATATCTCAGCTATGTACGTCTTGAAGTCTCTCCTTACAACCGCGCCGCTTCTCCATACAAACATCAAGTAGAAAAAGACGTGGATTGGTTGATATGTTCTTCTCGATTGGGCAAACTATTGTTTGTAGTAGGGTTTGGTAACGCAGCACTAACGGGAATGCCGTTAGCTGTTCTGTACAGCCTGTGGCATTTTAGTAAACAATTGCGAGAGATCAATAATCGCTTTGATCCTAAACAGGCTTATGAAGAGTACATTGCGGAAAAAACCAAAAGTGTTGAAATGAAAAAAGAAGTGTAAAGAAAAGACTTCTTGCGATGGTATTCAGTTTTCCCAGAGTCGTCAAAAGCTACCCAATGCTTATTAATAAGTAGGGAAACAAAATTAGACCTGTTGCTGAATAAGCCCTAAAAAGCTATAAAATCCAGGCAGGACATGCGTTTCAGGCAATTTTCTGATAGATTGCTGTAAGGTTATAGATCAAGGGTTTCAGCGATTTTTTACGTTATAAAGCAACATGTCTATTAAACAGTGTTACGTAAAGATGGGAGACGCAGCAAAATTTGCCTCAATTTCTGCCATGTCGTCCCCCTGTGATAGCTTGGAGTTAAGTCAAAACGCATTATAGTGCTAGGAGAAAGTATGAAAATTGAAAAAATGCTGATTTCAGGTGAAACAGCTTTCATCAACCGTTACCGAGCTTTATTTGAATCGATGGAACCGCAACTGGAGCAGTTGCATTATTTACCCAATGACAAAGTTTTCAAGATAGGCTTCCTCAATAAGCTGGCGAAAGTACCGAACAAATTAATCTCCATCCTTTCTCCCAAGCAAGCGGATAAATCCAGAAGTACCGTTGAGGGCTTTCTCGCCAGATCCAGAAGATCCGAGCGCAGGATTGGTCAACTGAAAGAAAAACCGGATTTTGTGCTTCAAGTTTTCGGCATGTATAGTCCGTTTTGGGATCAGATGACGATTCCCTATGCCATGTATTTAGACTATACAGCGGCTTTAGCTCAACGAGGCTTGTCTCCCTCTCAAAAAGAGCTTTCAGAATGGAATGCATATGAACGTTTAATGTATGAGCGCGCTTGTCACCTTTTTCCGATGAGCCAACTGGTTAAGTCATCTTTAATCAATGATTATGGTATTTCGCCCGATAAAATTACGGTTGTTGGTTCCTTTGCCAATCGCCATGCTCTTTATACGGAGGAAAAAACGTTCGGTACGAAGCAGCTTTTATTTAACGGTTCAGACTTTGAACGCAAAGGGGGTGACTTAGTCTTAGAAGCCTTTAAACACATCAAAAAAGCGATGCCAGAAGCCAAGTTGGTCATTATCGGCAAGAAGTTAAATACTGCCGAAGACGGAGTCATTAACCCAGGGAAGATTAATTCTTTGGCAGAGATGCGTCAACTTTTCTTAGAGACAGATTTGGTCCTTGCTCCTGGAAAATGCGATCCTTTTCCATCTTTTGTTATTGAGGGTATGAATTATGGCGTTCCTGGAATCGTTTCAGGAAACGACGGTATGCCTGAAATTATTAATCATGGTATCAACGGACTCGTCGTTGATCCACTCACACCTGAATTAATCGCTGAAAAAACTATCAATTTACTCACTGACATTCCAACCTTAACCTCACTCTCTCAAGAAGCTCGCAAGAAAGTCAAGACTCAACTAAACTGTCATATGGTAGCTGAGAAAATTATAGCTACTCTAAATGGGTTGTGAACGCTATCGTAGATGGACTGGGAAATAGAAAGAAATGGTATCTCTATGAAATTAGCTATCTTGTTTTGGTTTTATAAGGAGCCAGAAATTTGCCAGAATCGCCTGGAGATTCTGCGTCAGAATAATCCCACTACACCCATCTATGGTTTGTACGGCGGCGATCTAGCATCAGTAGACCAATACAAATCAACTTTAAGTCCCTATTTGGATGACCTCTACGTGTTTTCGGAAGCTAAGGATTCTTACTGGAAGTGGATTCAGGGCGATTTGATGATCACCCACTGGTATCGTGAGCGGGGCAAAGATTTATCCTGGGATACAATCGTTATTGTTCAGTGGGATATGTTGGTATTCGGAGCGGTTGAGAAACTTTTCTCAATGCTCAAACCGGATCAAATTCTACTGTCCGGACTTCGACCTATTGCAGAAGTGGAAAATGACTGGTTGTGGGTTGCACCCAAGTTTCCAGAGCATAGACAGCGGTACCTTAAATTTCTAGATTACGTCCAAAAGACCCATGACTACCAGCAAGATCCGCTGGGATGCTTGTTTATTGTTGCATGTTTTCCAAGGATCTTTTTGGAACAATACTCAAGCATCGAGCAACCAGAGTTGGGATTTCTGGAGTACCGGATTCCAATGTATGCCCAGATATTTAGGATTCCGTTTTGTGAGAATCATTCTTTCAGTGCTTGGTGGGTCGATGTGGATCCAATTTTTTGGGCTAAGAACCCGATCAGGCGGGCAATCAATACCTTGACTCTGAGACTCAACCCCAATCCGCTTAACCCAGCAAAGCGCGAAATATCTTTAATCCCTATTTACTATCATTTAAGTACTCAAACTGGCGCTAGAATTTTTCATCCCTATGAACAGGTATTTCCGATGAAAAAACGCCAGTGGTTAAGCTCACTACTCCATGAGTTTGGGCGAGACTTAAATTGGCTAACTCAGAAATTAGCTGATTAGAATTAGTAACTTACTTAATATGTAATGAGTCTTGTAGAAATAACTTGAGCAGATGAGGAGTTTGAGCAGCGTGTCACAATAACCGGAATCATTCAGAACGATCAACTCGTGTTGACAAATTCTCCAGAGAGTAAAATATTGCTTTTAATATTCTTCTGCTCAGGCTGAGTATTGCGATGCTCTCGCCAACTTAACCAATATGAATTGACAATTTGAGGAAAACAGATGAAAGTTCATGTTTTTTCAATGGCTCATAATGAGTCTCCTATGATCCGTTATTTCGTTCGTCACTATCGCCGTTGCTTTCCTGATTGTGATATCACAATATTCGATAATGAGTCTACTGATGATACAGCAACCATTAGTCAAGAACTTGGTTGCAAAGTCATACCCATTGCCTCAGGAGGATTAGTTGATCAGATTCTCTTAGACACTAAAAATGAGTGCTGGAAAAAGAGCAATGCTGATTGGGTAGTTGTCTGTGATACTGACGAATTCCTACAGCTTAATCAGGCTGAACTAGAGAGGCTTGATCATTGTGGAGTCACGATCGTATGTACTAAAGGCTTTGATATGATCGGTACAGGCGGAAATCCTGAAAATATTAAAGATAGATACCCAAACGACTGGTATAGTAAGCGTGTATGCTTCAAGCGAACAGAAATCGAAAGCATTAACTACACCCCAGGGGCTCATCATTGTCACCCTACAGGGCGTATTCAATTGAGTTCAGAAGCTTATGAATTTTTTCACTACAAATTTATCTCTTTAGACCTTACCCTTGAAAGGGCGAAACTTCGTTGTGACCGTATGAGCGAAGATAATCGCCAAAAAGGACTTGCCTATGAATATTTTGAGTTTAGTGAAAAGAAAATTCGTCAAGATTATGCTTGGGCATGGCGGAAAGCAATTGTATGGCGTTTTCTTGGAAGAGCACTTCCAGCAAACGGCTATCAGGGTTATAAGTTAGGTTACGAACTTCTGAAGAGGTTGCCGTAGAAGAAATTTTATTCAGACTTTTTAGATACTTGCTATCAAATTTAGATAGCAAGTATCTGCTCCATTAGATAATTGGCTGTTCGAATTGCCAGAGCAACCATAGTCAAAGTGGGATTGACCGCTGCAGATCCAACAAATGTGCTACCGCCCGCGACAAATAGATTCGGAATGTCATGCATCTTGCCAAATGAGTCTACAACGCTATCTCGTTGGGTTATTCCCATCCGGCAGGTGCCATGGTGATGGGCGGTGGAGCCGAAACCTTTTGGTTCAGTCCACTTCTTTTGATCCGCCTGTGTTGCCTCGGCAAACTGATCAAACAATTTTGTAGCAAACTGATAAGTCTCGTAGTCAAAGTCGTTCAGACTATATTGGACATGGGCAAAAGGGTCTCCGAAGCGATCGCGATCCTTGGATAAAGTAACATACTTCTCGGGGCCTGTTGAGGCTTCTGAATGTAATCGTATGGGCTGCTGATGTTGTACTTCCTTGACATGCTCTATAACGTCTGAGCTTGTTGCCCACTTGAGATCTGCTGCACTTAAGAATGGATCCGGTTCATGGATAAAGGGGAACTCGATTTTAACTGATCCATGTTTTCCTCGACTTGGAGGATCGAGAAATTGATGACATTGCCCTGTCCAACCACCAAATCTAGAGGGATAAAGGGTCTCCTTGTAATGCATTTCACCATACCATCCATGGTGAAACGTCAGATGCTTACCAACATGCCCCGTGTTGTTGCCTAATCCATTAGGATGGCGCTCATCGGCAGATAGAAGTAGCAAACGAGCGGATTCGATCGCATTAGCAGCAACAATCACAATTTTGGCAGAATGTTCTTGTTCTTGCGATTTATCATTTGGTTGATAAACCAGTCCTGTTGCTTTGCCAGATTTATCTACAACGATTCTTCTGACAGAGACATTGGTATGCAGCTTACACTTACCCGTTTTCAGAGCGTGCATGAGGTGGTAGTTCGGAGAGTAGCGCGCGCCTGTTGGACAAACCCAACAAGGTCCGTAATTCTCGCAGGCAACCCTATCGCCATAGTCTTTACGCGTTCTCGCCTGGGGAGTAGTATGTAGCACAATGCCATGAGCACGGAGCTTTTCAGCAAAAATCACGTCATCATAGCTCAGCTCAAAGGGTGGCAGAGGATGCGGCTTAGAGCGTGGCGGAGCAAAGGGATTATCGCTGTCTGTACCGGATACTCCCAAAAGGGACTCTGCTTTGCAATAGTAGGGTTCTAAGTCACCATAGGCTAGAGGCCAATCTTCCCCATACCCATAAAGAGTTTTCGTTTTAAAGTCATTTGGAATCATCCGGAGTGTGATGCCCGACCACCTTGTTGCACTTCCTCCTACGACCATGTAGAAGTCCCCATTAAGATTGCGCTGATAATCGCCTGAGAGTGTCAGATGCTTCAGATCTGTAGGAGAAATATACGCAGGATTTTCATGTAAATAAAGTACCTGTTCACGAAATTGGGCAGTATGGGGGTATGGATAGTCAGGCCCCTTTTCAAACACATCTACGTCGTAGCCTTTTTTTGTTAATAGATAGGCAATGGTAGTCCCAACAATTCCCGATCCAACGATAGCAACCGTACTTTGAGACATCTTAATTACCTCCCATACGGCTCATCATTCGAGCCGACTCTGCTTTAGCTTTGCCTGGTAGCTGCCTATAGTTATCAAGTCCTCGAGGTTGTCCTGGCCAAGCTTCATATCCCACCAGTATCAAAGCATCTGTTCTAGCGAATAATCGAAAAATTTCGTGAACAATATGATTGTAAAACAATAATTGCTCTTTGCCAAAGAGAACTATCTGAAACTTTCCTAACTTGCCAAGTAGAGAGTCAGAACTAGCAGGAGCCACCATGGCTAGAATCTTTTTTCGCGTGACAATATCGTTGTCGGCAAAGGTGATGTTGCTACTTTTCCTTGCTATTTGATCAACCGTTGCAGCAAATTGCTCATACAGCCTCTTATATCCAGACAAATGCTCGGCGTGCCAGCGGAAGAAATCCTCATAGTGGCTCATTTCTTTGGGAGGGGTATCATGAAGCAAAGCCTCCGTGGTTGCCAGCAAGACGCTCAGGGTTTGAGCAGTGAGTGAGCCAGTTGGGGCATCTATTAGGGTTTCCTTGCTATTCTTCAACGCCATGTAGTGAGCGTGGACTTGAGTAACGGCTCCGCGATGCCAGTGCTGTCGCCACGCGATCGCCCCTACTATCGTAATGGTCGCTGTTGAACCCAGAATCGTTAGGAATCTCCGTCTTTTCATAGCTCTTTCTGCTCAACTTTCAGTAGTGTATCCTTGGGGAAAATAGAGCCAAGCTGCACATTCACTGGTTTACCCGAAATTGTTACCAGCATCTGCTGCCCGTCCCAGCTCCAATCCAGTTTGCCGAAGGCCATGGGCAGTCCGCGAACACTCATGGACTGGTTTAACCAATCTTTAGGAATACCTGCCCCAAGCACTACGGTTGGTTGCTTGGCTGACAAGTCTGTGTAGGCTAGCATATCCAACTGCAGCAATAGCATTTCAGCAGCAGTCCAGTAGTGGGGGGTGACATTGGGAGGATTCACCCATCCACGGATATGCTTCCACCTGTGAAAAGTATTTTCTTCCCCTTTGCCTTCCCACCAGGAATATAGTCCAGGCGAGGCTTGATGATTCCAGAACCAACGCAACGTTGACCATACCCGCTCAGGCTGGTTGAGCAATAACCATTGGTGCGCCTCTGCAATGTCGAAATAAGTCCATAATGGGGGGACAAGAAACTCACCTTGAGAATTTCTTAGCTGGCTCCATCGCTTCTGCAAAGCCTGACTAAATTTCTCTTGATTATCATCCGATGTTGCTACCCAGGTAGGCCACAGGCTGCTGCTAAAAGTTCGGTCATTTTCAATTTCTGGAGATTTAAACGCTTGCTCCCAAGATTGCTGTAATTTCATTGCTGCGTTGCGCCACCGTTGGGCGTCGGCAGTTTGATTCACCCGCTCTGCTAGTGATGCTGCATCCATTAGCCCGCGATAGCTTACCGCATTGATAAATAACAAGGGACGGTGCCAGTCCATTCGACCAACAATCAAACCGTTTTGTGCTGGCTCTGCCACCAAAGTCAGATCAGGATTATCTTTATGCTGTGGGACAACCGGACCCTCAAAGGGCTGGTGAATCGGTTCGGTTGTTGTCATCATCTTCAAGATAAATTCAGCTTTACGACGAACATGGAACCATAACCATTGATCATATTCTGGTTGATTGAGTCGCGCAGCTACTTCTTCCAATGCCCAAAGCGATAATCCAGGGGCATCTGCTTCAGCCCCAAAACCACCAAAGAAGTCATTTTCAGCAAAGTAAGTTGAAAGTTCTTTTGCCACCTGTAACTTCCCAGAACGAGCAAGCGCAACTACTTTATACGCTCCATCACGCTGCCATGCAAGGGGATAGTTTGTAGGGTCACCAGGACGGGTCTCTACCCCTACCAAACCCATCTGGAGATGGGCAACCTGAGCATTTAAGCTTTCGGTAAATTGCTGATCAGGCAGGTTCAGTTCTACATTGGCCCTTGTATTGGTTTCAGCTAGGTTATTGAGCGGACTGGGGGGAGATAAGTCATGAATGACAATATGCCAGTCATTGCGATCGCCTAATTCAAACCGGGCGTAACCCCAACCCTTTTCTCCTTTCCATTGAGCAATCGCCAAGTGCTCGTTCGTCCAACCCTGGTGCCCCTCCTCACCTAAATAGACCTTTGGCGTTGGGTTAACACTTACAGTCCAGCGATCGTTGATCAATAGCTGTTTTCCATCCCAATTTAGAGCATTGATCGGACTGCCGGCCGGCCCAAGACTGCGAACCGCCAAAACTGGCTTAGTAGTCGCGTCTGTCGTGGTTTTGAGATCGAGTGTCCAAGACTTTGGCTCTTTAGCAGACCAAAGAGCCTGATAATATTTTGTTTTAGTCAGAATTCCTGGAATGTTCTGATCATCCTTCCAGTTGAATTGCTGTTTAATTTCGTTTAATGGAATGCTATCACTGGTAGCCTTGAGATTCCCTGAGTCATCTGTCAGCCAAAGTGAAACACCAAAGCTACCAACAGCAGGACTGAAGCTGCCGCCAGGTTCATGATAAGCTTTATCAATTTCGCGACTGCCCGGTGCAGCAAGTATCACATGCCCCACCCCACGAGACCATGGGTCAGTTGGCCGCAGGCGCATTTGTGCCTGAACCTGGTGGCGTTGCGATCCACTGTTCTGCATAATCGCTATAGCCCTACTAAATTGCATCCCGTTATTTACCCCTACAGTCAGCACAAGCATGCTCACCAACACTAATGCGAGTGGGCGTGCTTGTGTGAGCACACTCAAGGCTGCTAACACAACTAATAATGGAACAAAGTGTAGTGAGTAGAGAAATGTTTCACGCCCATACACCGAATGAAGTGCGAGTTGCCCCAAGAGTGCCAATCCAAGTACAATTCGGAGTTTGAGATGTTTTTTGATCGAGAATAACCCCCATATACCCAAGCCTAATAATGCTGTCCACAACCAAAGTGCAACCGGTCCCCACTGACTGCCCGAGCCTGGAGATGAAGTTTGGGTAGACATTATGAACCAACCCAAATCCTGAAAATCTTTGTCATTTTCAACCAGCTTGATGGCTGGCATAACCATTGTGTGAAGGAAAAAGGATTGGATAACTTGCAATAGATGCCCAAAGTGAGGCCGCATCAAATAGCTTTTTTCCTCTGTATCACCAATGAAAAATTGTGCATGAGGAAAAACTACCTTTTCTACAAGCCACAGCACAGTTGTGAGGAAATAAGCAGAGCCGGAGATTTGTAGAACCTTCTTCCATCGATAATTAACAGCTGTTGCCAGGATTCCTAGCATCCAATTAGTGGTTGTGAAACTGAGCGTCAAGGTACTAACTGCTATGTACCAAATCGAGGAAAACTGGCGAAGTTCCGTTAGCACGACAAAGCCAAGAGCCAGTAAAATACTTAGTGAACCCAGGGGATAAGTTTCTGGAACAGAAAACCAGAATATAGCTGCTGCGCTAGTTACACCAAGAGTGCTAAAAAGAATCGCATCTAACCTAAAGCAACCAATCAGCCTTAATATAATAAAAAGGACGCTGATCCAAAGTGCAGCAACTCCAGCACAGACGAATCTTACTGCTATCAAAGATTCGATGCCTAAAACTTTTCTTAGTATAAATGTCGGTGGATAAGCAATTAACGAAAACAAAGGATGTACCTTGGTTCGGCTATGCTCATAGCTACCAGAACTAGTCATGACGTTAAATATACGCGCAGCGTCACTATCAAACCATGCATTGACGGATTCAAAACTGACAATAGCAGGATCAATCAACTGTGCAAGATAGTATGAGGTTAAGATAACTAAGGCACCTAAGACAAATACAATTAAAATGTCCTGCCAATATTGACGAATCGCGAGATAGTTCTTTTGATTAATAGTCGAGACATTAGTAGAGCCAATGAGTTTTTTAAGATTAAACACTGTAATGATACCTTTAGTGGTGACTTTCTTGTGCGGTTTTAAGTCTGAATCATCAATACTCTATAGGTTAATTAGGACTGAAGTTCTATATAGCCCTTTTGGTTGTTTGACTTGGCAATTAGCGTATGTCTGAATCCACAAAGCCATAGGTTAGTCAGGAGTAAACGCATCTGTTATTTTAGGTTTGTATGATTAAGTGTCCTAAGAATACATTCTGAACAGCTTCTATCTAAAGCTAAAACGTTTATGCATTACGAAATTATAAAAAAATAAAATTCCAATAACAAGGACGTTGGCAAATAAATACCACATTGAGATCAGACTCACAAAAAAGTACATCAAAGCTAGGTTGATTAAAAAACTTGAAAACATAACTCCATAATATTTCCTCAACTCGCGCCAAAAGAGGCTTCCACTTGTCTTAAATGTATATTTTTTATTTAGATAGAATCCGATGAAATTAGTGGAAAACCAGGTGAATGAAGTTGAAGTCAGATAGTGGATATTTAGTAGACTTGTCAGCAAATACATTAAAGTTAACGTGAGTAATGCGCAGGATGCTCCAACCGAGAAAAAAAGAGTGAACTGCTTACTATATAAAACATTTTTTGCTTTCTTGGATAAGCCAATAAAAAACTTTGAATCAGACTTCTTGTGTCTCAAAAATTTCATGCAATTTTACCTAAAGAGAGAGAACATAATTGATAGTAAACATCAGGCTCCCATCTGATTTCAGGAAAGATGAAAGCCTGCTGAGAACATAGGTTTCCCTTGAGGACAGCTGGATTATCATTTGACCTCAATTCAATCCTGCGATCGCATCTACCCACGTTTTAGACCCAATACGCTTAAAAAGAAAGACGCCAACGTAATCTGAAAGCCAAGGCAAAGAGATATAACTGATGGAATGACAATTCTCATCATCTGAGATGGACTGAGTGATCCAAATGCGTAGAATTCCCAGGCAAAAAATGCATAGAATGAACCAGCAATTCCAATCAATAGAAGCGTACTACCCAGTATCAAACCTTTCTCTAAATCGATATAATGAAAGAGTCGATTGAAACGAGGATCTTCAGGAAGTAGCCCTTCTGTAATAGCAAATATCTTTGTGAAGATAGCGAAGGAGACAGCCTGAAAACCAATAATTATCGCTATTCCTGCATATAAAAGTGTATGAATATCAAAAATGCCTCTGGGACCAGGTAAGAGCCAAAGTCCAATGATTAGCCCGACCAACATTGTTAGCATGCCGGGGTAGAGAAAAAGCCAACGTGGGCTGTAGAGCAGCAAAAATCGTAAATGCCGCCACCCATCTCGCCAACTTCGTAAGTGGGGTGGACGACTTCGACCATCAGGCGACAAGGTGGTAGGAACCTCAGTGATCTTCATTTTGGCTAGGCTTGCCTTGACCACCATTTCACTGGCAAATTCCATGCCTGTTGTCCGCAAATTTAAGGATTCGATCGCAGCTTTATTAAAACCTCGGAGTCCGCAATGAAAATCCGTACAGGGACTGTGAAAAAATAGCCGACCAATCCAGGTTAAAACTGGGTTGCCTAAGTACCGATGCAATGGTGGCATGGCACCCGGCATAATCCCGCCTTTGAAGCGATTGCCCATGACTAGATCATAACTTTCTCGCAGCTTTTTGAGAAATGGAGTTAGGTTCGTAAAGTCATAGCTGTCGTCAGAATCTCCCATAATGATGTACTGACCACGCGCGGCAGCTATTCCAATCCTGAGAGCACTTCCGTATCCTTTCTCCTTAACATTAACAACGCGTGCCCCTAGTCGTATAGCAATTTCCTGAGAGCCGTCTGTACTGCCGTTATCAGCAATAATGACTTCCCCCAAGACATCGTGTTGAGCTAAATATTTTTGTACTTTCCTAACACAGACTTCTAGAGTCTCTGCTTCATTTAGACAAGGCATTACAATGGAAACTTCAAGAACGGCTTCTTTGTTTGTGGGCAAACAATCATCTCTCAAGCGCAAACTGTCTTCTAGCATTACCTTATTCCATTTCCTGTTATAGCTAAATTCGAAACCGTAAATTGTTAGAACTATTCCTTCAGTGAGGTTATACAACCTAGCTTAGGATAGCTCTTTAGTATTCCGTATGAAAATGCTCACAGCAAACATTTTAAGGTTTTTGCAGAAGGCTTAAAGCCCTGTAAGCCCGTTGATTCTATTCGCTTTAACATACTGATCCCTAAAGAGCCCTTAGGATTACGCTCAAAAATAAAAAAATCAGGTTTTTACGTATCTCGCCTATCCCTTGTGTCTAGAAGCTTATGGGGAGACAGAGAAAAAGCTGATACTTTTGAGAAGAAGTTAGTGAACTCTTTAATTTAGCTACGGAATTTTAAAGTTTTTGTGAAGAATACTTAGTAAAAAGATAACTTTAGGGAAAATGAGAGGAGAATCTTATCTATATACCGATTCAATGTAAAGTTGCATGGAGTAAACTCCTTGTAGAGCGAAGAGTTTAAGCCCTCTTATGTGTGCGACTGCATAAAAAATTGGTATTACTTCGTAAGTGCTTCCATATCGGCAGTAGCTATTATGTTCAGTCAGCAATTCCAAATTCGGAACGAGTTTACGTCATTCCAGCCGATCGGTATCCCTCTGTGAAGCTTGAACAGAACGGGAAATCCAGGATCTCAGCCTCTGAGATTTTTGAATTTGGAATTTCTGATATGCAGTATTAGTTTTCAGCCCGATTTTTAAATTTTTAGGCGTTTTATTATGACACAAGTGAATCATCTAGATAAGCTAGATAAGCTTACTGCAAACTTCCCAATCCGAACACTTTTTTGGATTCTGGCTATTGTATTAGGTATTTTGCATAACTGGGCAAATCGTTTCACTATGAACCCAGATGGCGTTTCCTACTTGGATATAGGTGATGCCTATTTTCGGGGTGACTGGAGCGAAGCTTTAAACGGATATTGGAGTCCTCTCTATTCGTGGCTTCTAGGTTTCGCGATGGCTGTGATTAAACCTTCAGCTTATTGGGAATTTCCTGTCGCTAAGTTGGTCAACTTTTTTATCTACTTGGTAGCTTTAGTCTGCTTTGAGTTTTTTCTGAATCAGTTGATTGTTTTTTACCAAGAAAGGCGGAGGGAGACTTCTCAAAGTCGTTATTTTGAGATACCCCAGTGGATGTGGTTAACTCTCGGCTACACCCTATTCATCTGGTCTTTTTTGTATTGGCTTTGGAAAGATTATGATCAAAGGCTATGCCAACTGACCCCAGACGGCTGTGTCGCAGCGCTAGTCTATTTGGCTACTGGTATCATTCTTCGCGTCCGTACACAGTCTGCCAGTTGGGCTAGCTTCATTTTGCTGGGTGTCATTCTTGGGCTGGCTTATCTAGCAAAGGCGGTGATGTTTCCTCTTTCATTCGTTTTTCTAGTAGTCAGCTTTTTTTCGGTTGAAAATCGGCGACAGGCATTGTCGCGAGTTGTAGTGGCATTTGTGGTATTTTTGATAGTTGCAATGCCTTTTTGTGCTGCATTGTCTATGGCAAAGGGCCACTTCACGTTTGGAGATACTGGCAAGTTAAATTACGTATGGTATACCAATGGAATTGATAGACCCTATGTTCATTGGCAAGGAGCACAACCTGAAACGGGCACTCCAAAACATCCTGTTAGACAAATTTTTGATGCCCCGGTAGTTTTTGAATTTGGTACACCTGTAGGTGGGACGTATCCTCTTTGGTACGACCCATCTTACTGGTATGAGGGAATTAAATCCAGATTTGACTTTAAAGGAGAAATTCGTGCGCTGAAAACATCTTTCGCATATGTCGCCAATTACATCGGAGCATTCCTGCTTGTTTATCTAGTTCTCGCATATTTCAGTAACCGACTTTTTCTTGCGATAGCTCTGAAAGACTTAATAGAGAACTGGAGATTGCTAGTACCGGCATTTGTTGGTACTGCTGTTTATCTTCCCGTATGGATAGAAATACGGTACTTTGCCCCATTCCTCATTCTACTATGTGTAGGGGCATTAGCCAGTCTCCGGTTACCAAACACTCAAGAGTCGAAACGATTGATGGTAGGTATCACACTGGCTGTGTTCGTAGGTGCCACCTACAACTTTTCTGCACTAACGATTGGTAACCTGAAAGCTTCATTTCAGGAAACAATTCATACTGAGTGGTTAATTGCCGATCAATTGAACTCTTTAGGAATTCGTCCGGGAGATCAAGTCGCAAGAATTGGAGAAATTCCCGGTAATTACTGGGGTGGGTATTGGGCCAGATTGGCAAAAGTTAAAATTATTGCTGAGGTTGATACATCTCTCAAGCAAGAGATTAATTACTGGAAAGCGGATGCTTCAATCCAGGATCGTGTTCTCGAAGTTCTGAAACAATCCGAAGTGAAAGCGGTAGTTGCAGAAAAAATTCCTGATGATTTCTCTGCAGTTGGATGGCACAGCCTTAAAGGAACTAGCTTCCATATTCGTTTTCTTAGTCAATAAAAAAATGAGCCCGTTTTAACGAAACAAGGGCAAGAGTAACCAAATCAAGAACAGTCAATGAATTATGTTCAAATCTAAACCTATACTCAGTGTTTCTCTTTTTCTAATCATGTTTCTAGCAGGTGTAGTGGCGGTTGCACAGAAAGATAGTACTCCCAACAAAAAAGTGTTGATGGTCTTAACCAGTAATAGTTTACTCGGTGATACTGGGCAAAAAACAGGTTTTCACTTTTCAGAAGCAACCCACCCTTATGATGTTTTTACCCGTGCTGGTTTTACAGTTGACTTTGTCAGCCCTCAAGGAGGAGAAGCTCCACAGTATTATGTGGACTTAGAGGATCGGATTAATCTGGCATTTTTCTTAAACCCTTTTAAGATGTCTAAAGTGAAGAACACATTCAATCCAAGTCAGATTAACCCTGCCAAATACGATGCGATCTTCTATGTTGGTGGGCCAGGAACGATGTGGGACTTTCCAGACAATAGTGAGCTAGCAAGAATCGCAACCGATATTTATGAAAGAGGCGGTGTTGTAGCAGCGATCTGCCACGGCCCAGCTGCATTACTGAATGTCAAGCTCGCCAATGGGCAGCATCTTGTGAGTGGCAAGATAGTAACCTCTTTTACTAATGAGGAAGAGGAAGCTGCTGGCTTGATTGAAGCTGTACCTTTTTTACTGGAAACTGCTTTGCTCGATCGAGGAGCCATATTTGTAGAAGCAGGAATTTATGAACCAAAAGTAGTCGTGAGTGGACGACTCGTCACTGGACAGAACCCTGCATCAGCAATAGAAATGAGTGAGCGGATTGTTGAATTACTTCAGAAGTCACAGGTGCAACCTAAATCTTGAACTCGGGAGCGTGCCACCTTTTATAGATCAATAGTTCAGACGGTTTTTCGAGAAAAATAAAGCTAGTAGACAAAAAACTACCCCCTCCTTTTAAGGTCTATCCATTAGACTTCTTCAAGAATAAGTAAAAATGGGAGAATGAGAAAGCCGAGGTCACTAGTACAAATCATGGATCAGAACTTCTTCAACCGAATTTTGCATCTGATTCATGCCCGTCCTAAAG
>Ga0105045_10001750_pt1 | contig 17913 bp, 15 predicted proteins | sample MAT02_FD_78089 | JGI IMG/M metagenome (GOLD analysis project Ga0105045, IMG submission 78089) | Freshwater microbial communities from Lake Fryxell liftoff mats and glacier meltwater in Antarctica - MAT-02 (megahit assembly) | ecosystem: Environmental > Aquatic > Freshwater > Ice > Liftoff... | reverse complement strand
CGCTGCTGCGAGACGTATCGCTGGTCATTCCCGCGGGCGAATTGACGGTCATCATCGGCGGCAGCGGCGCGGGAAAATCAGTCCTGTTGCGATCGATCGCCGGATTGCTTGACGCCGATGACGACGTCATCCGGAGGCGAGGTTCGATGCGTGTCGTTGCCCACGACGATCGGCCGGCACGCATCGGAATCGTGTTTCAAAACTTTGCGTTATTCGACGAATGGAACGCTCGCGACAACGTCCAGTTCGCGATCGATCACCGTACCGATCGATCGTGTGAACCGGTGAAATCGGCAGCCGAATGGCTGGACGAATTGCGCGTCGATCCGGCGGCACGACCGTCGACGATGAGCGGTGGACAAAAGCAACGTCTGGCGATCGCAAGAACACTGGCCGCCCAGCCCAACGTGGTCTTATACGATGAACCGACCAGCGGGCTGGACCGCGCGACGGGCCACGAAGTCGCCGCGCTGATCGCGACGACGCATCGCACCCATTCACAAACCAGCATCGTCGTCACGCATGATTATGACACGTTGCTAAGAATCGCCGATCATTGCCTGCTGCTCGATTCGGCGTCGCAAACGCTGCGCAAAATCCCCAAAACGCAATGGCCAACGATTGAGACGGAGCTGAAACCGGTCGCGGCGCGGGCGGTGAAACCGATCGCGGCGTCGCTGAAAACCAACGTGATCGCGATCGGTGACGAATTCGTTCGTGGGCTTGGTCATGCCGTTCGCGCCCTCGGCGGCATTGTCACCGTGCCGGTGCAGATCGCGACATCGGCGTTTTCGTGGGCGTGGGCGTGGCGATTTTTTGTCCACACGATGCGATTGATCGGCGGGCCATCGTCGTGGGGTTACCTGGCGATGGCCGGGGGCATCATCGGATTCACAGCGACCTATTTTACGTTTCGGTTCCTGCCGTTCCAAAGTTACTCCAAACCGCTGTTGATCGAGGACCTGTTGGGGTCGATCGGCTTTGCGATGTACCGCATCCTTGTTCCCGTGTTGTCGACGGTCTTGATCGCGGCGCGGTGTGGTGCGGCGATGGCAGCGGACGTTGGGGTCAAACGATATGGTTCGCAGGTCGATGCGATTCGCACACTCGGTTGTTCACCGGCGGGCTATCTTGCGTTGCCCGCGATGATCGCGTTTCTCGTCGCGACGCCGCTGCTGAACTGGATCGCGTTCGAAGTCGCTCGGGTCGTCAGTTTGGTTTGCTTCGTCGCGACGCATCCTGAATACGGTCCGCAATTTTGGCAGATGCACTTTTATCGCAATCTTGACGATGGCAACGGTTGGTGGTTCCGCGGATCGGCGTGGGTGCTCGCGAAAACGTTACTTTGTGGTGTCGGCATTGCGGCGATCAGTTACGATCGTGGCATGATCGCGAAAGAATCCGCTGGCGACGTCAGCCGCTGCATCACTTCGACGGTCCTGTGGTCGACGCTGTACGTGCTTGTCGTCCACTTTGTCATCGCACTCATCGAGTTTTAAGCCTCTTCAACGGGAACTGCATCATGGACACCAAAGCCAAAAAACGCCACGAAGTCATCAAGAAGAAACTGGAGCAATTGCGTCCACGGTTGGCCGGTGCCAAGGAGCAGACCGACGAACCCGATGAAGTGTCCAACTTGCAAAAAGAGATTGCATCGCTCGAAGCCGAGATGGCCAAGCTTAAAGACGCGTGAACAAACGCCGTCAGGCAGGCTTTCCAGTGTGTCACTCCCCCTCCGGAAGAGTCGAGTCTAAGGGAGGAGAGGGCGACCGCACCGACATATTTCGATCGGGTGGGTTGGGCGGTTTCCGCGTCGACCGACCATTTCGCCGCGGTTTGGTGGGCCTGCGTCGAGGACTCTTTGTCCCACCCTACGTTGCAAGCGATCCCTAAAACGGGACGTTGCTTCGGGACGATGCCTTAAAAACTGCACGACCTCCCCGCAGGAGGTTGAAATGCAAATGACCGAACGCCTTGCTGGTAGGCTGGAAAGCCTGTCGTACTTGATCAAAACTGTTGTTGTTTTGTCGGCGTTGTTGACGTGTCGCTCAATTGCGACATCACTTGCAGCACACCGTTAAGATGAGCGAGTCGCGGGCCGAAGCGATCGACAAACTCGTGCAGCACAAATTCGCCGTCGGCCAGATGTTCATGATTCTCGTCGACCTCCTCGGTGATTTGCTCAAGAAATCGTGTCTGAACTTGGTTCAGCGTTTCGGCGGCTCGGCGACATGCTTTGGCCAAACGCGGATTGGCGTCCTTCCACTGCTGCAATTCGGTCGCGCGTTGCTTGTGCATGCCCACGGACAATTGCGTCAACTCGGCCAATAATTCGTTTTGCCGTTGCTGTCCGGCGACGAGCTGGCGCAACAATTCGACTTGAATGATGTCGTTACGCAGCGTGGTTTCGGCGGTGGAGTCCGACGAGACATCAATGCGGAAAATGGATGACATCTGACTGGGATCGTTCGACATGGACATCAGCAATGAGTGCATAGGAAGAATCAAATAAATGCGTTGCTCGCAGTATAGCTGAGCATGATCGCAGGGGAAAGAAATTGTTCGTCCACGCGGCACGTTTGTCGATCAATCGCGGAACAATCCAAAAAATCCGCAAGGTTCGCGAAAAAAAACTAAAGTCCCGTGTCCGCCACGTTTGCAATCACAAAATGGGAAGTGGTGAAGGCGCGGTCACGACCGCTAAAGTCGTTACGACCCAGCCGCCGATGAAAGGTCAAGTGTCCGTTGACGGTTCCCAGAATGGGGGCCGCTATTCTTTGACCCAGGAGCCATTCACGCATGAGTCGCAGCCCCGAGGCCGAAGTTACCGTTGCCTTTTATACCGTCGAAGAATCCGAGTTTACCGGTTGGACCGGCGGACTGTTGGTGCTCAGCGCCAGCGGGCGACCGGTGGAATTTCAATGCACATTGCCGATCCGACCCACGCGAACGCATGAGATTTTGTATGGTCCGACGTTACGAGATTTTTTGATCGGTGAAGCGATCGGTTCGACTCTGATCAAGCGCTGCCGACACACGCCCTCGCTGCTGTGTTGCAACCAACCCGAAGCTCTGCAATTGGAGTCCGTTTGCGGCTCGCCGATCGCGCTCGTGTCCGAAGCCGCCGAGCGTGACGAGGGACCAATCACGGACGAGATGTTGCCCGGGTACGACCACTGCGAGCTGGCCGGATCGACGCTGCGTGTCGCCGTCGAACGCATCGAAGCGGTCCGCGAGATCATCACACAATTGCCGTTCATGCCCGACATGCTCGAACCTTTTGATCGCATCCGCGAGGCCATCTCGGAAGCTCAAAAACAGATCGCCCGAGCAAGAGCGGCATAGGGCAAATATCACGGTACTCTCACGCTGCGCGGGAGGGTGAAACGTGTGCTAACGACAACTCAACGCGGGCAACACTATGCAAAACCTAGTCATCGAAATCGATCACGCTCGCTCATTCGATGCCGATTCGTTGCTGCCACGTGACGTCTGGTCACTGGCGATCGATCCGATCGAAGCCACTTCGATTCCGATCCGGATGCAAACGATCGATGTCAAAACCGTCGGGTTTCAATTTCCGCGATTCGGCGGCAGCAGCGGTATCCAACGCCTCCGTGGCGAGAACAAGACGCCGGGACAGCCACACGCGCACGTCGCACCGCATGACGCGCCGCCCCGTCGCAAGCTCGCGCCGGGAAAACTGACTCGCATCAAACCGCCCGCCGACGTCGTCAAGCTGGAGGACCGGTTGTTCTACCTGCTGCAACCACCGCTGGAATTGTTGGTCGGCAGCGAACAATTGGATTTTCCCTTTGAACCGTTTCCCTACCAATTGGATGGCATCGCGTTTTTGTTTCCGCGTTATGCGGCGATCCTGGCGGACGAGATGGGTTTGGGAAAGACGATGCAGGCGATCAGCACCATTCGGCTGTTGTTGTGCAGCGGTGAGGTGCGGAGCGTGCTGTTGATTTGTCCCAAGCCGCTGGTGACGAATTGGTTACGCGAGTTTTCCGTTTGGGCACCGGAGATTCCCGTCGCTCCGATCGAAGGCAATTCGCCGACGCGTGCGTATCAATGGACCAGCCCCGACATCGCGGTAAAGATCGCCAATTACGAATTGTTGATGCGCGACCGTGACACCGTGCTGGACAACGACCAACACTTTGACCTTGTTGTGCTCGACGAAGCCCAGCGGATCAAAAATCAAAAGAACACGACCAGCGGGATCGTTCGAGAGATCTCGCGCACGCGGTCATGGGCGTTGACGGGCACGCCGGTCGAAAACTCACCCGAAGACCTCGTCGGCATCTTTGAGTTTCTGTCGCCCGGTTACCTAAAATCCGACATGCCGGTCGCCAGTATCGCCAAGGCGACGCGTGACCATATGCTGCGCCGGACCAAGGACATGGTGATGACCGACATGCCGCCCAAGCTGTACCGCGATGCCGAACTGGAGCTGACGGCGGAACAGCGTGCGACGTACGAAAAAGCGGAAACCGATGGCGTCGTCCAGCTTGAAAACCTCGAACAACAATTGACGATCCAGCACGTTTTTGAGCTCGTGCTAAGGCTGAAACAAATCTGCAACTTCGACCCCGCGACGGGCAGCAGCGCGAAACTGGAACGCCTCGTCGCGGACATGGAAGAGGTCGCCGCGAGTGGTCAAAAAGCGATCGTGTTCAGCCAATGGGTCAAAAGTATCGACGCGATGCGACCGGCACTGGAGCGATTCGGACCGCTGGAGTATCACGGTCGCGTGCCGCACAAGCATCGCGATGGCGTCATCAACCAATTCAAAACCGATCCGTCGAAGCACGTGATCCTCATGAGCTACGGCGCGGGCAGCGTCGGCTTGAATCTGCAATTTTGCCGCTACGTGTTCCTATTCGACCGCTGGTGGAATCCGGCGGTCGAGGACCAAGCGATCAATCGTGCACACCGCATCGGCGCGGCCGGCAGCGTCACGGTCACTCGCATGTTGATGCAGAACACGATCGAACAACGAATCGCAGCGGTGCTGGACCAGAAACGCGAAATGTTCGACGAGCTTTTCAATGATGCGAAATCACCCGCCGGTGCGGGCCTGAGCCGCGAGGAGATCTTCGGTCTGTTCAACCTGCGAAGTCCCAAGGGTCGCATCGCGGCTTGAGCGTTGACGCCCGGCAACCCTACACGACCGCAACGTCGGCGGGGAAGTATTGCTCGACCACGTTCGCGAACTCGTCCGGCGTTTTGACGTAAGCAACGTGAGTTCGAAAATGTCGCGCTCCCGGTTTGCCTTGGGCGTAACAGCACGCAAATTTTCGCATCAGCATGGTGCCTTTCTCTTCGCCAAACCGGCGCACCACCAAACCGTAATGCTTTAACATGCACTCCCGCTGGGCCGCGAGATCCGGTTCAGGCATGACGGGTTCACCACGCAGCGCCGCGGCGGCCTGCGCGAATAACCAAGGTCTGCCCAGGGAGGCGCGTGCGATCATGACACCATCAACATCGTACTTTTGAAACGCCGCCACGACCTTCTCCGCCGAGTCGATGTCGCCGTTACCGATCAAGGGGATCGATCGCAGGTGATGCTTGATACCCGAGATCAAATCCCAGTCGGCGTTGCCGCTGAAAAAATCCTGAGCCGTGCGTCCGTGAACCGTCAATGCTGACGCGCCCGCGTCCTCGACGACATGTGCGATGTCGTTGCAATTGATGCAATCGCGGGTGCATCCGAGTCGGATTTTTGCCGTCACGGGCGTCGGGCTGCATGCGGCGACGAGTCGCGAAATGATCGCGTACATCCGCTGGGGGTCGCGCAGCAGGTAGCTGCCCGAGTGTGCTTTCTCGGTCACCTGCTTTACCGGGCAGCCGAAATTGATGTCGACGACGCTGACGCGATATTCCTCCACCAATCGCCGCCCGACCTTCGCCATCGTCTCGGGATCGTTGTCCCAAATCTGCACCGCCAGCGGACGCGGTTCATCGGCGACGCCCCACAGCCGATCGGGATGCTCGGCTTCGTGTTCGTCCAACCAAACAAAACCGCGAGCGTTCACCATCTCCGTCGCGAGCAGCCCCGCACCGCCGTAATCACGCACGATTTCGCGATACGCCGCGTTGGTGTAACCGGCCATCGGTGCTTGCAGGATCGGCGGATCGATGACCAAAGGCCCGATCTTCAGCGGCGGCGGAGGGAATGCGTGGGCGACCATGACGTAATTATCAGCGAGTTGGCTACAGAACGAACAATATCGTGGCGTCGAATCGATTATTATCAACCCGGCCTGATCGCGTATGCAATGCGAAACGGCGTCTTTGACCGTGGCATGATCCACAAATCAAAGACGGGCGAAGACCCCAACCGTTCACGCTTTGCAAGACCGTTAAACCCGAGAGGAATTTTGAAATGACGAATCGACGAACTTGGTTGACGGGGATGACTGCGGCGACGGTTGGCCTCGCCGCCGCCCCATTATTCGCGCTCGATGACGCGGCGACGGATTCGGTCACCGGTCCAGCCACCGGCTCCGATCATCACGCCAACCCGATCGCGGTGTCGACGTACTCGTATTGGCGGTTTCGCGACGACACAAAACTGTCGATCGAACGCTGCATCGAGTTGGCCGCGGACGCCGGATTCGATGCCGTCGAAGTTTTACAAATGCAGATGACGGATCAATCGCCCGCCGCCGCCCACCGGATCAAGCAGCGAGCGTTTCAATTGGGGCTCAGCCTTTGTGGCATGTCGACGCACCAATCGTTCGTCTCACCAGACCCTGAATTTCGCAAAACCAATATCGATCACACGATCGCGGCGATCGAGCTGGCCTATTCGATGGGCATCCCCACGATTCGCGTCAACACGGGCCGCTGGGGCACGTCCGGTAACTTCGACGAATTGATGGCGAATAAAGGGATCGAACCGAGACTCGACGGATACACCGACGACGACGGTTTCGCCTGGGTTCGCGACGGCTTCGAAGCATGCCTGCCGACCGCAGAAAAATGTGGCGTCGTCCTGGGCCTGGAAAATCACTGGGGCCTCGGCCGGACCGCGGAGGGCGTGTTACGAGTCATCCGCGAAGTCGACTCGCCATGGCTACGAGCGACGCTCGACACCGGCAATTTCCTCGAAGACCAGTACGCACAGTACGAGCAATTAGCACCCTTTGCCGTTCTGGTCCAAGCGAAAACGTACTACGGCGGCGGAACGTGGTACACCTTGGACATCGACTACGACAAGGTGGCCGCGATCCTGCGAGCAGCAAACTACCGAGGTTACATCTCGCTCGAATTCGAGGGCAAAGATCCCTTCGAAACTGCTGTCCCCAAAAGCATCGAACGGCTACGAAAAGCGTTCACATAATTGCCGCCCGCTGCTCGAGAGGAGAGGGGGACCGCGCCGAGCCCTCCCCTCGCTGATGCTCGACCCTCCCGCTGCGCGAGCAGGGTGAAGTGCAATGCAGACAACCACTTAAAAGCCGCACGACCTCGCGGCGTGACGGTCCCTAACACAATGCGTGAAGCCACCATGGCGAAACCATTTAAAATTGCTTCGTCTCAAACCACTTCGATCACGTCGTTGATCGTCGGTTTGCCATAGGTCGCGGCCCCGGTGATGACTCGCAAATTGGGCTCGATCGCGGCGATCCCACCGTGATGCGTGTGACCGCAATAGACGTCATACCTGACACTGGGATTTTCGATCGCGGCTTGACGGATCACTTCGCCCGTTTGCCCGCTGACAAAAAAAGGGGCCCAGTTGTCGTCCGTCGTATGGCCTTCGTACCAGCACGATTCGCGAAACGGCGGCACATGGGTCGCCACAATCACGTGGTGACATGCCTCCGACGCGACGCGCAATTTTCCGTCCAAACGGTCCGCTGCGTCGCGACCAAAGATTTGCAGTTGCCGTTTCCAGGTCGTTGGCGGCGTCGCCCGAAAGTTTTCGATCATGTCGAAATCATGCAACCGCACCGTGGTGTTTTCGTAATCACCCTGCGTCGCATCCCCCCAGCCATCTTCACCGACAAGCCCCACGCCGGGCGTGAGCATGATGACGGATTCGTCGCGCAAGTATCGCAGCATCGGTTGCGGCGCGATCGAGCGGGCGACGTACAAACGCGTTCGATCGACGCTGTTGTGATAGAAGTCGTGATTGCCGAGGACAAAATAGATCGGTTTGCGAAGTGCATCGGCCAGCCGGTGCAATTGAAAGACGACATCGTCGCCTTCGGAGATATCGCCGGTCACCAGCAACGAATCGCAACCAACCAATTCGACCATGTCCATCAATCGCTCCCACGTCGAGAGCGAGCAATGGTTAAGGTGCGGATCGGTGATCCACGCGATACGTCGGGGTGTCGTGGCGATTAATCAAACCGCTTCGGCGAGAGTTCCGGCGGCTTCGGCGAGAGTTCCGGCGGCTTCGGCAAGCGCTTCGGCCTTGTCGGTATGTTCCCAAGTAAACGTGTCGCCTTCGCGGCCGAAGTGACCACCGGAGCTTGTCGCAACAAAAACGGGACGGCGAAGCTTCAGGTGATTGATGATGCCCGATGGGGTCAACGGGAAGTGTTCGCGAACTAATTCGCACAGCTTCGCATCGGAAATCTTGCCGCTGCCCTGCGTATCGACTCGCACCGATACCGGTTCGGTAACCCCGATCGCGTAGGCCAATTGCACTTCGCAGCGATCGGCAAGTCCCGACGCGACGATGTTCTTGGCGACATACCGCGCCATGTAAGCAGCCGATCGGTCGACCTTCGTCGCATCCTTGCCGCTGAACGCGCCGCCACCGTGTCGTCCCCAACCGCCGTACGTGTCGACGATGATCTTGCGTCCGGTCAAACCGCAATCGCCGTGGGGACCACCGACAACAAATTTACCCGTCGGGTTGATGTGGTACTTAATGTCGCCGTGGTCGAGGCCCGCGGGCAGACAGGGCTTGATGATCTTGTCGATCACGAATTTTCGGATCGTCGCGTTGTCAACGGTCGGTGCGTGCTGGGTGCTGACAACGACCGCTTCGACGCGGATCGGTGTGAACCCGTCGTACTCGATCGTGACTTGACTCTTGCTGTCCGGACGCAGCCAATCGACTTCTTTATTTTGACGCGCTTCGGTCAAGCGGTTGATGATGCGGTGTGACAATGCGATGGGCAAAGGCATCAGTTCTTCAGTGTCACGGCACGCGAAACCGAACATCAAACCCTGGTCACCGGCACCGATATCCTTGCCGGCTGCTTCGTCGTTGTTGACCCCTTGGGCGATGTCGGGACTTTGCGAGTCGAGCGTGACCATGACGGCACAGGTTTTTCCATTAATGCCCATCTCGTCATCCGTGTAGCCAGCCTCATTGATCGCCTTGCGGACGATTTCCTGGTAATTAACGACCGCTTTGGTCGTAATTTCACCCGCAATGATCGCCAGGCCCGTCGTCACCATCGTCTCGCAGGCGACGCGGCTCATCGGGTCCGACGCGAGCAGTGCGTCCAGGACGCTGTCAGAAATACGATCCGCCAACTTATCCGGATGGCCCATGCTGACGGATTCGCTGGTGAACAAATAACGGTTTTCTTTGCCTGTCACGGACGAATCTCTCTTGCTGGCGGGGGTAAATTACCTACGAAACGGAATGGTCAAGATTACTCCAGGCGACACCAAAATACCACGGGGAGATTCCCAAGCCGGTAAAGAATATTCTACACCCGCACCGGAAAGGTTATATTGTGCCACCATGAGCGATATGCCCGCTAGCGCCGTCACGATGGAGCATCGACGATTCCCCGCCTGGGCATTTTCGTTGTTGTTCCATTTCGTGTTGCTGACCGCGATCGGATGGTCCGTCCAGCGAGCCAGCCGCGGCACCGACGCTCCGGTCGACCGCGAAATCGGTGTCGCGATCGTCCACCGCCAACCCGACCGCGATGTCTATTCCGATCCGATCACGCGGCCAAGCAACGAGTCGGCCGCGTCGCAAGACAACGCGTCGTCATCCTCCGCCTCCGCGTCGTCCATCGCACCGGCCAACGTCGCCCCGCCGATCGACCTCGACGGCATCCTCGCCGAAATGACGGCCGGCGACGCGCCCGCCATCAAGTCAGGGGACATCGGCGACGCGTTTGGCGAGGGAGCCGACGCCAGCGGCCAATCGAAATCGCTTGGACTGGGTCCCTCACAAACGACCGCGATGGTGTTCGGCGTTTCCGGTTCGGGGTCGCGGTTCATCTACGTCTTTGACCGATCGGACAGCATGAACGGTTACGGTGGCAAACCGCTGCGGGCGGCCAAATCGGAACTGAAACGCAGCCTGCGAACGATGTCCGACGCCCAGCAATTCCAAATCATCTTTTACAACGACACCGCAAAGCCGTTTATCCCCGCCGGGTCGCCGCTGCAAATGCTGTCGGGCGAAAAAACGATGACCGATCGGGCGATCAAATACGTCGATTCGGTCAAAGCATTTGGTGCCACCGAACACTACATGGCATTGCGAACGGCGCTGCGAATGGGCCCCGACGTCATATTTTTTTTAACCGACGCGCGAGTCCCACGATTGACCGCGACCCAGTTCGCCAACATCCGGGACCTCGCCGACCGGTGTGGCGCGTCGATCCATGCGATCGAATTTGGGTCAGAATCGTTCGCGCCGCAGGACAGTTTTCTCCGCGAATTAGCGTCACAAAATCGTGGACAATATCGGTACCTTTCCCAGGAAGAATTGGCCGCAATCCCTGCGGGTGACTTTGATGCACCGCAGGAGCAACCATGACTCGATTCGCTCCGGTGCAGCGGTTGGTCATCTTCATCGCGATGGTCGCTTTGTCATTATCCGTCGCAATCGCACAAAACCCGCTCGACGAAGTCTGGATCGAACCGTCGGCGGTCGACGGGTTTGTGTTTTCACCGCGAACGATCATTCATCGCACCGGCACGATCGAGACGCTTGATGACAAAACCCTAACGATCATCGTGCCCGATCCGAACGACGCAACCAAACCGTTGCGGTTATCATTCGCGTCATCGCGGTTGATTTGGGTCGAGCCTGGATTTGATGACGACGCAACCATCGCGGCGGTCGAGCGATCACGACGCGGCGACCATGCAGCCGCGATTCCGCAATTGCTCGCCGCCGTCAATCGCGGTCCCGCGGTGTGGCGGGCTCAGTGGTTGTCGATGTCGCTTTGGCAATCCGCCTACGCCGCCGGTCGCTACGCCCCGACGTTGGAATTGGTCGACCAGATCGACGCCAGACCGCTGCCTAACCTGATCGTTGGCGGACTGCCGATCCACTGGACGGCCGATCGATTGCCACCCGCGGCAATGCAGGCGGCGCGCGACGCGCTGGCCAATGCGGACGCTCGCGAAGCGACACACTTGTGCGCGGCAAGCTGGTTAATCGGCGCGGGCGCGGACGCACAAGCGACCGCCGTGCTGCAACAAATCATCAACGACACCAAACGCCCACCGCTTGCGATGATCGCCAAAACGCTATTGTGGCGAACGGCACCGCCGCCGACGGTCGTCGAGAACGCAAGAAAATGGGCCGGTGCGATCGACCGAATGCCGATGACGTTGACCCCCGGCCCAATGCGACTGCTGGCCGACCGCTTGGCCGCCGCCGGCGAAAAAGACGTGTCCAACGAATTACGTTTGTCGTTGAAACACGTCCGGCCTAGACCTTGAAAAAAGACGTGCTGCAAGTCGAGCATTTCACCATCCCAAGCAGGAGGTCATGCAGTTTTTAAGTCGTTGTTTCACCGGTATTTATTACACTCTCCCTCCGGGAGAGTGAAACGTGCGGTCCGCCTGTCTCGTTACCGAAGCGCGATCGCTGCTTGCAACGGTGCAAGAACGGATTCGACGAGGTACTCGTTCGCGATGCCGTGGCACAGCTCGGCCAGTCGAGAAAATTCCTCGGCGTAGGTTTCGCCTGGCGACAAACTTTCAAAGCGGCGCACCATCAGGTACACGCTCAATTGTTCCTCGGGAAATTCGCCGGTGCGGACGTGATACGCCGTCGTGCGGGTCTCAAAGCTGACTCGGCACTGGGTCTTGCAATCTTCGTCGAGTGCAAACTGGATCGCCGGTTCGAGCGAAATCATCCGACTGTTGGGCAGTGACAAGCACTTCTCCAATCCCGGGCTGATACCCAACGCCTCCGCCAACACTTCGCTGTGGTTGCCGCGGCAGGTGAAATCAAATCCCAAAACGACGCCGAGCGACTCGCAATCCAGCGGGCTGATCGATAACTCGTACGGCACCAATTCCAAAACCGTCCTGTGCTGCTGGATCGCGTCGTCGAGGTTCTCAGGGTTCACGAATCCGCTGTTGATTCGTCGCGGTTCGACTGACACCCAACGATACGGTCCCTGGCCCTTCTCTTCTTCGAGCACGAACTCGCCTTTCTCGCGGCCATAAAAATGCTGCATCTGGGGGTAACGACGCTGCACCTGCTCAAAAAAGTGCATCATAGTCTCGCGGCCCTGAGGCACATCCATCTCCGTGCCGAGATTCATGTTCAGGTAAAAGTCTTCGCAGTAGGTTCCAAAGCCGCTCATATGTTTTATCCCTCGTCTCAGTGGAAACTGTATTCGGTCAGCCGGGCGTACGTAAAAGTCTGGGGCGTTTTCGTAGAGCCCAGACGGTCGCGGGCCGGCCATGGTTCGTGTCTTCGCCACCCGGCACAACCCAAATCGCCAGCCGTCAGGCGTTGCAAAAGTATACGCCAGCCGCCCTCAATATTCAAAAGCCCGCCCGCTAATACCGCAATAGACCACTTTAAGGGAAAATAACCTTCCGCTAAGGCACTTCCCTAGTCGAGCTTTACGGCGATTCGTCGACCGCTGAATTTTTTTATTCCGATGCAGCCCGGTCCACGTCGGGGGGTACCTGCCAGTCCATCCTGACGTCATCGCGTTCCGGTTGTAACGGCCACGGGATCCTTGACGCCCACGGCGACGGACGTCGGGAGCCAACGTCCACGGCGACGATGAAACGTTCGGACAGACAAACCGACTCCGTGGCTTCAATCGATTCATGCTTACGCAAACCATCACGCATCCCATCACCTTCGCTCCGACCACGCTGGGCAACCGGCCATCGCCTGACATCGTGGGCATCTGGAAATTGGGCAAACGTGCTCACGCCAGCGAGCAGTCTCGTTTGTTTCTAGCCCAGCCCGCCGATTCGACCGGGAATCCGCGGCACGACTACATGTTGCGAACGACGACCGACGACCGTTCGCACCGAAACGAGTCGCTCGCCCAATTGTCTCGCTTCACCAGCGCCGCCGCCGCCGTCTCCCACCCCAACCTGATCGTGGTACTCGATTCCTCGCTGGAGTCGACGACGCCGTTTCTCGTGATGCCGCGATTGACCGGTGCGACGCTAAAAGCGGTGATGCAAATGTCCAGGCCCCAAGCATTGCCCGTGATCCTGTGGACGGTTCGCCAAGCGGCCCAGGCGCTCGATGCACTGCACGCCGGCGGCTGGATCCATGGCGACATCAAGCCCGCGAATCTGTTCGTCAGCGGCCAGGGGCATATGACAGTCTTGGACCTTGGCTTCGCTCGACCGATCGGCTCCGCATCCGACGGTAGCTTTCGGGGCACGCCAAAGTACGCCGCGACGGAACACTCGGCACAAACCCCCGCACCGGCAGCGGCCGCCGCAGACATCTTTTCGCTCGGAAACGTGCTGCTGGAGCTGCTCGCGTGGTCTTCACCGACGATTCGCGAGCGATCGCGAATCGAACCAATCGCGGACCTGATCGCCGAAATGATCGCGACCGACCCCACCGAGCGGCCTACCGCAACGGAAATTACCCAGCGATTGCTGCGGTTGGAGATCGAAACGCTCGGCGAACACATCCAACCCCAATCGCTCCGCAAAGCCGCCTAACGTTGGCACCGAGTTCGCGAAAAGCCGCTGCCGCATTCATGCGTCGCTGCGCGGCGGAACTTTGACGTGGACAATGGGTTACGTGTAAGGTGTTGAGGTCGAGATCTCATTCCTTTGCGTCAATGCAATTCCCATGACACGTCCATTCGCTTTGCGATTCATTCTGGCCTTCGCCGTACTCTGCCTATCCAGCGGTGCCACCTCGTGGGCTCAACCGCCCCAGGGCAGTGGTGACGGCGGCGACAGAGACGGCGGCGGTTGGGGAGGCCGCGGCGGTGGTTGGGGCGGTGGCGGCGGCGGTGATCCGTCCAGTTTCCTCGACCGGCTGGACCGCAACGGCAACGGGATGCTCGATCCCGATGAGATGGAAGGTCCCGCCGGGTTCATGATCGCGCGAATGAAACGCGACGACCCCAGCATCTCGACCGACAAACCGATCCCGATCAGCAAGCTAAAGGAAGGCTTCGAAAAGATGCGCGCCGCACGCGGCGGCGGAGGCGGAGATGATCGCGGCGGACGAGGCGGGTGGGGAGGACGCGGCGAACAAGATGAGAATCAGCGCGCCGCAGACGAAAAAATTAGCCAAGAAATGATCGCTCAACCGCTCGTGCCCGGATTCGGATTACCCGAGACCGAGGTGCTGATGGAACCCCTGATGGGATTCGGTTCCGCCGCAGAATTGATGATGGTCGAGGTGACGCCAGCGGACCAAGCCGACGCTGAACAAGTCCTTCGCCGATTCGATCGCAATCGAGACGGTTTGATCACCACCGAGGAAGTCAATCGCTATTGGAAGGGAAACCCGTTCGACTTTGATCGCAACGGTGATAAAAAATTGCAATTGAACGAGCTTGCTATTCGCTCCGCGCGTCGCCGCGCGATCGAATCGAGCGAAACGGTCCAAGCGATCCGCACTGGCAAAAAGCCTGGCGAAAAACCGAAGCCCGATGCAAAAAAAGAGGGCGAAGCGGTCGATTTGTACAAAGGCCGCAAGTCCTACATGGTCAATGTGGCGAAGTTGCCCGACGGTTTGCCCGGATGGTTTGCCGCTCGCGATGCCGACGGCGATCTGCAAGTTTCGATGAGCGAGTATTCCAGCATTTGGAACAACGACATTGTTGCCGAATACAATCGGTTTGACACCGACGGCGATGGCGTCGTGACGGCTAAAGAGTGTTTGCAAGCGGTCGAATCGGGGGCCAGCGCCGCGACAGCGGTCGCCGCCAACACCGCGTCCGCCCCCACGCCAACGACCATGGCTTCGACAACCGCGGCAGGAACGACGACACCGGCTGCGGCCAACCCTGCACCGGCAGCGGCCGGGACCGCGCCGAATGAAAAAATGATGGCGCTGGCGACAAGGATCATCAGCCGTAACGACAAGAACGGCGACGGCGTGCTGACGGGAGCCGAGTGGAAAGAGATGTTCATGGACATCTCGCCCGCCGACGCCGACAAAGACGGCCGCATCACCGCCACCGAATACGCGACCTGGACCGAACAGCGAGCACCAAAATAGAGTTGCCGGTTTAGTTGCAATCCGACCGCTCACTCCGTCAAAAGGCTTTTCCAAATGTTCCGATTATTCGCATTGGTTCTGGCCGTCGGTTTTGTTCATTTCGCCCACGCCGATGAACCACCGCAGCGCCGACCGCCGTTCCCTTCTGGCCCCTCGCGCCCACCAGAAGACGCAGCGGCTTCATCACGTAGGTCTTTGCCAATGACGAACACCGATCCTATCCCCGCTGGACTGAATCGCTATTCGGCCACGATTTCGGAGTATCAGCTCAAGGAGATCAAGACGCCGCCGTTGACCCAAGACGTAATCCTGGCCGCCATCGAGAACCAAAAAGCCGTGCCGATCGAAACCGTCATGACCACGGCAACCGATGGGATCGAAGGCAGGATTCAATTCGGGCGGCAAGTCGCCCTCACGACCGGCAGCGTCAATAACGGGAGGGCGAACGCGCGGCAAACCCAGCAGTTTCACATCGGAACGATGCTTCGTTTGTCGATCGCGCCGAGTGAGCCCGAGACGATGGTCGGTGTGTCCCTGTCGTTTGAAGCGGCGCGGGTTTCCGGAGAGGGAACCGAAGATTCGCCTCCGGACATTGCCACAACAAATATCACGCTGAAACAAACCGTTGAACTCGGAAAGCCGACTCTGATCGGTGCGTCGACCGCGAACGAAAGCTCGTTTGTATTCCTGACGATCTCGCGTTTGTGAGGACTAGAACTGCCAACCGGCCTGGATGAAGACGCCATTGTTGAGACTGACGTTGGTCAACGGCCTCTCGTATTCGATCTTCCGCCCCAGCGCCAGGCCCGCTTCGATCACATAACCGCGACCTCCAGGCCGCAGCACTTCATACCCGCCAAAAAGGCGGATTTCGCTGAGGGTCAATAGATCGGATTGCCCATTTTCACGGGTCACGGCCCAGGTGTTGCCGCCAATCGATGCGGAGAAAAATCCCCAGCCCTCCGCCTCGCCACCCTGTTTCCACAAACGGTGAGCGATCCGCGGGCGAGGCATCATCGCTTCGAACCGCCACGTCGGGCTCGGTTGGTACGTAAACCCAAACACGGGCAGCAGCGGCAAGTCGGCGCGACCAAGATACAACACGCCTGCCGAACACATCAACGCATCACTTTTTTGCCAATTCACGAGCCCCAAACCGAACAGCCGCACCGCGCCATCGTTGGTCGTAAAATCGCTTCGCACTGACGGCGTCACGATCGCCAGCGATGAGATTTTGGGCGACCAAACCTTACGATTGAAAAACGTCACGCCGGTATCGTAAACCGTTCCAGGGACATCGATCGTTTCGGGTCCGTTAAAATGATCGGCGCGAAAATAGGGCTGCATCACCAAGATGTTTTCGAAGCTGCCCAGCGGCACCGCAAACCCGACGCGGGCTTGTTCAAACGTTTGATCGAGACCGCCCGCTTTGTTACCCGTGTCCAGCAGAAAACCGGCAGACACTTCGGCACCCTGGTAAAACCCTTTGCGAAACCGGTCGATCCGAATCTCATCGTTCATCAAACGCGCCGTCGACGGCGCGTTCTCAGCCCACGACTCCACAGAATCAAATGACGGGGCCGCCTCACCCGATTGGCCCTCCAATGAATCATCGATCAGCGGGTCGTTCGCCAGCGTGTCGAACAACGGTGGCACACGCCCCTGCGCATACGCCACATCGGCCGCCATGCAGGCAGCGAGAAAGACCAACGCGAGGCACAGACGTGCGATCATGACGTGAGGTCGGTGCAGCAAAAGAATCCACTGGATCGCATCAGATCGCCCACTAACGAATGTGTTCTTTCTCGCTTAGGGAAATCATGCATTTTTTAGTTGCTGTTCAGCGGGCATTTCACCCTGCCCGCGCAGAGATCGTGCGGCTTATAAGTGGTTGTCCAGCGGGAATTTCACCCTCCCCGCGCAGCGGGAGGGTCGAGCATCAGCGAGGGGAGGGCTCGGCGCGGTCCCCCTCTCCTCGCTAAGGCTCGACTCTCCCGGAGGGCGAGTGAAAAGGACGGTTTTCCGTCGCACCATAGCCAACCAAGAACCCACACGGCAAGGCAGAATTCCAGCACCGACGCAAAACGCGGCGGCTTAAACCAAACCGACGCGTTTTTGTAACCACCACCTCAGCCTGCGTCGCCCAGCGGCAATGGCTCCAACGGAGTAACGACACAGCGAGCTTGCGCGAGCACGCGATCGACGGTTTTACGATCGATTTGCAGGGTTCGTGCGATGTTTCGACGCGACCTGCCAGCAGCATGTGACTGCTGAATTGCCAATGCTTTATGCATAGCTGGACCGAGAAGATCGCTGAATGCCACGGGCTTTGGCACACCTTGCGTCCAGCGGGTCGTCCGCGCTAGCGACCCAAGCCGAAGGTGCCCTCACCGTGCGTCTGCTGAGGCACTCAAACGGATCACTGGTGACATGCCCGGACTTGACCAAGTTGCACCGATGGCACGAGTAGACGAGGTTCGCGTAATCAAGTTTTTGATCGG
>Ga0105045_10001749_pt1 | contig 17915 bp, 19 predicted proteins | sample MAT02_FD_78089 | JGI IMG/M metagenome (GOLD analysis project Ga0105045, IMG submission 78089) | Freshwater microbial communities from Lake Fryxell liftoff mats and glacier meltwater in Antarctica - MAT-02 (megahit assembly) | ecosystem: Environmental > Aquatic > Freshwater > Ice > Liftoff... | reverse complement strand
CTCGAAAACCGCCCCGCGGATATCGAAATTTGCGTCGTTCATGACGGCAGCTACGAAGACCCGTTCGATTTGGGAGACGAAGTTCGCTTCGTCGCTCATGACAGCAACGCACTGCCCGAATTAATTACCGCAGGGGCTGCGGCCGCTCGCGGGCGAATCGTTCACGTCCTCGGAGCCGGAGTCCGAGCGACCGATGGATGGCTCGACGCGGCGCTGGAGAAATTTGAGCTCGATGATGCTGCCATTGTCGCTCCGGTTGCGCGACAATGCGTTGATGGACCGATCACCGCTGCGGGTTGGCGCTCCACCGGCAGCCGGCTATCGACAGCCATTGCTGCGGGAAAAACGTCGCCCGGACGTCGCGATGCGGCATCGATTCGCGGCGTCTGTTTAACGGCCTCGTTTTGGCGACGCGATGTGCTGCAATCATTAACCAGAGCTTTAGCAACGCACGACGCCACCGCCGCCCAATTCGGCTGGTCGCGAATGGTTTGCGCGAAAGGTTGGCGATGCATCCTGGCAGAAGACTCGATCGTCCTCGCCGATGAAGCGATGTTGGGGTTGATGCCATCGATGCGAGCGGGTTCGTGCATGAGGTCGATCGAAGCGGAATTGCGTGGCGGATCGTTCGCATCATCGGCCATCTCGGTCACGATGGCCGCCGCATTCAATCTGCTTCGTCCGACCGTGTGGGGCGAAATGACCGGCGAGGCGGTTTCGCTGTTGACCGGCCACGCGTCGGCTCGCGACTTAAGATTGGACGAGGTGTTGTCGCCGGCGGATGAAGCCGAATCGATTCGCATCGGCGACTACCAAACCGCCGCGCTCACCCGCCGCGCCGCGTAGCGATCGATTTCACCAGCCCATCACGTAGGCAAACACGAGCGGGGCACAGATCGTTGCGTCGCTTTGGACCATGAATTTTGGTGCCTCGGGCAGCAGTTTGTGCCACGTGATTTTTTCGTTGGGCGGTGCGCCGCTGTATCCGCCATAACTGGTCACCGCGTCGCTGATTTGGCAGAAGTAAGACCACAGCGGCACGTCTTCGCCGAGGTCTTGCACCAGGAGCGGGACCACGCAGATCGGAAAATCGCCCGCGATACCGCCGCCGATTTGAAAGAATCCGATCGGTGACGTTTTGGATGTCTCGCGATACCAACGGATCAGTTGTTCCATCTGGGCGGTGCCACCAGCGACGACGTGATGCGAGGGGATGACACCCTGGTAGACTCGCGCCGCAAAGATGTTGCCGAGCGTCGAGTCCTCAAAACCCGGCACGATCACTGGTAAACCGGCGTCCTTTGCCGCCGCCAGCCAACTGTGCTCGCGCGGGACTTGGTAATGCGGGACGAGCGATTCGTCATCCAGCAGCCGCATCATGAATTCGGCTGGTGTATGTGTTTCTCCCGCGTCGCTCGCCGATTTCCACAACGCGACCATGCGGTGTTCGATATGCCGGACGACCGTTTCAGGAATGCACGTGTCGGTGACGCGGTTAAAACCCGCGTCCCGCAATTTGACTTCGTCGTCAATCGATAGCGACCGGTAATTTTTGATGATCTTGTAATCATCGTGGGCGACGAGATTAAAAATATCCTCTTCCAGGTTGGCCGCCGTACACGTGACGGCGTGAACTTTTCCGGCACGGATCATCGCGGCTAACGACACTCCGATCTCCGCGGTACTCATCGCCCCGGCGAGCGTCACCATCATTTTGCCGCCATGATCGGGCGAGACAAAATGTCGGAACGCTTCGGCGGCATCGAGCAATTCCCGCGCGTTGAAATGGCGGAAGTGTTGTCTCATGAACGACGCGACGCCCGGTTGAGCGTCACCAAATGCCGATGTTGGTTTCACGATCGATCTCGAAAAAGAAAGGAATGGGGCGTCCCATGATAGCCGAGCGAGCGATTGCGTTGGGATCGCTCAAGCGTGCCATCGAGTAGCGCCGTGGCGACCAGGACGTGATCGCACCCGGCATCAACAAGGACGCGAACGTCGTCGGTCGATCCGACGCCGCCGCCGCTGGTCAATCGGAAACCGGGCCACCGTGATTTCAATAGACGACAAATCCCCGCGGTTTTCGGACCGGTGCGCGTGCCGACGAATGACAAGTCCAACGCGACCACGTCCGTCACACCGGTGGATCCCGCCGCCTCGATCCAAGTTGCAATCGGGTGATTCCTCGTCGCATCGCTGCAACGCACCTGTTCACCGATCAGGTCCAAGCCCAGCACGATGTTCGGCGTCGCGATTTCATGGCGGCAGGCGACCCATTCGTCGGGATTCGCAAAGCATTCGGTCGAAATGATCACCCTGGCTCCGGGGACATCGCGGATTGCATCGTTCGCGGCAATCGCATGACGTCCGGCATCCGTCGTCGATTTTGGAAAATAGTTTGCCAACCGCCGCACCAAATCGACCTGCGGAGCATCGTCGATGATCGCGTCCAAATCAGCGATATAGATCGAGCCAATCCCACGAAGGCGATACCAAGCGGCCAACTCGACCGCGTCGCCCGCGTCGCCATCTCGCAGCGTCACGGGTTGGTATTGGTCGCGTTTGCCAGCGACGGCATGAACGGCCTGGCCGTGACGAAGATCGATGACCGCGACCAGATGATGAAAAAAAGATCCGTCGTTCACGACGCCGGCGGCAACGTGAAGAGCGACTCTATTTTCAGGATTGCGTAGTCATCCGGAAACGTATGAATCGCCTGGATGAGCAAACTGCTTTTGCGAGCTTCGATATTGACGTAACTGATCGCACCGAGCGCCATCCGTCCGCTGGAATCGAAACGGTGCAGCAAACCCTGGGTCGATTCGGTCGTCAGGGTTTGGCCGACCATGAAAAACATGTCTGGTGAAACCGATTCGAGCTGAAAGCTGGTTCGGTAGACGGCGCCGCCGTGTTGGGTCCGGTCGGTGCGGCTACCCTTGATCGGCAACGTCAGCAGGCATCGTTTGGTGGGCAGGGGTTGCGACGCCGCCGTGGCGACCTCGCACAACGTCACGCCGCCGCCGTGCCAGGTGATCACGTGGCCACAATTGGTGATATCGACCCGCGCTTCGTATCCGCTGCGTTCGATCCGCCGGCTTTGGTGGACCGTGTAAAGTTCGGGGTGGAGGCCACGGCTGAAGACGCGGAAGGCCAATTCAGCGATTTTTGGGCGAACCGAAAGCACGGCGTTTATCTCTTCAGTCAGGCAAACATCGATACGGGACGAAAGACGCCGACGCATCGTTTCCATCGATTCGATGGTGATGAACACGTCGGCGTGACGAACGCATTATACGCAAGTCATGACATTGCACTAAAGAGCGTTTACGCGGTTCGTTGCAGCGAATAATCTTTTGTGACATTCCGCCCGCTTTCGTATTGACTTTCCGGCGCCCTTTAATGTGAAATCCCATGATCGTTGTCATCGATAATTACGATTCGTTTACCTACAACCTCGTGCAACGACTCGGCGAGATCGACCCCGACGTGAATGTCCGAGTGATTCGCAACGACGAAGCGACGCCGGGCGAGATCGAAGCGATGGGCGCGACACGGTTGCTGATTTCACCCGGTCCCTGCACACCCAACGAAGCCGGATGCAGTGTCCAGTGCGTGCATCACTTCGCCGGACGCATCCCGGTTCTGGGCGTCTGCCTGGGTCACCAATCGATCGGCCAAGCCCTCGGGGCGACGATCGTTCGCGCACCAATGTTGATGCACGGCAAAACCGATCGCATCACCCATGACAACGGCGGGCTGTTCCAAGGCATTGCGTCACCATTCGTCGCCACCCGCTACCACAGCCTCGTCATCGATCCACCGACGCTGCCCGATTGCTTGACCGTGAGCGCCTGGAGCGATACCGGGCCGAGTCGCCAAATCATGGGCGTTCGCCACCGGAAGCACAAAATCGAGGGCTGGCAATTTCACCCCGAAAGTTTTCTCACCGAACCCGGCATCGAATTGTTACGCCGTTTTTTAAATTGGTGAGCTCACGCCGGGCACACGACTCACTCACATCGGCTCGCGAATGTATTGACGGGTCGAAGGTGACTGATCGATGGGGTCGGCGCGGTGAGCCGATGCCGGTTGGATCTTGACCGCGGGCGACAATCGACTCGTTTCGGGCGGGTGGTAAACAAATCGGTCGTCGAGCGAGATCTGCGTGGGCAATGCTTGAACCGGCGTCACCTCTAACGTCGGTGCAGCGGAGAAAACGCCTGCGGGGAACCGGTCGCGCAGCGGGGCTGGGATCGGGACGTCCAGCGATTGGCGTGGAAAGGTGGGCGGCATGTCGGGCATCTCAAACGACGGTGACGAAGTGTTCCACTTCATCGGTTGAGGTTGCCAGGCGATCGACGGATCAAACCCGGGACGGTCGGGCCACTGGACGACGCCGCTGATCGATTCGTCTTCGCCCTGCACACGGATCGGCCCCGTTGCGGCACCGATCGGTACGAGCGTATTGCGAACCGGTTCAATACGTCGAAACGGTAACGCGGCGATCACTCCGACGACAATCAATCCGGCCGCGACAGGCACAATTCGCATGGTGGTCACATTCAAGAGTTCGGGTGACGATGCCGAACCGACACGAAACAACGTTCGCGAAGGCTCGTCGCCGGTTTCGTCCCTGAATGCAATGAAAGACCGCATCTTGCGATTAGTCGTTATCGGTTCGGCGATGACGATACTTGAGCGTAAAATAATAAAAAGTTTCAAAACGATGCTTTCTACCGCCGCGATCAAGGTCGCCCGATAAAATCCACCCATGCGCGACGTGTCCTCAAAAATCTTCGTCACCCTCGGTGCCGCCCTGGCGATGACCTTCGTCATCGCCGTCTACGGGTCGGTCTCTGGTATCGAATTTTGCCCCGATACGTTTGAGACGCGGCGATTCAGCGTCCGCGAGATCCCGTGGCTCGAAATCCAAATCATGCCCATCCGCCGCACCACCGAACAATCGTCCCTCGCCCGCTACCTAACCGCTCAATCACTGCTCGCACCAGCACTGCTCGCCCCATCGACGGGAACAGAGACGGCGGGGAGCGTATCGACCGCACCCGCAGCGACCGCGAACACGACGACTTGGCATCTCGTCGAATTGCGTCGCGGGAATAGGGAACCGTTCCGTGCCGATGCGAAATTACTGAGCGACCATATCAATGCTTACGGGATCTTGGCGAACAACCAAACCACGTATGACGATTGGCACCAGTGGAGCTTGGCCAACCCGGCGAAAGCAAACGTGCTTTGGCCAAAAATTCAATCGCTCGCCAAACGCGAACTCTACATCCTGATGCCTCCCCTGTTTGACGCCGCCATCAAGTCTGCCGACGAAATGAAACTGCAGGCTTGGCTGGATGATTATTTGCCAAAGAACTATGCCGAGCTAGTCAACGAAATGCGTGATGCTGAGCGGCGTGAAGTCGCCGATGAATTATTGTCCGAAGCGTTGCGGGAGTATCCGGACCACGAAACGCTGCGGGGATTGCAATGATCTATTTGGACAACAATGCGACCACGGCCGTCGATCCTCAAGTGATCGATGCGATGATGTCGTGCTTTGCCCGCGGGCCGATGAACGCATCGAGCCAGCATGGGCTCGGTCGCACGGCGCGAAAGATACTCGATGATGCGATTTCGGAGATTGGATGTCTGCTCGGTGCCGATGTCGATTCGCCCGGTGGCGACCAATTGGTCCTGACCAGCGGCGGCAGCGAATCGAACAACCTCGCTCTGGCAGGACTGGGCGAAGCGGACGCTCCGCTAGTGGTTTCGTCGATCGAGCATCCCAGCGTCCTCGCCGTCGCCTCCGCGATGCGTGATTCCGCTCGCGACGTCCGCGTGATCGGTACCCGCGCGAACGGCACGATCGATCTCGACCAAGCGGCCGATGTGCTCCATCGATCGCCAAAACCGGGCCTGGCTAGCGTCATGTCGGCCAACAACGAAACCGGCGTGATCCAGCCCATCACGGAGCTGGCCAAAATTTGCAAATCCGCGAACGTGTTGCTGCACGTCGATGCGACTCAAACGGTTGGCAAATTGCCGCTACGATTCAGTGACGCGGAGGCGAATGTCGCGGCGATCACATTCACCGCGCACAAATTTCACGGACCCGCCGGCATCGGCGGACTATTGCTTCGGTCGGGCGTGTCGCTGCGAGCATCAATGCTTGGCGGCGAGCAACAATTCGGACGACGACCCGGCACCGAAGCGGTCCCCTTGGTAGTCGGGATGGCAATGGCGCTGCGATTGGCCCATCAAACGATGACCACGTCGATGGCGGTCATCGAGCGACATCGCGATCGTTTCGAACAACAATTGTCGTCGCAAATCGAAGATGTCGTGTTCCATGGCCGCGACGCGGCGACGTTGCGTTTACCAGGCACCTCCTGCTTTTCGATCCCGCGAACCGACCGCCAGTCGATGTTGATGGCACTCGATTTGGCCGGCATCGCGTGCAGCAGCGGGTCTGCCTGTGCGAGCGGCAGCAGTCGCCCCAGCCACGTTTTGACCGCGATGGGAGTATCGAATTCGCAAATCGAAGCGGCACTGCGGATCGGATTATCACGGTTCACAACCGACGAGGATATTTGTCAAGCGATCGAGGCTATCACGCGCACTTGTCAGCGTTTGCGTCGATTCCAGGCGGTGGAAAACTTGCGATAATTGACTCGCGTCGACCGATCGTTCTTCTTAAACTGCGTCCATGACGCTCACCGATCCGAACACGTCGACAACACCCGAAATTGTCCGGCAAATTTTGCTGAGACAACCGCGTGAACGTCGATCGGGTTCGGTACGCCATGGACATGCCGCCACGTCGCTGCTGCCCGTCTTTTTTGCCGGCCAGGAGAACCGTCTGGCGGCGTTTATTTGCGGATCTTTGATTCCTAATGATGATCCTGGCGACGCGGCGATGACCTCACCCGATACCTTCGCAGGAACCGGTGAGTTGCAAACGATGACGCCGATCCTCTTGATCGGCCCTCCGGGGTCGGGGAAATCGACGATCGCGCTGCACATCGCGGCATTGCTGGTCGACAAAATTTTTGGCTCGACCGATGCCAGCGACGACGAATCGCACTGCGTACTGTCGATGCCCGCGGTCGATTTCGCCCGGTGGTATTCGCGAGCGGTCGACTCCGATGATATTTCTCAACTTCGCCATGAAATGCAAACCGCGCCGGTGCTGGTCATCGACGATGTGCAATTGATGGCTGACAAAGTGGCTGCGCAGGACGAGTTGGCCGCTCGATTGGAATTTCGTCAAACCGCTTGCCTGCCGACGATTCTTACTTGCCGACGGCTGCCGACGCAGATTCCAGGACTGCGTCCGCTGCTGGTCAGCCGCATGTTGCCCGGTTTGATGATGCCGATTCGATTGCCGGGCCCCGCAGCGACGCGTGAGATCTTGATGGGCTTGGTCCAACGTCGACCGTGGGATTTACAAGATTCGGACATTGATGCCATTCACGGTGCTTTGCCGCCTGAAACCCCCGCTCGGCACCTCGAATCCGTTGTCCAGCACCTGGAGGTGTGGTGCCGGATGAAGGGATGCAAACCCAGCGCCGCGGCGATTCGCGAAGCCATCGGCTCTCAAGAATTATCCAGCGACGTTTCGACCGACAAAGTCGCCAAAATGGTTGCCCGTCGTTACAAGTTGAAGTTATCGGAACTAAAAAGCGGGACAAGGCGGCACGAAGTCGTCCGTGCTAGATCACTGGCGATGTACCTATCTCGGCAATTAACGACCAGCAGCTACGACAAAATCGGCAAGTATTTTGGCGGACGCGATCATACGACCGTGTTGCATGCGTGTCGAAAAACCGAATCGCTGATCCAGTGCGACGACGAATTGCGACTAGCCGCCAACGAAGTTTCCGATTCTTTGCAAGCGACCGGTTGATCCCAAAACCGGTGGACAACCCGTTGGCCATTGGTCATGTCGAGTTCACGCCGATGACACCGGCAAGCTTGCGACCGTTCGGGTGTCAACGGATCGCCCTTTGGTGAACACCGGCGCGACCCACCGTGCACGCCCGGTCAACGCGTTACCCACACCGGGGATCATGTCGTAAATCGTTTGCCCTTCTTTGCTTACAAACGTCATCGGTGAAGTTTCAACACTTCGGTTATCAGCATTCAGAAGACGAAGAGTATAAAGTTAAAAGAGATTAATAGGAACAGGCGGGCCCTCCAAAGCGATCAGGTGCTTTTCGATCCATGGAGGAAGATAGGCCCGTGCGAAACTGATGATCCTCCGTTACAACGATCACCTTGGAATATTGAAAACGATACTTGTCCACGTCCTCGCCGCGTCATCCCATGAAAATTTCCTGTGACCGTGACAAACTCGCTTCGGCATTTCAACTCGCCGCCAGCGTCGCCCCCACTCGATCGCCGAAAGAAATTCTGCAAAACGTTCGCATGACCGCGACTGGCAAGTCGTTGATGTTGGCGGCAACGGATATGGAAGTCGGGATCCGCTTGGAAATTACCGAGGGCGTTGACATCGAAGCCGAAGGGTCGGTGCTGATGCCGGTGCAGCGTACGATGGCGATTCTCAGAGAAACGACCGACGATACGATCCAGGTGTCGGCGGTCGATACGATGATTCACATCAAAACCAGCCGCAGCAAATTCAAATTGCCCGCCGCTAACCCGGATGAATTTCCTCAGGTCGCGACATTCGACGCCGACGAGTCGTATCACGAAATCCCGACACGATTGTTTCGTGAAATGGTCCGCCGCACCGTCTTCGCAACCGATGCTGACAGCAGCCGCTATGCACTCGGCGGTGTCCTGTTGGAGCTTGAGGGTACGAACGTCATCGCCGTCGGCACTGATGGACGCCGCCTCGCCAGGATGGAGGGCCAGGGTGTGTCGATGGGCGATCACAAGACCAACGGGATGTCGACAATCGTGCCGACGCGGGCGATCTCGTTGATGGAACGAGCGGTTGTCGACGGCGACGAAGCGGTTCACTTGACCGCCCGGTCCAACGATTTGTTACTGCGAACGTCCCGGTGCGTGATCTACTCGCGTTTGGTCGAGGGTCGTTATCCGAATTGGCGACAAGTGTTCCCCAAACGGGAGAACGCGTCGCAAATCGATATGACGGTCGGACCATTATTCGCGGCACTTCGTCAGGCGGCGATCGTCACCGATCACGATACCCGCGGCATCGAGTTTACGTTCGGCAATGGAACACTAAAGCTCGAAGCCAACACGGCCCAGATCGGCGAATCGAGCGTTGAAATGCCGATCGCTTACGATGGCGAAACGGTCGTGTTGAAGCTTGACCATCGCTTCGTGGCTGATTTTTGCAAAGTGTTGGACGCGGATTCGACGTTCATTTTCGAAATCGAATCGTCGACCGCACCGGCGTTATTGTCGACCAGCGACGGATTCGGATACGTGATCATGCCAATGGCTCGCGACCGATGACCATCCACCGGGCACCCCAATCGCTCGGATCGTTGCTGAGCCAATTGATGTCTCGGCGCGGTTACGCCCAAGTCATCGCAGATAACGAATTGCAGGCGATTGTGGAATCGGAGGTGGGCTCTGGGTTGTCCGCATCGGTCCGAGCGGGCAAAGTTCGGGCGGGCGTGTTGCAGGTCTTTGCGACCGATTCAGTGGCACTGCAGGAATTGACGTTTCGCAAGCGAGCGATCCTGACGCGTTTGCAGACCGACATGCCCGCCAGCAAGATCACCGACATTCGGTTTCGAGTTCAGTCTTGAGGATCGATATCGGGCGACTCACCAACGCAGCAGCGCCGTTCCCCACGCCAATCCGGCGCCAAACCCACACAGCAAAATGTGGTCACCGCGTTTGATTCGTCCGCTTCGAACGGCTTCATCAAGCGCCAGCGGGATGCTCGCCGCGGATGTGTTGCCGTAACGATCCAGGTTGACAAAAACGATATCCTCGGGCACGTTCAAATCGGACACCGCGGAATCGATGATCCGTTGGTTGGCCTGGTGCAGGACGATCAGGTCGAGCGAGTCAGCGGCAACACCGGCGGCGTCGAGAACGTCGCGGGCGCTTTCCTCGAACACGCGAACGGCCCACTTAAAAACGCCGCGTCCGTCCATCCGCAAAAACTGTTGGCCCGCGCCGTGGGCGTCGGGCGTTAATGGCATTCTTGAACCGCCCGCGGGAATGCACAGCATTTCTCCGCCACAACCCTCGCTGCCCAATTGATAGGCCAGGATGCCGGATTGGGCGACAACATCGTCGTCCACTTCGGCTGCGGTCAGGATCGCGGCGCCGGCGGCGTCGCCAAACAAGGGATACGTTTTCTTATCATCGGGATTGACGGTTCGGCTCATCAGGTCCGCCCCGATCACGAGCACGCAGCGAGCGTTTTCGGCAAGAATGAATTGGCTGGCCGTCACCATCGCGTACATGAACCCGGCGCACGCGGCGTTGATGTCCATCGCGGGTGCGGTGGCGCCGAGTCGACGTTGCAGTTCGCACGCCGTCGATGGCGTCGGATGGTCCGATGTGATGGTTGCGACAATGATCAAGTCGATCTGGTCGACCGATACGTTTGCTTCGCGTAACACGCGGAGCGCCGCTTCGTAGGCAAGATCGCTGGTCGCTTGGTGGTCGGCGGCCCGCCGACGCTGGACAATACCGGTCCGACGAACGATCCAATCGCTGTCGCAACCCAGCGCCGCAAGATCGTCGTTGGTTACAATGTGATCGGGTACATACGAACCGGTCGCGAGCACACGGATGCCAAGAGCACGACCCATCCGACCACGTCGGGTAACGGATAGGGATGGGGTCAAATCATCTGTCATGGATTCTATCGTTGACACAAACATGCCGCCCGGACGGGACACGGCAAGACGTGGAAAAGTCCCGCATTATAGACGCGTCGGGCCGCCGGCGTCAGGTCCACAGGCCAGCCGCGTTTGGATCGTCCTTTGTCTGGTCATCGCGTTGACCGGATGTTTACGATCGCCGACCGTGACGACACACCACGTCGGTGGCGCTTCGATGTCCCCGACCTTTTTTGGCGAATCGATACGGATGCGGTGTCCCGAATGCGACATCCGGTGGACCGCAAATTGGCAACGTGACTTTCGGCGAGATTCCGTTTTTCCCTGCTGGAATTGCGGAGGTACGGTCGATCCCGCTTTATCCGACTTCGCGGCGGTTGATGAAATCAGTATCGATCTCGCCGCCTACCGTCATTCCCGCCCAGAAATCGGGGACGTCGTCGCGATCCGCGATGGAAGCGGATTGCGCGTCAAACGGATCATCGCGACCGGGGGCCAAACGCTGCGGGTCGAGCAATATTTAATCTATCGAGATGACGCGATCGCGGTGGCAAATGCCCCTGATCTCGTCGTTCATGACGATTCGCACCGGCGAAATGGCGAATCATGGTGGCGACCGGGTAACGATGCCTGGACGCGGACGGTCGATGGTTTTGACTTTTACGACCAAACCGACAACACTAATTCGTCGCTCGTTTACCACCACCGGTCACCGTATCAAAACATGAACGAAGATGTCGTTCGCGATGACTACGCGTGCAACTTGAACGAAATTCGTGAATTGCTCGCCGCCCACGATCTACGCGTGACCTCGAACGTGGTGGTATCGTCCCCGACGGTTTTGCGAGTCGAGATTCTCAGCCGCGGCACCGTGTACGTCAGCGACGTTCCGCTTGCCATCGGCACACACACGTTGTCTCAGCACACGACACGGATGACGCGTGTGGTGGACAACGCACTTGAACATCCGGTTCGGATGACTGCACGCGGCGGTTCGTTCAAGATGCGAAACATCGTCGTTTCGCGAGACGTGCTCTATCGCATCGATACACGCCGGGAGGGAATCGAATTTCCCGTCAAGTTGTTACCCCAGCAGATTTTTGTGATCGGAGATAACGTCCCGCTGTCAGTCGACAGTCGGCAACATGGGCCCGTCGACCAAGCCGCGATCATCGGCAGGGTCGTGACACCAAAAGAGGCTGCTGAGTAAAGATTCAAACGGATTCGCCAACCGATAAATAAAATTAAACCGCTTGCCGACAAGCGGCGGCGAAAATTCGGCAAATCCATAAAGCTTTAAGGGCGGCGACCCATTCCGGTTGCGTTAGTGCGAACGTCACGCGGCATCGCGACCGAGTTACCCCGGTAGTGATTGCGACGAACCGTGTTGCCATAAAAATGCAGCGGTCGGTAAGGACGTTGCTCGATCGGCATCGATTTGATCTGAGCGCGGTAGTCGCCCGTCGCAACGATGACCGGCGACCAGCCGGGTTCCGCAGCCGACGCCATGGTGGAAAAGCCGCCTAAGAAAAACAGACTGGCCGTAACGATAAACCGACTCATGATGCCCTCGTGATTGACAGAACCGTCATTGACTCGACAACCCTACATGACGTTCTCAAGATCGTCAAATCGGCTTCTGGAGGTTTGTAAGAGAACGACGTAAACTGGTCGTCTCCAATCATTAACTTCGCTCATCTTGGAATAAGCCGCACCGATGGACAAGTCTGTGCCCAATCGTCGATCTAAAACCGCGCAAACCACCTGGGGCGGTTTGGCGTTGGCGGCACTGGTCGCGATCTATTCGTTCGCCCGACCGGCGATCGACCAGCAGATGGGTTGGAACCTGCCGGCGGTGAAACCCGCGGCGCTCGTGGGTGATAAACCCGTTGTAGATACCCGCGAACGCGAACTCGTTCATGGGCTGCTCCGTGACCTTGGCAACGAGCGATATCTTTCGCCCGCCGGTCTGTTGTTTACCCGCGGCGGGGCTGAAGGGCATCGGCTCGATCACCTCGAACGACACACTCGCGATGATCCGACCCGACCGGGCAAACATGGCGTTTTTGATGGCGGAATGCCGGGGGCGCTGAAAACGATCGATCGCGCATACGATCGCGCCAAGGCGGGGGAACGGACCACGAAAGAGATCGACCAGGGCCGAACGATCTACACCGTCGATCTGGGTGGGCGTGTCGGATATGTCGGCGGACGAGTTGGCAATCGTCAAAGCAAACCGATGGCGCGGCGGGTAAGAATCGTCTTGGATAAAGATCGCGTGATCACCGCCTACCCGATGTAACGATTCCTTCGGTCCGCCACTCATTCTCGTATTCCTATTCACCGCGATCCTCGATGCCATCATCACCAAAACACTCCATCAATCATTGTCCGATTTGCGGGGATGGCCTGTGTGGTATCCGCATATGTGGAATGCGGGATGACGTTCCGCATGGATTGGTCGTGTGTGACGAATGCGAAGCGATCTGGTTGCAACCCGACACGACAGCGGAGCATCAATATCCCGATGCCGAAGAACCGAGATGTCCCACTTGTCAGCGTCCCCTGTGGGGTGCGGAAAGTCGTTGGGCCACATGGGATGATTGCAGCGAACTGGGTTGGCTCGACGCGATCGTTCCGCAATTAGATATTCGAACCGACGAAGATTGGGTGTAGCGGAGCCAACCGATGCGAAATCGTACTCAATTGCAGCCCATCGATTTTCCGTCGTCGTTGGATGCACAGAAGATCCCCGAAGACATGCACGCGCTGATCACTCAATCGCAATCGCGAATCGAGGCGTTCCAGGATCGGTGGGATCAACCGCAAGTCGAGCAATTCGTCGCCAGCGATTACGAGATGGCCTACCGAGCGATTCGCTGGGTCGTCGACGAGCGCCTGATGATGGGCAATCGGATGGTCGAATGGGGTTGTGGTTTTGCGGTCGTCGCCGCGATCGGTTCGCAATTGGGGTTAGATGTTTTTGGGATCGAAGCCGAATCGATTTTGCTTCGTCAAGCTCGTCAAACGATTACCGACTTTGATGCACCCGTCGATTTGATCCATGGCAATTTTTTGCCCGACGGTGCCGAGTCGCTGTCGCATCATCCGGGTTTTCCATCGCTCGGCCACAACGTTCGCAGCGCGTATGAGATCATGGGATTGGATCTTGATGATTTCTCGCTCGTGTTCGGTTACCCCTGGCCCGGTGAAGAAGTCTTTCATCAAGCGGTGTTCCAAAAGTATGGCGCACCGGGCGGACTGTTGATGCTGTTCTGCGGCCCCAATGATCTGCGTCTCTGGCGAAAGACGTTTCCTTGAAAAACGACGGCGAGTCCAAGGCCGCACCGGAGCGATCGCTTGCGTGCTCTCGTTGGCGAATGTTGGTTTGCAATGAACGATTCTTGATATCCATCGTCTTGTTGTCATTCATGGCGCTTCGATTGCCGGCGATGTTTTTGCAACCCGGTGGACAGGACGAGGAATATTACGCCGTCCCGGGACTGACAATTCTCGAAAATGGAATCCCGCGTTTGCCTCACGTCCCGGCGAGAAATGCGGAGTCGGTGTTCTTCCGCGGTGAAGAGTGTTTGTTTGCCGAACCGCCGCTTTACTTTTATCTCCAAGCGATTTTCTATGCCATGTTGCCCGGCGTCTATGGCACCGCACGGTTAGCGACTGCGGTATCCGCGTGCGTGTTCTTGGTTGCGATGTACGGGATCGCGCGGCGGCTTGGTTTGAACCCACGCACGGGTCTCATCGCCGTCATCCTGTTTTCCGTCTCGCGGTGGTTTTTCTTTTCAGCAATCGTCGCGCGACCGGACATGACGTGCGCAATGTTTGGGGCGATCGCGATTTGGTTGACGATGGTTTGGATCGACACCGATGCAAGGCGACCTTTTTGGCATCTCGTTGCGATTGGTGTCTGCATCGGCTTGGGTGGACTGACGCACATGGTCGCGATCACGTATGCGATCCCGATCGGCGTTTGGATTCTGGTCGCGTCATGGAACCGCTGGCGCTGGATCTCGCCAACGATTGTCACGTTGACCGCAATTTTGATCAGCCTGCTTTGGTTGGTTTTGATTGCCCAGTACCCCGACGTGTTCAGCCGGCAATTTGGTAACCAGATTTTTCATGGTGCCGGGGGTTCGATCATCGGACGCGTCGTGTGGCCGTGGCGATCGTTGGCGTACCACATCGCGATGTTGTGGGAACACATCGGGCCATGGCAATGTTTGCTTGCGATCAGCGGCGTGGCGGGAATTGCATCACGGCGTGATCGTCGATGGTTGGCTGTCGTTTGGATCATCGCCGGAACGACTTGGTTCATCGCGGCGCTGGTCGGGCCGCACCATCCCGTGTACGGATACTGGCCCCTGCCCGCGGCGCTGCTGTTCGTCGGCGTTGGCGCCGGCGTTGATGCGATCATGACGCATGGAATCGATCGGCGGTCGTTCGCTGGCGTGACAAAATTCGCCTTGGGAACGTTGCTCGCCGCGTCGATGATCCCCGGTTCAGGATTGCGGACCCTGGTGACGCATGTGGTCCATCGAGACGAAATGAATTACGACGCACCGCGGTTCGCTGCGGAGTTGCTGCGGCGGATTCCAAAACAGGGAACGGTCGCGGTCGACACGCAATTCGTGCTCGATTTTATTGTCGCCGGACGCAGCCCGCTGATGGCCGAAACGTTCCCGATGTATTTTCGCGTCGATGAATGTCCGGTCGATTATCTCATCGTCAGCCGCCACGGGTTGCAAATGAAAATCGCCGAATTCTTCGAGACGCAACTGATGTGGACCGACGGCATTCGCGACGATCCGCTGGCATGCTACGTCGAGGTCTACCGGGTCTTGGGGCCAGCGAAGCATGAATGATCATCGCGACACGCAAGGCATGTCGTCGACGTGTCCTTTTTGTGCGGGCGTCGTCGAACGTCACCTCGATCTCGTCGTCGACTCGCAGTCCGGTGATGACTTTGCGATTGATCGTTGCCAGGTTTGCGGTCTCGGAATCACCGATCCGGCGCCCGAGCAACTCGACCGGTATTACGGGCCCGAATATGTCGGTGAGCGTCATGGGTTCACGGCCCGCATTTGTGATCGCCGCCGTGTCGGGATCGTGCACAAGCAAATGGCAGATTCCCAAGGCCGACGAATCCTTGATGTCGGCTGTGGCGATGGAACGTTTATGCTCGCGGCGGCGCGATCGGGATATGACGTCAGCGGCGTCGAGAAATACTCCGATATCGGGCGCGGCGGATCGCTCAAGATTTACGACTCGCTGGACAGTGCATGCACCGCGGGTCCGTATGATTGCGTCACGATGTGGCATGTTCTGGAACACATGCGTGATCCCGAGACGACGGTACGCCAAATAAAAAATCTGTTGGCACCGGGCGGCGTTTGGATCATCGCGGTCCCCGATTTCGCGAGCGTTCAGGCTCGGTGGTTCGGCGCCGCGTGGTGGCATTTGGACGTCCCGCGCCATCTGTATCATTTCACGACGCCGGCGTTGTGTCGATTGCTTGAGGGGATCGGCGGTGACGTTCGGCGTCTTCGCCGATCGGAATGGGAGTACGACGTGATGGGCTGGGCGACGAGCGCGGTCAACGGTGTCGACCCGGAGTCGGCCCTATTGTTTAAGCTGATGACCCGGCGGCGAACCGATGCGAGTTTCGCTCGCCGCGTCGCGGCCCTCGGGATGGGAGCCGTCGTCGCGATGGCAGTTGCGATTCCCGTTGGCATCGCCGGACGATTGGGCCGCGGCGGAACGATTGTCGCATCGGTGCGGTTTCCGTAACCATCGCTTTATGTTTCCGATGGGAGCGCCGGGCGTATCGATTTTAAAAAACCAGTAATCTTACAAGTGAATATCAATCTTGTTTCAGGGCAAAAAAGTCGTCGTCGTGATGCCCGCGTACAACGCGGCCAAAACGGTTGAACGAACCTATCACGAGATCGATCTTGGCATCGTCGACGAGGTCATCTTGGTGGACGATGCCAGCCGCGACGAAACCGTTATCGTTGCCGAGTCACTGGGTCTTCACGTGCTGCGTCATCCCGCCAATCGCGGCTATGGCGGCAACCAAAAGACATGTTACGCCGCGGCGCTCCGCACCGGTGCCGATATCATCGTGATGGTTCACCCGGACTATCAATACACGCCGAAGTTGCTGCCCGCGATGGTGTCATTGATTGGCAACGATTTGTATGACTGCGTCATCGGCAGCCGCATTCTTGGTGGCCGAGCACGCGAGAGCGGGATGCCAACGTGGAAGTACATCGCCAATCGAGGCCTTACGTTTGCCCAAAACATCCTCATGGGCTCGAAGCTGACCGAATTTCATACCGGTTATCGAGCATTTTCACGGCAAGTGTTGCTGACACTGCCACTCGAAGAAAACTCAGATGACTTCGTTTTTGACAATCAAATGCTGTCACAAGTCATCTATTTTGGTTTTCGCATCGGCGAAGTCTCCTGTCCGACAAAGTACTTCGCCGAAGCCTCATCGATCAATTTTCGGCGGTCCTGTGTGTACGGTCTAGGGTGTCTTAAAACCGCAACCCTGTTTCGTTTGAATCGTTGGGGTCTGTTGAAAAGCAAAGTTTTTCAAACGAGTGGCAACAAACTTTCGTCGCAGTGAGGTCCACCGACAATTTCAATTCGTACATCAAGGCTCACAATTTACGCACACAAAGGAAATGTGAGCGGATCGGCGCTAGCCGCCGGCCTCAGTATACCTCCCGGCGGCTAGCCCGGATATTGTATTCGCCCATTGTTGACTGATCCGGCGACTATCGATGCCGCTCTGGGTTTTGATTCTCAGTGGTTTGGCAATGACCTCCGGGGCGTTCGTGTTCCTTCTGCGCTCGTGTCCATCGCCCGCCGCACTTTTAAAGGCGCCGGTCACGGTTCCACTTCTCGCACCTTGTCGCTGCGCCTTCCCGACTTGTTGGCCCTCCGATCGGCCATATCGCGGCCTACTCCGTCGTCGCTCCGTCGGACGGCATCGTGCCGCCGGGCTGATTCATGCGGCGACCATCCATGGGTCGCCGTGCCTGCGGCAGCCAATCACTCTCACCTCGCTACGCTCGTTCGCCCCCG
>Ga0105045_10001747_pt1 | contig 17923 bp, 18 predicted proteins | sample MAT02_FD_78089 | JGI IMG/M metagenome (GOLD analysis project Ga0105045, IMG submission 78089) | Freshwater microbial communities from Lake Fryxell liftoff mats and glacier meltwater in Antarctica - MAT-02 (megahit assembly) | ecosystem: Environmental > Aquatic > Freshwater > Ice > Liftoff... | reverse complement strand
GGTCGGTTGCCCTCGCTGGTGCTGGGTTCGATCCTGGCGGCGGTGACCAATCTGCTGTACGCCGATCTGGCGCTTGGCGGGGCGGGTATCGATGCGGTTGGCGGCAACCTGGGCATTTATGCCGTGTTCGAATTATTTGGCGCAGATGCCCGGCTGGCGCGGTTGATGCTGGCGATTGCTGGGGAAAATCTGGCCAACGGCATTGCCGGTGCGGCCTACGTTGCCTTTCTGTCGTCGATCACCGCCAAAGAGCATAGCGCGGTGCAATATGCGCTGCTGTCGTCGCTGACTTTCCTGATCGGGTCGCTGGGACGAGGGGCACTGGGCAAATATATCGAGACGGACGGTTATGCACCGATGTTTTATCTTGCCGCTGGTATTGGGGTCATTGCCATCGTCTTTTGTGTCGCCGAGTGGCTGCGCGATGGTTGGCAGACGCGGAATATTGCGTCCGCCGCCTGATTGATCAGTCCGGAATTTCTTCATTGAGCCGCAGCACCTCACCCGCCAGATAGAGCGACCCCGTGATCGCCACACCGCGTGCCGGGCGTTCCTTGCGTGCCAGATTGGCGATGATGCCCAAGGCTGCGATGACATCCGTCGCCTGGCCAAAATGGCGGACGCCGCTGTTTTTGGCGAGCGCGGTCAGCGCTTCGGGGCTATGGTGTGGATGACCCGGTACCGGTACGGCGACCAGGTTGCGGGTGACCGGCGCAAGTGCGGCCAGGAAACCCACTGCATCCTTGTTCGCCACCATGCCGAGGATCAGGTCAATCGGGCCGCGATCCTGAATATCGCGAGCGAAATGATCTGCAATTCGCCTGGCCGCATCGACATTGTGACCGCCATCGAGCCATAGTTCGCCCAACGGCGCGCGCGCCGTGAGGGGGCCGGGTGCAAGTCGTTGCAACCGGGCGGGCCAGCGCACATTGAGCATGGCAGCGGACAGCGCCGCCGGTCCAACGTCCAGTAGCCGTTGCGCGCGAAGCATGGCCACCGCGAGTCCGGCATTGTCCAGTTGATGAGCGCCCGCAAGGGCCGGATGCGGCAAAAACACGCTGCCGCGCGCGTCGCGATAGACATGGTGATCTGCCGCCGGGCCAATCTCCCAATCGCGGCCTTGCACCAGCAACGGTGCACCCACGCGTTCGGCCTGGGCAAAAAGCGCCGCCGCTGCGCTTTGCGCATGGTCCAGCGTGACAAGCGGAATGCCCGCCTTGGCAATCCCGGCCTTTTCAAAGGCAATTCGCGCGCGCGGTTCGGTGGGCACGCCGGCCTCAGGGGTGAGCAGAAATTCCATATGATCCATGCCCAGACTGGTGATGCCAGTGACAAGTGGGGCCGCAATCACATTGGTGGCATCAAGCCGCCCGCCAAGGCCGACCTCAATGACCGCAGCGTCAGCAGGCGTTCGGGCAAAGGCCAGAAATGCTGCCGCCGTGGTTGCTTCGAAAAAGCTGGGGGCGATATTGCCGCTGGCATCAAGCACTTCGGCTAGCAAGGCGGCCAACGCGGTATCGCCGATTAACTGGCCTGCAATGCGGATCCGTTCGTTGAAGCGCACCAGATGCGGGCTGGTATAAACATGAACGCGGTACCCCTGTGCCTCAAGACCGGCACGCAAGAACGCTGTGGTTGAGCCCTTGCCATTGGTGCCGGCGATATGAAACACGGGGGGCAGCGCGTGGTGGGGGTTGCCCAGCCGCTCCAACAGCTTGGTTATGCGCTCAAGGCCCAGCACATCGCGACCCGGTGACAAATAGGTCAGCCGGTCGAGTTGCGCCTGAACGGCGGGATTTTCACTTGTCGCATGATCGGCCATGCCTGTGCTTAGCGCGCCAATTACCAACGGGATATTAAATCCGGGTCACGCCGCCTTTGCCGGAGCGAGATAATCGATAACCCGTGCAAGAGTATCGGCAAGCGCCTTGCGTTCCACCACCATGTCGATGATGCCGTGGTCGAGCAGATATTCGGCGCGCTGGAACCCTTCGGGCAGTTTTTCGCGGATCGTATTTTCGATAACGCGCTGGCCCGCAAAGCCGATCAGCGCCTTTGGTTCAGCAATCTGAATATCGCCGAGCATGGCATAGCTGGCCGTCACCCCGCCCGTGGTGGGATCGGTGAGGATCACGATATAGGGCAAGCGCGCACGTTTTAGCCGTTGCAGCGCCACTGTGGCGCGCGGCATTTGCATCAGCGAGAGAATGCCCTCCTGCATCCGCGCGCCGCCTGCGGCTGTTATTGCGATGAACGGGGATCTGCGTTTTATCGCAGTTTCAACACCCATAACGAACGCCGCGCCGACGGCGACCCCCATCGATCCGCCCATGAAGGCGAAATCCTGGACGCCAATCACCGCATCGCGCCCGCCGATGCGGCCATGGGCATTGGTAAAGGCATCGCGGTCGCCGGTGTTGGTGCGCGCAGCCTTCAAGCGTTCGGCGTATTTTTTGCTGTCGCGGAATTTCAGCGGATCGTCGGGGACTGACGGGCTTTCGATACGTTTGTAGATGCCGTCGTCAAACAGTTGGTCAAAGCGTGCACTGGCCCCGATCCGGTCATGATGGCCACAGCGCGGACACACCGACAAATTGTCCTGCCATTCCTTCACAAACACCATTTGCGAGCAAGACCGGCATTTGTGCCACAAATTATCGGGCGTATCGCGCTTGGCAACAAAGGGCAGCGCATTTCGAACGCGGTTGAGCCAGCTCATGAGGCGATCTCCCGGGCGGTAGCGATAGCGTCGGCAAGTGTGCGGGTGTAGGCTTTGAGATGCATCGGCGCGTTCTGACCATTTTCCGCCACAAGTTCCACCAGCGCTGAACCGACCACCACGCCATCGGCAACGCGCGCAATCGCGGCCGCCTGTTCCGGCGTGCGGACCCCGAAGCCGACGGCGACCGGCAAATCCGTTGCCGCTTTGAGCCGCGCCACGGCTTCTTCGATACTGGCCTGCGCGGCCTGTTGCTTGCCAGTGATGCCGGCCACCGAGACATAATAGACAAAACCGCTCGCAGCGCTGAGAATCGTTGGCAGGCGAGCGGCATTGCTGGTGGGGGTGGCCAGACGAATGGGGGCGATTCCCGCATCGCGCAATGCCGGGCCCAGGCTGTCGTCTTCTTCTGGCGGAATGTCGACACAGATGACGCCGTCGACGCCGGCATCCTGACACTGCTCCGCAAACCAATCCGCCCCGCGAATGGTCATGGGGTTGGCATATCCCATCAGGACCAGCGGGATCGACGGGTGCCGCCCACGAAAATCCTTTGCAATGGACAAAATGTCTGCCGTGGTTGTGCCAGCGTTGAGGCTGCGGATGTTGGCCAGCTGGATCGCCGGACCATCGGCCATCGGATCGGTGAACGGCATCCCCAGCTCGATCACATCGGCACCGCCCGCAACCAGTGCATCAAGATTTGCCGCCGTGTCACCGTCCCCCGCCGTGATAAAAGTGACGAGGGCAGGGTGCGGTTTTGTAAAAGCGGCGGAGAGGCGGGTCATCAAATAGTGGTCCCCAGCGCCGCCGCCACGGTGAAAATATCCTTATCCCCGCGTCCGCACAGATTGGCGAGGATGATCTTGTCCTGATCCATTTCCAACGCGATACGGTCCACAGCTGCTATCGCATGGGAAGGTTCCAACGCTGGAATAATCCCCTCGGTCCGGCACAGTTGCTGGAAGGCCGCCAGTGCTTCGTCGTCGGTTACGCTGGTGTAGGTGACGCGGCCAATGTCGCGCAGCCACGCGTGTTCAGGGCCGATGCCGGGATAATCGAGACCTGCACTGATCGAGTGGGCTTCATCAATCTGGCCGTCGTCGTCCTGTAATAAATAGGTCTTGTTACCGTGCAATATCCCAGGTCGCCCCCCCGAGAGCGAGGCTGCGTGGCGGAGGTTCAGGCCTTCGCCTGCCGCCTCCACGCCCAGCATCGCGACATCGGCGTCGTCGAGGAAGGGGTGGAACAGCCCGATCGCGTTCGACCCACCGCCGATGGCCGCGACCAGCAGGTCGGGCAGGCGACCCGTGCGGCTGAGCATTTGCGCGCGCGCCTCGCGTCCAATAACGCTTTGAAAATCACGCACAAGTTCCGGGTAGGGGTGCGGGCCAGCCGCCGTGCCGATGATGTAAAAAGTATCATCGACGTTGGCGACCCAATCGCGCAGCGCCTCGTTCATGGCATCCTTCAGCGTGCGCGAGCCGCTTTCGACGCCGATGACTTCGGCCCCAAGCAGCTTCATGCGGAACACATTGGGCTGCTGCCGCTCCATATCACGCGCACCCATATAGATGATGCATGGCAGGCCGAAGCGCGCGCACACGGTGGCGGTGGCAACACCATGCTGGCCCGCGCCGGTTTCGGCGATGATGCGCGTTTTGCCCATGCGCCGGGCGAGCAGAATCTGGCCGATACAATTGTTGATCTTGTGCGCGCCGGTGTGGTTGAGTTCGTCGCGCTTGAACCAGATTTGTGCGCCCTTGCCCGGCGCCGCGCGGCTGCGAATATCGTCGGTCAGCCGCTCGGCATAATATAGCGGGCTGGGGCGACCGACATAATGTTCGAGCAAATCGTCGAATTCGGCGGCAAAGGCGGGGTCGGCCTGTGCCCGGCGATATTCGCGTTCAAGTTCGAGCACGAGCGGCATGAGGGTTTCGGCTACGAAACGCCCGCCAAACTGGCCGAAATGGCCGCGCGCGTCGGGTTGCTGGCGAAAGCTGTTTGATTGCTGGTTCATGGTCTGGCGGCTTTAAGGAATGCAGCCATCTTGTCCACATCCTTGACGCCGGGTGCACTTTCGACTCCGGATGACACGTCGATGAGCGGCGCGCCGGTTTCAGCGATGGCCGTAGCGACATTCACGAGATCCAGCCCGCCCGCCAGGCCCCATGGGATGGCGTGGGCATGTCCCTTGAGAATACTCCAATCGAACCGCGTTCCGGTTCCGCCCGGCAGCGCCTGAGCAGGCGAATCGAACAGCAGCCGGTCGGCGCTGCCAACAAACCGCGCGCTGCGCTTAAGGGTGTCAGCATCTTTGAGCCCGATCGCCTTCCACACCTCGATCGGGCTGTGCTGTTTGACGGCGGTCAGCCATTCGGGGCTTTCCTTGCCATGAAATTGGACAACGTCAGGCAACACGGCGGCCATAGCGGCCACGGTTTCGGGCGGCGACGCGTTGACCAGCAGCAGCACAACCACGACCTTGCCACGCGCCTGATCGCGCAGCGCGCGCGCCTGCGTCAACGTGACATGGCGCGGACTTGGTGCATAATGAACCAGGCCGATGTGCGTTGCGCCCAGCCGGATGGCCGCAGCGACCGTGTCGGGCGTGGACAGCCCGCATATTTTAACTAGCGGTGATGACATTAAAGCGTCGCTTCAATCGCCCGCGCGGCAAGATCCGGGTCTTGCGCCTGACTGATCGGGCGACCGATGACCAGAATTGATGCGCCGTCGTTCATGGCTTGCTGCGGTGTGACAACGCGCTTTTGATCAGCGCTCAAACCATTGGCTGGGCGCACGCCGGGGACCACGAAAAAGCCGCCGGGCCAAGCTTTGCGCGCCGAGCGGACTTCGTGACCCGAACAGACAATGCCATCAAGGCCCGCCTCGCGCACCAGCGCGGCAAGCCGGGCGACCTGATCATGCGGGGTGCCACCAACGCCAATGTCGTCGAGGTCAACGCTGTCGAGGCTGGTGAGCACCGTAACGCCAACAATTTTGGTGTTCTTACCCGCCGCGGCCTTTGCCTCCTCCATCATCGCGCGGCCACCAGCGGCGTGTACCGTCAGGATTGCAGGTTCAAGTAGGCGCAGGGCCTGCACCGCCTTGGCCACTGTGTTGGGAATGTCGTGGAGTTTCAGGTCCAGAAAGATGGGCAGGCCCAGCTTGGCAATTTCATGCACCCCGTGATGGCCATTGGCGCAGAAAAATTCGAGCCCCAGCTTAAATCCGCCGACATGCCGCCGCACTGAGTTGGCCAGTGAGTGGGCAGCCTCCAGATGCGGGGTGTCGATCGCAAGATAAAGCGGTGACGTCATGGCACCAGTCCTGGCTTTTCAGCAGGTGCAGCGATATTAACCGGCTCCACTGGCCGATTGGCCAGCGCGCGCAGATCGGCCAGCTGGCGCTCGCTATTGTCCAGCCGGCGGGTCAGCGACCAGCGCGCGGCGCGCGACATAAGCATGGTTGGCAAAAATCCAAGCAGGAAGAACGCCAGCGCCACGAAACCAACCGGCCAGTCAAAGTGCAGAAATCCGCCGTTGATCGGCCAGAAATTCACAGGCACATGGTTCCAGTTGATAGCGATGAACGAAACGAGAATGATCGTAAGTATCACCCAAGCGATTGTTTTTAGAACCTGCATTTGTTGCTCTCCTGCGAGCGAGAATCGACACTAATAGATATCAGGCCCATTTTCTAGACCATGGATTATGAGAGCAGCGCTGCACACATAAAATTCGTCATCGCCGCGCAGGCAGGAATCCAAAACTTACACCGCCCCGTAAATCCCTCGCCAGTGATGAATCAACGCCTGCGCAGGATGAAGTGCGCTATTCCGCCAAAGCCTGATCTGCAAAAACCCGTGCAAAAATCGTGTCGACGTGCCGCAGATGATAAGCAAGGTCGAAGCGCGCCGCGATGTCCGCTGGCGGCAGAAACGCCGTGACGTCGGAATCAGCCGTCAGCAATTCGAGCAGCGACAGCGCGCCGTCGGATTCCCATACTTTCATCGCGTTGCGCTGAACCAGGGTATAGGCTTGCTCGCGGCTTGCCCCGGCCTGGGTTAGTGCCAGCAAGACGCGCTGCGAATGGACCAGCCCGCCCATGCGGTCGAGATTCTTTTGCATACGTTGCGGATAGACCACCAGCTTTTCAATGACGCCGGTCAGCCGGGCGAGGGCGAAATCCAGCGTGATCGTGGCATCAGGGCCAATATAGCGTTCGACCGACGAATGGCTGATGTCGCGTTCATGCCACAACGCGACATTTTCCAGTGCGGGGGTCACATAAGCGCGGACCATCCGGGCAAGGCCGGTCAGATTTTCGGTCAGCACCGGGTTGCGTTTGTGCGGCATCGCCGACGAACCCTTTTGCCCCGGCGAGAAATATTCCTCGACCTCAAGCACTTCGGTGCGTTGCAGATGGCGGATTTCGGTCGCGAGCCGCTCAATCGACGAGGCAATGACGCCAAGCGTGGCGAAATACATCGCATGGCGGTCGCGCGGGATGACCTGGGTCGATACGGGTTCGACCGTCAGGCCCAGCCTGGCGGCGACATGCGCCTCGACGGCAGGGTCGATGTTGGCGAAGGTGCCAACCGCGCCAGAGATCGCACAGGTGGCAATGTCGGCCCGGGCCGCCACCAGCCGCGCGCGGCACCGTGTAAACTCGGCATAGGCCTCAGCCATTTTCAAACCAAAAGTGACGGGTTCGGCATGGATACCGTGGCTGCGCCCGATGCACGGCGTAAATTTGTGTTCCAGAGCGCGGCATTTGATCGCTGCCAGCAATGCGTCGAGATCGTCGAGCAAAATATCGCTGGCGCGCGCCAGTTGCACCGCAAGGCAAGTATCGAGGACGTCGGATGACGTCATGCCCTGATGCATGAAGCGCGCCTGTTCCCCGACATTGTCGGCAACCCAGGTCAGGAATGCGATGACGTCGTGCTTTGTCACGGCTTCGATGGTGTCAATCGCCGCGACATCGATGGCGGGGTCCGTTGCCCACCAATCCCACAGTGCCAGTGCGGCTTCCCGGGGCACAACGCCCAGATCGGCAAGCGCATCGGTCGCATGCGCCTCAATCTCGAACCAGATGCGCAACCGAGCCTCCGCCTCCCAGATCGCGGTCATTGCGGGACGGGCGTAGCGGGGAACCATGGCGAACCTTTCAAGCGCGGAATCGATTGATGCGGCGCGTTAGCAGTGTGGACCCGTGCCGTCCAATCGGGTCAGAGCAGACCTGCGCCACGAAAACTGTAATGCTCGCCGCCGCCAATGATGATGTGGTCGTGCAATATGATACCCAGCATGCCCAGCGCTTCGGCAACTTTCTGGGTCATGTGGATGTCCTGTCGGCTGGGTTCCGGATTGCCGCTGGGATGGTTGTGGACAAGGATCACGGCGGAGGAAGACACCTCCAGCGCGCGCTTGGCGACTTCGCGGACATAGATGGCCGATTCGTCGACCGTCCCTTCGCTCATGATCTCATCGCGGATCAACTGGTTGCGGGCATCGAGATGCAGCACGCGAACGCGCTCGTGCGCGATGGGGCCCATATCGGCTCGCATCCAGTCGAGCAGCGCGGTCCAGCTCGCCAATATCGGGCGCTGCGTGACGCGGCCCTTCAACATGCGCAGGCTGGCGGCCTGGACCACCTTCAAAGCGGCGACGCTGGTTTCGCCCATGCCGCTGACCCGCAGGAGTGATTCGGGATCCGCGCTTAAAAGTTCGGCAAGACTGCCGAATTCCTTGAGTAGCTCCTTTGCCAGGGGCTTGGTGTCGCGGCGCGGAATAGCCAGCGACAGCAGATATTCGACCAGTTCGTAATCGGCGAGCGCGTCTGCCCCGGCAGCAATCAGCCGCGCTCGCAGACGGGCACGGTGGCCGCTGTGATCCGGTGCAGGTTCAGGTGCAGGTTCAGGTTCAGGTTTGTTCATGGCAACGACAGTGATAACGCGCTTGTGGCCGACGCTCAACGCCCATAAACGATCATGATGGCCAGCGCCTCCCCCGATGAACCCGTCATACCGCCGAGATTGCTCACACGCCGCAGGAGGCGGGGTTGGCTTTATGGTTCAGGCACGATTGTGCTTATGATTGGCGGGCTGTGGCTGCTGCGTGCACCGCTGGCGGATAACTTCGTCGCGGATCAGCTCGATCAGCGGGGGGTAAAAGCCCAATATGAGATTGAAACCATTGGCCCGCGAACACAAACGCTGACCAATGTTATTATTGGCAATCCGGCACGCCCAGATCTGCGCGCGCGCCGAGTCGAGGTTAATGTGGGCTGGAGCTGGTCGGGGCCAGTCGTCAGCGCCATTCGCGCCGATGGTGTGCGCGTGCAGGGCAGATGGGTGAATGGCCGCTTGTCTCTGGGGGAAGTGGACAAGTTGCTGCCACCGCCCAGTGATGAGCCCTTTGCCCTGCCCGACATAACGGTGGCCCTGAACGACGCGCGGGGCCGTTTTGAGACGCCGTGGGGCGTGTTTGGCGGGCGCGTGGATGGCCATGGCCCGCTCCGCCGTAACTTTCGCGGACAGGTTGCACTCGTGAGCGAAATGATCACGGCTGGTGAATGCAAAACCGGTCGCGTTAGTGCTTACGGGACGTTGCGGATTGTCGGCGGACGTCCGCGTTTTGCTGGCCCCGTCCGCGCTGGTTCCATCAATTGCCCCGAAAACGGGATGCGTATTGCGCGCATCGATACCAGGATCGACGCCAGTTTATCGGACGATTTCAAGCAATGGTCGGGCGGTGTTGACCTGGCGGCGGCGGGCCTGTGGGCGTCTGGGGCGTCCCTCAGGAACGGTTCGGGAACTGTGGCCTTTGCGGGTGGGGCGCCTTTAACCACTCTGCAATTTAACCTGAAAGGCACAAATGCGCAGTTTGCCGACATTCTTGTCGGATCCGCCCAGTTGAAGGGATCGGCCAAGTGGGGCGATGTTCTTGGCGGAGATGCGTCGCTTATCTTTACCAAGGCAATGTTACCGCCGCAATATCGTGGCCGCCTGGAGCGCAGCGTTGCGGCGCTCGCAGGAAGTCCGGTCGGGCCGATCGCCGATCAACTCGCCCGCAGTGCGGGGCAGGCGATGGCGAACTTTTCCGGTCAGACCGAACTGGCGCTGACGGGCGGTGGCGATACGCGTCGCATCGACATGATCGCGCCCACGCTGACGAGCGCCAGCGGCGCAAGGTTGTCGGGGGATACGGCCAGCCGCCTGTCCGTGCTGCTTGGTGCCCGCAGGCCCCTGTTTCTGGTTGACGGTCGTTGGCAGTTGAGCGGCGGCGGCATGCCAGCGGTTGCTGTGGCTCTCCAGCGCAATCGCGATGGCAGCCTGAACGGACGTGCAAACTTTGCGCCGCTGGTAGCAGGGCCCTCGCGCCTCGCTTTGACGCCGGTCACCATCAGCGGTGATCGCCGGGGGACGATGCGTCTGGCCAGCACGGCGTCGCTCTCTGGACCCATCGCCGGGGGGCGCATTGATGGATTAAGCATGCGAATTGATGCACGGATTCAGCCGAATGGCGATTTTGCGCTGACAAGCGGCTGCCAGCGCGTTGCGCTCACCAGCGCGGCCTTTGCGGGTGTAAGGCTGGGGAGCAATGCGGTGCAGCTGTGCAGTGCGCGCGGTGCCCCTTTGCTGGCGGTGCAGGGCGGCCGAATCGCTGGCGAACTGGCGCTGATTGCACCCGTGATCCGTGGCCGGACGGGTGATAGCGCGCTCAGCCTGCGCGCCGCGCGATTACAATATGGCCTGAGCAGCGGACTGTTTCGCATAGATGATTTCAGCGCGATGGTTGGGGAAGAAGAAGCAGCGACCAACTTTACCGCCACCATGATTGCGGGCCGTTTGGCCAACGGCCAGATTGCCGGGCAAATTGCTGGCGGGGCAGGAGAGATTGGCACCATTCCCCTCACAATGGCGGATATTGCAGGGGAATGGCAGTGGCAGGAAAACACCCTGAAGCTGGCTGGGGGATTGTTGGTGAGCGACCAGGCCAGTCCGGCGCGCTTCAATCCATTGATCAGCCAAGACGCCAGCCTGATCTTTACCGATGGCCGCATTACCGCGACAGCAGCTTTTGCCGAGCAGGCTTCGGGCAAGGCCGTTGGGCGCGCAGACATCGCGCATGATTTTGCGAATGCGGCTGGATCGGCTGATCTGACGGTTGCGGCGCTACGATTCAATGATCAGTTTCAACCCGTCCAGCTATCGCGGCTCGCGCTGGGCGTAATCGCCAACGTGCGCGGGACAGTGGCCGGTCGCGGGCGCATCGACTGGTCGGGCGGAAAGGTGACGTCAAGCGGTACATTCACCACGGCGGGAAGCGATTTTGCCGCTGCCTTTGGCCCGGTCAGGGGTGCGACCACCACCATCAGTTTTGATGATTTGCTCGCGCTGCACACGCCGCCAGCCCAGCGCATCAGCCTGGACGAGATTAATCCCGGTTTCCCGGTGATCGGCGGGATGATTGATTATCAGATGCTGGACGCCACACGCATCAGGATTGAGGGTGGGCGTTGGCCGTTTGCCGGCGGAGAGCTGCGGCTCAAGCCGACAACGCTCGACTTTGATGTCAATGCCGTGCGGCGGCTGGAATTTGAACTAAGCGGCGTTGATGCTGCTGTTTTCATGTCAGAGCTTGGCTTTGATAATATCAATGCCAGCGGCATTTTTGACGGCATTCTGCCCGTTGAGTTCAGCGGGCTTGGCGGACGGATCGTTGATGGGCGGCTGGTCGCACGGGCTGGCGGCGGCGAGGTTGCCTATGTCGGTGAACTCACCAATTACAATTTGGGCGTGTATGCCAATTACGCCTTCGACATGCTGAAATCGCTTTCTTATGATGATATGACGATAACGCTGAACGGCGACCTGGATGGTGAAATGCTGACCGAAGTAAAGATTGTCGGGCTGGGACAGGGCGCCGGGGCGCGGCGCAACATCATCACGCGGCAGATAGAGAAACTACCCATTATTTTTAATGTCCGGATCAACGCGCCATTTCGCCAATTGATCGGTTCGGCAAAGAGCCTCTATGATCCATCGATACTGATCGACCAAAATCGCGATGCGCTGATCCAGGCGCAGCGGGCGGCGGAGGTGACACCCGTTCAGCCTGGTGAAAGTGAACCCGTACCATGATGCGTATCAAGAAAGAAGTTCAGGATCCAAGGTGGCGGCAGGTGGCGGCCTTGGGGTTGATGATGGCGGGCCTTGGCGGTTGCGTGCAAATAGCGACGCCCGACAAGCCCATTGAAATCAACCTCAACATCAACATCCGGCAGGAAGTCGTATTCCGGTTGGATGGCAAGGCCAAGGAACTGGTTGAACAAAATAGCGAGATTTTCTGATGGAGAGCACAATTATGACTTCCCAGACACAGCGTCGCAGTTCGCTGCGTCCCTTGATAATGCTTGCCGCTGGTGCTGCGCTGCTTGGCGTGGCCCCAACGGTGCAGGCGCAGCGCGATCCGGCCTATCAGGCCGCACGCGAGGCCGGGCAGGTGGGCGAACAACCCGATGGCTATCTGGGCCATGTCACGCCGCCGACCCCGGAAATCCGCGCGCTGGTGCTAGATATCAATATCAAGCGCAAGGACGCCTATACGCGCAGCGCGGCAGCCAACGGCAGCACGGTGGAGCAATTTGCGTTTACCACCGGCTGCAATCTGATCGCGCGCACATTGCCGGGCGAGAAATATCGCTCACCGGATAGCCGCTGGCTGACCCGCGCGGCGGGCTTGCCAGAGCGGGATTCGCGTTGTCTTTGACGGTTTGAAACGCCCTTTTTTTTCAAAGCCGCCGCAGCCGATCTGCGGCGGCTTTTTTGTGCAGTACAGCACGAGCGGTTGACTTAAAGCGGGCGCATTTCTAAACGGGCCGCGCCTTAGGGGTCTTGTGCCTTTTGCAGGCTTCTTTGGTATTTGGCGCGCGGCCCGTTTCGCGCGACTTTGCAAGGGGTTTGCGCGAAATGTCCGGGACCGAAAGCGATCCGAATGCCTCTTCGGAAGATTCGCGTCTGACGTCGCTTGAACAGCGGCTTGATCGGGCCGAAACTGCGGAGAACGACCGGACCGCAATCGCGGCCAGTCCGGGATCCGACGCCAATTACCGGCTCGGCAACCGGGTTCTGGCCGAACTGCTTGGCGGAATGATTGGCGGGGCCTTGCTCGGCTGGCTGATCGACCGTTTCGCAGGGACCGCGCCTTGGGGCCTGTTGGGCATGTTGATGATGGGCATCATCGTGGCCTTCAGGAATATCATCCGCTTGTCACAGACGCCAAAGAAATAAGGCGTTATGTCAGGTGATTGCCGACCATAACTATGGCCGGTTCGAACTTTTTCGTGGAGTGACTGGCTGTGGCCGCATCTGAATCCGGCAAGATCGACCCGATGCACCAGTTTGAGGTGACGCCGATGGGCGGCTTCAACCTTGGTGGCACCGAGATCATGTTCACCAACAGCGCGCTGTGGATGGTCCTTGCTGCGGTTGCCCTTGGCTTGTTCATGTGGGGCGGGATGCGCCGCGAACTGGTGCCGGGCCGCTGGCAGGCTGCCGTAGAAGGCTTTACCGGCTTTATCTCCAGCATGATCATTTCGAATATCGGGCAGGAAGGGCGGAAATATACCCCCTATGTGTTTTCGTTGTTCATGTTTATTTTGTTCTCTAACCTGCTTGGCTTGCTGCCATTGGGTGTGTTGGGCCTTAATCCCTTTACCGTAACCAGCCACATTGCCGTGACCGGCGTGCTTGCTGTGATGAGCTTTATGATTGTGCTGGTCGTTGGTTTCTGGCGGCACGGTCTGCATTTCTTTTCGCTCTTCATTCCGCACGGCACGCCTTGGTATATGATGCCGATCATCGCGCCCATCGAGTTTATTTCCTTCATGATCCGCCCTTTTTCGCTGGGCCTGCGGCTGTTTGTCGCAATGACCGCGGGACACGTTCTGCTCAAAGTGCTTTCGGGCTTTGTTATCAACGGGTTCAATGCCGAAACCCTGTGGCTTGGGTCGATAGTCAGCGTTCTGAGCTTTACCCTGATGGTCGGGATCAGCGCGCTGGAGCTGCTGGTCGCTGGCATTCAGGCTTATGTTTTCGCTTTGTTGACTTCGCTCTATCTTAACGACGCGGTCAATCTTCACTAAGTCATCCGTTACCAACCTGTTATTTTTCAAGGAGTTTTATCATGGACGCAGAAGCCGCAAAGTTGATCGGTGCCGGTCTGGCCGCAATTGGTGCCGGCATGGCCGCAATCGGCGTGGGCAATGTTTTCGGCAGCTTTCTGGAAAGTGCACTGCGCAATCCTGCCGCTGCTGATGGCCAGCAGGGCCGCCTCTTCATCGGTTTCGCCGCCGCCGAACTGCTCGGCCTGTTGGCGTTCGTCGTGGCGATGATCCTGCTGTTCGTCGTCTGATTTTGCGATTTGGGGTCGCCTGTCAAACGCGATAGCGCGGCCCCAAAAAATTATAATTCTCCTGCGTATCGAGGCCTAGTGCATCATGCCACAGATCGCCCAATTGACTGAAGACAGCTGGTATCTGCTGTCTCAGCTGTTTTGGTTGCTCGCCGTTTTCGGCGGCATCTACCTTGTCATCGGTCGCGGCATGTTGCCCAAGATCGAGGCGACCGTTGATCTGCGTGATCGCAAGATTGCCGAGGATTTGGCGGCGGCGAAGGCCGCGCATGCCGGGGCCGATATCCTGGATGAGCAATATCGCTCCACGCTCGATGCCAGCCGCACCAAGGCGCAGAAAGCCGTTCAGTCCGCCAAGGACAAGGCGGCCCGCGATGCCGAGAAAAAATTGGCGAAAGCCGACAGCGACCTTGGTGGCAAGCTAGCTGCGGCGGAAACCAGCCTGCGCGCAGCCAAATCATCAGCAATGGCCGAGATTGAGGCCGTCGCCGCCGATGCTGCCCGCGACCTGGTTTCGCGTCTGTCCGGTGCTAAGGTTACGGTTGCAGAGGCCGATAAAGCAGTGAAGGCGGCTATGCATGGTTGATTTGATGATTCTGCTGGCCGCCGAAGGGGCCGAATATGTGACGCCCAAAGCGTTCGGTATGGACGCCACCGTTTGGGTGTCGCTAGCGATGCTGGTGTTCCTGGGCATTTTGGTCTGGAAAAAGGTTCCGGCGATGATTGCCGCAAAACTTGACAGCAAAATCGCGGGCATCCGTCAGCAGCTTGCCGAAGCCGAAACGCTCCGGAAGGATGCAGAGGCGCTGAAAGCCGAATATGCCGCCAAGATCGCTGGTGCCGAGGCCGAGGCCGCCGCCATGCTCGCGCGTGCCGAGGCCGAGACTGCATTGCTGATCGACAAGGCGAAAGCCGACACGACCGCGCTGATTGCCCGCCGGCAAAAAATGGCAGAAGACCGCATCGGCGCGGCTGAAGCCGCGGCAATTGGTGAAGTTCGCGCCGCAGCAGCGCGCGCTGCAACCGAGGCAGCGGCAACTCTGATCGCGGCAAAACATAATGCCGGGGCCGACAAGGGACTGGTCGATGCTGCCATCAAGGCACTAACCAAGGGGTGATCCCTGCTGCGACCGCGTTATCCTGAAACAAATTCAGGATGACGAAAAAAATGTCTAAAAGCGGATCATGATACGCCGTGCCAGCGCAGGGGAAATGCTGTTCACCAGCTGCAATGCTTTCACCATGCCGACACTGATTTCGGCCTTATCTGCCTGAATGCCGCGCAATATTTCGGCGGCACAGGCCTGAGGTGACATTTTTCGGCTGCCGCGACCTGCCGTCATTTTGGTGTCAACCACTGGCGGCAATGCCTCGATCACGCGGATATTGCTGTCCTTTAGCAAATGCCGCAGCGCCATGGTGTAACTGCGCAGCCCCGCCTTGGTCGCGCAGTACACACTGCCCCCGGCACGCGGCGCGATTGCCAGACCTGACGTCACATTGACGATTGCGGCGACAGGCTGCGCGCGGAGCTGAGGCAGGAAACGGGTCGCGAGCTGAATCGGGGCATCAAGATTGAGCCGGATTGTCGCCGATGCATCGTCGAGCGAACAGAGCCGATCAGGGTCGTAAATACTGCCTGACCCGGCGTTGTTAATCAGCAGCGACAACGGACGATCGGCCAACGCCGTGACAAGGGCATCAATGCCGCCAGGTGTCGATAAATCGGCCTCTACCGCCTCGAACCCTGCATCCCGCATCTCTGCCAGGCGATCGAGCGAGCGGCCACTAACCACCACGTCAGCCCCGGCGGCGCGCAATTGCAGCGCAAGTTCGCGCCCGATACCATCCGTGCCGCCGGTCACCAGCGCCAGACATCCTTCAACCAACATTGCAAACCCCACGTTTTTTCTTATGCGTCGACTATGGCACGACGCGCGCCGCTAGCCTAATGAAACCGGAATGCAGCGCCCTAACGCCCCGGACCGGTTCAACGAAGACAAGGCCACATTTGTGGTACGCGGTGCGGATGGCGGTGAACAACCGGATTTAGAACGCGGCGCCGCAATTATTCGCGGGGTCGTGCGCACACTGCCGGTCCGGCCTGGTGTGTACCGTATGCTCGATGCCCGGGGCGATGCGCTGTATATTGGCAAGGCACGCGCGCTCAAGAATCGGGTAAGCAATTATATCCAAGTGGCGCGCCTGCCAACGCGGCTCCAGCGGATGGTTGCACAAACCCGGTCGATGGAGATTGTCACAACAAACAGCGAAGCGGAGGCGTTGCTGCTTGAGGCGCAACTGATCAAGCGTTATCGTCCCCCGTATAACGTCTTGCTACGCGACGATAAAAGCTTTCCTTTCATCCTTATCCGCGCCGACCATGATTTTCCGCGCATCCAGAAACACCGCGGCGCACGCAAGGCAAAGGGCCGCTATTACGGCCCATTCGCAAGCGCAGGATCGGTCAATCGCACGCTGAATGCGCTGCAAAAAACCTTTCTGCTGCGCAGTTGCACCGACAGTTTTTTTGCCAACCGTTCACGGCCGTGCCTGTTGTACCAGATCCGGCGATGCAGCGCGCCGTGCGTCGGGCGAGTCAAACCAGAAGGCTATGCCGAACTGGTAAGCGATGCGCAGGATTTTCTGGAGGGGCGATCGACCGCTGTACAAAAACGGCTGGGCGCGTCGATGGACCGGGCGGCCATCGCGCTGGATTATGAACTGGCTGCGGTATATCGCGACCGGCTGAAATCGCTGACGTTCATTCAGGGATCACAGGCGGTGAACGCCGACGGGCTGGGCGATGTGGATGTGTTCGGGATGGCGGCCAAGGGCGGCCAGATTTGTATTGCGGCCTTTTTCATTCGGGGCGGGCAAAATTGGGGGCATCGAAGCTTTTTTCCCGCCCACGTCAACGACGTTCCGGAAGAAGAGGTTATCGCCAGCTTTTTGGTGCAATTCTATGCAGGCATGCCGCCGCCCAAACTGATTCTGGTGGACCGGGAACCCGAAGATTGCGCAGTATTGGCTGAAGCTCTTGGTACGCTGGCCGAACGCAAGGTTGAGATTAGCGTGCCCCAGCGCGGCCAGCGCCGCCGGTTGCTGGAACAGGCGGCACGCAATGCCGGCGAAGAGCTGGACCGCCGTCTGGCCGAATCGACTACCCAAGCGCGGCTGGGACGCGAACTGGCGGAATTGTTCGACCTTGACGCGCCGCCAGAGCGCATAGAGGTTTATGACAACAGCCATATTCAGGGCACGAACGCGCTGGGCGCAATGGTCGTCGCCGGGCCGCAGGGCTGGGTCAAGGGCGCCTATCGCAAATTCAACATCAAGCGCGACAGCACCACCCCCGGCGATGATTTTGCCATGATGCGTGAGGTATTCGAACGGCGTTTCGCCCGCGCAATCGAGGAAGATCCAGAGCGCGATAAAGGCGAATGGCCGGATTTGGTCCTGATCGACGGCGGCAAGGGGCAGGTATCCGCCGTCAGCGCTGTTTTTGCCGAACTTGGCATCAACGATCTGCCCTTTGTCGGGGTCGCAAAAGGCCCGGATCGCAATGCCGGACGGGAGACATTTTACATGCCAGACGGGCGTGAATTTACGCTGCCGCCCAATAATGCATTGCTGTTTTACATCCAGCGCCTGCGCGACGAGGCGCATCGCTTTGCCATCGGCGCCCATCGGCAAAAGCGCGCCAAATCGATGACGTCATCGCCGCTTGATGAGGTTCCCGGTATCGGACCAGCGCGCAAAAAGGCGCTGTTAATGC
>Ga0105045_10001746_pt1 | contig 17925 bp, 15 predicted proteins | sample MAT02_FD_78089 | JGI IMG/M metagenome (GOLD analysis project Ga0105045, IMG submission 78089) | Freshwater microbial communities from Lake Fryxell liftoff mats and glacier meltwater in Antarctica - MAT-02 (megahit assembly) | ecosystem: Environmental > Aquatic > Freshwater > Ice > Liftoff... | reverse complement strand
GGCGCAGTACGATCGACCTTGACTGCATGGCTAATCGCTAAGACTTTATTGCTCGCTGACAAGTCTTGAGGGGGATTTTCCAATAAAGAGACGCGGTCGGCGTTCAGAAGCAAGCACGCGCCATTTACAAAAGTTCTTGCTGCAATTTCCTTATTCAGGCTAGTCCGAATTTCATTTGCGATAAATCGCAAGGGTCCATTGAGACGGTCTAGTCGTTCGAGTACCTTCGATTGTTGATATTTACCGGCGATCTCGCAAAAGGCGCTCAAGATCTCAGACAGCCCGGACTCGGACGCTGAAGGAATCGTGGATGGTAGTCTCACAATGATTCCACCTGAAGTCCACCCGATCGCTCTCAAGCTCGCCCCTAGCCACAACCCGCTAGAATCTCGTTCCGCAACGCTTGAGGCAATGCCAGTCCCTTCGTTGCGACTTTGAAGCGACTGCTGGGCGAGCGACTGCCGCGCGAGCCATTGGCAAGCGTCAGCAGCACTTTCATCGCAGTCGTTAGGTAGGCCTTCAACGGCCAATACGGACCATTGCGATTCAGACGTCGCATGAACTAACCATGCAGTTCGACTACCCAATACGTGATTCAGGCGGCGCAATAGCTCTCGATAGAAATGGAGCGGCCTTTTCTCGACGTTAGCAAAACGCTCTAGCTCATTGAGCAACCGATCAAGGCGTTCGATATCAAATAGACCGTTTATTTTATCCATATTACCTGGTTTACGTCGCCACTACATTCTAACTCGCGACGATCGTAGCATTGAAAGCTCCAATACGTATTCTGATCGTTAAACTCGGAAAAGTCTGCACGATAGTAACCGTCGATACCGATCTACACAATGAAGTTTCTCGAAGGGGTCGTCGTGACTCGATTGAGGAAACAATTTAGTTTCGGTGCAAGGATCGATTTAATGTGTAAGGGGAGAACGATTTGTTTTGCCCTCGCTTTTGGAGTCCTGGCTGTACAAGGTTGCCATTGGACTTCGAAGAAGCAAGCTTTTCATGCCGCTAATGATAGCTTCAATCCTTGCTGTCCAGATGAGACCGAAACATCTCCGGGACCAAACCAACTCGATCCGACCGATCCCGATTTGCAGTTTGATTGCTCGAATTCTGTTCAGGCAGGTATCTCTCCACTCGACGTAGATTTGACTGCACTGACTCCTGCGGACACTCTCAATTTCTCGTTGCAGGAGTGCGTCCAATTATCGCTCGAAAACTCTCGGATAATGCGGGATCTGGGAGGTACCGTATTGAGGTCGCCTCAAGGGTCCATCACCAGGAACGATCCCGGGCTGGCCTATACGGATCCGCGTTTTGGTGAGCAAGCCGCTCTTGCAGAATTCGACGCGACACTCGAGGCATCGGCGCTCTTTGAGAACAATGACCGCCGACTCAACAACAGATTCTTCGGCAATCAAGGCCTCTTCCGGCAAGACCTACACAACTATTCCGCAGCAATCCGAAAACGCTCAGCCGCTGGCGGATTGATGACTGTCCGAAATCTTACCACCTACGATGCGAACAATCAGTTATCGAACGCCATCGGGAATTCTTCGTTTGACCAAATCCTCGAAACAGAAATTCGCCAACCGCTCCTTCAAGGCGCAGGGACTCGATTCAACCGAATTGCTGGACCAGGCGCACGACCTGGCCAAATCAACGGTGTCCTGATCGGTCGTGTACGAACCGACATCGCACTCACCGACTTTGAGAAAGGAGTACGAGACCTCGTGGCAGATGTCGAGAATGCTTATTGGGATCTCTACTTTGCATATCGAGACTTAGAGGCCAAAGTAGATGCACGAGACATCGCTCGCATCACGGCTCGTAAGCTGGAGAACCAAACTGCCACTCAAGGAACGGGTGATGCCGCTCAAGCGATGGAGCAGTATTATCGATTTGAATCTGACGTGATTGACGCCATTAGCGGCCGGCCGATCGATGGAACACGGACCAACAATGGCAGTGCCGGTGGGAGCTTTCGAGGCGTAGGCGGCCTTCGAATTGCAGAACGGCGGTTGAGGTTAATCATTGGAATGGAAATCACTGATGGTCGAATCATCCGGCCAGCGGATGTTCCGGCTCAAGCTCCTATCTTGGTAGACTGGCATTCGTCTGCCTGCCAAGCGCTAGACCGTCGCGAAGAACTTAGACGACAAAGATGGGTGATCAAACAACGCGAGCTTGAGCTGATTGCCAATAGAAACTTTCTTAAACCGACGCTAGATGTGATTGGACGTTATCGGTTCCGTGGTTTCGGTAAAAACTTGTTGAATAGTAACTCCGATCTATCGGCGACCGCCAATTTGCTTGACGGCGACTATCAAGAATGGTTGGCCGGTCTTGAGTATGTCGCACCGGTAGGTTTTAGAAAAGCGCATGCCGCCGTTCGTAACTCGCAGTTAGCTATCCGCCGCGATATGGATATTCTGAGAGAGCAAGAGCGCAATGTGCTGTTCGGCTTAAGCAACGCCATCAACGAAATGGCGAGGTCGTACGATTCCATGCAACTACAGGAAAATAGATTGAAGGAAATCGTAAGACAGTTGCAAAGTCTGCAAGCGAGATCTGAATCTGGACAAGACCCAGCACTCGACGTACTGCTCGAAACGCATCGACGATTGCTTGATGCACGGTTGAACTATCATCAATCTCGAATTGATTATCAGCTTGCCATGAGAAACGTTCAATTCGAGAAGGGGACTCTCCTACCCTACTGTAGCGTGAACCTGACCGAGTCGATCTCGGATGCAGAAGCATATTACGATGCGCGAGTCTATAACTCGAGTCGTGATACGCAGCCCTAGAGTTCGCTAAACTAATTGTTGGAAACGCCAGACCATAAATTCGGACTAACGTTCTATTTCAATCTCGAATTCGCGAATTTCTAATCGCGAAAATAGTAAAAGTCACAAACTTACTGCAGACGCCTACGTTCCTTAAGCTTTCTTGCTTTTCGTGTCTTTCGTGGTTCCATAATCTCTGAAATCAGTTCTTCATAATCTCGGCTATGCGTATAGGCAATAGGATTGGCGTTCGGCACCCTGATCGTAAAAATGCTCCAGATTTGAAGCGCTAAAGTGATTGGTCTGGCATTAGAATTAGTGTCAGAAAATTGAATGCCAATGTGTAAGTGCGACCATCTCATTGCGTCGAATTCGGTCAAGCGACCTCGTAAAGGGACTTCACGATCGGTTGGCGGCCTGATGTTCAAGAGCGATTATGCTGTAGTGGTAAATTTATTTTCGTGTAACCGGGGGAGACTTATGAAAAAGCCAACGAAACACCTGGCAGTATATCTGGTCGCGATCACGATCGGATTTGCTGTACATCTCTTTCCACTCACGACGCAAACTTTCGCGATCGAGAGCCTAGTACCCCTTAATCTAGTGCCACTAAGCCTGATTGCAAACGAAGCGGGGTATCGCATGATTCCCTCTGGTAGTTTCCAACGCGGTAGCTTCGAAGATGCGACTGGAATAAGCAAGGCATTTCCCAGTCACGAAAGAGCTCCGGAGTATTTCGCAGATGAGTTTCCAGCGCGAGTTATCAAGATATCGAAACCTTTTTATTGCTGCACAACCGAAGTCACGATTCGTCAGTTTCGTCTCTTCATAGAAGCAACGCAGTACGTAGTTGAATCTGAGCGAGATGGTACAGGCGCGTGGGGATTTAATGCGGATTCCAAACAGTGCGAAGGACGGTCACTACAATATTCATGGCAGGATGTAGGCACCGAACAAACAGATCAACAACCCGTTGTGAATGTAACATGGAACGATGCGATCGCTTATTGCGAGTGGCTATCTCAAACGGAGAAGCGAATCTTTCGATTACCGACGGAAGCCGAATGGGAGTATTGCTGTCGGGCCGGCAGTACGACTCGTTACTCACTATCGAATGCGCCGACGAACTCACCGACCGACCTACTCAGTCAAGCACGCGTGCTAAATCCCGAATCGGCAGATCCTTCGCTCCATGTTCAAGACTTGAGCCTTTCAGCCGATGATAGCATTCGATTCACGGAATCGGTGGCTTCCTATTCCGCAAACGCCTTTGGTCTCTTCGATATGCACGGAAATGTATGGGAATGGACATCCGATTGGTATGGTGAAGACTACTATCGCGATAGTCCTACGAATGATCCTAAGGGGCCATCGAACGGGGTTGTAAGAGTGCGACGTGGCGGGGCGTGGAACAGTTTTCCGCTGTGGGCACGCGCTAGTTTTCGAAACTGGAATCGTCCCGACACTCGTTGTGCGAACTTGGGTTTTCGAGTTGTCGCCGAGGCAACTGCTAATGAGGTCCAAGAGTTCGATCGTCAACAACCAATGAATATTCTGTTTGTCGGTGATATCATGCTGGATAACGGTCCTGGCCACGTGATCGCTTCCGGTAAGGACCCCTTTGTCGGATGCGCTGATCTGCTACTTCAGTCTGACCTCACGATTGGAAACTTGGAATGCGTCCTCGGTAACGGTGGCGAGCAATTAAACAAAGCCTACGTCTTTCGAGCGGCCTCGGATTCCCCAAAATATTTGCGAATGTATTTTGATGGTCTATCGCTAGCGAATAATCATAGCGCCGATTTCGGCTCGGCGGGATTTGCGGAAGCGATCAACGTCATGCGCCGCGAATCGCTCCCTTACTTTGGTGGCGGAAAAACGATCGATGAAGCGCGAGCTCCGCTTGTTTTGGAATGCAAAGGACGTCGTATTGCTCTTCTGGGATATAACGATTTCCGGGCAATGAATTATGCGGCAACGGCAACGGAGGCCGGGAGCGCGCCGATGATCAAAGAGGATGTCCTCGCCGACATTCGACTTGCCAAGACGCAAGGAGCAGATTTCGTTATTCCGTTCGTCCACTGGGGCAACGAAATGATTCCAATGCCATCGCCCGATCAGCGGCAATTGGCGAAAGAGATGATCGAGGCAGGGGCATGTGCTGTCGTCGGCTCACATCCTCATATTCCCCAGACAGTCGACATTTATCGTGGAGCACCGATTGTCTACAGTCTTGGTAACTTTGTCTTCGACTACTACCCGGTCGATCCCCCGGAATGGATCGGCTGGGGAATCACGTTGCGTATACAACCCAGCGGGCAGATCGAGCTAGAATCTACGGCAATACAGCTGGATGCCGCAGGGCTTCCTTCGCTAGTAAATCCCGACCCTTAAAAAATGTCCTGGAATGAGTTCCCAATACCAACATGCAGCACAAGCTATTTATCGGCTTACCGCTTGGGCACCTGATCTCTTTCAAGAAAACTGGTAAAAAGTGGTTAACCTTTCAGGGAAACGCATTATCCAGGCGACTAGTCTATCGGTAAGCGTCAATGAAGTCCTTATCCAACAAAAACGATTCCGCCGCTTCTAGCCAAGTCGGTGCAATGACATCACTGTCGACGCCAACCCCCACACGCCCTGCGCAGGAAGGCATCTCGCTCGATTGGGCGAGTCTGCTTGACGAGCATCGTCGTTGGTTGGCGACGGTCGTTAGGTCACGACTGGCGAATCCCTCGGCGATTGAGGAAGTATTGCAGGAGGTTGCTTTGGCGGTCTTGAAGCAGTCGAGCCGGCCTGTCGACAAGGATAAGGTTCCAGCTTTTTTATACCGAATCGCAGTCCGAAAAGTAGTTAATCATCATCGAGTTCATGGTCGTCAGAAGCGTCTGCTGCATGGTTTTGCGCGACAACAAGCCAACGACGCAGGACTCGATACAAATTGTCCAGGTAGTTGGTTGTTACGCGAAGAACAATCGCAATCATTCCAAGCAGCCTTGAAAACCCTCAACAGTAAAGATCGAGAGTTGCTCATGCTGAAATACACCGAAGGCTGGGGGTATCGTGAACTGTCCGATCATTTGGGGGTTTCGATTAAGACGATTGAGTATCGGTTGCTTCGAGCCCGTCAAGCGTTGCGAGATGCATTAAGTCGCGAAGGAGATTTACCATAGAACCCATAGAGATCCAGAGACTGGTTGACGGTGAGTTGCCGCCGGACAAACGACACTTGCTTCTTAAGCAGATCGAGAGCGAACCAACTCAATGGCGTGCTGTTGCGCTAGCATTTATTGAGGAGCAGGCCTTTCGCGATAGTGTCCGAACTGTGAATACTTCACTGGAATTAGTTTCCATCACAGACGAACGAATCTCTCCGTCCGTAAGCGTTGCAGCAGCCATTCCTGAAACGGCTAACCAAGGTTCGCTCAATTCCCGCCGTGATGGAAATAACCTTTGGTTTCTGGCGGCAACGATGGCTGCAACCGTTTTGCTTGTAATCGGTGTTTCCATTAGCCGAAACGAGAGTTCTGTCGATTCGATTCAAGGTCCAAATCGAAACGATCAGGTTGCTTTGCAAGAGCTAAAACCATCGGTCACGACTTCCGAAACGGATTCAGATCTTTGGGGAAAACCGATCGGCGAGCTTACATTTGCTTCGGACGATTCGGCTGCTCAGACGCCCAAGGGAGTCCTCCAAGCGGAAGTCCCCCAATCGCTGTCGACGAATCCCCGCATCCCTATCTATGAAGTCCGCGCTGATCAAGCGAAGCGTTGGATCGATGAAGAATCGCAGCGAACGAAAACGTGGCGAGAACAGCTTCGTCGACAGGGTTATGAACTCGATACGAGGCCTCAAAGAATTGAAAAGCAATTACCGGACGGTAGAGCTCTTATTATCCCTGTGAATAAATGGAATATTAGACCCTATGGTCAGTAACAATAACGTAAATGCTAGTTGCGTGAGAAAGAAAGCATCCCGTTGGAGGACCTAGGACTCATCTTTCCAGCAACTGATTTACAAAGACTTTTGACCCCTGAAACCTAACTAAAAGGATGATCTTCATGAAGCGTTTTTTTGCTACCACTTTTTTTGCCCTTGCCGCATCTACGTGGACTTCTTCCATCGCAATGTCGGATGAGTTACCCAAACCGGAGTCGAATCATTCCAGTCTGAGTACTCATACCCAGCAAACGTCCACTCAGAACTCTGGAAGTACGCAAAAGCTAGCTCAGGTTGTTATAGAGGGAAACGGTTCCACAGGAAATTTCGCAGACCTCAGCGCGGAGATTCAAAAGCAACTCTTAGCGAGCGGACTATCGCAAGAGGTTCAAGCAGATGCCCTCAAGGCAATTATGGACAAGCTCGAGGATGCCACCAAAGAAGTTACCGGTTGGTCTGGACGCGTGGTATGGACTTCAAACGTCCCCGGCGAAACGACTGTTGTTTACGAACCAGTCCTTTCGCAACCGCCGAAACTATCCGACCCATCGATCATTGAACAACAAGTGGGAAGAATCCTCAATGAAGTTGCTGGTCGTTTACAGATGCCTGAAGAACAACTTCGACTTCGAGGTAACGCGAATCGACTCGCCGAGCGAGCCAATAGATGGCATCTGGAGAGGATCAATGCACAGCAACAAGCCAAGAATGGGGCGATAGAACCTAGATATCGTATTGGAATTGATTGTCAATCGGTCTCTGCTGATAGCAACCCTCCGAACGAAAAGGGGGATGTTCAAAATGGCTCGAATTCATCCCCAGGCATCTTCGAGGTCCTATCGGTTGTGAAGGCTTCACCTGCAGAACTGGCCGGCCTAAAACCTGGCGATCAAGTTGGATTGATTGACGGTGAGAAGATGACTTCGGTCGAGCAGTTGATCGAGGCGGTACAAAAATCAGGGAAAGAACGCAAGAAGCTTGCCCTCGAAGTAGTTCGAAACGAAGAGCATATCGAGTTCCAAATCGAACCAGTGATAATGGCCGAACTTAACCTAGAAAACATGCAACAAGCATTCCCATTTGGTCCCGATGCGATTCCGTTCCCTGAGGGAGTTCCTGCATCGGGTTTACCTGGTTGGATTATGAATCGCCAAGAGCTCAATGAGTTCCGTCGCAATGATGGAAACAATCTAGCAGCACCTACCGAGATTGCGTTAGCCAAGCAAATTTCTGACTTACAAAAAGAAATTGCCGAGTTAAAAGCGATGGTTACCTCGTTGCTGAATAAGTAACAAACTGGTGAACTCCCAAAGATGGCTACTCAAGTCCCGCCATAAACTCGTTTGCATCGATGCCGTAGCGGTCGAGTACAACGAGCAGTAGATCGCTTATATGTTCTGGCTTGTTGCGTCGCTTAACAATCGCAGAGGGTCGTTGTTGATCTGGAGCGGCAACTCCGATCGGAATGATGCGTTGGTTAACGGATTTCCCGAAATTGATTGCTCGATCAACGCTGTCGTCGTTTGTTGCGATGGCTGGAAGCGTATTGCCGATCAAATCTGGAGTGTCCGATTCCAGAAATACAAACTTCATCTGCGTAAATGGAACGGATGTCGCGAGGCCATTAAAAGTCGTCATTTGCAAACCCTTGTTCAATGCGATTGAAAGAAGATCAAAAGCGATATGCCTAAGGATCGCGACGCGTTTGACACGTCTGGTCAACGCAAAAACAAAGTTTTGTTTTTCTACACTTTCAATTTCGTGAATCGCTACTTCGATCGCCGCATCGACTGGAAGATTAAAATTGTATTTTCAATTTTTTGCGGAAGGTCGCCACAACAACGAATAGCGCTTGCAATGCTGGCCGTCGGGGTTGCGGCACTTACGATCCCAAAGCAGAAATGTAAAACTTTGCGGATTGTAAAGATTAAATCAAGTGTGACGTCTGGATGGCCGATGAATGGAAGGTCAGGCGGAATTAGGCCGGAAAACAGGGTTCTCCAATCGAGGGAATAGTTTACAGTCCGAACTTCGCGGGGACCTTGACGCAAGAATTCGTTAGGTTTACACTCCGACACGACTAAACACAAGTCAGTGAATGAGTTACGGCGTTTTGCCGTGTATCCAAACGGGGGAAAGCGTCGTGACGAAAAAGGAGATCGTAAAGGCGATTTCAGAAGAAACCGGGCTTACGCAGCTTGAAATCAAGCGGATTGTGCAACGGACTTTTGATTCGATCATCGAGACTTTGGTCGTCGAAGGTCGGGTCGAATTGAGAAACTTTGGTGTTTTTCAAGTACGACCGAGAGCTGCTAGGAAAGCGCGCAACCCTCGAACGGGCCACCAAGTGGAGGTACCAGAGAAGTTCGTGGTGACGTTTAAGCCTGGCAAAGAGATGGAGAGCTTGGTTAAATCGATGGAAGGCTCGGCTGTCGCGGATAAGATTCGCGCCGCCGCAGAATCCGGTCAACTTGATCAAACTCCCCGTGACGACGAATAGCGGACGACGAATAGCGGACGAGATTACAAGTTTAGTAGCGTGCGGCGATCGACCTCAGGATGGGGTCGCCAATTCAAGGAGGAATTTTCGATGCGACGACAATTGTGCTGGATGTTGCTGGTAGGCAGTAGCTTGATGCCGATGGTTGGTTGCATTATTCCTGCCTACTCGGCCCTCCCACAGAAACGTGCCGAGCAGTTAATCTATACTTCGGAAAACCTCCGAGCGCTGGTTCAGGAGTGGGAGAGATTCTGGTTCATGGACCAACCTGACCACATGACTCCGTTCAGAGTTCACGGCGGCGTAATTTAAAAGAACTAGTCTGCTTTCATTCGTTGGTAAGCGTCAGCGAGACTCTCATCCAAACCGACGGTCCAAGTAACTCCGTCGGTCTCGAGTTCGATATAGTTCGCTCCTACGCCGACAACCGTCCCTTCGACGCTACCCAGGGAAAGCTTGTCTCCCTTTTTTAAGTAGATCGTCTTTCCGTCTAGTCGCGAACGGACCCACGCTTCTGGGCCTTCGCGGCCAGCAAGCAAAGCACTAACAAATGCTTGAGCGGCGATGTCCATCTTAGGTTCCGGCTTTGGGGGTTCGATCGGGGGAGGTGGGTCGATGACAACGATTGTTAACTTCTGCTCGGCAAAGGTGGATGGAAGCCCACTATCAATCGCTCTGAGCGTAACGTCGAAGCTTCCTGTCGTGGGTGCAGTCCAAGCCAACGCGCCTGATATACTGTCAATCTTCATCTCTTCTGGATGTTCACCGACAAACTCATAGCGAATCGTCTGACCAGGATCAGTATCGCTTGCAGTTGGATTGTAGGAGAGCGATTCTCCCTTGATTGCCTGCGTCGACGCGGTTTGAGGCAACGTAGGTGGATGATTCGCTGGTGAAAATAGATTTCGATCTACGATCACTTGATTGTACTGGTCTATTGATTTCGTAATTCGATAAGAGGAATCGCCTGGTGCCGGCTGAGTTGGCGATGCGCTGTCCAGTGCAAGGACTTCACTGATCAGAAGAATCTCCAGTTGATAAGGCTCACGTGGAACCAAAGATATCTTCAATTGCGAGATCCGATGCAGGTAATTTTTCGAATAAAACTGGTGCAAGAGCTTAGTAAGATTTTCGATTGTTCCGCGCCCTGAAACCGAGAACTTTAGCTTTCGGTACACTCCTTTCTCAACCGTATCACCGATGAGCATCTGCTTCGATTGCGATAGCCCTGAATCGTTGATGAGCGTAATAAGCCAACTTCGGTAATCTGCTCCCGCCTTCTCTTTGTTGGTGGGTAGTGAGCCAGACACAACTGCGTTGATTTTCAACCGATCTAACAAACCATCCGTCGTCACCGTCTCGCGACGAGTGATCTCGCTTCGTAACCGATCCACTTCGTTCGACTTCGCTTCAAAGCCTTTGCGAATCGATTGTAAGCCATAGTGTCCAATGACGAACACGATCGCAATTGAAAAACCAACCGATAGAACCTTTTCACGTTGTGTCACTTGGTCACCTTCGGATTCACTGACTTAGACGAATTAACTTCCGGCGGTTTTGCTGCGGGCGGCTGGCTCGATTTCCAAGTCTGAGGATCGATGTCTTCACGAGCGCTAACTATGATCTCGGGTTCGACGATCCAAGGGTAGATCGTATTTTTGTCAGAGCTTCGGTTGACCCCCTTAGCTCCCACTTGGTGAATCGCATCTCGAAGCTTACTTTCTAGCACAGGTTCTAGCTCTGGCGAGCTCAACGCCACACGCGTTCCAACAATACCACGATTTGCAACCGGATCGATTGAAAATACAGTATCGCCCATGAGCATCTGCACGGGCAGCAAAGAATTACTAGAAAGATACTCTAGCTGATCGAGCCATTGAATATCGCCCTCCAAGAACCGACTGATCCTTTGCCACTCGTTCGTATTCTTTTGGGCCAGCTTCATCGGGTCGTTTTGTGCCGCGACTTGACGCAATAGATCCGAAACTTCAGTATCGAGTGCCGCGTGAGTCGATCGATACCAGCCAGCTCCACCGACAAGAAGCAAACCCGTTGCGATACCAGCCAATATATACTGTCGAATAGGCCTTGGTGGAATCGTACGTTGACGAGGGGAAAGGAAATTGATCGTTAATGAAGACCATGGGGTCACTTGCGGCGTGGCCTCACGAACGGTGACTCCGAGCAACTTGATTGGCGGAGCACCGACCTGTCGCTGAAGGAGCAATCCTAGCAGAGGAGCAAATCGAGCCAAGGAACCTTCTAGTTTTGTATCGACCGGCGATTTGTTTGGAATGATTGAAAAGGGATCAATACATTCGATCGGCAGCGAAACGGCTCCGGACCATTCAAAGACCATGCTATTCATCTCAACATGGCTACCCCAGAGGATAATTCGTTTGACTGAAATTCCAGATCGTGAATTCATCGCTGCGATCAGGGTCCGCTTGACTTCAGCCGCAGGCAGTTTCGGTAAAGTACCATCCGTGGACGCGACAAGTCGAACCGTTCGTATGAAAACGATTTGGTGCCCTTCCATCACGACCAACTCGGCTTCATCCGGAGCGATGTCGATCACAAGAACCGTTTCCTCCGGTGCAATAATTTGTTTGACAGGATCAATCGCTAAACAGGACGTCGATACAGGCCGCAAACCTAGATGCACGAGATTTAACCCTGCATCGCTGCAGACTCTCCGCATACTTGCCACGAACGAAGGAGCCACGGCCGTTGCCAAGACTTCCGTTATGTTGCCTTCGACGATCCCATTTGATGCGATCGCATTTGCCGACTCTCCTTCCGATCCCGTCGCTAATTGTCCTTTGGGCAACACCAGGAAATCGATTGGCCATGCGTCACCTAGATTAGCAAATTGACGCATCGCAGCAAACCGTACCATATCAGGCAGGTCGTCTACGGAAGCTTGCGGTAGGCTAAAGTTACGTAATTCAACCTTGCTCCTTGGAACATTTAAGAACACATCGCTACCTACGGCATCAGCCTGGGACGATAGCTTACGAAGCACGGATGTGATTTCACTATCCGACGGAGCGACCATACTGGATGTGGCCCCAAGCGTATCGACGGCGTCGCGATCGACCGACTGAGGTCGAAATGAGGACGCGAGGATTCGATCAACGACGAATGTTCGTCCAGTCGTTGTCACGGACACCATTCGCAACTCGCGATCATCCCATTCCGCTGCAATCAGTTTCACCACCTTACTAACTCGCTTTCTGTGTCCTACTTCGACCGAAGAGGGTTGTTAACGGATCTTTGCCCGAGTGTCGAATTTGCAAAGCCTCGGCCTAGATGATCCATTCGACGATAGGAAATCACTTTGGGATGCGTATCCGACGAATCAATCCAAGCTTCAATCCGGGAAAACGCCGCCCCTTGCTCGTAATATCCTACGACCTGGGCTCGATAGACATCGCCGCTACCGGTAATGAGTGGTTGAATGAGTCGCATTTGCTGGAGCGTTAAAAAGCCTTCGACCATTGGCCATGTTTCAAATTTTCTGTTTTCGCTTTCGCTTTCCTCTGCTCTGGCACCCATGACCTGCTCCAAAATCTCCTCGGTCATTCCAGGTAACCCGGCAAGAATCTCACGTGGAGCTTCATTTATATTAATCCGACCTGCGATCGTCGGGCTGTCTACCGTCGTTAATTTGTCCATAAGCGTTGGGAGGTAGAGCGCCATGGCGATCGGACTACTGTCGAACGGTGATGTATATGTTATCGATTGATTCCCTTCTTGAATCGTCACCGTAGAACCAATCAAGTCAAGCACTTGACGTAGATTGGCTTTCGGTGGATCCCCGCTACTTAGCTTAAGTGCACTACTCGTCCACGGAACGGGTTTGGCAGCCGCGTTACCTCCGACACCACCAACAGCACTTGCCCCACCAGGACCTCCGCTTCCAGGTCGTCCACCTCCTGCACCACCAGGTCTATTTCCACCTTGACCGCCTCCTTGGTCTGGTTGCCTAGCGTTTCCTTGAGGTGGTTGCAGCACTACCAATCGAATGAAGCGCGGCGAAGCTTGCGGAACAAACAGCGAGGTACGGCCTCCACCTTGCCGACCGCCCTGGCCACTGCCCTGACCACCGCTTGGTCTGTCACCTGTCTGATTGGGACGAGCATTTTGTGCGTTGCCACCACCACCGGGACCACCTGGACCAAAACCGCTATTCATGTTCCCGCCGCTAGGCAGTTGCCCCCCCACCGCGTTACTCAACATCGCTGCGATTCCCGCTTGGTCACCTGAAGTTCCACCGTGAAGACGATAGGCTAGGATGTAACTCGACCAGTTTTCATTCCCCAGCGCTGTCTCCAGATCCGTTTTGAGTGTCTCTAGGTCGACACCATTAACGTTGACTCGAGGCGTACCGTCGAAACCGACGTTCTTTTCCCGGCTCACTGTCGTTAGGTAAGCGGCCCATCCGAGTTGTGGAACGCTTGTCTCGGAATTCTCGGAGGAACCTGTGTTGGAAGATGATGTAGAATTCCCCGCTAAGCCCCCTGCGTTGTATTGTGATTGCTCGAAACCGTCGATGATTCCATTTCTGTTCTGGTCGGAACCGTAGAGCATCGCAGGTGTCACCCCTTTTACCAAAAGGAGCTCGTCAACCGAGTGAAGGGGAGCATTGGCTGGCTTAAACGGAGACTGAAGCCCAGCATAATAATCGCTTTCGGCCCCAAGCTCACGGACCTCTTCATCTTCGTCAATGTAGTCCAAGATGCAATCGGCGATCTCCTCCGTCATGCCCCCCAGTCCCATCAGTAACTGTCGACCAAGGCTCGACGCTCCAGAGCTGCCATCGCCAGAGGTGTTACCGCTTCCTGTTGTCAGATCACTCGGTATTCCAAGCCCCGAAAGGTCCCCAAGGTTGCCCGCCCCTGTTAAAGCGGCTGCAGCCGAGGAAGTTGTACCGAGTTCCTTATCGATAACGACAAGGGCATTTAAGTTAATGCGAGCGGACTCATTTTGCAGTCCAAATCGGATACTGTTATAGCGTCCCTCTTCATCCAAGCTCGGCGCCACCACGGAAAAATGGCATAGCTCTTGAGGGTCGCTATCAGGAACAACGTTGACTGCTTGAAAATATGTTGGATTGCTCCAAGTGCCGCCAGCATCTTTCTGTATCGACTTGGGATTGGCCAAGAAAACACGTACGGCTGCAACGCCAGAATCGGCAGCAGCTCTCGCTTGCGCGGAACGTCCCATAAGCAAGCTTTCCTCGTAGCCAGCCAACATCGACTCCGAAAAAGCCAATGCAGTCAACGAGATGCCACTCACGACCAGTAAGACTAACAAAAGCAGCATACCACGGCGTTCTAAAAGATCGGTAGTAGTTCTTGGCATCATCTTAAAACCCTAATGCACTTGTTGGTGAAGTATCCGCCGAACCTGTGGACTGTTCTTCGGCAGGCGTTGACAATGACTGAGCGCCCGGAATATTGACAATCATGGAATAGACTTCGACTCCCGAATCTGCAAGCAAGCCGCTTGTCAGCGCAGTGGTCGAAATCCCAGCTTGAACGGGCTTTTCGCGAGCTGCCTTCGCGTGTTGCATATATATGGAAATGTTTACTGCCCAAGGTACCCCCGTTGCGCTGCTATCCCATGTGGTGGTCCATGTTTTTCCATCGAAATAAGAGAACGACAGCGCAATCACTTCGGGTGCAATGAGTTGGCCGGTTCTGGTGAGCTGCGTCGTCTGACCGTTTTCCGACGCCCATCGAAGTACGGCTCGATCGATGGAGCGACGAACGAGCCCTCCGTTTTGCATCAACGAGGATCCAGCGATCCCGGCCTCAACGGGAACCGAAAGTGAGGCTAATGGATCTTGAATCCCGTCGATTCGAGGCGCCTGAACATAGTAGCTGACAGTCTTAATGTCGCTTGGTATGTCGGTTAAGGTTCCGGATAGCGGGTTGGCGAGCTCGGCTGCGTACTCTTCAATTCGCGGGGGACGTGAGACATCGACCTCAATCGAGGACTCAGTCCCGTAAACGCCCGGCGGCAGTACAGTCGCCGCTGATGCGTCGGGCTCCGAGCTATCGCCAATGTTTGCCGATGCGGCACCGGCAGTTGCGTCTGGTCCCCCTATTGCTGAAACGGGAATTTGTTCACCACCGCCGGTCGCCGAGGAGCTGGATAGGAACGCTTTCAGGGTTGCGCCATCGTCTTGTTGGCGGTTCCGAATAGCACTCCTTAAGTCATCTGCAATCATTCCTAGTACTGCTCGCGCGATGCGAGCTTGACGAACATTGTCACGGCCGACGTCGAGACTTCCTTCATAGAGGGAGGCGAGGCCAGTCATCAACAGCATCACCACGACAGTTAGCCCTAAAGCAAGAACAACTTCGAGAAGCGTTAAAGCGTTGCGATTAGCCAATCTTCGATTCACTATTGAAGGACTCCGGAAGAGGTACTTGTCGGCGATTGGGTTACTGCACTTTCCGTTGAACCAGCAGTGGTCTTTGCATCAAGCCCGAGGCTAGGATCTACAATCCACTGAACCAGCCTCGCTAGCGGCGGGTTGTTCTGTCGAATTCCTTGCGCGTCGGAGATCGACACGACAACTCCGATAAGGTGCTTTTGCTCGGCGCTGATGTTTTGAAGTTGATAGTACCACTCGGCATCGGCAACACCTATGGTCATCGGAGTCCAGGAGACATTTTGCGTCGTAGCGCTTGAGAGCAAAATTTCGTTCATTTTAGACTCGCATAGCATCTGCGCTTGCGTAATGCGGCGTGCGCGTAAACCGTTGTCGCTTCCAATTTGGAGGATCTGAGAAAGTATCGCCGTAGACACCCCAAGGATCGAAAGGGCGAGCATGACCTCAAGCAGTGATAAACCTCGTTTCCTTATCGGCTTCCTTAAAGACTGATTCATGTCAGTTTCCCTTTGCCACGGAAGCCACATTTACGACGCTTACCTGTCCCATCAAGCCACGCAACTGCACGGCCATACGGCGTCCGCGAGCGTCTTCTAGGACGATGTGGGCTGTTGAGCTGCTTCCATCTGGATACAGGAGAACGATTTGAGAGGTTTGACTAGCTGCTGCGGCCAGCGGATTCGTTCCTGATTGTTGCGCGATCGATCTTCGGTCGGAAATCAATTGAACATCCGCAAAGATAACCGCTCCCTCCAGACTTTTTTGGTTAGTCGATGGATCCGAAATCGATGAATTGATTCCGTTGGGAGCGGCCTCTGCTTCCATCGTTTGACCTGTCTGCGATTGGAACGAGGCACCGACCGATGCGTCGGTCGAATCGGTTGCAGTCATCCAGGGTCGCAACTCAAAATCTTTCGAGCCAACCTGGCATTGGAAGGCTTGTATCTGGCCCGTACGAATCGCCTCGATGCGAGCCTTTTGCAACTCCAATCTTACCGATTCCGCAGCGGTTTGCACGGCACGGGCTGTTAATATGCCTTCTATGTTGGGAGCGACGACCGCTAACGCGACGACCATGATCGATAGAACTAATACTAGTTCAAGGAATGTAAACGCAGTTCGTCGTGGAGAAGGATTCATTTTAAATGGCAAGTCGAAGCTTGTGTTAGTTGACGATGTCGTCAGGCGTGTTGGATTGGCCATCAGGTCCAACACATCGAATCTCAAACTTCGAGCCGTCAATCTTGAACTCATAAGGATGTCCCCAAGGGTCTGGTGGAATCGGTTTGGAGCTCAGTTGGGTCCACTTAGTAGGATCGGCGAGGTCGCTGGGTTGCGTGTATAGGGCGTCAAGAGAAGACGGAAAGGAGCCTACTGTAAGTCGATAAGTATTCACAAAACTACTTAAGTTTTGAAGCTGTACTTTGGCCGCCTTCTTGTTTGCTTCGTCAGCGACGCCGATCACATTGAAGGTAACGAAACCCGCAACAACGACTAGGATTGCAAGTACTAAGAGAACTTCGATCAAAGTAAAAGCCGATCTCTCATGACCTACTTTGACTCGCAAAGTAGGGCGTCGCCATTGCATGCTATTGGGGTGGTACATTCTTATTCTTTCCACGAAACGGGGAGGTAAAATTCGGAAGGGGTTTCAATAAATCATTTTAATCAGGTGAGATCAACTACCAGTTTATCGTCCGATCGAAGTTCCGCTTACAGGGTGCTTGAGCTATTTAAGACTGGCACCATCAGCGCTAGAACTACAAACATAACAATCATCGCTAAAAGCAAAAGCATGATCGGCTCCAGTAATCGAACGACGACTTCCAATCGTCTAAAAGTTACTTTCTCCAAGCTCTCAGAAATCTGAACTAGAACTTTATCCAGAGTGTTCGATTCCTCCGCGACCGAAATCATCTCGACAACCGTCTTCGGAAAATGCCCGCAAGCATCAAGCGGTTTTGCTAACCTGGAGCCTGCTGTCACTTCTTCGCCAGCGATGGCTACAGATTCTGCAAGGATTCGATTACCGGCCGCGTGACTACTGATATCCAGCGATTTTAGCAGGGGAACGCCGTTGGCCAAGAGCGTTCCAAGGACGCGACAAAAACGAGATACGGAGAGATTTAAAAAGACACTTCCAAGCATGGGCGTTTTAATTTTCAGCAAATCCCAGCGACGTTTCCCTGCCTCTGACTTGAAGTACTGAGAGAAGAACACCAGTCCTGCTATGGCCATCAATGCCATCAACCACCAGTAGCTTTTCACGAAGCGACTAATT
>Ga0105045_10001744_pt1 | contig 17938 bp, 15 predicted proteins | sample MAT02_FD_78089 | JGI IMG/M metagenome (GOLD analysis project Ga0105045, IMG submission 78089) | Freshwater microbial communities from Lake Fryxell liftoff mats and glacier meltwater in Antarctica - MAT-02 (megahit assembly) | ecosystem: Environmental > Aquatic > Freshwater > Ice > Liftoff... | reverse complement strand
CCTAAAACTGGCGTCATTGCGAGGCCCGCGCAGCGGGCCGCGGCAATCTCAGGTCACCGCTGTGATCGCCAGTGCGAGGACGCCGGTTAAAGGCTTTCGCGGCTTGAGACTGCCGCGTCGCCCTACGGGCTCCTCGCAGTGACGCCGGTTGAAGTGCTCGCCGAAGCCCCGCCCCTTGCACGAGGGCGAACGTCATAAAACCGAAGTGACGTCGGTTGAAGGGTGCGCCGAAACGCCGCGTCTTGCGCCCGACGGTGGGGGCCGGCTGCCCTGCGCGAAGCGCTCGGTGTGCGCTCGGTTGGCGGGCCAAAATCGGTACGCGGAGCGTCGTGCACTGGCGCGCTTCAGAGGTTTCTGCTGAAATTGCAATAGATTTTTATTTCAAGAGCAATTTCAATGTCGTCCGTAAGCGAACTCACCGCATCCTACAGCGCTGACCATGTCGCCAGCGCGGCGCCGGTGTTGAGCAAAGCACTCAAGCGCGCCGTTGAGCTGCTCGGCTTGAGTGGCGATGAACTGGCCGCCATTTTGGGCCTGAGCGCATCCAGCGTCAGCCGGCTGCGTCACGATCGCTTGCTGGTCGAGCCGGACAGCAAGCCTGGTCAGCTCGCGCTGGTGCTGTTGCGGGTGTTTCGATCGCTCGATGCGCTGGTCGGGTCGCGCGATGAATTGGCGCGGCAATGGCTGCGCACGCCGAACGCCGATCTGGGTGCGGTGCCGATCGACTTGCTCAAGCGCGCCGACGGGCTGGTTCGGGTTGGCCAGTATCTGGATGCCGTCCGCGGATCCGCATAGCGGCCGTGCTTGGCGGGGCACGGCTTGGCGCGCGGTCGAAGCGCAGCACCGGGCCAGCACCTTGCGCCTGGTCGACAGCCCGGCCGAACAGGACCTGCTGGAAACCCTCCTTGAGACCAGCAAGCCGAGCGTGCCCGCGGCCGCCGGGCATCTGCACTATTTGCTGGCGACGCCGTTTCGTTATCCGCCGCGCGCGCACGGCTCGCGGTTTCGCGGCCTCGCCGATCCGGGGGTCTGGTACGGCGCACGCGAAGCGGTCACCGCCATGGCCGAATCCGGCTACTGGCGCTGGCGCTTTGCGCGCGCCGCGCAAATCGAGATTCCAGCGAGCCCGCAGACCGTGTTTGCCAGCGAGATCGCGGGCGCCGCGGTTGATTTGCGGCGCGCGCCCCTGGCGCTCGATGCCGCGCGCTGGGTTGATCCGAACGACTACAGCGCGACCCAAGCCTTGGCCCGCAGCGTGCGCGCTGCCGGCGGCGCAATCATCATCAATCGCTCGGTGCGCGACCCTGCGCAGCGCGCGACCCTGAGTGTGCTGACGCCGAGCGCGTTTGCGCGCCGCGCGCCGCGCCGGATCGAGACCTGGCAGTTGACGGTGCGGCGCTCAGGCGTGGTCTGGCAGCGCGCCGACGTGCTGCGCGCGCTGACCCACGCGTTCGATTTTGCTGAGCTTTGGCCCGTTTGAGCGCCGCAATCAATCGCTCGACGCAGGATCGTCAAGCTGCCAGAACGCCTCGACCGCACCGCGCAATTTGATCGTCATCGGATTGCCGCGGCGATCGCGTGCGCGTCCGGCGGCGACCCGAATCCAGCCCTCGCTGACGCAGTATTCCTCGACATCGCGGCGCTCGACGCCGTTGAATCGAATGCCCACACCGCGCTCAAGCAGTTCGGCAACGTAGTGCGGGCTCTTCGGGTGGACGCAAAGACGATCTGGAGGGCTTTCGCTCATTGCTTGATGGCGAGGTCGGGATGGAAGGCGCGCATGATAGCCCGCGATCAGGTCGCGATCTGACTGCGCCGCAAGCGTTCTTCGGCCAGCCAAGCGCTGAACAACGCGTTGAGGGCCTCGCGCTCGCGCGGGCCCCAGCCGCGGCCAACCTGCGCCACGCCCGCCGCGCTGCCCCAACGCGCGGGTCGATCGAGCGCGGCGCGGCTGTACCAGCGCAAGGACTCGGCGCGGTCGCCGCGCAGCCAGTGCGCCAGCGCAAAGCTGTACGGCGCCCAGAACGGATGACCGCCGTGGCCTTCGATCGCTTGTTGCCACAGGTCGAGGGCGCCGTCGGCGTCGCCCAAATTAAGCAAGGTCCAGCCGCCGCTCCAGCGCACGTGCCGAGCGATCATCGGGTCGCCGGGATCAAGGCCGAGCGCGCGTTTTAGATCACGGCGCGCATGCAGACCGTCGCCCGAGCGCGCGAGCACGTGAGCACGCTGCGCCCACGCCGCAGCGTCGCGCGGGTTGCCTTCCAGATGCTCGCTCAGTGGACCTTTGAGATAGGCCCGACGATCGCTCGGCCGCCGCGCCGCGAGGTCGGCATCGAGGTAGGGCGTGGTGATCGCTGGTCTGAGGATCACCTCGGCCGCCGCGCTGCGGCCGGACGCGACCGCGGTGTCTGCCAGCGCAGCCGCCGCCAGCCACAGAACGCAAAGAAACACGATTCGCCACATGGTGACCGCCTTGGGTGCGCATGACTGCCCGAATCCTCGCACGTCAATCTGCGCCAGCGCCAGCGCCGTCGGACGCCGCTCAATTAGCCTTGACGGTCTCGGCATCGGTCCGATGCGCCGCCGCCAGCCACGCCTCCCCGCGCATCTCGATCAGCCGCGATTGGGTGCGCCCGAATTCAGTCGCCAGCCGCGAGCCGACGTAGAGCTCGCTCACCGGCACCGCGGCGCTGGCGATCAGATTGACACCTTGGTCGTACAGCGCATCGATCAGATGCACGAACCGACGTGCCGGATCGAGCTGCTGGTCGTCGAAGCGCGGGATGTTGCTCAAAATGACGGTGTGGTGGCTGGCGGCGATTTCCAGATAGTCGGCAACCGCGCGCGGGCCTTCGCACAGCGCGGCGAAGTCGAACCAGACCACGCCGTGGCCGCGACGGCGAAACGCGATCGCGCGATCGTGGATCTGCATTAGCCCGGGGCTGATCGCGGCGTCGGGCGCCAAGCGCAAGAACAGTGCCGCCAGCCGCGCCTCGGCCGCGTCGCCGAGCGGGATCAAATACAGCGGCTCGCGGGTCAGCGCGCGCAGTCGATAGTCGGTCGGCGATGCCAGCTCCACCACCTCGCATTGCTTCTCGATCCGCGCGATCGCCGGCAAAAACCGCGCGCGCTGCAAGCCGTCCCGGTAGAGCTCGCGGGGCGCCAGATTCGAGGTCGTGACCAAGCTCACCCGATGCGCGGCAAGCTGCGCTAAAAGCTCGCTCAGGATCATCGCATCGCCGATATCGCTGACCAGGAACTCATCAAGGCACAGCAGCGGCCGGGCGCTCAAGCGCAGGGCAATTTGCGCCAGTGGATCGGCGGTGTCCTCAAGGCCTTTGAGGTCGTGGTGGATGCGGCCCATGAAGCGATGAAAATGCACCCGCCGGGCCATGTCGGGCGGCAGGCTTTCGTACAACAGATCGATCAAAAAAGTTTTGCCACGGCCGACGCCTCCGTGCAGATACAAACCGCGCGCCGGTGGTGGTAGCAACGGCCGCCGCAAGATGCTCGGCAGCCAGCCCATATAGCGCGCGCGTTTAAGCGTTTGGCGGTGGATCCGGTCGAGGATCGGCAGGATCGCCCGTTGCGCCGGGTCGGCCTGGATCCGGCCATCGGCAACCCGCGCCGCATAGGCCTGCGTTGGAGTTAGTCCGGGCAATTCCGGATCGCCATCGGCCGCGCGCCGGGATCAAATGTCCGGGGCAGCGTCCCCGCGAACGACGCCATCCCCGGATCAATCCTCGGCGGCGGCCGGCAGGTGCGCCTTGATCTGGTGCTTGATCGCACCGCGCAGGTCCATCAGCCGACGGTGAAAGAAATGATCGGCGTCGGGCAGCCGGATCAGCGCCGGCGGATCGGGCATCGACAGCACCCACTCGACCACCGCCTGTGGCGGCGCGATGTCGTCGGCGTCACCTTGGACCACCAACCACGGGCAGGCCGGGGCGACGATCGCCTGGAACGGCCACTTGGCCACTGGCGGCGCGATCAGGATCAGAAAATCGGGCGTCAGGTGCCGCGCGGCTTTGTAGACGACAAATGAGCCCAGCGAAAATCCAGCCAGCCACAACTGATCGTCGGGGCGCACCTTGCGCACCCACTGCGCGACCGCGACCAGATCCTCCATCTCGCCGTTGCCCTCGTCGTAGCTGCCAGCCGAGGCGCCGACGCCGCGAAAATTGAACCGTACGGTGCGCAATCCCGACTCGCGCAGCGCGCGCTCGGTCATGGTCACAACCTTGTTGTCCAGGTTGCCGCCATGCAGCGAGTGCGGATGGCAGATGATCGCGGTGCCCGGGCGCTGGTGCGCCGCGTCCGGCTCGCGCGTGGCCGCTTCCAGCTCGCCGGCCGGACCAAACAAGCTCAGCTTGGCGTCGGCCTGGGGGAACGTGGCGGGGTCGAGGCGGTTGGCGGTGGTCATCGAATCATCATAGCCTCAAGCACACCGCAGGCCTTGGTTCGAACGCCTGCCCAGCGCAAGGTCGAGCCCGCCATGAATCATCTCGCCCACGTGGTCCTCGCAGGCGCAAATCCGCTGGCCATCACCGGCGCGGTGCTCGGTGATTTCTGGCGCGGGGCGCTGGATCCCGCCTGGCCCGACGCGCTGGCCGCCGGGGTCGGTTTGCACCGCGCCATCGACAGCCACACCGACCGCCATCCGGCGGTGCTCGGCGCCAAGCAACTGTTCGAGCCGGGCTTTCGCCGCTATGTGGGGATCGCGCTTGATGTCTGGTTCGATCATCTGCTGGCGCGCGATTGCGAGCACTTGACCGGGGTCCCGCTGGCCCAAGTGTGCGCGCAGGCCTATCAAGCGCTCAAGCAAGCACCGCCCGGTCTGCCGCCGCCGTTTCAAATCTTTGTCGCGCGCCTTATCGCCAATGACGGTTTGGGTCGAAGCGTTGATCTTGAGGCGATCGACGCGACCCTCGGACGAATTTCTGCGCGCTTGTCGCGGCCCAATCCGCTGGCCCACGCCTTGCCCATGCTCGAAGCGCTGGACCAGCCGTTGCGTCGGGTTTTCGCGCGACTGTGGCCTGACCTGCAAGCGCTGGCCGAGCCGTTGCGGCGCTGAGCCTCAACCGTCGGCGAACGCCACCCAGCAGATCGTGGTCAGTACGCCGACGCCGAGAAAATTGAGCACCAAGCCCTCGCGCAGCATCCGCGCCGGTGTCACCCGGCCGGAGCCGTAGGCGATCAAATTTGGTGCGGTGGCGATCGGCAGCATGAAGGCGGCGCTCGCTGCGAGTGCCGCCGGCAGCATCAAAAGTGCCGGCTCGACCCCGATCGCCACCGCCGTGGTGGCGAGAATTGGCAGCATCAGAACCGCGACCGCGGTATTGCTTACGACTTCGGTAAGGATGCTGACCCCAAGGCAGATGCTGAGCATCAAAAGCGGCAGCGGGATCTCGCGCAAGCCGCCGAGCGATCCGGCAACCAGCGTCGAAAGACCGGAGTTCTGGAACGCGGCGGCCAAGGTCATACCGCCGCCAAACAGCACCAGGGCGCCCCACGGAATCCGCTCGGCGATCGGCCAGGTCAGCAGGCGTTCGCCGTTGCCGGCCGGCAGCACGCACAGCAGCACGACCGCGACCAGCGCCACACTGGCATCGTTGGCAGTGCTCAGACCCAACCCGCCCGACCAACCGCCGAACGGCTCGCTGCGGGTGACCCAAGCCAGCGCAGTGATCGCAAATACCGTCAACACCCGGCGCTCGTAGGGCGTCCAGGCGCCGAGCGCGGGCAGGCTCGCCGCCGGGCTGCCGCGCAAGTTTCGGCCGAGCCAAAGCGCCATCAGCGGAATCAGCACCAGCACCGCGGGAACCCCGACCTTCATCCAGTCGATGAAACCCAGCCGCTCGCCGGTGGTTTGTTCGTAGACCTGCATGAAAAAAATGTTCGGCGGGGTGCCGATCGGGGTGCCCATGCCGCCGATACTGGCGCCGTAGGCGACGGCCAAAATCAACGGCGCGCCGAGGCGCGGATCTGGGTAGTTCGCCAATACCGCGATCGCCACCGGCAGCATCATCAGCGTGCTGGCAGTGTTGGAAATCCACATGCTGAGCCCCGCGGTGGCCAGTGCAAAGCCGAAGATCAGGCGGCGTCCGCTGCTGCCACCGACCGTCCGCACCATGCCCAGGGCCAGGCGTCGATGCGCCCCAGAGGCTTGCAGCGCGGTCGCCAGCATGAAGCCGCCGGCCAGCAGCAGAATCAACTCGTGGCCGTAACTCTGCGCGACCTCGACCGGGGTCAGGATTCCCGCCAGTGGCAACAGCGCCAGCGGCAGCAACGCGGTCACCGCGGCGTGCACCGGCTCGAGCACCCACCAGATGGCGCACCAGCCGGTCAGCGCCAGAGTCAGCGCGATATCGGTTTCAAGACCAAAGTGGCGCGCCGCGACGTACGCCAACACCGCCAGCGTGGGTCCGGCCAGGAGCTTGAGGCCGATATGGGATTGGACTGGCTGGGACGGCTGCGACCCGGCGAGGCTCTCGGGCATCGGTGATCCATGCGAAGGGCAAGTCGCGCTGCGCTTGCGCACCGCACGGCCGCGCAACGCTCGCATAAACCCACAGCGCGCGCAAACCGGCGTCGCTTCACCAAACGCGATGATCGCTCGGCCTCAGCACCTCTACGCCTCCCGCGCACCCCGAAGAGTCACCATCAATCACGGCGGTGCCGCGGCGCAAGAATCCGCACAGGGGGGGGGTCTCGATCCGCCGCACGGCGACTTTCAACGCCCTGCGGTGCATCTACCCGGCGGGCCAAGGACCGCCCTATCAACGCGGCACCGCCCTATCAAACCCACAGCCTTGCGAACCGATCGCTCCGACGCATTTCGGGGTTGCAATGTGCTGGCGGCCGCGTATGACAGCCGTCAGGGCGCGGGCATGAGCCTTCGGACTGGGCAGGTCGCCCGTCCTCGCTGAAGATGGCGCAGGATTGACTACCGAGCACTGCCGATGAAGCATTCAATCAACGCCAGCCCCGTGTGCTGCCGACTGCTGGCGCTGGTTCTTCTGGGCGCGATTCTTGGCGTGCTTGGCGGCTGTGAGCGCAGCGGGCCGGCGGGCGCGGGCCGCGATGGTGCAAGCCAATGGCGCGAGGTTCGCGACGGTGGAATGAATGGGCGCTATTTCGTCCCGGCGCAGCCCGGACCGCGACCGGCGCTGCTGGTCTTGGGCGGTTCGGAGGGCGGAATCGAATCGGCCAGCCTTGCGGCCGAGTTCTCGCAGTCGGGCTATACGTCTCTGGCATTGGGCTACTTCGGGCTGCCCGGCCTGCCATTACAGCTTAAAGAAATCCCGCTCGAGTATTTCAGCGCCGCGATCGATTGGCTGGCGCAGCAGCCGCAAGTCGATCGGTCGCGGATTGCAGTGGTCGGTATCAGCAAAGGCGCCGAGGCCGCGCTGCTGATCGCAAGCCACGATCCGCGGGTGCGCGCTGTGGTCGCCGCCACGCCCTCGGCCTACGCCTGGCAGAGCCTGGACTTCGTCAACTGGTCAGATACGCCCTCATGGACGCGCGCGGGGTTGGCGGTGCCGTATGTGCGGCTGGCGCCTTTCAATCTGACTCGCCACGGCACCGATCTTGGCCTGCTCCACGCTGACAGCCTGGCCGCAGCCACGCCGCAGATGATCGCCGCAGCACGAATCCCGATTGAACGTAGCCGCGCGGCGATCCTGCTGATCGCCGGGCAAGACGATCGGATGTGGGATGCCAGCGGCTACAGCGCCACGATCGAGCGCGATCTTGCGGCGCGTGGACTGGGCGAAGGCCTGCGGGTGCTGCGCTATGCCGACGCAGGCCACGCCATTTTTGCGCCACCGCGCGCTGTGGATGAGGCCACGCTGACGCGAATGCTTGCGTATGGCGGCACGCGGGAGGGCACCCGCGCTGCGCTGGCCGACTCGTGGCCGGCGGCGTTGGCGTTTTTGGCCGAAGCGCTGGATGTCCCTGCCGAGCGCGACGACACGCCGCAGGCGGACTAGAGGCGACGCTCGACCCTCGGCATCGCGCTTGCGGCACTCGCGTGGTCGCGCGATGGTCAGCGTGACATCGCGCCATCGCGCTGGCGCCGACGCCGGGTGCGTAAACTTCGCGCCGAGATGCAACCTGAGCCCCACAGCCGCCAACCCTCATCGGTCAGCGCAGCTCCGCCACCGGCGCGACTGGTGATCGGCGCCAGCGGCGCGGTCGGTCGGGCGCTGCTCGAATACTTGGCCGGCAGCCATGCACCGACGCTCGCGTTGTCGCGGGCAACGCCGCCGCCGTGGGCCGACGCGATGCCAGCCGTCGCGTGGCAGCGGGCGAGCTTGGAGCAGCTCGATGCCGCGGGGTTTGCCGGTTCCGGCGTGGTCTTCAGTGCCGGTCCGTTGGACGGGCTCGCCGCGTGGCTCGAGCGTGCGCAGCCGCGACCGGCGCGGATCGTCGCTTTGTCATCGACCAGTCGCCATGTCAAAACCGCTTCGCCCGATCCGGTCGAGCGCGCGCTCGCGCAACGTCTGGGCGATGCCGAGGCGCGTTGTGCGCGCTATGCCGAAGGCGCCGGCATTGCGCTGAGCGTGCTGCGGCCGACCCTGATCGTCAGCGCGCGCGATGGCGATGCGCTCGATGCGATCGCCGCGGTGGCGCGGCGGCTGGGGTTTGCGCTGCTGCCGGGCAGTGCTTGCGGCCTGCGGCAACCGGTGCACGCGACCGCAGTGGCGCAGGCGATGTGGGCGTGCGCTGCTGCGCCGATCAGTATTGGACGCAGCTACGACATCCCCGGCGGCGAGACCTTGAGCTATCTGGACTTGGTCCGCCGGCTGCTGGCGGCGCGCGCGCCAGGTGCCCGGATACTGCGCCTGCCGACCGGGCTGTATCGCCTATTGGCGGCGACCGCGCGACGCCACCGCGCGCTCGCGGGCTTGAGTGACGCGGTGATCGCGCGGATGGCCGAGGATCTGGTGTTCGATGCGCAGCCGGCGATCCGCGACTTCGCCTACGCGCCGGGCGCGCTGGTGCTCGATCGCTGAGCCAGGTCCAGCCCTGCGCGGATTGCCGGGGCCGAATCAGCAGACTGCGGTAGCTGCATCCGCTCGATCAAATACAGCGGACGCTGCTTGCTCTCATCGAACAGTCGGCCAAGGTATTCGCCGATCAGACCCAGCGCCATCAGTTGTAATCCACCCAAGAACAGCACCACCACCATCATCGACGGCCAGCCGGCCACCGGGTCGCCGTACAAAAGGGTGCGCACGACCACCACCGCGGCCAAGCCAAATGCCAGCAGCGCCGTGCCCAGCCCCACGTAAGTCGCCAGCTTGAGCGGCGAGGCGGAAAAGCTGGTGATGCCCTCGATCGCGAAGTTCCACAGCCGCCAGTAACTCCATTTGCTGACCCCGGCGGCGCGCGGCTCGCGGTCATAGGCAACGCCGATCTGGCGATAGCCGATCCAACCGAACAGGCCTTTCATAAAGCGATGGCGCTCGCGCATTGTGCGCAACGCGAGCAGCGCGCGCCGGCTGAGCAGCCGGAAATCGCCGGTATTGGCCGGCACCGGGGTCTTGCTCAGGCGGCCGATCAGGCGATAAAAAGCGCCCGCGGTGACGCGCTTGAACCAGCTTTCGCCGCGACGCGACGCACGCACTCCGTAGACCACGTCGTAGCCGTCGAGATAGTGCTGCCAAAACGTTGCGATCAGCTCCGGGGGGTCCTGCAAGTCGGCATCGCACACCACCACCGCGTCGGCATCGGCCAAGTCGAGCCCGGCGGTCATCGCCGCTTCTTTGCCAAAGTTGCGCGACAGGGCCACCACGCCAATCCGCGGGTCTTGCTGAGCCTGCGCTTCGAGCCACGTCAAGGTCTGATCGCGGCTGCCGTCATCGATCACCAGTAATTGCCAGTCGACATCCAGCGCGTCCAGCGTCGCGCGCAGACGCGGCAGCAACAACGGCAGTGCGTCGATCTCGTTGTGGCACGGCACGATCACGCACAATTGTGCGGGTATCGTGGATCGGGCGTCGGTCGTGCGCCTTGGAGTCATTGCGAAGGGCCCGTAAAGCCCGCCAATGCTGCACCGCACAAGTTGCGATAACGAAAAAAATCGTTCATTGGCCGTTGCCAAGTGGTTGCATTGCTGCCTATAGTAGGGCGCGTCAATTCGAGGCATACGCCTCATCTCTCATTCATTTTTTTTAAGGAACTCCCAGCATGCAGGCCAAGTCCACCGCTCTGGCTCTCGCGCTCACCGCGCTCTTTCTGACCGCGTGCAGCGGCAGCAGCAACAGTCCGCGCGCGGTTCCGGCTGACCCGGCGCGCAACAACGACGGCTCGATCGTCACCGCGATCATCACCGCGCGCTTCGACCCGGCCGCCGGAGTGATTCCGTTCCCGAACAACCTGCTGCTTTCGGGGACGACGGACCTCACCCTCAACCCGCCGCTCACCGTACCTGGCAACCCGGCCGATCCACGCAATGGCCCGGCACTGGCGCTGTCTGCGCTTGATGGGTTCTCGACCGTCGCGCCGTGGTCGTTCAGTTTGTCGTCGCCGCCGCGCCCATCGTCGCTGATCGCGGGCGGCTCGGTCCGGCTTTTTGAAGTACTGCTGACCGGCCCTGGCGGTGGTGTCACCTCGGTCGTGCGCGAGTTGACCTCGCCGGCCAATTTTGTGGTCGCGCAGTCGCCGACCAACCCGGCCACTGTTGCAATCGTGCCGACCGCGCCGCTGCGTCCCTTGACCTCGTACCTGGCGATCGTCACCGACGGCGTCACCGATGCGGCCGGCAACGACGCCACCCCGGACCAAACCTATTTTCTGACCAAGCGCAGCGCGCCGCTGTGCGTCGGTGGCGCATCAACCGATCCGCTACTGCCGACCGCCACTGCCTGCGCGCTGGAGCCGCTGCGGCTGCTGACCAATTCGCATCTGGCCGCCGCCAATGCACGCGGCATCGCTCCGGCGCGCGTGGTCGCAAGCTGGGTCGCGACCACCCAGAGCATCGCCCAAGTGCTGCAAGCCAACGCCAGCCGGGTGGTGCCGGCGGCGGCCCAATTAGCGCCTACCGGGCTCAACATCGGCGCTTTGGGTCTTGGTTTGCCGCCGATCGCCGACGTCTTTATCGGCACTATCAGCCTGCCGTATTTTCTTGATGCGCCAGCGCGCGACGCCGCCGCAGCCGCGCAGGCCGCTGCGGTGCTGCAAAGCTTCTGGCGCTCGGCACCCGGCGCCTATGTGCCGCCGTTCAACGCGCTGGGTCTTGATCCCACCTCGACCAACGTCACCTTTGCCAACCCGTTTGCGGTCAATCGGGGCAGCCAGATCGTGCCGCTGCTGATGACCGTGCCGAACGCCGCCTCGGGTCGTACCCGACCGGCGGCGGGCTGGCCGATCGTGATCTTCGGCCACGGTCTGACCCGCAACCGCACCGACATGCTGGCAATATCGGCGACCTTCGCAGCGCAAGGCTTTGCGGTGATCGCGATCGACCATCCGCTGCACGGTGTCGCCCCCGGCGCACCGTTCTACGTTGGCGCCACGCCGTTCGCAGCGATTGCCCGCGAGCGCACCTTCGAGGTGGATCTGGCCCGCAATAACGGTCAGCCATGCCCCGCCGGCGTACCCATCTGCCCCGATGGCACCCCCGACGGCTCCGGCGTCCATGTGATCAACCTCGGCAGCCTGCGCACCTCACGTGACAACCTGCGTCAGGGCAACATCGACCTGATCACCTTGGCCCGCACCGTGCCACGGCTGGATTTGAATGCCGACGGCGTCAGCGATTTTGACGGCTCGCGGATTGCCTACACCGGGCAGTCGCTGGGCGGCATCATCGGCCTGCCGTTCATGGCGATCGAATCCTCAGTCAACGTCGGTCTGTTGTCGGTGCCAGGTGGCGGTCTTGCGCAGATGCTCAACGGCTCGCCAACCTTCGGCCCGCAGATCCGTGCCGGTTTGGCGGCCAGTGGGATCAACGCCGGCACCCCGGACTTCGATCAATTCCTGCTGATTACCCAGACCGTGCTCGACGCCGCCGATCCCGTCAACTACGGCTTTGCCACCCAGACCGACCGCATCTTGATGCACCTGGTGGTTGGCGGCGGCACCGTATTGCCCGACCAGGTGGTGCCGATCTCGGTGCCCGGTGCGCCGCTGTCCGGCGGCGAGCCGCTGGCGCGCGCTTTGGGTCTGGCCTCGATCACCGGCAGTGTGTCGAGCGCGGACGGCATTCGCGGCGTGACGCGCTTTATCCAGGGCGATCACGGCTCGCTGCTTTCACCGACCGCCTCGCCGGCGACGACCACGGAGATGCAGGGCCAGATGGCGAGCTTCGTCGTCTCCAACGGCACCGCGGTCCAAGTTCAGAACACTTCCGTCATCCGCACCACGCCGTAAGGCCAGGACGAAAAAGGTAAACACATGAAAAATCTCACACGTCGTTCGGCTGCCCAGCGCGCAGCCAAGCCCCGGGCGCTCGGTGCGGCCATCGCGGTCGCGTTGCTCGGCGGCCTCGTTGCAACCCCGGTTCAAGCGGTCGAATTCCAGTTTGGCGATGGCTGGACCGCTGCGGTCGACACCACGGTGTCTTATGGCATCTCGATGCGTACCGAGGACGCCGCCGAGAACCTGATCGGCAAGGCCAACCTCAATCCGCTGCTCAACTTCCCAGCGCCGGGCCAGCCGCCGCTCAGCTTGGCCCAACTCAACGCTGTCCAGCGTGCCGCGCCGGGTCGGTTCTCGGTCAACTCCGACTGGGGCACCTTAAACTATCCCGACAGCGGCGATGTGTTTTCCAATGCCTTGCGCGTCACCTCAGAGATGAGCGTCAGCAACGGCGACAACTGGGGCGGCTTTTTGCGCGCCAGCTACTTCTACGACTTCGAAAACGCCGGCCGCAATGAGTTGTCGCGCCTGGCTCGGGATCAGGTCGGTGAGCGCCTGCGCATTCTTGACGCCTTCGTCTTCCACAATTTCTCGATCGGCGAGATGCCGGCCTCGCTGCGCGTGGGTCAGCAAGTGGTGAACTGGGGCGAGAACACCTTTATTACCGGCGGCATCAGTTCGATCAATCCCGCCGACGTGGCGCGTCTGCGCAGCGCCGGCGCCGAACTGCGCGAAGCCCTGCTGCCGGTCAACATGCTCTACGGCACTTGGAACCTGACCCAGGACTTCTCGCTCGAAGGCGTGTATCTGCTCGAGTTCGAACAGATCGAGGCCGACCCCGCGGGCAGCTATTTTGCGACCAACAACTTCGCCACCAACGGCGCCAGCTTCGTCATGCTCGGCTTTGGCACCACGCCGCCGCCGGTGCGCAACCCTGACCTTTTTTGGGACGTGTGCGGTCGCGGTGGCCAGAGCGATATTGGAATCATCAACACCAACCCGGTGCTGCGCGCGACCTCGTGCGGCTCCGCAGTGCCGCGTGCCCCGGATGTATTTCCATCGGGCAGTGGGCAGTTTGGCGTTGCCGCCCGCTATCTGGCTTCATGGCTCAACGACACCGAACTGGGTTTCTTTTTCCTCAATTACCACAGCCGGCTGCCGCTGCTCTCGGGCATCTCGGTGACCAACAGCAGCGCCAACTCGGGTCGCTACTTCGTCGAATACCCAGAAGACATTCGACTGTATGGCATGTCGTTCAACACCACGATTGGCGTCGAGACCTCAATCGCGCTGCAGGGTGAAGTCTCCTACCGCGACAACGTACCGCTCCAGTTCGACGACGTCGAACTGCTGTTCACCGCACTATCGCCGCTCAACGCGCTGATCCCGCAGCCGGTCAATCGTTTTGGCAGCCAGCTCGGCACTGTGCCGCCCGGCACGATCATCCGCGGTTGGGATCGGCACGAGCTGAGCCAGTGGCAAGTCACCGCGACCAAACTGTTCGTCGACTTACTCGGAGCGGGTCAAGTCGCGCTGGTGGCGGAGGTCGGCGGCACCAAAGTCTGGGATCTGCCGGACCAAAGCTCGCTGCGCTACCAAGGTGACGGCACCGACACCGGTGGCGGTGCGAATTTTCTGACCGGGGCTTTCCGCAATCCGCAGACCCAAATCGACGGCTTTCCGACCTCCTATTCGTGGGGTTACCGCGCCATCGCCCGGGCCGACTACAACAGCGCGTTCGGCACTGCGATCAACCTGTCGCCGCGAATTGCGTTCAACCACGATGTCAACGGCATCACCCCGGGTCCTGGCGGCAACTTCATCGAAGGCCGCAAATCGTTGACCTTGGGTGTTGAAGGCACTTACTTGCAGCAATGGACCGGCGATCTTTCCTACACACGCTTTTCGGGCGCAGGGAATCTCAACCTGATCCACGATCGTGACTTCCTCGCGTTCACCATGCGTTATTCGTTCTGATCCATTCCGGAGGGAAACCAGACATGCGAAATATGACCTTGACCGCACTCGGCGCCGCGTTGGCGTTGTGGTGCATCGCCACACCGGCCCATGCCCAGGTGTCCGCGGCTGAAGCCGCAAAGCTCGGCGCCGTGTTGACCCCGATGGGTGCTGAGAAAGCCGGCAACGCGGCTGGCACCATCCCGGCGTGGGATGGCGGCATCACCCGACCACCGGCCAACTTCCGGGCCGGCATGCAGCATCCGGATCCGTTTCCGGACGATCAACCGATCCTGACCATCACCGGCCAGAACTTTCAGGATCATCGAGACAAGCTGACCGCCGGCGCGGCGGCGCTGTTCGAGAAGTATCCGGAAACCTACAAGATGCTGGTCTATCCGACTCGGCGCTCGGCGTCGTTTCCGGCCCGGACCTACGAGTTCACCAAGAGCAACGCGACAACTTGCAAGCTGGTGTCCAATGGCGAGGGGATTGAGAACTGTGCCGAAGGCCTGCCGTTTCCAATCCTGCACGGCTCGGATTCTGACAAGGCGTTCCAGGCGATCTGGAACCACAAGCTCAAATACAAGGGCGTCGCGGTCCAGCGCTGGGCCAATCAGACCGCGCCGTCGGCTAGCGGCGCGTTCACCCTGGTGCGGCTGGACGAAGAACTGCTCGGGCTTTACTACAAGCCCGGCAACACCACCGAAAACATCAACAACATCCTGATCTACTTCCTCCAAGTCGTGGTCGCGCCGGCGCGTCTGGCCGGTAACGTGCTGTTGGTTCACGAGACCTTGAACCAGGCCAAGCAGGCGCGGCAAGCATGGGTTTACAACCCCGGTCAGCGCCGGGTGCGTCGTGCGCCGAACGTTGCCTACGACAACCCGGGCACTGCGGCCGACGGTCTGCGTACCAATGACATGACTGACATGTACAACGGCGCCATGGACCGATTTAACTGGACGATGGTCGGTCGCAAGGAGCTGTATGTGCCGTACAACGCCTACAAGGCGCACTCGGGTGACACCAAAGTGGCCGATCTGATTCGGCCCGGACACTTGAATCCCGATCTGATGCGCTACGAGATGCACCGGGTGTGGGTGGTGGAAGCGACGCTCAAGCCTGGCGCCCGCCACATCAACCCGCGCCGAACCATGTACCTCGACGAAGACAGCTGGCAGATTTTGGCGATCGATCACTATGACGGCCAAGAACGCCTGTGGCGGGTCTCCGAAGCGCCGTCGATCAACTACTACGACGCGCCGACCTTCTGGTCCACGATCGAAGTCCATTACGACTTGCAATCGGGTCGCTACATCGCCGGCCTGCTGGATAACCAAGAGACTCCGTACAACTTCGGTTTCTCGACCAGCCCGGAAAACTTCTCGCCGCAGTCGCTGCGTACCCGCGGAATTCGCTGATCGGGCGATCCCACGGTCGAACGGCTAAGACCGTCGCTTGAGTCGATCAAGCGGCGGTCATCTGCCGGTCCATCCGCCACTGAGCGTCAGGCAACTGTCGTGGAGGCTTTCATGATCGACCGCATCACTGCCACTCGGCGGTTTGTGGCTGGCGTTGGGCTTGCGGCTGCCGTGTGGATTGCGGCCCCGCCCGCTGCCGCGCAGACTCAAGCTTCTGACGATCCGATGTTCCATTCGGCCGAAGTGATGCCGATGACCGCGCGATCGCTGCTATTGGACATCACCAGCGTCGGCAACCGGCGGGTAGCGGTGGGCGAGCGCGGCAATATCGTGGTGGCAGAGGGTGATTCTGGTTGGCGGCAGATCGCCGATGTTCCAACGCGCGTCACCTTGACCGCGGTCACCGCGGCCGGCGAGCGACTGTTTGCGGTTGGCCATGACGGGGTGGTCGTGCGCTCCGATGACCGCGGCGAGACCTGGACCCTGGTGCACGCCAATCCTTATGTCAAAGACAGCGACGACACCTATGCCGGCGCCCCATTTCTGACCACCCATTTTCTTGATGCCGACAACGGGTTTGTGGCGGGCGCCTATGCCCAACTGCTGCAAACGCGCGACGGTGGCAAAACCTGGAGTCGCATCGACCTGCCCGAATCCAGCCAAGCCGACGCGCAAGCTGGGCTCGCCACGGGCGAGCCGGCGACGAACGAAGCAACTGGGGCGGGCCGCGAGTCCGCGGAACCGAGCGCGGATGATTCCGATCAGTTGGCGAATAGTGAGCAATCGGCGAACAACTTGTGGTTGATGGACGCCGACGAGCTGATCATCGAAGAAGAGCCCGATCCGCACTTGAACAAAATCGCCCAACTCGACGCCAACACCTTGCTGATGGTGGCCGAGCGCGGCGCCTTGTTCCGCTCCAGCGATCGCGGTGAAACCTGGACCCGCTCGACCTTGCCCTACGACGGGTCGATGTTTGGGTTGGTGGTATTCAACCCGGCCCACGTACTGGCCTTTGGCTTGCGCGGCCACGTGCTCGAATCAACCGACGGCGGTTTGGTTTGGACGATCTTGCCCACCGGCAGCGGGTTGAGCCTGTTCGGCGGCGCGGCGCTGCCAAATGCTGGCGCGGTCCTGGTCGGTGCTAACGGTGAGGTGTTGCATCGCAATACTGGCGCCGAACCGCTCAAGGCCAGCCGATACACCAACGAGGACGACGAGAATCCGAATCTTGCCGCAATCGATGCGCTGGACGACGGCTCGTTCCTCGTCGTCGGCGATCGCGGCGTCGGCGCCTACCGCCTGCCTTAAGGCATTCCGCGTCCCGCTTGCGCGGCCCGTATTCGCTGGAGAGATTTGATGAGCATCAAGATCACCGCCTTCCATCGCGCCGCAGAGTCCGCGATTTTCAGCCAGCGGGTCATCTGGGTGGTGCTGTTCGCAATCGCCACGGTGGTGTTCGGCTTCTTTGCCGCGCAGTTGCGAGTCGACGCCGGGTTCAAGAAGCAGATCCCGCTCGGCCACGAATACATGCAGACCTTCATCGACTACGAGAAGGACTTTGGCGGAGCCAATCGGGTGCTGGTGGCACTGATGGCGCGCGACGGCGACATCTTCAACGCCGACTACATGCGCAATCTGGAGAGCCTGACCAAAGACGTTCTGGGCATGGACGCCACCGACGACTCACGGGTCAGTTCGATTTTCACCCCCAACGTGCGCTTCGTCGAAGTGGTTGAAGACGGCTTTGCCGGCGGCAACGTGATCCCGCCGGACTTTGTCCCGGCAGACCCCACCTTCTCCGCCACGCAAGCTGATTTCGACACCATCCGCGACAACATCGTCAAAGCCAACATCGTCGGCCGGCTGGTGGCCAAAGATTTCTCCGGCGCCATGGTTTGGGCCGAACTGGTGCCCGAAAGCGCGACCAACAAACTCGATTATCAATTGGTCGCGGGCGAACTCGAAGCCCTGCGGACCAAGTACGAAAACGACACCCACAGCGTCCACATCATCGGCTTTGCCAAGGTGGTCGGAGATATCGCCGACGGCGCGCGCTCGGTGGTGACCTTCTTTGGCGTGGCGATCGTCCTGACCTTCGTCCTGTTGATCCTGTACACCGGTTCGTGGCGCCTGGCGGGCACCGCCATTCTGGTGGCGCTGGTCGCCGTGGTGTGGATGCTTGGGATCCT
>Ga0105045_10001742_pt1 | contig 17949 bp, 14 predicted proteins | sample MAT02_FD_78089 | JGI IMG/M metagenome (GOLD analysis project Ga0105045, IMG submission 78089) | Freshwater microbial communities from Lake Fryxell liftoff mats and glacier meltwater in Antarctica - MAT-02 (megahit assembly) | ecosystem: Environmental > Aquatic > Freshwater > Ice > Liftoff... | reverse complement strand
CTTGCGTGTCTTCGTTCGAGCCAAGTGATCGACAACGCATTACGCCGACATCACAACTCGGAGCGTGAGCGAGGCGATAGTTTCAACTCCCTCGCTCACGCTTCGGGTTATGAAAATCGCAGCCTCCCTCGGGGTCGTACTCCAAATCCCGACCTTGTGCGCCCACTGCAAACGAATCAAACTCACCCTTCCTCCCACAAGAACGAAGCCAAATGCGAACGATTTCATCGCTTATAATACTCGCAACTCTATGCAGCAGTTCAGCGTTTTGCCAGCGGCCTAACCAACTACCCCTTTGGGCTGACGGCGCGCCGGGCTCGGTCGATCGAATGAAAGAGGCAGAAAAAGAAGATGCTGGACCTGGTAAATGCAACGTTACCAATATTCATCACCCCTCGATTACGCCCTATTTGGTAACAGCGAAACCACCGAGGGCCGCTGTTTTGATTTGCCCTGGTGGTGGCCATCGAATGCTCTGTCTTGGGCACGAGGGGTACGATCTTGGTCAATGGTTTGCGGACCATGGCATTGCCGCCTTTGTTCTTAAGAATCGATTAGCAAAAGATCCCGGATCGACTTATACGGTGGACGAACACGCAATGGCAGACACACGCAGAGCTCTGCGGATGATTCGAAGCAAGGCAACGGAATGGAACGTCGATCCAACGAAGCTCGGCGTGCTCGGTTTTTCCGCAGGTGGCGAACTCGCCGCGCTTGCCGCAATGGATTCCGATGAAGGCGACAGCAAATCTACCGATGCAATCGACCGCATGGGCTGCCGACCAGACTTCCAAGTTCTTATTTACCCCGGAAGCTCAAATCGCTTTACGGTTAAAAAAGGCATGCCACCGGTCTTCATTGCACTGGGCGCAAAGGATCGGGACGACATTTCCAAGGGGATGGTCCAATTCTACTTGAAGTACAAAGAAGCGGACGTTCTTGCCGAACTACATGTCTACTCCAACGCCGGCCATGGATTCGGATATCGACCGGGAAGCACGGGTGCAGCCGGCGATTGGCCACTGCGCTTGCGCGAGTGGATGGTCGACAGTGGCCTTATGACTAAAGAGTAGGTCGACTGTTGACACCGAATATGAGAAGTCTGTCTCGGCAAGAGTGACCTACTATTTGTCTAATTGTCGCACTTGCCGAGTGCGACAAATAGCTTTGAGGCGAGCGGCAGCATGAAAAGTACCGTAAGATGGGGCCATTGTCTCGTCCGTTAGTTGTTCGGGACAATGGTCCCAAACTACAACCGGTATCTCACAGCCTGCCACTCGCTCAAGTCTATTCCACCCGTAACATTCCTCGCACCCCGTACCTAACATGCGACTTTCTCTCTACTTAGCTGTCCTCTCTTTCGTGATGATTTCAAACCCGAAGCTGTTCGCGGTTCAAAATAATACGCCGGTGGAATCTAAAAAAGCGGTCGCAAAGTACCAGTACAAGTCCGAGGGGATTGAAGTGCTGGCGGCTACTGCCGACGAGCCTAAGGTCGCAGTTTTTGGGCCAGAAAGTATCTTGGCCGCCCAGAAATATCTTGACGATGGTGCCAACTACTGGGTGCGAGAACGAAGCTGCGTCGCTTGCCATAGCACTGGCGTCTATATGGTCGAACGATCAGCCCTGACATCGCTGCTTGGTAAACCGAGTATCGAAGTCCACGACAGCTTTGTCAAAAGTGTCACCGACCAAATTGGTCCTGCTGAAATTCGCGATGGAGTGAAGTATTGGGGGGCGAGTATCCAGTCCGTCTGGCGAAGCTCGGGACTCGCATCTTGGGACAAATACGTTAGAGGAACACTTTCAGAACATACCGACAAATCACTTCGTCACACCCTCCAGTGCCTAGCCGATGAAGGTTTTATTAAGACCATCGACCAAGTGGAGATCCCCTACATTACTACCGATTTCGAACTGACCATACAAGCGGCCAGAGCGATTGCTATTGCACCAGGCTGGCTAAGGTCAATCGAGGATGCAGATACGCTCGAACGAATCGAACGAATGAAAAAGTATTTGAGCCAGCATGCTCCTGTCAGTGACTACGAACATGCGGTTAAGTTGCAATTGTCCGAGCTCATGCCCGATTTGGTTTCGCTGGAACAACGCGAAGTGTCCATCGCAAGGCTGTGGCATCAGCAACTACCTGATGGCGGTTGGTCCACCCGGCGCATGTCTGACCTGATGAGTTGGCATCGCAAGATGGATCCGAAAGTTGTATCGATGATTCAGTCTGAACCAGATGCTGCAGACCCAGAAAGCGATCCGTACATGACAGCGTTCGCCATCGTTTTGCTTCGGGAAGCAGACGTTCCTACAACCGACAGTCGCATCCAGAAAGGGGTCGCTTGGCTAAAACAGAATCAACGCGTAAGCGGTCGCTGGTGGATGAAGTCCCTGTTCCGCGACACCTACCACTACAGCACCTACATCAGCACAGCACAAGCCTTGCGAGCATTGGCTCTTTGCGACGAAATACCAATGAAGGCCATTTGGCTACCGCCGTTCCCCTAACAACGGTTTTTGTTACGGCAATCACATCCCCAAGCGTGAGCGAGGGACTTCTCAACCCAAAGAACTAAGCCACCCTGGAATCAGTTGAAACAGGTAGCGGAAGCCGCCTAGGCTTTCGGCGAATTGCTGGTCAAGCCGAAACTCTGGGCGAGTTCCGCTGCATTCGTCCATGACGGCTCTAAGCAGCCCGTTTAACCGAAGCTGTGCGTGTCAAGCCGAGCGGCAACGCCAATGGCTGATCGTCCGTCACCACGGCTTGAATGGCGATATGGCGAGTCGCATTCAACAGAATTGGGCTCTTCAAATTCGCGGTCAGCGTAACGCCGCTTTTGCTAACAACGCTCAGAACATAGAGCTGATCGTCCGTGCGAAGATTGAGAGCGGCCAATTCTCGCCTGTGGACGTGAGCGCGATATTCGGGAGCAAATCGACGGGGGCTGACCACAGGCAGAGCGACGTTTGCCAACGCAACCGACTGCAGCCAAGCGACTTCGTCGTTCCCTTCGCTGGACAGCAAAATCCAATGCCGACAAGTCTCAAATCCAATCAAACCATGCGGCATGAGCAGCATATCTGAGTGGCTGATGTCCATTTTACCGAATCGTGAAGATTGAATTTGCATGGCGTCACCGTGGACTTAAATGTTACCTGTGTGCTATAACCGTTTTATTCGGCAGGCGCGACCTGACCGCGTGAGTCTAAAACAGGACTACTTACCTTTTTCCTTCCTTTCATCTGTTAGTACTTCTCAGCCTGATGAGTGATAGCAATCTTCTAAGTCGTCTCGATGCGGTTCGTGTTCGTTTGGTTCCTTTACGAGACGGTCTTTGACTACGCTAATAAGGTTGCACAAATTGAAAAACTGGACGCCGAAATGGCGAGTCCAGCCTTCTGGGATGTTCCGGAAAAGGCTCAAGAGACCGTTCAACAGCTGAAGAATCTGCGTTCTGTCGTCGAACCGCTGCGCGGAGCAATCAACTCTTGCAGCGATTTGGCCGAGCTAGCGAGCATGCTTGACGAAGACCCCTCGGTGGCGGTTGAAGTTGAAACCGAAGTGGCCAAGCTTGAAATCAGCATCGAACAATTGGAACTGAAAGCGCTCCTGAGCGGCCCGATGGATGAATGCGGGGCGATCCTTTCTGTACACGCTCGCGAAGGTGGTCTCGATGCGAATGATTGGGCGGAAATGCTGCTAGGAATGTACACGGCATGGGGACAGAAGAATGGCTACACCGCCGAGTTGGTCGATAGGTCTGACAACGAAGGAGCCGGCATCACCCAAGCCACGGTGATCATTCGTGGCCCGTCGGCTTACGGATACCTCAAAGGTGAGGAAGGGATCCATCGCTTGGTCCGAATCAGTCCTTACAACGCAGAAGGCAAACGACAAACCAGCTTCGCCGCAGTCGATGTTTCCCCCGAAGTTAGCGATGCGGTCGAAATTGAAATCCTCGAAAAGGACGTGCGAGAAGACGTCTATCGAGCATCCGGTGCAGGAGGACAGCACGTGAACAAAACGAGTTCTGCGATTCGACTTACTCACATTCCAACTGGTATTGTTGCGCAATGCCAAAGCGATCGAAGTCAACACAAGAATCGAGCGCAAGCTTGGAAGATGTTGCGAGCTCGAATGGCCCGTGTTGAGGAAGAGAAACAAGAAGCCGAACAAGCTATCAAATATCAAAACAAAACGGTGACCGGCTTCGGCTCTCAAATTCGCAACTACTTTTTACATCCTGACCAACGTGTCAAGGACTCGCGAACAGGCTTTCAAATCGGCAACTTCCACGTCGTTTTGGCAGGCGAGCTTCAAGGGTTTTTAGAGGCGTTCCTCAAATACAAAATGGTCAAAGAAGCGCAATCCTAGCTCGACGCGCAAGCTAGTGAACCCCTGCTGTTTCATTAGCTTGCGCGTCGTGCTAGGCATTCGGATACGCGGTTCGCAAAAGTTTCCAATCTATCGCAGACACGGCTCCTCGAGCAGCGTCAGACAACTCAGGTCCGCGTCGAGTTCAACTAAAGCCCCGTGCGGCAATGTTGCGTTTTTAGGTATATGTCCGACTGGGAAATTAGCAACAACCGGACATCGCAGCGCCTTCATCGCCTCACTCAATACGCGATCTATTTCCTTCGCCTCGCTCGGGTCTTTGGTAGTAAACTGCCCCAAGACAATCCCCGCAACCGAATTCAGGATGCCAGCCAATCGAAGCTGCGAGAAAAGGCGATCGACTCGATAAGGAGCTTCGTTGACGTCCTCGAGAAATAGAATGTTACTAGCCGCCTCAATTGCAAACGGAGTACCAAGTGTTGCGCAAACAAGCGACAAGTTCCCTCCCATCAATCGTCCGCGAGCCTTTCCACCGTTGATCGTTTCGATCGGATCGGACGCGGGGACTTCGATCTTTTCGTTGGTCATAGGATTTGGAAATCGATCAACGAACAGCATTCTTTCAAAAGCTTTTTGCGAATACGCATGCTCGGGCAAATGTCCTTGTGCAAGATTGCTCATGGGCACTGGTGAATGAAACGAAACCACTCGCGACTTGCGAGCTATGGCGAGATGCAGAGCGGTTATGTCTGAGTACCCGATGACCACCTTCGGGTCTCGACGAAGACTTTCGTAGTCGACTCGATCGAGGATACGCGTCAGCCCGTACCCACCTCGAATCGGAAACACACCTCGAACGATCGGGTCTTGTATCGCTCGGTTTAGCTCATTCAAACGCTCGTCGTCCGAGCCAGCCAAGTATTCTTTTTTGCGATCGAGCATGCGTTCGTCGCATTGGACTTTGTAGCCGCTTTTCTCCAATTGCTTTTGATAAGAAACAACAACTGCTCTATCGACCGGACCAGCGGGTGCGACCAGCGCGATCGTGTCCCCTTGCTTGAGGCCCTTCGGCTTGAGCCATTCTGTTTCGGGTCGTAGCGTCGTTGTCTTAGCTTGAAGCAACGAAGGCAACATCGTGGCAAAGGCACTACATTGAATAAACGTTCTGCGCGGGATCGTATTTGGATTCATAGTTTTTGTTTATGCGGCACTCACTTTGTGAACCGTAACCGCTAGCTTCGGGCCCGAATTGATCGAAAAGTTAACTAGACTGATGCCCGCGGCTAGCGCCGTCGGTTCACTCAACTCGAAAGTGAGTGCCATTGGTCCCTGCCATTGCTTAGCTGGAAAGCAACTCGACAAAGGTTCGAACAAGCGTCCCTGTCCCGCCCGCGTCGCTCCATGGCTTGGGGCTATCGAGAAACGCAGGGCCCGCGATATCGATGTGTGTCCATGGGACATTTTCCACAAACTCTTCGAGGAACTTGGCGGCCGTCATTGCTCCGCCGTATCGTCCTTCACCGACGTTCTTGATGTCAGCGATCTTGCCTGCGATTTGCTCTGTGAAAAACGAGTGCATCGGCAACGGCCAAGTGTATTCACCGCATGCATCGGCAGCCTTTTTGATCTCGTTCTGCCAAGCTTCGTTGTTGGTCATCAAGCCCGAAATTTCGAGTCCCAATCCAACACAGCACGCGCCCGTTAGAGTCGCAAAGTCGACGATTCTCGCTGGCTTAAGGTCGAGCGCGACATTCAGGCAGTCAGCCAGAACCAGACGTCCCTCGGCGTCGGTGTTGTGGATTTCGATCGTCTTGCCGCTTCGGGCTGTCAGGACATCGCCAAGTTTAAACGCATCGCCTGAGATTAAGTTTTCTACGAGGCCGACGATTGCAACCAAGTTGTGTTTAACTTGAAATTGCACGGCGGCTTTCATGATTCCGAGCACGGTCGCTGCGCCGGCCATATCACATTTCATTGTGAGCATTCCATCGGTTGGCTTGATCGAGTATCCACCGCTGTCGAAGGTCACTCCCTTGCCGACAAGTACGGTCGGGGCCGCATTCGCCTCTCCTCCGTTGTGTTTCAGAATGACCAGACGAGGATCGCGGACGGAGCCACGAGCTACGCCCAGGAGCGCACCGCAACCCTCCGCTTCAAGTCGCTTGCGATCCCAAACTTCGACTGCCACCGAAAGTTCTTTTCCTAACTCAATTGCCTCATCGGCCAATGTCTCTGGGTAGAGGTAGTTGGGTGGCAGATTGACCAGCCGACGGGTGAAGTTGATCGCGTCTCCCAAAATGGCTCCAGCTTGGACGGTAGCCGCGTCGAGTCCAACCCACTGGATGCAGTCGGGTTGGTGCAGTGATTTTTCCTTTCGAAAGAGATCTTGGCCGACGCAACCGATCATGGCGCCGGAAACCGCACCACGTAGCAACATTGTGGTTCCCTTGAAGCCGATCATGCGAACGATACCCCTTTTTTTCAAAGCGATGGCCTTCATCGCTGTAGAAGCCGCGCGTGAATAGACGCTCGGATCACGGAATTCATTCGAGCCCAATCCGATGATCAGCAATAGTTTCACCGGCAAGCCTGCAGGGGCCACGATTTGCGTCATTTTTAAAGGTTTGGTCGAGATTTCCTCGGTTTCGATCAGCCGCTTCAGCAAGCCATTCGTGGCTTCGTTCAGTTTTGCAATTTCCTCTGACTTTGCCCATTCAGTGTCGAGTCCTACGACGAGACAATCGCAGGCGGACAGGAACAATTCAGAGGAAAAACTCTCGCAAAGCATGCAGACACACTACCTAATTATGGGGAAAGTCCTTAGTCGATCGATTAATGCTCGATCAAACTGCTACTCGATCAAACTGCCACTCGATCAAAGGGTGGCATCTTAGGTGAGCTTGGACTTGAAATCTAGCAGGGCTGAAAAGTGGAGCGTGTCCTAGTGCGCAGTATCAACTTTGTTGAGCACAAAGCTGGAGGGCTGAAAAGCCGGCCCGCCAGGCCTAATTATCCTTTAGCTTAATGACCAAGTCGAAGGCAAAATTGCGACCATTAACCTGCGGGCGTTTGCCGCGGTTCATGGACAGGCTGGAAGCCTATACTACGAGCCATCGGCGGCTGAAGCCCGGACTCCAACTTAACGAAAGGCTGACTAGTATTCGTTAAACGGCAATAAAAGCGAAAAAAACCCCCGAAACACCTCTTTGCCGTGTTGAAGGTTTTTTAAGGAATCGTTAGGTTTACGCCTTAGTCATCTTGGATTCCCTCGCTTTTAGGAAAAGTCTAATGCATAACTTTGGAACGATTGCAAAGGCAATAGGCTCTCTCGCCATTGTCTTATTGGGCGGAATTTTGCTCTCGGCAAATGCTCTAGGTCAAGCTGCCGAAGTGACTTCACCGGCACCAGTGGAAACGGTGGCGAGTGCATCTGCATCTGGCGGAGAAGCAAACTTGATTCTTCCCGACCTTGGAAAAGTCACGTTTTTCGGTGTTCCAAGTACCTATTTGCTTTACGCCGGTCTATTGGTCTGCGTCGCAGGCTTGGTCTTTGGGATGCAAATCTATCGCGAGCTGAAAGGTATGCCGGTCCACTCCTCGATGCTTGAGATTTCGGAGCTCATCTATGAGACTTGCAAAACCTATTTGATCAACCAAGGCAAATTCATGGCGGTCCTTTGGGCCTTTATCGCGATTGTGATCGTGATGTACTTCGGTTGGCTCTTAGAAATGACACCGGGCAAAGTCGGCATCATCGTCTGCTTTAGCATTGTTGGAATTCTGGGCAGCTATGGCGTCGCCTGGTTTGGAATCCGCGTCAACACATTTGCGAACTCGCGGACCGCTTTCGCTAGTCTAAAGGGACTGCCTTACCCGGTTTATGCGATTCCAATCAAAGCCGGGATGAGCATCGGCATGATGCTCATCAGCGTCGAGCTCTTGATCATGCTCTGTATCTTGCTGTTCATCGACCCAAAATACGCTGGCTCTTGTTTCATCGGCTTTGCCATCGGTGAAAGCCTCGGGGCAGCAGCATTGCGAATCGCGGGTGGCATTTTCACTAAGATCGCCGACATTGGCTCCGACTTGATGAAGATCGAATTCAAAATCAAAGAAGACGATGCTCGCAATCCAGGAGTTATCGCAGACTGCACCGGCGACAACGCAGGCGACTCCGTTGGACCAAGTGCGGACGGTTTCGAAACCTATGGTGTTACCGGCGTCGCCTTGATCACGTTCATTCTGCTGGCCGTGAATCCTAAGTCGGCTGGTGCTGAGTACGAGACCATTCAAGTGCAGTTGCTGGTTTGGTTGTTCGTTATGCGAGTCATGATGATCGTCGCGTCGTTTGTTTCGTACTACATCAATGAAAAGTGGACTCAGTCCAAGTACGCAACGGCACCTAAAATGGATTTCGAAATGCCTCTCACCCGTCTGGTCTGGATCACCAGCCTCATTTCGATCGCGATTACTTATGCTGTCTCGTATGTCATGATTCCATCGTTGTCCGGGAACAGTCAGCTTTGGTGGCAGTTGTCAACCATCATCTCTTGCGGAACGTTTGCTGGGGCTTTGATTCCGGAACTCGTTAAGGTGTTTACCTCCACAGGTTCGAAACATGTCAAGGAAATTGTGACGTCGAGCCGGGAGGGAGGCGCCTCGCTCAACATCCTTTCAGGCTTGGTCGCGGGTAATTTCTCTTGCCTATGGCTCGGTGCCAGCATTGTTGGCTTGATGGCCATCTCCTATGGAATTTCAACGCAGGGGCTCGGCAAGCTCATGGAGGCCGAGGCGGTCTTTGCGTTCGGTTTGGTGGCGTTCGGATTCCTCGGCATGGGCCCAGTGACGATCGCGGTGGATTCGTATGGTCCCGTCACAGACAATGCGCAAAGTGTCTTCGAACTATCCCTCATCGAGCAAGTTCCCAACATCCATGCCCAGCTGAAGTCGGAGTATCAGATCGATGCGAACTTCGAAGAGGCCAAGTATCTGCTCGAAGAGAACGATGGAGCTGGGAACACGTTCAAGGCGACCGCCAAGCCGGTGCTGATCGGAACGGCCGTGGTCGGCGCGACCACGATGATTTTCTCGATCATCATGTCGTTGACGCACGGTTTGACGACCGATCAAGACAAGCTGTCCTTGCTCTATGCCCCTTTCGTTTTGGGGCTAATCTCGGGTGGCTCCATTATCTATTGGTTCACAGGTGCATCCATTCAAGCGGTAACTTCGGGGGCGTATCGAGCTGTCGAGTTCATCAAGGCCAACATCAAACTGGACGGCGTTACCAAAGCCTCCGTAGAAGACAGCAAGAAGGTCGTCGCAATCTGCACTCGGTTTGCTCAGCTGGGTATGTTCAACATCTTCATGGCCATCTTCTTTATTACCCTGGGCTTAGCCTTTATCGAACCGTTCTTCTTCGTTGGTTACTTGTTCTCGATCGCGATCTTCGGGCTCTATCAAGCCATCTTCATGGCCAACGCCGGGGGGGCGTGGGACAATGCTAAAAAGATTGTGGAAGTACAGCTTAAGCAAAAGGGGACCCCATTGCACGATGCTTGCGTGGTTGGCGATACGGTCGGCGATCCGTTTAAGGACACCTCCAGCGTAGCCTTAAACCCTGTGATCAAGTTCACGACTCTCTTCGGCTTGCTCGCGGTGGAACTGGCCGTTAAGCTCAGAGAGGTCAAGGGGCCTGAGCTCTGCATGTGGCTGGCAATCGGCTTTTGCAGCGTAGCAACGATCTTCTTTTGGCGATCCTTTTACGGTATGCGAATCAAGAGCGAGAAAAAATAAAGCGATGCTGCTCTATCACCACCCCGACTTTGCATTGCACGACACGAAGAGCCATCCGGAATCGGTGGCTCGCATCACCCGAGTCAACCAAATGCTAACAGACTCGGGTTGGGTCGGAAAATGCACCCTTCCAACTTGGAAACCAGCGTCGGCCGAGCAATGCCAGCGCAATCATCCTCAAGCGTATTTAAAGGAACTTGAGGATTGGTGCAAGCAAGACGCGGGTCGAATCGAGGTGGACACGGTCGTTTCCAGGGGTTCTTGGACCGCGACAACCCTGGCTGCGGGGGCGGTTTGCGATGCAGTTCAGCGTGTGGTTGCTGGCCAGGACACGACGGCGTTTTGTGCGATTCGCCCTCCGGGACATCATGCCATGCCCAACTCGGCGATGGGTTTTTGTTTGCTCAACAACATTGCGATCGGAGCCTTGCAGGCACGCGCCCTGGGTTTAAACAAGGTGCTGATCGTTGATTGGGATGTGCATCATGGTAATGGCACTCAAGCAACGTTTTGGGAAGAGCCCTCGGTGGGCTTCGTATCGATCCATCGCTTTCCGTTTTATCCAGGCACTGGAACGGCCGGGGAGACCGGAAGTGGGAATGCACTTGGGACGAAGGTCAACATCCCGGTTGCGGCCAGCGTACCAGCCGACGAGTTCTTGAAACGACTCTACGATTCAACGGAGAAACTCGCCAATGCAATGAAACCGGATTTGATTTTGCTGAGCGCAGGCTTCGACGCGCATCGCAACGACCCAGTCGGTGGTCTAACGCTTGAAGCCGAGCATTATCAACAAGCGGGCGAATGGATTGCACAATTAGCGATTCGACACTGTGGTGGCAAACTGGTTTCCATCTTGGAGGGTGGCTACCATCTCAAGCACATGCCCGAATGTGTTGATGCACACTTGCAGGGCATTCAAGCTAAGTCGAAATAAAATCAATGGATACTGGTGGCACGCCGAAACGGATGGCACGCCCTGAGACACGAAGGGCGTGTGAGTCGCTAGTGCCAAAAAGTAAGTCACAGCCTCTCCGTGTGCCGTAGTCTCAAAAACTAAAGGTTTTTGAATTGCGGACGGCACATAGAATGTGCCTGCTACTATAAAATCAGAGTAACGACGCCTCAAAAGTTTTTTGCAGGCACTCAAGGCCTTTTTGTCCTTGCTTGCCATCGATAACGACATTGACTCGCAACTCGCTCGTATTGATCATCAACACGTTTATGCCGGATTCGGCAAACGACTTGAACATCGCAATCGCAACGCTGGTGTGACTTCGAAGGCCAATTCCACTTACCGATAGCTTGGCAATTTCAGTTGAGCCGCTGATCTTGCGAAACTTGTAATCCATCGTCTCAAGGACCTGGATGCAATGCTCCATTTGTTCCTCAGGAACTGTAAAGCTGATGCTCGTTTCGCCTTGATAGCCATCGCAGCTTTGGACAATCATGTCGACGAACACGCCCGCCTCCGCTACTTGCTTGAAAACCTTTTGAGCAAGGCCAGGGGTGTCAGGGACACCAGACAAAGTAACGCGGGCTTGGTCGCCCACCATGGAGATGTCGAGCAATGTCAATTGTTCCATATTGGAGTTGCGCAAACGCTCAATAATTTCATTGACACTCAAGTCGCTCGTGTTCTTCTGACCGATTTGCCAATGATTGGCATCGGCTGGCTTTAAGTGCAAATCGAATGCTTGGTGAACCGCACGCAATGCCGCTGTCCCTTCGGAGCGTTGGACCAACACGCTGATTTTGATTTCGCTGGTCGTGATCATTTGAATGTTAATGCCAGCGTCGGCCAGAGATTCAAACATCTTTTGCGCGACCCCGGTTTGGGCTGCCATACCGAGGCCTACCACTGATACTTTGGCTACGGCGTCGTCGTGTGTCACGCTGGTTGCCCCGACCACTTTGGCTGCTTCGTTGACCGCCTTGAGCGCGTCCTTCAGTTCTGAATTTGGGACCGTGAACGAAATGTCGGCGAGATCACCTTGTCCTATGTTTTGAACGATCATGTCGACCGTGACCTTGCGGTCCGCCAGTCGCTTGAAGATTTCGAAGCTGGTACCGGGTTTGTCTGGAACGCCCAAGATCGTGACGCGAGCTTCGTCCCGGGTAAGTGCAGCCCCACAAACAGGCACCGAACCGGACTCAGGAGCCGTCACAATCATCGAACCTGGCGCGTCCGAGAAACTGCTTCGCACGCGAATCGGCACATCAAACTTCTTTGCAAACTCGATTGAACGGTTGTGCATTACGCCTGCTCCGAGACTCGCTAGCTCGAGCATTTCGTCGTAGCTGATTTGCCCCATCTGCCTTGCCTCAGGCAACAGTCGCGGATCGGTCGTATAGACGCCATCGACATCGGTGTAGATTTCGCAAGCATCCGCTCGCAGAACGGCGGCCAACGAAACGGCGGTCGTATCGCTCCCGCCACGCCCTAAAGTCGTGATGTTGAGATCGTCGTCAACCCCTTGAAACCCCGCCGCGATGACGATGTTTCCTTCGTCGAGCAAGCGACGAATTCGCTCGGTTGAAATCGTTTTGATGCGAGCTTTGGTGAACGAGTTGTCGGTGCGGATACCCATCTGAGCGCCCGTCAACGATACCGCCTTGTGACCGAATCGATGAACAGCCATTGCCATCAACGCCACGCTGACTTGTTCGCCCGTGCTCAGCAGCATGTCCATCTCGCGAGCCGGCGGCTCTTCGTTGACTTCCTTCGCCAAGTCGATCAAATGGTCTGTGTTGTGCCCCATGGCGCTGACGACCACGACGACTTGATTGCCCTCTTGTTGTGCGCGAATTGCTTTGCGTGCGGCAGCCTGGATTTTTTCGGGGGTCGCAACGCTGGTCCCACCAAACTTCTGAACAATCAATGGCATTTCAAATCCTTAACAGGTCTCTTAAAAAACTACCAATCATAACTCGATAAATGAAAGTAACGTAGGATGGGACCATTGTCCCGTCTGTTGACTCGTTCGGGACAATGGTCCCAAACTACAACTGTATTTCACTGCCAGCGGCTCGTCGTGGGCTACGGTATTGCCAGCGTTTTCCACCGTTTAGGCCCGAAGCTAGCGCTTTCGGTTTACAAAGTGAGTGCCATTCGGTAATTCGCCTTACAGTGAATCGCCACGTATCAGTCTGGGGATCAGTTCCCAACCCTTTGCATAGGATAGTCCAGATTTTGCCGCCGACAATTCATCGTACGACGAACCTCCACTTTGAGGGATGCCTTTTCCGCACGCAGCAAACGGGACCCAACCGTGCGAGTGCTTCTTGGTGCTGACTGGCGTCGAATGGTCGGGCATGACCAGGATTCGATACTCGCCTTGCTCCTGGAGGGCCTTATGAATGGGAGCAACGATATGCCGATCGATGGCTTCAAGAGCCTTGACTTTTTCATCGGCGCGTCCCTCATGGCTCGCTTCGTCGGGTGCCTCAACATGAACACAAACCACATCATACGTCCTGAGGGCTTCGATGGCGGCAGCCCCTTTGCCAGCGTAGTTGGTATCCAAATAGCCCGTTGCACCGACCACTTCGATTCGATCCCAACCGATCAACGCGGCCAAACCTCGGAGCAGATCGACCGCTGTAATCATCGCGCCGCGAAGCCCAAATCGCGAATCGAACGACTCCAACTGCGGTGTCTTGCCGAGCCCCCAAAGCCAGAGATTGGTGGCTGGTCGCTTGCCGCTGGCGATCCTCGCAAGGTTGATCGAATGATCGGCAAACAACGAAACACTCTGCTCCATCAAATGGCATAGCAAGTCGCAACCGGGGCCCTTTGGATAATCATCGAGCACTGTACCGTCCGTCAAATCATGCGGGGCGCTAGTACGTGAGTCGATGGAGAACGGGGAAGGCATGCCAGGCTTGCCGCGATAGATGAGCAGGTTACGGTAACTCACGCCAGGAATAAACTCGAGCGTATCGTTTCCGATTCGTTCCTGCGCGGTTCGCAACAATTGAACCGCTTCGGCTGTCGATATGTGATCGGCGGTGAAGTCGACCATGATTTGATTTTGGACGGTCACCAAATTGCAACGAATGGCCCAATCGTCAGGGCCAAGCTTGATCCCCTGCGCGGCCGCTTCGATGGGTGCTCGGCCCGTAAAGAACAGATTTGGATCGTATCCGAGCAACGACATGTTTGCGACTTCGCTGCCGGCTGGGAAGTGCAAAGGGACATTGTCGCTTCGACCAACCAAACCTAGCTTAGCGATTTCGTCCATGGCTGGAATGTTGGCGTGTTGCAAAGGCGTCTCGCCTCCAAACGATTCGAGTGGATAGTCGGAACATCCGTCCGGGATGATGATGACCCATTTCATGGCAGAGCGTCCTTTGAAGTTTGATGATCGGTGATAGATGTTGCGTTTGATTGTGTCTTCGAATCCGCAGGCGGGAAGTTACTTACCACCCTCGGTGACGCGAAGCTTAACGCATTCGTTGCTGACGCTTGGCAACGTTCGAATTTCGTCGTTGGCTGCTGCGGCAGCTTTTTCAGTGGCTTCGTGGGTCATGATGACCAATGGAACTTTGCGAGGTTGCTGGTCACTGGTTGGCTCGTGTTGAATGATCGAAGCTATCGAAATCTGATGCTTACCTAAGATACCGGTTATTTGGGACAGCACACCTGGTTCGTCGGCAACAAAGAACCGCATGTAATATCGGCCCGTCGTTTGAGCATACGGCAGCAAGCCGATCTTGGACTCGCGGTCGGACCACAACTCCAATCTTCGGAAAGTGATGTCGGTTCTGCCAGCTGCGGTATCGATCATGTCGGCAACTACGGCCGAAGCGGTTGGCATTTGTCCGGCCCCTTGTCCGTGAAAGAACATATCTCCAACAGCGTCTCCAACGACCGTCACCGCGTTGTAAGCGCCGCGCACTTCGGCCAGAGGTCGCCCTTTGCGAATCAACGTTGGTGACACATGCAACTCCAAACCGTCCGATCGCAACTGCGCTGTTGCAATCAGCTTGATCCGGTAACCGAGTTCCGACGCATAATTTAAGTCGGCGAGCTGGAACGCTTCTAAACCACAACGATAGATGTCTCGCCATCGGACGCGTACGCCAAAGGCAAGGTGAGCCAGGATCGCGAGCTTTTGGGCTGCGTCACTACCATCGACGTCCATCGTTGGATCGGCTTCGGCATACCCGAGCTCCTGAGCAAGTTTCAAGGCGACAGCGTAGTCGGCACCTTGCTCATCCATTTGCGAGATGATGTAGTTGCTGGTCCCGTTGAGGATACCGCGCAGCGAGAGGATTTGGTTGGCGGAAAAGCATTGACTGATATTGGCGATGATAGGGATGCCGCCACCGACGCTCGCTTCGAAGGCGATGGTTCGTCCCAATGCTCTTGCTCGATCGAAGAGCTCTTCGCCATGTTCGGCCAAGAGGGCTTTGTTAGCGGTTACGACATCTTTGCCCGCCTCGAGGAGTTGAAGCATGATCGTGCGAGCTGGTTCGAGACCGCCGACCAAATGGGCGACAACCTCGATCTCCCGATCATTAAGGATGGAGCTCAAGTCATCGGTCAGGATACCGGCTGGTAAGTTGATGTTGCGGTCTTTTTTTAAGTCCCGCACAGTCGCTTTTTCCAGCCACAAAATTCGCCCGGCATGCCGAGCAAGCCGATCGCCATGGTCCAAAAGTAAGCGGGCCACTCCGGTCCCCACGGTGCCCATGCCAACGATGGCAACCCTGGTTTTTTCCATGAAAGATAGCAATCCTACGAGGTTCTGAATTTCCAAAAGGGAAATAGTAAACCAAGTTGCCCGACTAGCAAACCGTGTTGACAAGCATCTGCTGATATAGTTTCGCCTCATTGTGGTGCGTCCAGATGAGACTTTGGGGTAGCGGAACTCGCCAAAAATTCCGGTGGAAAACATAAAATCACCGGAACAGTCTCAAAAACAACTGAAAGCCTTGGCGGCTTCTGCTACGTCAGAATCCTAATCTTTCGTGTGGAAAGCACTACCATTTCCCCAAAACACGGCTTGCCAACCAATTCAGCCTCGCGTGTCCCTTAAGAATCACCTTAGCACGACGCGCAATTGATGAAATGCACAAAAATCCTCGCTCAAACACATAAAATTATGCCAGACTCAAATTCCAAGCCTTCGCAATCGCCATCTCCAATTCTACTTTTGGCTGGATTGTTGACGATCTATTTGATTTGGGGTTCGACATATTTGGCCATTCGTATCGCGGTGGACACGATTCCACCTTTTTTGATGGCGAGTACTCGCTTTTTGGTGGCTGGGCTGGTGCTTGCAGGGGCGGTTGGCTGGCTGCGCGGCTTTCAGCTGACGAAAAAGCAGTGGCGTGACAGTTTCATCGTATCGGGCTTTATGATTCTGGGCGGAAACGGTTTGGTCTCATGGGCAGAGACATCGGTTCCCTCGGGGATTGCGACGCTAGTTATCGCGGTCAATCCGTTGTTCTTCGTGTTTGCCGAATGGGGTGTTGCTTGGTGGCGTGGAGCACCTGCCAGCGAGGGGCGGCCAAAACTATTAACGTTTGTCGGGCTTGCGTTGGGGACGATTGGATTGGTTGTTTTGGTGGGACCAGCTTTTTTCGACACGGACCAAACCCAGCTTCAGCCACTGCCGGTGTTTGCGTTGGTGCTGGCTTGTTTGTGCTGGACGATTGGTTCCCTTTACAATCGTTTTCTGCCCGATGCCACAGAGCCCTTCGCTGGTTCAGCCGCACAGATGCTATGTGGATCAGTTTGGTTGCTTGCCGTAAGCCTGCTAATTGGCGAAACCAGAGCGTTCTCGATTGCCAAGGTGAGCGGTGTGTCGATTTACGCTTGGCTCTATTTAGTCATCGCCGGTTCGCTGATCGCTTACACAACTTTTGTATGGTTGATGAACCACGCTTCGCCCTCGGTGATTTCGACGTACGCGTACGTCAATCCGATCGTAGCAGTCTTTCTGGGATGGCTCATTTTAAATGAATCGGTGAGTCCGAGGCTCTTCCTCGCCTCCGCGATCATCATCGCAGGCGTAGCACTCATAACCATTTCCAAACAACGCAAAGTGTAGCACAGTTCAAAGTGTAGCATGGTTCTCCGAACCATGACCGCCGATGCGCAAGCGAGGCGAACCCAATGAGCAGACAACAAATACAATTTTTTCCAGCCATGATTCATGTACGTCTTCGTCGCAAAGTAACCGTAGCCGCAGGTCACGAGAGCAAAGGGACACAGCACTTTCGCTTGAGGTACCGGGATACAGCCGACAAAAGTTAAAGTAGTAGGCACATTCCATGTGCCGTCCACCGAAACACGAGAGCAAAGCAAGAGCAAAGGGACACAGCACTTTCGCTTGAGGTACTGGGATACAGCCGACAAAAGTTAAAGTAGTAGGCACATTCCATGTGCCGTCCACCGAGAAGCTTGGCAAAAACTTAAGGGCGAACGGCACGGCGGAGCGTGCCTGCTACTTTTGTCGACTTTGTCTACCGGATGCGTTCGTGACGGAAATTTGCCTACACATTGAAGGAACATCCAAATGGGGGCACACCACTTTGCCTGGAACAACCCCACGGAAGATTAACGGCCTTTTACCGGCAGTCTTGTTGCCGTTAGTACGATTCTAAATAAAAATAGTGTGTCCCCCAATGCCCCCCAACATGTGCATGTAAAACTCTTTGCGAACACGTTCGGAGGTCTTGCATCGCAAATGATCCATCTGCAGAATGTTTTTGATGCTTCTTAGATTGAGTTCTGCCATCCATCTTTGACGATATAAAGTCGACAGATCGCTCTTCGTTATTTCAAGGTCATCCAG